>Ga0302180_10001888_pt1 | contig 16543 bp, 17 predicted proteins | sample I_Palsa_E3_2_FD_200575 | JGI IMG/M metagenome (GOLD analysis project Ga0302180, IMG submission 200575) | Peat permafrost microbial communities from Stordalen Mire near Abisko, Sweden - I_Palsa_E3_2 | ecosystem: Environmental > Terrestrial > Soil > Palsa > Peat permafrost | place: Sweden... | reverse complement strand
GGTGACAAACAACAGAAACGGCACGATTCAATAAGCCCATAGCCCCAACCACCTTTGGTAAAGCGGTGATCGCACACCGCGTTAACCAGACCGTCGGCAGGGTTCCTACTACTACGTAGATGGCAGCGCCAGCGAAAAACAGTGTTGATTTTTGATTGCACCCCGTTCGCCACCATGTGGCGACCGTGACGGTCACTCAGGACCGTCGAACGAGTCTTCGACGTGACAGTGCCGGCAACGGATGGGCCGACCGCCACCTGGTCACCATAAGGTAAATCGGAAGTTGGAGTTCGCTGGGGTGGGCGCTTTGCGGGTTCTTGAAGTCTCGGGTGTGGGCTTCGCCTTGAGCGGCCAGCTTCCCGACCTAACGGCGCTGCACGATCTCGGCCTTGAACTCCGGCCTGACGAACCGGCGGGGAGGGGACTTCTTCTTCGCCACAGGCGGGCAACAGTCATGGCCCGCGCCCTCGTCGAGCGGCTCTCCATGCCGACCCTCATGCTGGTGCAACGAGTTGGTCCTTCCTTCCTAGGCGCCGGTCCTATGTGTGCAGCTGCGACGTTTCTGGGGACTCACGGCCGTATGAGTCCCCTGATTGAGCAGTGCATGCCATCGCGGCTGCATATGCAGAGCGGGGCAACAAGCACCTCTGGCGTCGTTGAGGCCATCGGTCTCTAGTTTCCGCATCCCCCGCCACCATTGAAACGCTGGTCGGCGCGTCTCGTGCATAGGGCACGGGCGACTGACCAGCACGATTGCCACTTCAGAGGGCACCCGAAGCTGTGCCTCAGGTGGGCGGGTTCAAGGGAGTTGACGCGACTGTCGGGTGGTCCGCCGGTGGGATCATCGTCGCCAGGCCATCGAGCACTCGCTCGAGCCCCAGGGCGAAGCTGTTCTTGAGGCGGTCGGGATCGTGGGGTGAGCGAGCATCGAAGACGACACGAGTGAGAAGCGGGTAGTGGCCGCTGTTGATCAGACTCTCGACATGGGGAGTTTGGACTTGCATCCATTGCTCCTGGTCGAGACCGGAGCGCCGGGCGGACTCTCGCTCTGACAGCTCATCCAGCGCGTGACCACGGATGAAGGCGTCAAGTGTTTCGACCATCACGAGCATCTCATCGATCTCGAGGCCGAAACCGTCGATCGCACTGAGCACCTGCTCGTAGCGTCGAGCGGTGTTTGGCCCCAGATTGCGTCGGCCGGCGCCATGGACAGCCATCCAGGGATGGCGCATGGTCATCGCCCGCAGGCCGTGAGCGAACGAACGAAGGTCCTTACGCCAGTCCCCCCGTATCTCGAACTGCAGGTCGGCACCCATCACCGCGTCGACCATCAGGTCGATCAGCTCGTCCTTTCGGTCGACATAGCGATAGAGGGATGCGGCTCCAACGCCAAGCTGGACCGCCAGGGTCCGCATCGAGACCGCCTCGATTCCCTGCGTGTCGGCCATCGCCACGGCGGCCACCGTGATCTCGTCACGTGAGAGCGACGGGGCAGGGCCGCGAGAGGCCCGCTCGGGACGATCCCAGATGACTCCACGACTCGCACTCGAACTCATTGCGAACAGTGTACTCAGTCTGCTACGGTCGTAACTGCGAACGGCGTACTCAGTAAGGAGCATAAATGGCAACGGACGTTGACGTAAGAGCGACGGTCACGGGCGAGGTTCTGGCGAATGCCGCCCGCAACCCGCTGCGCTGGTTCGTGTTCGCGGTCGTGATCGCCGCCAACATCATGGATCTCATGGACGCGACGATCGTCAACGTCGCCGGCCCGTCGATCCGAGCCGCCCTCGGGGGCAGCGCCTCCACCCTGCAGTGGCTGCCCGCCGGCTACACGCTCGCGTTCGCCGTGTTCCTGATCACGGGCGCCCGACTGGGCGATATGTTCGGCCGCCGCCGTCTGTTCCTGATTGGCTCGGCCGGCTTCACGGTGATGTCCGCAGCCTGCGCCATTGCCCCATCGCCGGGAGTGCTGATCGCCTTCCGCGTGTTGCAGGGTTCGTTCGGGGCGCTGATGATCCCCCAAGGATTCGGGATGCTCAAAGAGGTCTTCGACGAAGACGAGATGACCAAGGTCTTCGGCGCCTTTGGTCCGGTAATGGGTCTCTCGATCCTCGCGGCGCCCATCCTGGCCGGCGGCCTGGTGGAGGCCAATCTGTGGGGGATCGGGTGGCGACTGGTGTTCCTCATCAACGTACCGATCGGCATCGCAGCGTTCGCCGGCGCAGTCCGAGTGCTGCCCAGGACTATCGCTCACCCAGGTATCCGTCTCGACATTGGCGGGATGGTGCTGATCGGTGTCGCGCTGACGGCGATCATCTACCCGCTGATCCAAGGCCGTGCCGACGGGTGGCCTGCCTGGACCTTCGCTTTGCTCGCTGTTGGAGCGATGCTGCTCGGCGCATTCGGTCTGTGGGAGCGCCGCCGTCGCGCCGCTCCGTTGATCGAGCCCGCCCTGCTCTCCAACCGCAGCTACACGGCCGGCATCCTCGTCGCGCTCGCCTTCTTCGGTGCGTTCGGCGGCCTGCTGCTGTGCGTCTCGCTGTTCGCGCAGCTCGGCGAGCACTTCTCACCGGTCCATGCCGGGTTGACCCTGATGGCGATGGTCGTCGGCATGATCGCCGGGATGGGTGCCGGGTTCGCGCTCGTCGCCCGACTTGGCCGCCACCTGCTCCATCTCGGCGTTCTGATCGTCGCGGCAGGAACAGTCGTGCTGGCCCTCACCGTGACCGGCGCCCACACCGTCTCCACGCTGGACCTTGCCCCGGGACTGTTCCTGATCGGGCTCGGTGCTGGCTCGAGCATCGGCCAGCTGTTCGACTTCATCCTGGCCGGAGTTGGCATGGACGAAGTTGGCTCTGCCTCTGGAGTGCTCGAAGCCGTCCAGCAGCTCTCCAGCGCGCTCGGGGTCGCCGTGCTGGGCACGATCTTCTTCTCGGCGTTCGACGGACATTTCCCGACACACGCCCTGGCGATAACGGCGTGGGCATGTCTCGTGCCGCTGACCGCCACCTTCCTGCTTCTTTTCAGGCTGCCGATGCACGCCCGTGAACCACAATCCTGACGGCGGTGAGGCGATCCATCGCTCCTCGATGTAACCGTCGACCTCGGTCGCGACCCTTAGTCCGGGCGACGCCGCCTGATCCCCCTCAACGTTTCCTGGCGATCACGAACTGGTGGTCGCTGCGCACGCGGTAGATGCCGCGCTCGTCGCGGCCAGCCTCGAGGGCGTCCATGATCTCGCGCCGAACCACGTCGGCGTCGGGACCTCGGAGCGCCGGCACCGACTGTCCGATGCTCGAGACGGCCCGCCAGGCAACATCCGCATCGGGCCACTCGATGACCGAAACCCGAGCGCCCCGCTCAGTGACGAAGAAGCCGGCTGCCTCGAGCATCGCCTCGGCGACGTCCGGTACGGCGATGTCGTTCAGCCGCCGCATCGACCCGTGGTGCGCCTCGGGTGAATGGCGGGCGAGCGGGCGAAAGATGCCGCGGATGTCGAGCGGGGGCCCATCTCCCCAGAAGCTGATACCTAGCGGCGCGCCGGGCTTGAGGACTCGGAACGCCTCGTGGAGCGCTTCCTCGCATCCGCCCCAGATGCCATTGATCGAGATGGCGGCGTCGAACGAGCCATCCGGCCACGGCAGCTCGAACATGGAGGCGAGCCGCAGATCGGCCTCAGGCGTACGGACGGTCGCCACGGCGAGGAGCTCGGCCGAGGCATCGACGCCCGAGACCGTCGCCCCCATACCAGCCGCGAGGCGCACGGCGAGGCCGGACCCGCAGGCGATGTCGAGCAGGCTGGTTCCGGGCCCTACGCCCAACCGCCCGAAGATCGCGACGAGCACGTCGACTGCATAGTGCTCATACAGGCAGGCCCAGTCGGCCGCCCGGTGGCCCCACGCCTCGCCGGCCGCCCGCCAATCGTGCCCGTCACCGGGCTCAGCGCCGTCGTTGGGCTGGGCGGTTTGGCCGGTCCGTTGGGGTGCTGCTCGCATCGCCATGGACTGCATGGTGCACCAGGCGGGCGCCAGAAGTCCTGAAGATTGGTTGAAGATGGCGCGACGTCCTTCGTCAGGTGATCTCCACCCCGGCTTCAAGACTCCGGCGCCGTGTCGGCGGAAAGTGACCGCTGTGGCCGGCGAGCGCCCGCCGCAATCACAAAGGAGGAGTGACGATGACCACCACCGATACCCCGACCGTTGACAACGGCGTGAACATCGAGGCGCTGCGCGGCGCGCGCGAGGCGCTCACGAATCACCCCGAGGCCGCCAGATTCGAGTGGCGGGCGAGCTGCGAGTGGGTGCGAGGGACCCACAGCCGCAGCGCGATCACCGACTTCTCCGGCCTCGGCGCGGAGCACGTACACCGTCAGGCTTACACGGTCGACGCCGACCACCCAGAGGTCTTCGCCTCCGAGGACAACGGTCCCACCCCTCCCGAGATCGCGCTCGCCGCGCTCGCATCGTGTCTCACGGCCGGTGTCGCGACGGTGGCGTCGAACCGCGGCATCCAGCTCCGCTCCGTGAAGGCGACCGTCACAGGCGGAATGGACCTGCAAGGCATCCTCGGCATCGACGGTGATGTGCGCAACGGTTTCGACCATGTTGCGGTGACCTACGATATCGACGCGGACGCCAGTCGGGCGGACCTCGAGGCGATCCTCGCCCAGTCCCAGAAGCGTTCCGCCGTCTTCGACATCATCACCAATCCGACTACCGTTCAGGTCTCCCTCGCCTGAGCGGGCTGCGGACCGGATCCCTCGTCCCGAGCTGCCACGACGATGCGAGCGATGCGTGTGACGGTCGTCGTCGTTGGCGCCGGGCAGGCCGGTCTGGCGATGAGCCGTCACCTTGCCCTCGCGGGGCTCGACCACGTCGTGCTCGAACGTGGCGAGGTGGCATCATCGTGGCGCGCCGAACGCTGGGACTCGCTCAGGCTGCTCACCCCGAACTGGATGTGCCGTCTGCCCGGGTACCAGTACGAGGGACCGGATCGCGACGGCTTCCAGACGGCGGCGGAGACCGCCGGCTGGCTCGAGGCCTACGCCTGCCGCACGGGGGCCCCGGTCCGCACGCGGGTCACGGTGCTGCAGGTGCGGCGGGCGACCGGCGGCTTCGAGGTCGCGACCGACGACGGCTGCTACCGCGCCGTGGCCGTCGTCGTCGCGGCGGGTGCCTCGAGCGACCCGCGGACCCCCGCGGTCGCGGCCGAACTGCCCCGCCGAATCAACCAAGTGACCGCCATGCGCTACCGGAGCCCCGCACAACTCGACGCTACGGGCGACGTGCTCGTGGTCGGTGCGTCGGCCTCGGGCGTCCAGATCGCGGACGAGCTCCGACGCTCAGGACGTCGCGTCACCCTTGCGGTCGGCGAGCACGTCCGGCTTCCGCGCACCTACCGAGGCCGCGACATCTACTGCTGGCTGGCGGCGATCGGCCAGCTCGATGAGCGCTACGACGAGGTCGAAGACATCGAGCGGGCACGCCGTCACGCCTCGGTGCAACTAGTCGGCAACCCGGCACGGATGCCGCTCGACCTCAACGCGCTCTCCGCCGCCGGCGTCGACCTCGTCGGACGGCTCATGCGGGTGTCCGGCCCGGTGGCGCAATTCTCCGGCGCCCTCGCCAGCCTGACGGCGAACGCGGATCTGAAGCAGGCACGCCTCCTCCAGCGCATCGACGACTTCGTCACCGAGCACGGGCTCTCGGGCGACGTTACCGGGCCCGACCGACCAGAGCCGACCCGCCTCGGTGCGGTACCCATCGAGGTCGACCTCGAGCGGTTCACCACCGTGATTTGGGCAACCGGGTACCGCCCCTCTTATCCGTGGCTGGAGCCGGCTGCCTTCGACCGTCGCGGTCGAATCGCGCACGACGGCGGCGTCTCCCCGGTCCCGGGACTCTATGTTCTCGGGCTCCCGTTCCTCCGGCGACGCCGCTCGAACCTGATCGCGGGAGTGGGGGACGACGCGGTCGAGTTGCTCCCGCACCTACTTGCGTACCTCCACGGCGCACGTCCCACCCGGGCCGAACGCCGATCCTGCCGCTCAGTCGTCGAGGGGGCGGGCGAGCAGCGCGTTCCGGACCCGATGGACCACCGCATCGACCGGGCGTGACGACCCGATCGCCGCGAGCTCAGCGGCGCGGACTCCACCGAGCCCGCTTTCGAGCTCGTCCCGCGTGGCGAGTGCCACGTCGCGCAACCTTGCCGAAATCGGCGTGACGCCGAACATGAAGTGTGCGTCGATCGCTCCGATCAGTTCCACCGCCAGCTCTGCTTGGCCGATGTGGTACAGCGCAATGACACAGCGCGAGAGCGTGTGCCACTGCTGAGCCCACTCGCCGGAGCGGTACCAAAGGTCGACGGTCTCCGCTAAGCCAGCGCAACCGCGCTTGAGATCGCCGAGGTGGACAAGGAACCCGCACGCCTCGGTCAGGGCGAATGCGCCCATCCACCGGTTCCCCGCCATCCGAGCGAGTTCGTCCGCCCTGAGGAAGGCCGCCAGCGCTCCCTCGTCGCTGCGACTGGCGAAGCCTTCGGCGACCGCGACCGAAGCAAGGTCGGTCGGGCTGCCCGTCACTGCGGCGAGCCCCCGGGCACGGGCGATGAATTTGGCGGCGCCCTCGAGATTGTCGTTGGCGCTCATTCCGACCGAACCCATGTAGCACGCGTGCACGATCCGCGACGCGACGCCGGACGCCTCCGCCAACTCCACCTGGCGTACCGAGGCGTGAAGTGCGCCGACCTCGTCGTTCAGCACGAGCAGCGTGTTCCCGAGTGCCCGCTCCGCGAGCCCGCTCGGTTCGACGCCGAGACCGTCTTCCAAGGCGCGAGTCTCGTGGGCCAGGGCGACCGCGAGCTCGAACTCGCCGCGGACCCACGCGCCGTAGGCACGAACTCCCGTGAGTAGGGGCGCGAGGGGGTGCTCGAGCGCATCTTCCGCCCGACAAGCGGCATCCGCCCAGGCGAAGAGTTCATAGCGCATGGCCCGCATGGCGAACTCCCGAGACGACACGATGAGCCCGAGCGCGGTGTCGAGGTCCCCAGTCTCGAGGGCGAAGCGCTGCGCGGCGCGCAGGTCCGCGAACGACGCGTCCGCTAGTTCGATCGCCTGCGGCTCGCCCGGCGTGCGAATCTCCTCTTCGACGAAGCGCGCCAGCGCAGCGAAGCGCGCTGCATGCGACCCGAAGACCTCCGCGCGACGGTCGTAGCTCATGCGGCTCCGGCCGTACTCACGAAGCGTCTCGAGCAGCTCGTAACGGGTGCCCCCGCCGGCGGGGCGGCGAACCGACACCATGGAGCGCTCGACGAGGCGAGTGAGCAAGTCGAGCGCGTCACCCGAGCGGCAGGTCGACTCGGCCGACGCGAGGTCGAAGGGCCCGGCGAAGACGGCGAGGGCACTGAACAGCTCCTGCTCCTCGGGCGCGAGGAGGTCGTAGGACCAGCTGATGGCGTCCTCCATCGTCCGGTGGCGAGGGTCGCCTCCGCGGCGGGAGGCCTTCAGCAGACTGAACCGTTCATCGAGGCGCGACGCGATCTCTGCGAGGTCAATCGTCCGGGCCCGTGCCGCTGCGAGCTCGATCGCGAGCGGGATCCCATCTAGGCGCCGGCAGATCTCGACGATCGAGTTCGCGTTCTGCTCGCTGAGTTCGAATTCCGGATCGGACGCGCGGGCGCGCTCAACGAAGAGCGCCACCGCCGGGGCGCGGCCGAGGCCACCCCCGGCGAGGGCCCCGGCCCCGGCGTCTCCCGTCGACAGTGGGTCGACCGACCACACCTGTTCACCTGGGAGCCCGAGCGGCTCGCGAGAGGTCGCCACGATGGAGGCGGCCGGCGCCTCGCGGACGATTCGGGCGGCGAGGGACGCCACCGGCTCGACAAGGTGTTCGCAGTTGTCGAGCACGACGAGTGAACATCGCAGCCGCAGTGTCTCGATGATTGCGTCCCCGATGGAGCTGCCACGCCGGAAGTGCACGTCGATCGCCGTCGCGACGGCCTCGAGCGTGGCGTCCTCGTCGCCGACGGCTACGAGCTCGACCAGCTTCACCCCGTCGGGGTAGCGGTCGGCGATGCGGCGCGCCAGTTCCAAGCCCACTGACGTCTTGCCGACACCCCCCGGACCGACGAGGGTGATGAGGCGGTGCTCCCGGAGGACTTCGGCGAGTCGCTCGAGGAGCGACTCGCGGCCGATGAGTGTTTGCATCGCCGCGGGGAGCGTCGGATCTGGCGGTGGCGCTGGCGCTCCGTGTTCGAGAGCGCGCCCCTCGAGCGTCTCCACGGTCGCGATGAACTCGTAGCCTCTGCCGTGCACCGTCCGGATGATCGCCTGGCGGCTGCCGTCATCCCCAAGCGCTTGGCGAACGGACTTGATGCGCGTCGTGAGTGCTGACTCGCTCACGAAACGGTCGCCCCAGACGCCATCGAGGAGCTGCTCCTTGCGGACGACCTCACCTCGGTGCTCGACGAGGTAGCAGAGCACGTCGAACGCTTGCGGCTCGAGCTTCACCTCCCGACCGTCGCGGCGAAGGGTGACCCGGGCCACGTCCAGCTCGCAGTTGGCAAAGCGAAGGATCATCAGCGCACCGCTGCCCCCACCGCCGAGGAGGATTTCACGAACCGGTGCACCCATAGCGCGCCGCCCTGGCAGCTCACGAGCGAGTAGTTCCTGGACGGAGTCATCATTTCGAGGGCCGATCAGTTGGGAAGAACCGCTATCTCGTCCAACACTAGATGCTTACGCCAACCCAACTCCCTGGGTCAATACCGTCGAGAGGGCCAAGTCGACAGCTGACCTCATCGGGGACCCCGGTGCGCCAATGTCGATTTGCAGCTGTGGCACCCGTCGTTATGCAACCACGACGCGAGTCCGCCAAATCGAGCGTTTCAACTCCGGCGAGGTGACCAACGGAATCGTCGGAGGGCGATCACGGTTGCCACCGCTCCCCAGATGGCCACGATCAGCAAGTCGTGCCAGGGCCACGGTGAGACTCCAGGCTGGAACTCGAACGGCGCGGCCACGGCCAGGATGAAGTGGCGCACCGGGAAGTAATTCGAGAACGTCGCGAGGCCCGAATGGGCCTTGAGCGGGAACCACAGCCCGGACAGGAACAGCAACACGAAGAAGACGATGCTGGTCACCGGCCCTGCCGCCTCCTGATTGGGAATCACGGTGCTCATGGCCACTCCCATGGCGGCAAAGCTGGCGATCCCGACCAGAAGCACGACCACGAATGCGGCGATCGAGGTTGGGAGGTGGACCCCGTAGCCGAGTCGGCCGATGATCAACAGCAGTATCACCTGGACCGCCGCGACGATCATCGTGCTGATGAAGATGGCGATGATCAGAACCCAGGTGGGGAGTGGGCTCAGGCGTAGACGCTTGAGCAGGCCGGTCTCTCGACGGACGACGAGAGTGACGGCGAGGGTGGTGAAGGCGGCCGCCATGACCCCGTAGGCGACGAAGCCGGGGACGTAGTAGTCGACCAGTTTGATGTTCCCCAGAATGCTGGTCCGTGAGTTGCCGGCGCTGGCGCCGAGCAGAACCAAGAAGACCACGGAGAACCCCACCGTGAAGGCTGCCCCGATCCGGTTCACCCAGAACGACAGCTGCTCGTAGCGGACCATATGGGCGATGAGTCCCATATCGTTCAGACGCCCGGGCTTCAGAATCTCCGTGGCAGTGCGCTCTGTCACCGGTCCTGCCTCTCCGGCCCGTCGGCGTTCGATCGGGTCAGGTCGAGGTAGATATCCTCGAGCGTGATCCGGGTAACACTGAGGCCGTGGAGCTCGACTCCGCCCTCGAGTGCCCAGTTGAGGATCCGGGCGAGAACTGCCACCTCATCGCCGGTGGTGATCTCGACCGTCCGGCCATCGAGCGCTGAGGGGGCGACGGGCAGTACGGCTGGACTCACGTCCTCGGGAAGGGTAAAGCGGATCGTGACGTTCCCGTGGTCGCGTCCCCCGAGCGAAGACGGTGCTCCGGTGGCTACGACCCGACCGCGGGCCAACACGGCCACGTTGTGGGCCAGCGCCTCGACCTCATCCATGTAGTGGCTGGAGAGCAGCACGGTCGTGCCTTCGCCGGACAGCCTGCGGATCAGGTCCCAGGTCGTGCGCCGGGCAGCGGGGTCGAGTCCGGTCGTGGGCTCGTCGAGGAACAGGAGATCGGGATTGCCGACGATGCCCAGACCCACGTCGAGCCGTCTCTGCTGGCCACCAGAGAGTGTCTTCACCTTGGCATCGGCCTTCTCACTGAGCCCGACGAGCTCGATGACCTCACCGACCGGGCGAGGCGAGGGGTAGAAGCCCGCATTGCGATCAAGGACCTGACGGACGGTGAAGAACGGCTCGACCGCCAGTTCCTGGAGAACGATCCCCAGTCTCGTCCGGAGCCAACGTTGCTGGTGTCGTTCACCCGGGTCGACCCCCAGAACCCGCACGGTTCCGGAATCCCGACCGGTGAACCCCTCGAGGATTTCGATCGACGTGGTCTTGCCGGCGCCGTTGGGGCCGAGGAGAGCGAAGACCTGACCCGGCTCCACCTCGAAGCTCACGTCGTCGAGGGCACGAACAGAACCGAATGACTTGCGCAGCCCCGTCACACTGACCGCCGTCACCGTTGCTCTGTTCGTGGCTCGTGAGTCACCGTCTCGACCATTCCGCTGTAATATACAGTAACTGTATCAGATAGGAGTATGTCGTGGCCCCCGAAGCATCTCCCGAGATTCCCACCGACCGGGCGGGGTTCCTACTGTCGAGGGTCGGTACGGCGGTGCAATCGGGGTTCAAGGACGTACTGGCGGGATGGGACGTCCGGCCGCTCCACTTCCTGGTTCTGAGCGCCCTGGGGTCCCGCTCAGGTTCGTCGCAACAGGACTTGTGCCGGGCGCTCGGTATCGACAGCGGGAACATGGTCGAGTTGTTGGATACGCTTGAGACCAAGGGGTACGCACAGCGGGCGCCCGACGCCCAAGACCGCCGTCGACATGTGGTCTCGATCACCCCGAGCGGGCGAACAACTCTGGCTCATATCGCCAGAGCCGTCGACAAACATGATCGCCAGTTTTTGGCCCCGCTCGACGCCGACGAGCGTCGTCAATTGGTGGCGCTCCTTGCCAAGCTCTATGCGCCGACCACCGAAGCTCAAGCCGGAGGTTGGGGTATTGCCACCTCGACGGATCCGTGACAGTGGGCAAGATTTCGACACTTCCGGCTCGAGTGTCGTGAATACTGGAATACCCGAACAGCCGCTCGACCGGCGGAGTCGACATGTCGAGAATGGCCGGTCGGCTCCGATTGATAGGCGACGGGACCGTTCGGGCCCGCAAGCACAAGGAGGCAAGGTGAAGTACATGGTGATCATCTATGGGAACAAAGACCTGTGGCAATCGTTCCCGCCAGACGTCGCGAGCAAAGCCATCGCGGAGGTCGATGACTTCAACAAGCGTCACATCGAAAGCGCCGAGCTGTTGGCCGCCTACGGCTTGGGCGACGAGGTGACGGCCAAGACGGTAAGGGTACGCGACGGGGTCCCGGCCGTGACCGACGGGCCCTACCTCGAGGCCAAAGAGTTCGTGTCGAGTTTTTTCATTCTCGACTGTGGGAACGAGGCGCGCGCTCTAGAGATCGCAGCCGAGTATCCCTTCGCGGCCCACAATGCTGTTGATGTGTGGCCGATCTTGCACGAGGCCGGGCAGGAAATGTGACGCAGACGGAGGGCGTCGAGGACCTGCTGCGGGAATTGGCACGACAAGTCCTCGGCGCGCTCGTGCGCCGGCACGGTCAGCTCGACCTTTGCGAAGATGCTGTCCAAGAAGCGCTCTTCGAGGCGTCGGTGGAATGGAAGAAGAGCGGCGTACCCGAATATCCGAGAGGTTGGCTCTTTACGGTTGCCACCCGTCGACTCATCGACCACGTTCGCAGCGATACCGCACGGCGGCGCCGCGAGGAGCGCCTCGTTGTCGGCGCCCCTCCGGCCGAGCTGGCTGGGCTCGGTGAGGCGGCCGACAAAGACCGGGACGACTCCTTGGTTCTGCTGTACATGTGTTGCCACCCGGCCCTCAACGCGCCGGCGCAGATCGCCCTCACCCTTCGGGCGGTGGGTGGGCTCTCCACCGCCGAGATCGCTGGTGCGTTCTTCGTGCCCGAGTCCACGATGGGACAGCGCATCAGCCGGGCCAAGCAGCGCATCCGAGACGCCGGCGCCGTCTTCTCGATTCCACCCCCCGAAGAGATCGAGGAGCGCACGCGATCTGTTCGGCACGTGCTGTACCTGATCTTCAATGAGGGGTACACCTCGTCGTCGGGTCCACAGGTGCACCGGACTGAACTGACGACCGAAGCGATCCGGCTGACCCGTGAGGTGCACCGTCTCCGTCCTCTTGACACGGAGACGACCGGTCTCCTGGCGCTTATGTTGCTGACCGAGGCGCGCCGTCCGGCTCGGATCACGCCCGGCGGGGAGGTCGTGCCGCTCGGTGAGCAGGACCGCAGGAGGTGGGATTGGGGATTGATCCAAGAGGGGGTGGCGCTTGTCACCGGTGCGCTCTCTCTTGGCCCCGTCGGCTCCTACCAAATCCAAGCGGCGATCGCCGCCGTGCACGACGAAGCCGAACGGGTCGAGGAGACCGACTGGACTCAGGTGCTTGCCCTCTACGAGTTGCTCGATCAAGTCTCGCCGAACCCCATGGCCACGCTGAACCGCTGCGTCGCAGTGGCAATGGTGCACGGTCCCATCGCCGGTCTTGATCTTCTTGGTACCCTCCAAGACGACTCTCGAGTGGTCCAGCATCACTTGTTCTACGCCGTCCGAGGCCATCTCCTCGACATGGCGGAAGATCACACCGCCGCCAGCGAAGCCTTCGAGGCCGCAGCTCGGCGCACCGCGAGTCAGCCGGAGAAGCACTACCTGCTGAAACGGTCCAAGCAGGTCTTGTCGGGTCGCCGCAAGTAGCAACGCCTTACTGAAGCACCGCGACGGATAGCCGTCCCGTGTCGTCCTCCGGACGGTTGGAGTGGGTCGGCCGGGTTTCTTTACCGGAGCGCGATGAGTTGTGACCCCCCCGCCGGTATGTAGTGACGAGTTCTCCGGAATACCCCGGGTGAACCGATCACAAGGGAGAATCCGATGTCAGACAGTCGTGCGCAAGACGAGGCCGCTATCCAGGCCGTACTGGTTGACTCCTACAAGGCGTGGGAAGCTGGCGACGCCGACGGTATGGTCGCCAACTACACCGCGGACGCGACCGCCATCATGACCGGCTCGCTCCGCGACAGCCGTGACGTGGTCCGAGAGAACATGGCCCTGGCCTTCGAGGGGCCACTCAAGGGCAGCTCGACCTACAACAGGCAGCTCAGCCTCCGCTTCGTCGGCCGAGACGCCGCGATCGTTGTCAGCGAATCCGGAATCTTGTTCGCCGGCGAGACCGAGGTTCCGGACACGGGTAAGGTCAACGCGACCTGGGTTTTGGAGAAGCGGGACGGCCAGTGGCTGATCGCCGCCTACCACAACAGCCCGGCGCTGGCGCCTGGGCGGTGAACCATGACAGGGGCAGAGAAGGGGCGTGGGCGTGACGACGAAGGTAGAAGGCTTCGATCGCCTGGCCGAACCGTTCCGAACGGAGCTGCTGGCCTACTGCTACCGGATGCTCGGCTCGGCTCATGATGCAGAGGACTTGGTGCAGGACACGTACCTGAGGGCGTGGCGGGCGCGGGAGCAGTACGACGAGTCGCGCAGTTCGCTGCGCACCTGGCTCTACCGGATCGCGACGAACGCCTGCCTGACCGCCTTGGAGGTCCGCGGCCGCCGTCCGCTGCCGTCGGGGGTGGTGGCCGCGTCGGACCCGCTCGGGCCGCTCATCCGGGGAGAGAACGCCTGGCTCCAGCCCTTGCCGGACTCGTTGCTGGACGCGGACGATCCCGCAGGAGCCGTGATCGACCGCAGCAGCCTGCGCTTGGCGTTCGCCGCCGCCCTGCAGCATCTGTCGGCGCGTCAGCGTGGTGCGCTGATCCTGCGTGACGTGCTCCGCTTCTCGGCGTCCGAGGCAGCGGAAATCCTCGGCACCACCGTCGTGTCGGTGAACAGTTCCCTGCAGCGGGCGCGTACCCGCGTGAAGGAAGTCGGGGTCCGGCCGGATCGTCTCAGCGAGCCGTCCGCAGCCGAGCAGCGCGCCTGGGTCGATCGCTACATGAAGGCGTTCGAGCAGGCCGACGTCGAAGGTCTCAAGCGGCTGCTCACCGAGGACGTGCTCATGGAGATGCCGCCGATGGTCAACTGGTTCGTCGGCCTCCGCAATTACGGCCTGTTCATGGAGTGGGTCTTCGAGCAGGCCGGAACGGACTGGTGTCTGAAGCCGGTCGCGGCCAATGGCCAGCCCGGGTTTGCCGCATATCGGCGCGTCGGTGATGGATACGAGCTGCACACGCTCCAGATCTTCACCGTCACTGCCGAAGGCATCAGCCGGAATTCGGTTTTCCAGGATTCCGAGATCTTCGCGTCCTTCGGTCTGGCGGCCGGACTCGACGCCCTTGGCCTTGTCGACGGCGGGCCCTGAATGGGGCCGCGTTTCACGCGGAGTCGCTCGTCTGCGATGACACCAGTCCCGGCGCCGCGGTGGTGGTTGTTCCTCGAACTCTACGGGCGGGATCTTGACGACCTCGTTGCCGAAGCGGCGGTCGTTGAGCCAGTCGACGTAGGTAGCGGTGCGGGTTCTACGGTCGTAACATCGGCTGCTGCAGACCCGTCGTACGACGGGTGTGAGATCCAACCAGTGGAGGTGCTAAATGGCCGAGGTCCCGTCGTCCCCAGAGGACATTGTGCTGGCCCACTTCATCGTCTCGGACGATGTCGAGCGCTCGCGGCGCTTCTACTCCGAAGTACTCGGTGGCAGGGTGGTCTTCTCAGGAGACGTGACCTATGTCGCACTATCCAACAGCTGGATCATCATCAACGTCGGCGGAGGTCCGACCGACGACAAGCCTGCGGTCACCCTGGAAACGCCACGCGATCCCGACCGGGTCAGCAGCTTCCTCAATATCCGGGTCAAAGACATCGCGGCCGTGTACGCCGAATGGAGTGCCCGGGGTGCTCAATTCCTGACGCCGCCGAAGCAGCACCAGTATGAGATCCGTTGCTACATCCGGGACCCCGACGGTCATCTGATCGAAGTGGGTCAAACCACGGACCCAGAGGGGGACTGGTCACCCGCCCACTGGCCCTCGAGTACGTCCGGCGGGGAGTCCGAGTGAAGGCAGAGATCACCGGCGAGAGAAGGTTTCGGTCATGACCACCGCGGTCATCGGCACCGGAGGGGTCGGATCGGTCATCGCCCGCCAGCTCGCATCAGGCGGCGAGACTTTGCGGCTCTCGAGCGCTGACCAGGAGTCCGCTCGAATGCTGGCTGCAAAGATCGGCCCGAATGCGGTCGTCGCCGTCGACAACCGCGACGCGTTGCGGGAAGTCGCTGCCGTCGTCCTCGCGCTGCGGTTTGCCGTATTGGAGGGCGTCATCGACGAGATCGCCGACCCGCTAACCGACAAACTGGTGGTCGTTCCGAGCAACCCGCTCAGTGTCGACGCCAAAGGTAACGTCGTACATCTCTTGCCGAAAGGGCAGTCCTCCGGCGAGATTGTCGCCGGGTGGTTGCCGGCGGGGGCGCGCCTGGCCATGGCGTTCGGGACCCTGTCGGCCAATCTCTTCGAGTCCTCGAGCAACCGGTCACCGGAGCCGGCGGTCCTCTTCTACGCGGCCGACGACGACCGTGCTGGCGAGGAGGTCGAGCGATTGATCCGAACGGCCGGGTTCGAGCCGGTGAAGGTCGGCGGGATCGAACAGTCGGGTCGACTCGAGGTGGGTGGCGACCTTCACGATCTCGTGGTCGGACCCGCAGAGGCGCGGTCATTGATCGGTGGGGCCTGATCGTCTCGCCGCCCTGGCGGGGGGCAGTGATTGGCGGGGAGCGTGGCGTGCGTGTGCCATACAAGGATGGCACCGGCGTGACCTGTCTGTGGACTGAGTGATGGAATTCGACGAGTCAGTCCGAGCGGCTGAGCTGCTCCAGGCTCAAGCGCGGGCGACGGCATTGTTCGAGGAGATTGCCGGCGCGGGCATCCTGGGCCCGGGCGTACGTGACAGCGAGGCGAGTCGGGCGATCACTGAGCTCGCCGCGGACCGCTTCGGCGTGCAGGAATACTGGCACAAGCGGATCGTCCGGTCGGGACCCAATACGCTTCAGCCTTACCGCGGTCGATCCTCCGGACCGGGTGATGGCCGACGGCGACATTGTCTTTGCTGACTTCGGCCCGGTGTTCGTCGGCTGGGAGGCCGATTTCGGCCGCACCTGGGTCTAGGGGGACGAACCGGTGAAGCTGCGCCTTCGTGACGACCTCGAGCAGGTGTTCGCGGAGGGAAAGGACTACTTCGACGCCCATGCGGACATCACCGCCGCCGAGCTCTACGTAGAGGTTGTGCGGCTGGCGGCGCAACGTGGCTGGGAGTTCGGCAACATGCACTGCGGGCACCTGGTCGGAGAGTTCCCGCATG
>Ga0302180_10001887_pt1 | contig 16553 bp, 7 predicted proteins | sample I_Palsa_E3_2_FD_200575 | JGI IMG/M metagenome (GOLD analysis project Ga0302180, IMG submission 200575) | Peat permafrost microbial communities from Stordalen Mire near Abisko, Sweden - I_Palsa_E3_2 | ecosystem: Environmental > Terrestrial > Soil > Palsa > Peat permafrost | place: Sweden: Abisko... | reverse complement strand
TTCGCTGGCCAGGGATGCGATCACAGGAGCAGCACCGGTCCCTGTGCCGCCGCCCAGACCGGCGGTGACAAACACCATGTCCGCGCCTTCCAGGGCTTCAATGATCTTTTCGGAATCTTCCAGGGCCGCGCGCCTGCCCACGTCGGGATTGGCGCCGGCGCCTAATCCGCTGGTCAGTTTTACCCCCAGCTGAAGCTTGACCGGGGCTTGCGAAAGCTGCAAGGCCTGTACATCGGTATTGGCAACGATGAACTCCACTCCCTCGAGCTTGGCGGCGATCATGCGGTTCACGGCGTTTCCCCCACCGCCACCTACGCCGATGACCTTGATCTTCGCTCCGCGAGCGGCTTCATCGTTGTATTGAATGCGGATTTCATCGTTAAAATTCATCGGGTTTTTGCTCCATTTCTCTTATACCAATTTCGTTGACTATAAGCTTCCTGCGAAGATGGCGCGCAGCTTGGCGCGCAGGCCCTGATCTTCGGCAGCGCGCAAGACGCTGGTGCGATGGGTGTAAAGCAGCATGCCAATCGCGGTAGAAAATTCCGGCTGAATCAGTTCGTCGGGCATTCGGGAAAGTGGCACAGGATAGCCCAGACGCGCGGGCACACGCAACAGGCTTTCGGCCACTTCGAGCAGGCCCGCCAGTCTAGCACCGCCTCCGGTCAGCACGCATCCGGCGCCGAGTGCTCCAAGAACTCCGCCCTGGCGAAGATTTTCGCGCAACATCTGGAATAACTCCCGGGCGCGCGGCTCAAGAATTTCACATAGTTGGCGCTGCTTGATGGTACGGACCACCTGGTTGCCGCCGGCGATCATCTCCAGCTCGCAGGAGGAAGGAACCGAGGTAACCACACAATGCCCGTACTCCAGCTTGAGGGTGTCTGCTTCCTGGACCGGCACATGCAGGCCAACTGCCAGGTCGTTGGTAAAGTGATCGCCACCGATGGGGATCACCGCGGTGTGAGCCACCGCCCCTTCAAAGAAAACCACCAGCTCGGTCGAAGCGGCCCCGATATCGATGAGGCAGGCGCCGAGTTCACGTTCGTCCGCAGAGACGGTTGCTTCGGCGGCCGCGATGCCTTCGAAGATCGTATCGGAAACTTCGAGGCCGGCCTTGTTGGCGCAGGTGATGACGCTCTGCGCGGCGCTGGCGGAACAGGTTGCAATATGCAAATTCACTTCCAGGCGGTTACCGATCATGCCGATCGGGTCGTGAATGCCGGGCTGTTCGTCGAGGATGAATTGTTGAGGTAACAGATGAAGGACTTCGCGATCTGCAGGCAAGGAAACCGAGCGGGCCCGTTCCACGGCAGCGCGCACATCTTCGCGCGTAATTTCGCGCAGACGGCTGCCCAGGCTGATGCCGCCCTGGCTGTTGACGCCACGCACGTGAGAGCCGCCCAACCCCACCACACAGTTTGCGATGACGGCTTGCGCCATTTGCTCGGCCTCAGTGAAGGCGAGATTAAAGGCCCGGCTTGCGGGCCCCAGATCGCTGATCAGACCTTTGCGCATCCCCTCCGCGTTGATTACGCTGTGCGCACGATAACGCAGAGCGCCTTCGTGGAGTTCTGCCACCAGAACGCGAATTTTGGAACTGCCGGCGTCCAGAACGGTGAGCAAGTCCTCGCTTCGTTGGGTCATTCGCCCTTCGCCCTCGCCGCTTTGGTTAAGTACGGCCTCAAGGCCGTACCCTTCATCTTCCCTGCCGGGTGTTTGGATGTGGCATCTGGGCTCGGCTTCGAAGTGGCTTGGGGCGTCATATCGAGGACTACCTGATTCTCATAGCGCATATCTACCGATGACAAGTGAGGGTACTGTTGCCGCCATTCGGCGAGGTGCTGCTGGTAACTGCGGTACCGCGCGAGGAAGTCCGAATCGCCGAAGTGCACCTGGATGTCGGAGCCCTGGGCGGGCAGCAGGGCCCAGACATCTTCAGGATCGGAGATATCGACTTCGCTCAGCTGGGAAGAGACTTTCGTTCCTCCCGAGTCGAGGTCGTGGATGAATTGCTGATAAAGATGCATGCGGGCGGCACGGACGGGCAGCGGATCCCGGCTGGAGATTCCCGTGACCACGGGGAAGGAATAGTGTTTTGCCGCCATGGCTGCTGGAGGCAGATGCAGCAGAACCCCGTTGGCGTCTACCAGGCCAATGGCATTGCCCTGGCGGACGAAGGCCACGGGCGTGCGTTCGACGATGGAGACCCGCAATTGGTCCGGCATCAGCCGCATGACGGTGGCGTGCTCCACCCAGGGAAGCTGCTCAAGGGCGGTGCGGCGCCGGCGTAGCGGGATATAGAAGATGTTGCGGCCCAGATCGGATCCGAAGACCGAGAGCAGCTCCGGTCGCGTCACCTGGCTGTTGCCCATGATTTGTATGGAGGAGGAGGAGGCGATGCGGAAGCGGGGATCGTCACGGAAGAAGTTACGTATGCCGATCGCAAGCAAAAATAACAAGCCCAGCGCAAGGACGACTACCGCAGCCGCAGCGATGCGGCCGTTGCGGGTGGTGGGGACGAGCCCGCGGCGAACCGGCACTCGCCAGCGCGCGCGCAGGAATCCGTCCTCCCCTGGGTCCAGCTCAGCGCCGCCGGCAGGTTCTGCCGGCTTGCGCGTGCGCCCAGGGGTGATGGGCTGCGGTGCTTTTGCGCGAGCCGTCGATGGATCCGCAGGGCGGAAAAACTGCTCCACCGGTTCATCGTCTGCGAACACCGTTACACGGCTTGTTTGTGAGTCGATTTTTGCCACGCCCGAGTCAGGTCGTGAGATTTGCCTTCCAAACTATATCGCGGATAGCTGCAGGCATTTTCAGGGATTCGCAGGGGTATCTGTGTGGGAAATGGGGTGTGCATCGGAATACACCTTTATCCAATGATTTCTTACTTCTACGAAAGGTGGACGAGTCTGGCGCACGCCAAACTATGAGTGGATGGCCCAGGTCTCGCTTTTGAGACCTGGGTTTCTTCTTGCAAAGGATCCCGCCGGAACACCCAGGTCTCAAAAGCGAGACCTGGGCCACCCACTCATAGTTTGGAGGCTGTAGCTTTATTTCCGACACAGCGAAGCGTAGTGGAAAGATCTTTGTGTGGTTTCTACTTTGCTCAATAAAGCAGATACGCTTTTCGCTTTGCGTTGAAGTCGTTTAACGGTTGTTGCCAGTCCTCGGCAATGCGCTGTGGATCCCGCCCAGCCAGCAACCCATCGAGCACACCTTTATTAGCGAGCAACGTATTGATCTTATTCAACTGAAATTTCTCTCCTGAAACCTTGTGAATCGCAGAAGCAATCTCCAGCCCAAGCTCCGGTGAATCGAGGACATTGCGGTCAGTCACGATCAGCTCGATCCCATGACAAACCTGATCGGCATACGGATAAGGCGCCTTAGGAGTAAACTCCACCGGCACGAACCGCACACCGGGCAAAAATCTCGCGTTCAACACACGAGCCAGCGCCACGCCGTCGATCCACGGCGCTCCCACGTATTCAAAGGGAGTTTCAGTTCCCCGGCCCACCGAAATATTTGTCGTCTCAATCAGCCCCACTGCAGGATAAAGAATCGCAGCCCGCAAACTGCGCAGGTTGGGAGAAGGATTCGTCCAAACCAGCCCAGTGGAGTCGAACCAGTCCCCGCGCTGCCAATCCTTCATGGCAACCACCGTCAATGGCGCGTGCAGTTTGTATTCACCATTGAAATACTGTGCCAGCTCGCCCAACGTCATGCCGTGTCGAACCGGGATCGGCGCTACGTTGACGTAGCTTTCGCTTCCGCTGTCCGACAGTGGACCCTGTACGAACTCACCACCAACCGGATCGGGACGGTCCAGGACCACGACATCCGTTCCCGTCTGCCCTGCAGCTTCAAGAAAATAGCGGACCACCGCCTCGTAAGTATAGAAACGAACTCCCGCATCCTGCAGATCGATGACCACAGCATCGAGCGAACGTAACGTGTCCAACGAGGGCCTCCGCTGTTCCCCGTAGAGGCTGATCACCGGCAGGCCGGTGGTGGGATCCTTTTCATCCTTGATGCCCTCCTTATCGAGCGTGCCCTGGATGCCGTGTTCCGGGCTGAAGATCACCTTGAGTTGGAGGCTGGGCGCGGCGGCCAGGACGTCGATGGTTCGCCGCCCGTGGACGTCCAGACCGGTCTGATTGGTCAGCAGACCGATACGCAATTTCCCTCCATGTTTTTGGGCGAGCGCTGCCAACGGAGCAAACTGGGCCTCTTCGAGGACATCGATGCCGGTGGTCACGTTACCGTTGCGAGCCTGCCAACGCCGCTCCCCGGCGATGGATTCGTTATACCCGGTGATAGCCGCAGCGATGCTTCCATTATCGGGATGCACCTTCACCCACCTGGCAATTTCGCTGGCGACACCGCCGCGGATAGCGTTGATGGAAGTGGGACCGTTGGGATACACAGCGTTCGACATGAAGACGACATAAGTGTCGCTGGTCTGGTCGATCCAGAGGGAGGTTCCGGTGAACCCGGTATGGCCAAAGGAGCCGACCGGGAACAGCTCACCCCGATTGCTGGAGTAAGGCGATTCGATATCCCAGCCCAGTCCGCGAAGAGCCGTGCCAGTAGCGGGCTGGGCAGGAGTGGTCATTTTTTCGAGCGTGAGCTGCGATAGGGGGAAGCGGCTCGGTCTTCCGGCCAGCCGGTCGAGCAGGTTCTGGGCGTAGATGGCAACGTCCCCAGCGGTGCTGAAGAGGCCGGCATGACCCGCAACCCCGCCCATGCGACGCGAGGTTGGATCGTGGACCACTCCCCGGAGCATGACGCCTTGATCGTACTGCGTGGGGGCGATGCGGCCGCGCCAGCTTTCAGGGGGCAGATATTGCATGTGCTCCACGCCCAGCGGCTCGGCCAGATAACGCTTCTGGTATTGATCGAGGGTCAGGCCGGAGAGCTTCTCCACCAGCGCGCCGAGCACGATGAAGTTGATGTCGCTGTAGCGGAATTGCACGCCGGGAGCGGTGACGGGGGTGCACGCGAAGGCGCGGCGCAATCCTTCTGCCTTACCCTCCCATGGGTCATCGAGTGAGACATCCGGCGGCAAACCGGAGTAGTGGGTCAGCAACTGGCGGATAGTGATGTCCTGCTTACCGTTGGCGGCGAACTCGGGCAGGTATTGTGCCACCGGATCGTTGAGGCGAAACCGGCCCTGCTCGTAAAGCTGCATGACTGCGGGCGCGGTGGCCAGCACTTTAGTTAAGGACGCGACGTCGAAAATGGTGTCTTCGGTCATGGCCTCGGCAGCAGGAATGAGGGAGCTATTTCCGTAGGCCTTGTGAAAAATGATGCGGCTGTCGTGGCCGGCGATCACCACCGCGCCGGGGAATTTCTTGGCTGCAATGCCGGCTTCCACAATACGGTCGATTTGCTGGAACTCGGGATCCTCAGCTCGTAATTGCGGAACGAACAGCAGGAGCAGCAGAACCGCATAACGCTTCTTGAATGGCGGGAGTTTACTCATGATCCATCCCAGAACGAACGTCAGCAGAGACCCGATGAGCACGAACCATGTCCAGGCTACCTTGGGAACGAAGTGAGGTTGTTTCCAAAGTAAGACGTTGGCCACCAAACCGCCGATCATGCCGACGATGGCGCCCGATTCGGTTGCGCTTTTGGTAAGGGTACCGAGCAGAAAGACTCCTAAGAGAGCACCGTAAGCGACGGATGCGATCGACAGGCCCACTTCAACCACGTGGCCTCCGCTGCGCGACAGGAGCGCCAGCACGAACAACAGAAGAGCCCAGAAGAAAGTCATGGCGCGCGACAGGCGAGCGCATTGCCGTTCGTCGGCATCCGGTTTCCAGGCCAGGTAGAAATCCACCATGCTGCTGGAGCTGAGCGAATTGACGGCGGCGCTCAGGTTTGACATCGCAGCGGCCAGAATAGCAGCCACCATCAATCCTGCGACCCCGCGGGGCATTTCGGTCACGATGAATGTGGGGAAGACGCGGTCCGGGCTCACGCCATGGGTCACGTTACCGTAGAAATAGTAGAGCCCCGTTCCGATGGCAAGAAAAAGCGCGAACTGAACCAGGATAACGCCGCCGCTCGAGAGCAGGGCGATGCGCGATTCGCGCAGATTTTTTGCCGCGAGCAGGCGCTGGACCATCAACTGATCGGTACCATGACTGGCCATGGTAAGGAAACAACCGCCGGCAAGGCCTGCCCAGAAGGTATACGTCTGGCTCAGGCTGAAGGCAAAGTGAAAGATGGTGAGCTTGCCGGCGGAGGAGGCGACGGTATGGATTGCGTGCCAGCCTCCCGGGACTCGATGTGCGAGCACAAAGACGCTGACAGTTGTGCCGGCAACGTACAGTGCCATCTGCACCACGTCGGTCCAGATGACGGCGGCCATTCCCCCCTCGAGGGTGTAGATCAAGGTCAAAACCACGATGATGGCGATGGAAAGCACATCGTCAGTGCCGATCGCGATGCCGACGACGATCGAAACGGCGAACACGCGGACGCCTTCGGCAGCCGCGCGGAGAAACAGGAAAAGAAAGGCTGTGAGCTTGTGCAGCCGGGGACCGAAGCGCTCACCGATGACCTCGTAGGCGGTGAGAAGTTCTCCGCGGAAATAGCGTGGGAGAAAGATGATGCACACTACAATTCTTCCCAGAAGATAGCCGAGGACGATTTGGAGAAATCCCCAGTCTCCTGTATAGGCCAGTCCGGGCACGCTGATGATGGTCAGGGTGCTGGTTTCCGCAGCCACGATGGAGAGCGCGATGGCCCACCAGGGAATCTTGCGATCGGCCAGGAAGTAGCTTTTTAAGGAACGGTCTTTGCTACGGAATTGCAGACCAAAAAGGGTGATGCCTGCCAGATAGAGGGCTACGAGAGAAAGATCAACCGAGCTCAACCGGTGCATTCGTTTACCTGGACTTCATCCTAATATCCGGAGCTCTTGCACACGCATAAGTGGGTGGCCCAGGTCTCGCTTTTGAGACCTGGGTTTTCCCAGGTAACCTCTCTGCCTGGAAGCACCACCCTCCCCTTTGTCATCCCGACCGGAGCGTACCCGGATTTCCTATTTCGCGCTGCTAGCGACGTCCACTTATGCGGCTCTCCTTAGAGAGAGCCGCATGCAGATCCTCAACGCCATGGGTCTCGACAGGAAATCCGGGGGAGCGCAGTGGAGGGACCTGCGGTTCGGCGGCTTTGGCAATGTTTTCGACAGAGTCTGGCACAGCGAAGCTGCATTAGGGAATTCCCAGCTCGGCCGGCGATGGCAGCGTGTGCTGTTGCTGCCATTGCTGGCGGGCAGCAACAAATTTTTCGCTGCGCGTTACCCAAAGTTGAGTCGCCAGATCATACCGAACCAGAACGTTTTGCAGCCAGTAAGGCCGATTCTCACGCACCCAGAGTTCGGAATATTCCAGACGGGTGAAGCTGTACCGATTGCGCATGTCTTCACACAGGCCATCGGTGCCGGAGATGTTGTAAAGCAATCCGTTGATGCGCTTTGCGTTTTGTGGATCTTGCTGCCACCCGTAGGCCTGTTTGTAGAGAGCGGCAATTGTATCTGCGGTTTCAAACTTCTGACCGATGAAATCCAGCCTGCGAGCACCCATTTCCAATGCGTCGACCGCGTCGGTTTCTTCGAGACCCGGAGCGGATCGGGCTTGCGCCAGCAGCGTGATGGCGCGCTCGGCATGCAGACGCAAGCCCGCCACCAGGGGCCGCAGTTCGGTTGCTGCCGCCTGGCCTTCGGTGCTCCAGGGATCTATCCAGAACAGTTCGTCGGTGAGTTCCTTCATCTTTAGCTGTTGCAGCATTTGGTAGATGTCGATTAGCTCGCGTTGCGCGTCGTTGATTTTTCCTGTCGGGTCGCGGTGAAAGGCGCTGCCGTAGGAGTCCTCGAACGGCGTCAGATCGCTGGTTCCCGGCTGCCAGGCTGCGGCTGCACCGAACAGGACGCCGTACCAATCCTCTTGAAACAAGCCTTCGCCGTCATCGTTCCAAACGGTGTTGAGCATTCCGGTGCTGTGCGCCGCCTGGCCGTCGCGGACAAGGCCCTGGATATTGCGCAGCGCGGAGTCATTGTCTGGATAGACGCGTTTCCAATTGCTCACGCCGGGAGCGACCCAAGTCTCCATTCCGGCGTCGGTGTAGGGCTTCAGCCAGGACGAATATCCTTCAGCGGAAGGCGAATAGATCCAGGCAATCGCGACCATATCCTTCGGCAGACGTTTTACTTGTTCGGGAGCGTTCATGGCGATGTCGCCCCAGAAGAGCAGGCGGCGATTGAGTGGGGCGAGCTTGTCGTGGATCTGGAGAAGGAAGTCCACGTAGACCGCGCCCAGGCCGCGCGCTGCTACGTCGGCGTGGGTTTGTCCTTTGCCCAGGTCGGCGGTCTCGTCCGCCCCGATATGCAGGAAGGGACTGGGAAACATGGCCGCAATTTCGCTGAACATTTGACTGATCAGCTGCAGAGAACCCGGCTGACCGGGAGCGAGTACGTGTCCTAGTGGGGTTTCGGCGAGGGGTGCGTACTGCTCGTACTCCAGCATGCGATGCAGGTGCCCGAAGGCCTCCTGCTCGGGGATGATGGTTACGTGGTAGTCGCGGGCATAGTCGACCAGCCGGCGCACATCTTCGCGGCTCATGCTGCCGCCAGGCAAGCCTGCTAAAGGGTTCGACTGGTATTGCAGGGTGTTCTCAAAGTAGGGGGAGTAGACGTTGAGTTTGTAGGCAGCGAAAGTTCTTATCTGCCGTTTTTGAAAGTCCAGGGTGGGGAATGGGCCGCGGGAGACGTCATCTGAGATTCCCCGGTAGCGCATAGCGGGCCAGTCGCGGATCACTGCTCTTTCGAGGACCGCTGAGGAACCTTCGCCGGCGGTTAGCTGCTTTATGGTTTGAGCGCCGTAGAAAAGGCCGGCGGCACTAGCCGCTATAACGGCGAGGCCTTTTTTCGTAGGCAGGATGATGTAGCCTTCCTCCTGCATCGGCTCATCGATCCGTATCTTGGCGTTCGAAAGCAGGCGTGCCCCGGAGCGCGATTGCGCGCGGAGCAGTTCGATGACTGCGGTACCGTGACCTTTGCGCAGGTTCAGCTTTTCGAAGAAGGCGGAGAGGTCGTGCGCGGCAAAAACGTCTTCTGGGTCGGAGTCCGTGAGAACGGATACACCGCGGGCCAGGCTGAGAGGCTCGCGGGGAGCGTATTCGCGGGGCATGGGAATCAGCTTGGGTGTGTCGCCGCTTGCGGTGGCAGCTCGTGCGATTCCGTACGAGCTCAGCAGAAGCAAGGCCACGGCAATGGGTCGCTTGCTGATCACCAATATCGTCTCCTTCGCACCAATCTTCACCTCACCGTCGCTCTGGACGAAAGAACCGCAGGTCCCTCCACTACGCTTCGCTCCGGTCGGGATGACAATTCTGTTGAACCCGTAAGAGCTTCAGCGAGGGATAGTTGACCCTGCAACAGAATTGTCATCCCGACCGGAGCGCACCCGGATTTCCTACTTCGCGCTGCTAGCGACGTCCACTTGTGCGGCTCTCCGTAGAGAGAGCCGCATGCAGATCCTCAACGCCACGGTCCTCGACAGGAAATCCGGGGGAGCGTAGTGGAGGGACCTGCGGTTCTTTCCCGTGCGTACATTTCCATCAATGCTTGCTACCTTCGCCTTCGGTGAGGGTAATGTACTTATCGATTGGCAGTTCCGTAAATCGTTCCGTTGCCCCGCTGGGCTCCGGCCACTTCACTTCCAGCCAATCGATCTTAGTGCGAGCACCAAGACCAAGCACCACACGAGGATCTTGCGATGACAAGTAGCTACCCCCACCCACCTTGGTTCGAGTGCGCTTGAGATCTCCAGCCTGGTAAGTGATACGCGCGCCAATCGCATCCCGATTCGACTTCTTCCCAACCAGCTTGATTCCCAACCAATGATTGCCTTTGGCCGCCTGGTTGCGCAGCAGCAAAGGCGCATCATCATTTACTGAGACCAGGACGTCGACGGCGCCGTCATTATCGAAGTCGCCGATCGCCAATCCCCGGGCGGAAATATTTCTGGCGAAGAGCGGTCCGCTCTCTGCGCTCACGTTGTGCAAGCCTTTTCCGTCGCCGTGAAACAGCATCAGAGGCTCGCGATACGTCACATCCTTCTGCATGGTTTCGATCAGGTCGTCAGGATTTCCGTTGGCCAGGAATAAATCGAGGTTGCCATCGTTGTCGTAGTCGAAAAACTTCAAACCCCAACCGCTCATCAAGCGGGTCGCGGCCCCAATGGCCGTCGAGTTGGCCTGGTCATCGAAGGTTTCATCGCGATTGTTCTGATAGAGCGAATAGCGTTCGTGGTCGATGTTGGCTACGAACAGATCCATCCAGCCGTCCTGGTTAAAGTCGGCGGAATCAACTCCCATGCCGGAGCGAGGCCGGCCCGTCTCGCTAAACCCCACGCCAGCCAGCGCGGCGATCTCATCGAACTTTCCATTCCCGCGGTTCATGTAGAGAAAATTCTGCACCGTATCATTGGCCACGAACAGGTCCATCTTGCCGTCATTGTTCAGGTCGGTCGCAACCACACCCCAGGCTTTTCCCAGGTGCTTCGCGATCCCGGAAGATTGGCTGACATCCGAAAAGGTTCCATCACCATTGTTGTGGAACAACCAGCTGGCAGAGGGCTTGTAGAGCGTCGGGACGCAATACCCGGGCTTGTTGTAGGCGACGCAGTTCAGGTTGCCGGCTTTGCTGAATAAAACAAAATTACAGACAAACAGGTCCAGCCGCCCGTCGTTATCGTAGTCGAACCAAACCGCGCTTGAGCCCCATCCAGGAGCCGCGACTCCGGCCTTTTCCGTAACATCGGTGAAGGTTCCGTCGCCGTTGTTGTGATACAGAATGCCTTTCCCGTACTGGGTCACATACATATCGGGAAATCCGTCACCGTCATAGTCACCGACAGCAATTCCCTGCCCGTAGCCGCCGGCGGCGACACCGGCTTTCTCCGTCACATCCGTGAACGTTCCGTCTCGATTGTTGCGATAAAGCGCGTTGCGCAGGGGCGGATCGGGATGGTAGAAGTCGCATTGGCCGCTGTTGACGAGATAGATGTCCATCCATCCGTCATTGTCGTAATCGAGAAAGGCGCAACCTGCCCCGGTAGTTTCAGGCAGATATTTTTGCGGCGACTTGCCGGCGGTGTGCTTCCAGGCAATGCCGCTCGCGGACGAGGGTACTTCTGCGAATGGATAGAGTGGCGCGGAAGAAGCAGCAGTCGCGAGCCGGGGCCAGGAAGCGTATGCGCCGGCCATGCATGCCATGGTCTGGACGAAATGCCGGCGGGACCACCGTATGCTTTTCAAGGTCACTGCGTAGGCTGGGCTCCCTGCGCGCCTGCCGGTGTTGAGGTTTTCTGCTGCAGGGCGAACTCGCGCTCTGCGTCGTCTTTTCGGCCCGTGCGCGCGTAGGCAGTCGCCAGGCTATAGTGTCCCGCAGGATTGGCGGGTTGCAGTTTGACTGCTTTTTCCAGGGGTGCGACGGCCTCTGGGTATTTCTTTTCCGCAAGAAGTGTCATGCCGAGCCCGAGGTAGGCATCAGCAAAATTGGGATCGAGCTCACTGGCTTTGGAGAAATGCTGCTCTGCCCCCGGTAATTCCTGCGCCTGGCGCGCAAGTTCTCCCAGCACATACTCCGCACCGGCATTTGCGGGATCGATTTCCAGTTCCTGTTGCAGCTCTTTCTTGGCCTGTTCGGCAAAGTCCGGCGGCGGGTTTGGCTTGGAGAGGATAAGCCGCGCGAGGCGAAAATGGATCGCTGGATAGCGCGGGTTTTGCTCCAGAATCTTCCCGTAGTCTTTCTCCGCTTGATCCCATTTACCTTGCTGTTCTGCCGCATCTGCATCCATCTCCAGGGCGGGGATGGAGGTAGGAGCCGTTGTAGCCAACTCGCTCGCTGCACGCGCAGCCAGATCGGAATAAGCATGCGTGAGAACGTACAAGACTTCGGGATCATGGGGAAACTGCCGGCTCAACATGCGTAAGAAGTCTTGCAGGGGCTCCTGTTGCTGCAGCGTGCTGGCACAACGAACACCGTCAAGGCCGACTCTCTTTTGTAGATCTTTGTCGGTAATGTGCGAGGCTGCCTTGGCGAGCACAGGCAAAGCCTCAACGCAATGACCGCTCTCCGCCAGGGTCGCGGCATGTTCCGCGACAGCGGGAGTAACCGCAGCTGGCTTGCTCGCGACCTGCGCTATGGAAGGAAGACTGATGCCAAATGCAAGGAACATCGGGAGGGTCAGCTTGGACAATGTGGCCATCATGAGGTCGAGAGCGAGATTTAAGCATTCATCCCAAAAAACAAGGGGCAGACGCTCTGACTCGAGCGTCTGCCCCTGAGTTTATCAGGGCGCCTAATAGTAGAACTTAAACGCGAATTGTATGTTCCTCGCGGGTTGCGAAGTATTGATCAGCCCGAAGGTTGCACTGGGGAAATTGGTATTGGGATGACCTAGTTGAACATTGTTGAATGCATTCAGGAAGTCGCCCCGGAACTGGATGTATTTGGATTCGGTGATATGAATGGACTTCAGCAAACCGATGTCCGTGTCCGCGTAACCGGCGCCGGTTTGGGGTCCTTGCAGCGGGCAATTACCAAAGGTAAATTGCGCTGGTTCGGAATATCCGGCTGGGCTCAGATACTGATAGCCCTGGAACGATCCGTTGTTAATGCTCGCTTGACGGCCAAAGGTCTGCATCTGGAGCGGATTGCAATTCGGACGAGCACCACGGCCCCCCGTATTCGAGGTATCGGTGGCGTTATAAACGGCCAGCGGAAAGCCGGCATGAAGGGTGAGGATGGTGGAAGCCTGCCACCCGCCCACAACAGCGTTGACAACCGAGTTCATGTTCTTGCCGATCAGCTTATCCCTGCCAATCGGGAGATCGTAGGTAGCATACGAGGCGAGAATGTTCTTCGAGTCAAAGTAGCAACTCGCGTAGTCGGCATGCGGGTCGTACATGTTCTGGTAATACGGGGAACCCGGTGTCGCCTGGGTGGCCGCGCCCCAGGTACCGTAATATCCGCTGTTGTTCGACATGCAGTGGGACCAGGTGTAGGCAACCTGACCCTGCAGCCCGTTGGAAATACGCTTCTGCAATACAGCCTGCAGCGCGTGGTAGGTTTGGAATCCTTCGCTGGAGGTGCCGGATACGGTCGAGAGGTCCGCCACCAACGCGGGATTGCCCTGGAAGTAAAGGCTAGGTCCAACTACCCCGTTATTTAGCGTTTGCTGTGCGTACGGTGTCGGCACGATCAAGTGCGTTCCATGATCGCCGACATAGCCAAGCTGGAAAGTAGTGGTCGCGCTGGCTTCACTCTGGACGGTAAGGTTCCATTCCTGATTCATCTCAGGCTGCACCTTGGGCGCCCAAACATACATGATCGCTCCCGCGAACGGATCGCCTGGGACTGCACCACCGGGACCGGACTGCGTCTGGTCGGTTGGGCTGTTGTAGACAGCGGAAACTTCCGTCGGCGTGAACGGAGGGTTGCGAGCAAGGCGAAGGTTGGTACCGGTTCCTTCCAGGTAGGAGGAGATGGTGTAAGCGCCACGCAGGACCGTCTTGCCTTGCAGCCACGCAGGTGAATAGGCGAAACCGACGCGGGGTTGGAAGTCGGGCAAACCGTACACCGAATTGTAGAGGGAGCGGCTGTTGCCACCTACGCCCGCATATTCGATGGCGCCGGTGACCAGGTTCAGATTGTCCTGGCGGTTGTTCAGTTCTACCCAGGGAGTGCTGGCTTCGTAGCGCAGGCCGAGATTCAGAGTAAGCGTGGGCGTAATGCGCCAGTCATCCTGACCGTACCCGCCAAACCTCCAGGCCATCTGGTGCCAGGTGCCGCCGGTGCTCACACCCTTGCCGGTTGCACCCGGATAGCCGGTGAAGAAGTCGCTGGACGGATCACCCGTGAAGGCGCCGCCGAACAGGATGGAACCGTACTCACCACTGTTACCGCTGTAGAAAGTGTCTAAGCGGTAACGCCACATCTGGAAGCCGGTCTTGAAAACGTGCTTGCCACGGGTGATGGTCACGCCATCGTCGAACTGAATCACCGTGTCGTTGAAGTTCTGGTTTACGACAGAGTTGCCAACGTTGGTGAGCGTCCCATTACCCGGTGCCGGCGCCGTGCCGCCGCCAAAACCCAGCAGCAACAGGCCAGGACCGACCGTGTTGGCGCTCGCAATCCCAAGCTCGGTGCCGAGATCACCAATGCTCGGCACAAACGATGTATCCGTCGTGATCCCGATCCATGACGCGCCCACACGAGCTTCATTCAATATGTTGGGGGTGAAGGTGTGGGTCCATGATCCGACCACATTATGGACTGGAGCGTGGGTGGCCGTGTTCGCCAGAATGGCGAGCGAATTGCTCAGAGGGTCATTCTGATATTCCTGCGAGTAGCGGGCGCTGAAGCGGTCTCTCTGCGTAATATTCCAGTCGACCTTGGCATCGCCCTGATCCGCGTTGTACGCCTGATTGGTCTGGTTAACCGCGTTGTTGGTCAGGTTGCCGTTGATCGGCGTCGGGTAGAACTTCGACGCAAACAGAGCCGCGGCTACAGGGTTTATCTGCGATATGGGAATCTGGTTTTGGACGTAAGGCACGCCCGTGACCGGATTCTTTAGCTGCGTCGTCAGCTGGGAAAAGTCGCCAGCACGCTCGTTGTTGGTGAACACAGTGATGAACGAGCTGGTGGTCGGGTGGTCGAAACGCTGACCCTGGTAATCCGCAAAAAAGAACAGCCTGTCCTTGATGATCGGGCCGCCAATGGTGCCACCAAACATATTCCAACGCACTGCTTCGCGGGCCAGTTCGTTGCCCGGACCATCGAACTTGTTCTCCCACTGGTTGGCATTCAGTTTGTCGTTGCGGAAGAACTCCCAGACATCGCCGTGGAACTGATTGGTACCCGACTTGATCGAAGCGTTGATAATACCGCCCGCGTAATTGCCGAACTCTGCCGGAGCATTGGAGGTGATCAGGTTGAATTCCTGGATCGCGTCAGGGGAGGGAGTGAAGCCCAACTGGTTTTCAGAGGTCTGATTGTTATCCATCCCGTCCAGGATGAAGTTATCGGACTGCTCACGATGACCATCAATCGACGGGCGGCCGCCGTTGGCCACGTTATCGCCGTTATTGAAGGTGGAGTTGTCAGGGGTAACGCTTCCCGGAGCGAGCAGGGTCAGCTCCACGTAGTTGCGCGTCGCCAGCGGGATGCCGACGATCGTGTTCGCGTCGATCAGCGTACTGACCTGGGTAGTATCGGCCTGCAGCTGGGGAGCCTCGGAGGAGACCTGCACCGTGTTGGTGACCGCGCCAACCTTCATCTTGAAGTCAACACGCGCCCTCTCATTGAGGACCAGCGTGATGGGCGGCAACACTTCGCCTTCAAAACCGGCTGCCTCGGCTTTCAACTCGTAGGTGCCGATGGGAAGATTGTTGAAGTTGAAAACGCCACCCGAGCTGGTTTTGGTGGTTTCGGAGGTGCCGCGCTCGGTATCTCTGGCGGTGACGGTCGCGTCATTCAGGACCGCGCCGGCCGAATCTTCCACAGTTCCCGTGATGGCGGCAGTGATCTGCTGACCCCAGACGGTTTGACGGACGCTAAGAGACCCTAGGACCATTACGAGGGCGAAGCCCCATAAGGATATGCGTTTCATACTCGCCTCCAAAGACACACATTTAGAACGGGGCCCTACTGACAGGAACGATTTCGCAACTCTTGGACTGGCTGCTCTTGCACCCTGGGATTTACTTCAGTGAGCGTACTATATCGGCAGCTTGAGTGGATTGCAAGCAAGATTTGTTGAGGAAAAGACATTTTTTTAATCGGGGTTTGAAGTTGTGTCTCAGATTGACTCGGGCAAACATGGGCACAGCCCATTGAACATGAGGGTCGGCTACTTCAGTCCAGGGGCGGATTTTCAACCCGTGAGAATGCTCGGCAAATTTAAATCCGGGCTTCTGTAGAGGCCGGATAGATGCAACGAAACAGTAGTTACCCCCGCAGCAGAATTGTCATCCCGACCGGAGCGAAGCGTAGTGGAGGGACCTGCGGTTCGGCGGCTCTTTCTTGGAAAGGTTTTTCGAAAGCCCATCCCGCAACCACTCCAACCTGCGTCACCCCTCTCCCCTTGTCATCGTCCCGACCGGAAGTGGAGGGACCGAAGCGTAGCGAAGTGGAGGGATCTGCAGTGCGCCCTGCGGCTCTCTCAAATCCTTCCTGGCAAGCCCGGATGAACCGATGAACCATCCCCTCCGAATCAAGTCCTCATCCAGCAACCTGATTCGCTTGGCCGCTTGCAGCACTCGTTCGCCCAATGAAATCAACGCCGCAGGGTCCATTCATCCGCTAATTTGGACAGCTCTGCAATCTACCCGGCACTGACGTGCCGGGCTACAGGTTGTTCCGTCCCCGTTCGGCAAGCTCCGGGCAGGCTCTGCGGGACTGGCTTGGTTGCGTGTCGAAAGCCCTTCGAAACAGTCTTGTCCAAATTAGGTTTTTAAAGGACGAGGAAAGTCTT
>Ga0302180_10001883_pt1 | contig 16569 bp, 24 predicted proteins | sample I_Palsa_E3_2_FD_200575 | JGI IMG/M metagenome (GOLD analysis project Ga0302180, IMG submission 200575) | Peat permafrost microbial communities from Stordalen Mire near Abisko, Sweden - I_Palsa_E3_2 | ecosystem: Environmental > Terrestrial > Soil > Palsa > Peat permafrost | place: Sweden... | reverse complement strand
GCTCACGGGAGGACAATCGTGGCTGATCCCAACGACCTTTCTTCGCTTTCGCAGGCGGATCAGGACGCTATTGGCGCCACGCTGATCTCGCTCCTGACCGGGTTCCGAGAGAGGGACGCCGAGAAGCTCGTCGGCATCTACACATCCGACGCCGACTGGGTCAATGCATTCGGGTCAGTAAAGAAGGGTGGGGATCAGATTGTCGAGTACCTCCGCGGGCTGTTCTCCGACGACAACTTCAACGCAGGAACCGTGAAGGCTCCGCCCGAAACCTCAATGAAAGTGCTCACACCAGAGGTCGTCCTGGTGTCGGCGCACTTGCAGGTGGAAGGACAGAAGTTGGTAGGCGGTGGCGAGATCGAGGTGCGGGACAACCACTCACTCCGGGTTTTGCACCGTCAGACCGACGGGTCCTGGCTCATCGCCTCCGAGATGTACAACGACGCCAACCGGGAACAGACGTATTCGGGGAACTCCTAACGAGGAGCAGGCGTACCCAGCACGCTGGGACAACGTCACGCTTGACTATGAAGGATCGCGAGTTCCGAGGACACCGCGAGCCGCCTCTAAAGGGCGGGCGTAAAGAACTCCAAAGCAATGTTGTCCGGATTACGGCAAGAGAGCGCGGAGCCGTAGCCCGCATCGACGATCCCACCATGGCCGATATCCAGCTCTGAGAGCCGGAATTCCCACGCCCCAAGCTCATCCCGGTCCCTACAGGCGAATGCCAGATGGTCCAGGCCAATTCGACGCTCGTCGAACGGGAGGGTGTCGGGCCGGTCAGGGAATTCATAAAGCCCGATGAGCGTCTGATTTTCGACGAGCCAGACGGCGCGTCGAAACGGACCGGGGCCTTCGTCTCGGTGAAACTCCACTTCGAAGAGTCCCTCGTACCAGTGGACGCTTCGGTCGAGATCACTGACTGTCAGAGTCACGTGTGCAATGGTCGGCAGCTCGGGCACGAAAGCCTCCTTTTGAAGGTACGAACATCATTGCCGGAGGCGCGGATTATCAAGACCATCCGGTGAGCGTCTGCGTGCTCGTCACGCAGAACTCATTACCTTCGGGGTCAGCCAGTACGGTCCATCTGTCCGGGTTTTGGAGTGAGTCGGGGTCATCGCGAACCTCGACGACTCGGGCCCCGGCTTCGACCAATCGCTCGACCTCGGGCTCCATCGGACCCTCGGTAAGCAGGTCGAGGTGAAGTCTGTTCTTCACCACTTTTGGCTCAGGCACTTTCATGAAGTACAGCGATGGTGTGCCAGCGATGCCTTCGCCCACCTGGAACTCGTCGGTATTCCGCTCTGAGAGCTGAAAGGAAAGTACTTTCGCCCACCATTCGGCTTGTCGACGCGGTTCCTGGCAATCCACGATGATGGCGAACACAGATAAGGACACGTCCACGCCTCCTCACTAGAGCGAAAACTCTGCGGCAGAGTATTCCAGCACGCCGGATCTCCGCCTCATCCTGCGGGGATAGCTGTCAGACCTCGTCCGGACTGAGATCACGAACAAGTCCGTCCCACGACCACTTTGGGATGCGGAGCCCCTCCGGCACTTCTTCTTCGGATCGGTGGTAGCGCGACATCGTGGTCGTGGTTGCCCACTCGAAGTAGTTGTGAAGGACCTGCCTCAGCCGATCGTGACCGTCGAGCCCGGCGTCCACCAAAGCCTCGTCGAAGCAGGCGACCGCTCGTCGATCCATTTCCTCGTGTGGACCGTTTCCGCTGTGCATACGCACAACGGTGCTTTCGTTCCCGAAGCAATCCGAATACCGCGTCGGACCTCCGAGCGCCTCCGCCCAATATGCAGCCAGTCGCTCGGTGTGCTCTGAATGAAATCCGTGGCTGAATGCATGGCTCACGATCTCGTCGGCCATCACTCTGGTGTGCCATGCCCTCGCCAAATTCAGGACAGTCTCTTCTCCACCCATGTCCTCGTACACCGTCGGCATACTCGGAAATCGTATCCATGGACGCAGATGTCCCAGTACCCCGGGACCTTGACTAATGGGGGTCTAGATGCTCACCACATGACTTCAATTGTCGATGCAATCCGGATTCCCTGCAGCCTGCCCGCCACGGCCGCTGGATCTCGTCGGTCTGGATCGTACGGATTTGGCCCAATGGCCCGAACACTTTCTTCATCCGGTGACAAGAGGCACACGCTGGCATCTTCTTGCATCACTGCCACATCCTCCTCGACTTCAGGGATTGAGCCGTAGCCGGTAGGCATCGGAGCGAGGACGATCACCCGCTGGTAACCGTCCGCAAGCCGAGCATTGGTTGATGAGACCATCCCGCCGTCGATCCAAGATCGGCCATCGATGCGGACGAGGGGCCAAACGCCAGGAACCGCCCCGCTCGCGGCCACCGCATCGACTAGTGAGACTCCCGAAGTGTGGTCGAAAATGTGAAGCACCCCGGTGTCGGCATCGACTGCAGTCACTCTCAAGGTGGCTGGCCACTCGGTCGTCACCAGCCGGCCTTCGACGACGCGACGTCGAGCTTGGATCGAGACGGGTTCAGGGTTCGCTTTGGCAATCTCGCCAAATGCAGCGCCGACCCTCGTGGCGTCGCCGGCTCCAAAAGCATTGAACCAGGCGGCAATCGTCTCTTGCGACGCAGCGACGGCGATCTCGTCGGATTGGGGCTCGGATTGGGCTGCCGCCAAAATCTCGAGGTCGTATGCGCTTGCGACCGCCACTCCGACGAACGCTCCCGCCGATGTGCCAATCACGACATTCGCCTTTGTGAGATCGATGCCTGACGCTGTCAAGCCGGCGAGCACACCGATCTCCCAGGCAATCCCCGTCACGCCACCGCCACCCAATACCAGTGCTCGGCTCGATATTGGCTGTCCCTGTTCCGTCATTGAGATCACTCCTGATTGCCGTTCGCACCGCCTGCCACGTGAACCCTATGGGTCCATCCAATCCGTCTGGCTATAAGAGGGCTGCCTGCCGGCCCTGCAATAAGCAGTGAACCCTCCCTGGGGTGCTTCTTCGCAATTCCGGCTTTGAACGGCCGAGCTGTTGGTGCCCCAGTTCATTGCCGGGACCGGTGTCAGGCGCCGCTGACCGCAGCTCCCAGGTCTACCCCAGCCGAATCGCGGTGATTAGGACGGTCTCGAACTTCATGACGAACGATCCGCCCTGATCGTCGATGGCCGAGCCGATGGCTTCGAACAGGCGGTCGCGGACCGCTGGTTCGAGGGCGGCGTGGTCGCTCCGTGAGACAAGTTGGTCCAGCCACTCATCCCGCTGGTAGACCCGCGTCCACGGGAACCACTTCTCTGTCGGCGCACCGAAGTCAGGCTCCGCTGAGACGGCGTCGATCTCCGAACCGAGGCCGGTCTTAAAGTCGGATTGCCGATCGGCCGCGTACCCTCTGAACAAACGGTGCCCGCCGAGCGGCACGACACTCGCGTACACCTCGTCGAGAGCATCGGCCAGATCATCAGGCTGACACCCGGCGTTCCAGATCAGACAAAGGCTGCCGCCCGGTCGCAGCACAGAGGCCGCCTTCGCGGTGGCGACAGGCAGGTCGAGCCAGTGCCAGGCCTGCGCCGAAGTCACCCGGTCGAAGGTGCGACCAGCATCGTCCCAGCCTTCGAATGCAGCAATCTCTACTTCGACCCCATGGCCGCGGGCGATCTCGGCCATTCGTGGAGCCAGTTCCACCCCCAGCACTTTCGCACCGCGCTCGGCCATCTGTCGTGAAGCGATCCCGGTGCCACAACCCACGTCGAGCACGTCCACGCCCGCAGGCACCGGACCGAGCAGCACATCGATAACCGCATCGGGATAGGTCGGCCGGAACAGGTCATAGGCCTCTGTTTGCTGGTCGAACAACCTTGAACGTTCCTGGGCCAGAGGTCGCGCTGCCCGACGGTCGCGTTCCTTGCTGGCATCCACAAACGCCAGCCTGCACCACCCCGCCGGCCGGGGTGATCCGGGGTCATCGCGTGGTCCAGCGCAGCTCGCTGTCTTTCGCCGGCCGCGGCCCGCGGCGAGCGTGCCCGTGGTCGGCCTGCTGCCCTGCTCTCGATCCGTACCGAGATCTTGTCAGCGTCATCCTTGTGCGCTAACATGCAACCAGATGGTTGTAGATCAGGCATCCGACGCCGACATCGACCGCATCTTTCACGCCCTTGCCGACGGCACTCGGCGCGACATCCTCACCCTCGCCGTCGAGGGCAGGTACAGCGTGTCGGCGTTGGCGAATCGCTACCCGATGAGCTTTGCCGCCGTACAAAAGCACGTTGCCGTGCTCGAAGGTGCTGGGCTCATCACGAAGGAGCGGCGGGGGCGCGAGCGGCTCGTGCACACCGACGTCGACACCGTCCAGCGGGCCCGAGTGCTCCTGGACGGCATCGAGGCGCTGTGGCGGGCGCGGGTGGACCGGATCGACGAGCTCTTGGCAACCGAAAAACGAACCAATGGAGGCAAGCGATGAGCGTCACCAGCGTCGAGAAGGACCCCGAATCCCTGACCACGACGGTCACGGCGCACCTCGATGCCACCGTCGAACGGGCATGGCAGCTGTGGGCTGACCCCCGCCAGTTCGAGCAGTGGTGGGGGCCCCCCGGCTATTCGGCGACCGTGGTCGACCACGACCTGCGGCCCGGCGGGCGGATCACCTTCTTCATGGCCGGGACCGAGGGCGAGCGCCACGACGGCACGTGGGAGGTCATCGCCGCCGACCCGCCCCGCCACCTGGAGCTGCGCGACGCCGATATCGACGACGACGGCATCCCGAACGACGGGAACTCCATGACGGCCATGATCATCACCATCGACGAGTGCGACGGCGGAGGCGCGGTGATGGCGATCCGCACCCACTTCGATTCGGAGGCGGGAATGGAGGAGCATCTCGCCATGGGATTCGAAGAAGGCATGCGCATTGTCTTCTCGCAAATCCAAGCGGTCCTCGCCGGCACGCCTGCGTGAAGCGCTGACATGGCGACGGTCGCTGGACGAACTCGCCACGTCGTATGACACCGCCGGCGATCGGCACGCCTGCGGCCAAGATTACTTCCATGGATGTTTGCCGGGTGGCCCACTACGCCGGGGACAGTGGCACAGCTCTTTGTCGGTCACGTCCGAAGAACCTGGCAGCAACTGGCCGACGGGCGGATGGATGGATCCCCGGGCACCTTGCCGACTGGCGCAGCAACCAGGTTGCCGAGTCACGGCCTATCGTCGACGAAGCGGCTGCCGCGGCTGGAAGAGATCCGGCTGATGTCGACACCATCTACAACGTGTCCGGGCGCATTGAACGGGATCCGTTGTCAGAAACCCGCGACGACGAGGGCCGTTGGATCGGCGGCGGCGTGACACAGTGGGTAGAGGAGTTGACGTTCGCTGTGCTCGAACGCGGCGCAGACGCTTTCATCTACCTGGTCCCTCCCGGCGAAAGCATTGAGGACAAGACGGTGAATCTCTGGGCCCACGAAGTTGCGCCAGCTGTCCGCGACGCTCTCGCCAAGCGCTGACGTCCCCAGGAGAGAGATGACCCCGTGCTCAGAAATGTGCCACGCGGGTTGGTTTGATGCACTCAGCGCGAGACGGAGAAGAACTCTGTTAGCGACGCCTCAGCCAGGAGTCCGCGAGTGCGGGCGAGGATGCGAGGTAGTTGTCGTCGGGATTGAGTTCTGATCCCGGGGGGACGATCTCGTCGATGCGATCAAGCAATTCATCGCTCAGAACGACGGCGGCCCCGGCGAGGAGGTCGTCTAGCTGTTCGGGTGTCCGCGGCCCGATAATGACAGAGGTGACCGCCGGGTGGGCTCTGACAAAGGCAGTAGCCATGTGGGTCAGGGGCAGTCCGGCCTCGGCAGAGAGCTTTTTCAACGCGTCGACCGCCTCCAATTTGGCTCGATTGGCCGAGATGTTCAGGTCGAATGCCTGAGGCGCGGTGGCGGTCCGATGACCACGAGTGGGATCGGCCCTTCCCGACAGCCATCCGCTATTCAGCGGACCATAAGACAGCACGCCCATCCCGTGACGCTGTGCGGCCGGAAGGACACTGCCTTCAACGGTCCTGGTAAGGATCGAGTAGCGGGGCTGCTCCGTCCGGAATCGATGATGACCGCGCCTCTCGGCTACCCATTGCGCCTCCACCATGAGGTCGGCCGGGAAGGTGGACGAGCCGATGGCACGTACCTTTCCGGCCCGGATCACATCAGATAGGGCACCAAGCGTTTCGTCGAGGTCCGTGCTGTAGTCGGGTCGATGTAGCTGGTAGAGGTCGATGTAGTCCGTGCCAAGGCGCCGAAGGCTCGCTTCGAGTGCACGGGTGATCCAGCGCGGTGACGCGCCCCGCCGATTTGGGTCCTCCCCGACCGGAAGTCCGAACTTGGTGGCGAGCACGACCTCGTCGCGCCGTCCAACTAGCGCCTTTCCGACAATTTCTTCCGACTCCCCGCGAGAGTAGACGTCGGCGGTGTCTACGAAGTTGATACCGGCGTCGAGGGCCGTGTGGATGATACGAATCGACTCGTCATGGTCGGGATTGCCCATGGCCCCCAACATCATCGTCCCGAGCGCAAGCCCGCTCACCGAAATGCCCGTGCCACCGAGAACTCTGCGCTCCATTGACTCTCCTTGATCAGCCACCGACCTCTGTTTTAGCTCCCAGGGCTCGCGGTACGACCATGTGGGCACAGGATTGAACACCACGAGCGAGCCTGGTTCTGACGAGCCGGCGCGCCTGGCTTCCGAGTAGCTCCTTCGTCCGAAGCGAACCCCATTGTCCCCGTGAAGGTTGGCTCCATCTGGTTCGGGGTGCCCCCGAACCCCGAGATAGTGGGATATTTCCGGACAATCCATTGCCCGTGACGGAAGAGCCGGGATCCGGCAATATGGTCCCGTGCGCGCCCCAGCGCTAGAGGAGGAGCAGCAATGAGCACAATTGGCTTTCTGGAGCTTCCTCCGGTTACCCCGGAGGCGCAAGCACTCTTTGACGAGGACATTGCCGAGGATGGCTACGTGATGAACGTGTCGAAGTTGTGGTGCTATAACGCGGCGCTGCTGACGAATCTCTTCGAATTAATGGGTCAATCGATCGCCGATCACAACCTGAGCTTCCGCCAGCGGGGCATCCTCGTCGCCGCCTGCGCATCGACCCTGGGTGATTCCTACTGTTCCCTTGCGTGGGGGTCCAAGTTGGCAGGCGTCTCTGATCCTGAGTTTGCGGCGGCCGTTATCCGTGGGAGCGACGAGTCCCTGAGTGACGAAGAGCGTGCGTTGGCGTCTTGGGCACGCAAGGTCGCGAGCGATCCCAACCACACCACAGCTCATGACATCGGAAGCCTCCGTTCTGCTGGATTCAATGACTCCCAGATCTTCTCCGTTACAGCCTTCGTAGCCTTGCGGCTTGCGTTCTCCACTGTGAATGATGCCCTTGGCGTCGGTCCTGACCAAGCTCTTCAGGCGGCTGCTCCGAAGGCAGTCGTGGATGCAATCGAATTTGGACGCTCCACTCAGACCTGAATGATCTTGGGTACACCAGTTCGCCGCATGTGAGCGGGCGTCCTCGTTACGGCGTGAGCATGGGTTCTAGAATCAGCCTCAAGCCGTCACCAGTCGATGCCCGTCGAGACGCAGAACTCGTTCTGTTCTGGCTCACACATTCTGACCCACCGAATTCCTCCAAGGTTCTGTAGGCCTTCATCGATCCGATGCGCTCCGAGGTTCTGCGATCCCTTCTTTCGGAACGAGTACAGCCAACTTCGCATCCTTGTAGTAGAGAACGAGTTCCACTCTTGCCACGGGTGCCCCAGCTCGCCGGGATTGGATCAGCTCTGTGCGGCACCAAGAGGCAGCCGATTCATGGTGCGGTCGGTGAGAAACTGCACCGATAAAGCTCGGTGAGTTGGCCGGTGCCCATCCGCGACTACGAACCAGGGTCGGCATAGCGTTTGAGCATGGATGTCACCGGCTTGAACGACAGAGCTCTTGTGGAGCGGTACGACGCATTGCGCGCGGACCTCGACCGTACCCGCGAGACGGATAAGCGCCTGGCGCTGCATCGGGAACTTGGGAACCTCGCAGCCGAACGCCAACGTAGACATCCACTGACGATCACTCCGCTTCGTTCCTAACTGCCCCGCGCGGTGGCGGACATGCCTGCGGCTCTCCGAACGTGTTATCGCCTAACTCGTGGCGCGTGAATCCCACCTCATTGCAGCTGGTTATTCAGGCTCTGGGCGTGACGGGACTGACGTTGTAGCGCAGTTCCCCGGTCGACTCGTCGATGTCGTAATACTCGATGCCCGCCTCCACCTGCGGGTCGTCCGCGTCGAAAGCGACCGCAATCTTATTCGCGGCATTGCGGACGATATCGAGGATCAGCTCGGTTGCGGCGGCAGCGCCCAGAGCTTCCACGACGCGCTCGCCGAGTCCGGGTGGCCAGTGGATCGGCTGCCACACGAAGACATCTACGACCTGGAGGGCCAGGGCCTGCGCGTCGGAGATACCGCTCGGATCTCTGTCATCGAACAGATCACTCCGACCTGCCAGATCGATGGCACTCACGCTCCTGCGGGACTGGCAGAGCCGGCAGTCATGGGCTCTCGCACCGCGGAGCCTGACCAGTTCGGAGGTCACCGGATCGAGGGCTGACAGTTTGGCAACCTCGAGAAGGAATCGTCCGTGGGCCACCCAGGGATCGGTCTCACCAGTAGTCGGGATCGGACGCCATTCTTCGCAGAAGATCGCGCGCCAGGCGGCACCGGAGCGAATCATCATGTCCTCGGTCCATAAAGCTAGGACGAACGCTGGGGCAAGGGCACCGAGTTCGGCCAGCCCGGCTGCTCGAACGTCCGGGGTCATCGACGCCACATCGACGACCATCTGTTCGGCGAAGGCCGTCGCGTCAGATCTCGGCACGGCAGGAGCAGCCGGGTCGACACTGACCCGAGCGATGGCACGGGCCCGCTCCATCAGGTCGGTCGGCGTGGTCGAGGCCACTGCCGCGATCAATTCGTCCCATGCCGTGAAGGCTGCCGGCACTCGATCTCGGGCGATCACAATTCGACCCTATTGGTCATCTGACGACAAGGGACTATCCGCCGATACCACTAGGCGTCGTAGGTTTCGTCATGCGTCCTCCACCGCACAATGCTCACTCAGCTCAAGCACTGATTTTATGCGAGGACGAGCGCTAATGCCCGTCTGAGCCTGTCCGCCCCTTCTTGCCTTCGGAGGCGCTACTGGGTCTCAGGAGCGTTGTACGGCGTCCCAGCGAGGAAGGAAGTCCACGAGCCGGAATCACCTTCGACTCGGCATCCGGCTTCTTCTGCGTCAAGGCGACGAAACAGTGCAAGAAACAGACCGGTCGCTGATCCCTCCAGCTTTGCGCCGGTCGAAGAGTCGATCGAGACCCGACTCAACCGAAGCTCGTTGCCCCGTCGGAGCAGTGTCCAGCTCGCATCCAGGTCGCTTGCGATCAAGCTGACATGGCGGCCGCTCTCGATCGGCAGATCTTCCTGTCGCGGCCTCTCAGCAAGCCGACCCAGCCACTCGTCGATGCCGTCAGCGGCAATCTCTGGGGCGAGTTCGTACGGCTCTGCGACAGCCAAAGCAGCATCGGCCCGGTGGACGGTCGTCTCGTGTAGGAGGCGGCGAATCCACCACTGCGCCGGGCGTGGGCCAGAGAACGTGGCGACGATCACCTCGGGTCCGCCCACATGCGACACGGCATCAAGGAGCACCTCGGGGCAGGCATGGAGCCATGCCTGAGCGCCAGCAGAGTCATCGGGCGGTCTCCCGTCTGGCACGGAGCGCGGGTCAAGGGTCACATCGGCTCCGGTAGTCATGATCTGAGCTGCCCAACGGTGAGCACGACCGACGTGGCGGACGAGATGTCGAAGGGTCCAGCCCGGGCAGGTGGGAATTGGGGTGTCGGAGTCGGCCGAGAGCACCACCTGAGCGAACAAGCGATTCTGGTCGATCAAAGCGGCCGAATAGTCCACATCGTCCATTTTTCGAATAGTAGTGATCTTGTCCCCCTACACCGGCGCGCACGACGGGTATCTCAGAGAGCAGCCTTCTCGATCGGAAGCAGGACCTCCCGCACGCGATCGTCGCCCTTCCGAACATATGAGAGGTTCTCGGCTCATCGGACCAGGTCAAGTCGGCTTGATCGTTCAGCTGGGTCGCTACCATTTCAACCGTGTTCTCTTCTGGACTGACAAGGTTGACGAAGCCTTTGAGTTATCTTCTGAGTTCGGGCGTTGCCGGGGTCCAACCACCACACGACACCAGGAACAACAATCGCAATGCACTCCCGCGCGATCCCGACGGGAATCTCGTTGAAATCGTGACGAAGAGTTTGTGACGCAGAGCCGCTGATCCCATTGCGCGAATAGCCCGCACGCCGGAACGGGGTGCCACCGTGCCGCACTTTCCGGCTAGCCGGTTCTCATGCGATCCTGACGTCCCCTGCCCACCCGACGAACGAGGAACTGCCCAGATGGACCAGATCACAGAACGAGAGCTCCAAGGGCTCCTTGACCGGGATCGCATCATCGCGCTGATGAACCGCTACTTCGCCACGATCGACGACTCGGATGGCCTCGACGCCGAGTGGGCGCGCTCGATCTTCAGCGAAGATGTTCGCGTTGAGCACCGAGGTTTCACGTTCGAAGGCATCGAAGACCTGGCCGTCGGCAACCGCTTCGTCCGGGACGGTTGGGACCGCACCTTCCACGTCAGCACCAACGCTCAGGTCGAGCTTGACGGCGACAGGGCCCACCTCCGAGCTCAGCTCCTGGCCATCCACGTCCACCCCGGGTCGACCCCGCCCGAGCCCTACGTTATCGCCAACGTGTTCGAAGCCGACGTCCTCCGCACCCTCGATGGGTGGCGGTTCCAGACGCTGAACCTCCGACCGGTGTGGTCGAGCGGACAGTCCCACTTCGACATCGAGGCGAGCGAGCGATGACCGCCGGACCGCCCAAAGAGCTCAGAGATCTGATTGAGTCGGGCCCGCTGACCTACGTCTCAACCATCAACGCCGACGGGAGCCCCCAGGTGACCGCAATCTGGATCGGGGTCGACGGAGACGACCTCATCAGCACCCACATGCGGTACAACGCGAAGCTCCGGAACATGGAGCGCGACGCCCGCGTCGTACTGTCGTTCGCCCCGCCCCAGCGGCCCGGTGACTGGATGAGCCCGCACGCCATCGTCTACGCAACCGCCACCATCGGGCCCCTCGGCCTCACCGGGCCACTGCTGACACGACTCGCCAAGGCCTACGTCGGACCCGACGCCGAGTACCCGGACCAGTCTCAGACCGGGTACATCGTGCGGTACTCGATCGACCGGATCGGCGGCGTGGGCCCTTGGGCTGGGGGTGTCCACTGACGGTCGCCCTCCGATGCTTCGAGGAGACCCATGCTGTCCCCCACCGCAGGGACTGGGGTCCCGCTATGGGAGTGCTTCACGCGCCTCTTGGTCGAGGACCAGATCTGCCGCAGCAAGATTCTCTTCCAAATGTGCGAGCGACGAAGTTCCAGGGATGAGCAAGACGGTTGGCGCCTGGTCGAGCAACCAGGCAAGCGCAACTTGCGCCGGTGTTGCACCGAGTCGATCCGCCGTAGCCTTGACGGAGGCCGCGCTGAGAACTGGATTCTCGGGGTTGAAGGCGGAACCCAACGGAAAAAACGGGACAAAAGGAACTCCGTCCGCCCTGCACGCGTCGAAGATGCTCTGTCCTGAGGTATCAGCCAAGTTGTAGGAGTTCTGGACGCACGCGATGTCGATCAGGGACTGAGCGGTCCGATACTGGTCCAAATCGACGTTACTGAGCCCGATGGCCCCGATCAGGCCCTCTTGCCGCATGGATTCCATGGCCTCCAACTGCTCTGTGAAGAGGACGTCGGATTCGGGGTGACGACGCAGATTGACAACGGGGATCTGCTCCAAGTCGAGGGATGCAAGATTGGCCTCCACTCCGGTTCGGAGTTGATCAGGATGTTGCGCGCCGTGCCACTGGCCTCGATCGTCTCTTGCCGCCCCGACCTTCGACACGATCACCAAGTCGTCCGGATATGGAGAGAGCGCCTCCCGCAACAACTCATTGGCCACGTCGGGTCCGTAGAACTGTGCGGTATCGATGTGGTTCACCCCGGCATCGATCGCACGCCGGACCACACTCAGCGCAACCGAGCGGTCCCTCGGCGGACCGAAAACGCCCGGTCCGGGGAGTTGCATTGCACCAAAACCCAAACGGCGGACATATCGGCCACCTAGCGGGACAGATTCTTCAGACATAGGTCCGGTCTACCTGGATCGGTCAGCTGTCGCGGCAATGGATTCTGATCCACCCGGCGCCCGCGAGGACCGTGCAGCTCGCGACGCCTTACAAAGATGCAATTGCGAAGTGTGGGAACCGATCCTCTTGGACCCTCGCCTTGAGCGGCTTCAATCAGAAAGACCGGTGCGGATCATCCGCAGATGGCGGCATCGAGCACATTCTGGGTGGTCTCGTCACTTCGCACGAGGAACGGCCTCCGGCCGGCGCGAATGGCCCACTCATGGGCTGCTTTCCCATGAACGCCCCTGTAGCCCATGAGGTCGATCAGATAGCCCGACGGAGTCTGCGGGCACCTCTCCGAAAGGAACGTCTGCGAGACAGCCCCTCTGCACCCGGTGACCTGCCGAGCAGTCAACGGCTTGTCACCCGTGACGGCCTCGACACATCCTTCGATCTGCCTGTGGGTCGGAGTCGGACGAGACGTGGCCGAGGCCGGAAATCCCGCGAGCTCCGAAAGAGCGATCAGTCCGGAGATGGCGGCGGCGCAGAGGCTTGCCCGCTTTGCTCTCACGCTAACTGGTCTAGCTGTTCTGCCCCGCCCAGCGCCTCCCGGGGCGGGGTGGCGACGCGTGGCCGACCGCCGTGTCTCTTGATCCGCCGGGATATCGGCGCAAGACCGCGAGAGAGCGCACTCGTACCCAACCCGATCGTGGATCGATGTGGCTGCTCGGGATCATCTGCCACGGGTCCGGACTCGAGGAGAATTGGCCCGCTGTTGGCTTCCCCCCGCAGTGCCCGTAGGATTACGGGTATGCCGGGCAGGATGATATGGGTGCAGGGCCAGACGCCTCAGCTGGGGGCCGGTGCCGTGCGGACATGGCACCTGGAGGCGTTGCCCGGCGAGACGTTGTGCGGCCGGGCCACGCTGCCCATGAAGGCGGCGCCCGGGGCCCTGTGGAACCAGGTGCTCAACCCGTGCAGCGAGTGCCAGGCGAAGGCGAAGGTAGCCGAAGCCCAGGCGACGGCCGAAGCCCAGCACAACATCGCTTCTTGAGTCAGGCGCCTTGCGCCCAGCGACCCTTCCCCTCGTTACGTTGGACGAGAAAGCTTCGGATTCTCACCGAGTTCGTCAGTGGATGCGGTCGTCCGGCGCCCTCTTCTCGGAGTGGGTCACGTCCACTTCGTTGTGTTCCACATCTGTGACATTTTGAGAATCGCCTGGTCGGGTACCCGTCAGAAAGCCACTGTGGCAGCAGCACCAGGACCTAGGCTCGGTGTATGGGGCAGGGAGACGTACCGACATCACGAGGCGGCCCCCTCCGTCGGCGCAGGGAGAAGCGTCAACTCGAACATCTGGCGGTGACATCGGAACGCGACGGGGCACCACGACCGCCGGCGGCAGCACACGTCAAGGTCATCGAGGATCGAGAGCCGCCCCCGGCGAAGGCGGCATCTGGCGAGAGCGAAGAGGTGGACCCGTCGGTCGACGGCGCTCCTCTACCACGTCCCGGCGGCTTTCACGTCCGGGCCGTTCCGATCGACCAGCCGGTGGGCGACTGAAGCACAAGGCGAGGCGGCCTTTCCCAGAGCGTCGCCGCCGAAAGCAGGCTTACGTCGGGATGACGGCGGTGCGGGCGTAGATGAGCGTGGTCAGACGCCCGCTCGAACGATCGGAGAGCTCCACCTGAATGGGTGCGTCGGGACCGTCTCCGAGCAGCGTGCACTCCGACTGCACGGGGCCGGCTCCGGTCTGGGCCAGATAGCGCAGATCGAGCTCGGTCACGACGGCATTCCGTTTGAAGCGGGCCGACGCCAGCTCCTCGGCAGCCGCTTCCGCGAAGAGCGCCACCATGGCGCCCTGGAGTGTCCCGGCGGGGTTCCGCAACTCCGGCGTCACCTGCATCTCGAGCGACCCGGCGACCGGGTCGAGCACAACGATGCCCGCTTCCTCCCTGAGGGGCCGGTCGAGGGTCCTCGACCCGTCGAACATCATGGAGATGCGTTCCGGTGATGCCGGGGGCTTCACCGGATCCGTGGCGCGGCGCTGCACGCGGGCGAACCCGATGGCACCGGTCGCCACCGCCGCTCCCGTGTCGCTCACCAGATCGACCTTGGCCGTGGCCGATCGGCGACCCCGCCGCAGAATCGTGCTCCGGGTGGAGAGAAAGGAGGGTGCACGGAGCGGGTGCATCCGCACCGACATGTCCGAGGTCAACATCCAGGCGTCCGGATCGTCGTCGAGGACGACACCCGCCACCACGTCGATCATGAAAGCGATGACGCTCGCCCGCAGCGCGCCGTGGTGCAGCAGCTGCGGCTGGGGGTGCAGTGCTAGACGGAATTCCCCGTCGGCGAGCTCGGCCACCACGCCCAGGCGGGCAGGGATGGAGAAGCTCTCATCGAGGAAGTCGGTCATCGGCGTTCCGGGCTCAGGCACGGCTGGGGACGCTACCGGCAGCCTCCCCGTCGCCACCAGTTGCCCGAGGCGCCGGTTCACGGGTGCCGATTGCTGGCAAGGTGGCGACCGTGGAGCCGATCGACACCGATGCCTTCGAAGCGCTGGTGGCCGATGCGCTCGAGGCGATACCCGACCAGTTGCGCGCCGAGATGGAGAACGTGGCGATCATCATCGACGACGAGAGCCCGCCGGGCCGTCTCTACGGCTTGTACGAGGGGGTCCCGCTGACCCAGCGCGGCACCTACGCCGGCGCGCGGCCCGACCGGATCACCCTCTTCCTGGCCACCATCTGCCGCTCCGCCCGCACGCCCGAGGAGTTGGCCCGCCGGGTGCGCGTCACCCTCCTGCACGAAGTGGGCCATCACTTCGGGCTCGGGGAAGCGCGTCTGCGCGAACTGGGCTGGGCCTGATGCGGCCGGGCCCGGTGGCTCCCACCGGAGGCGCGCCCCGCAGGGACTAATTGCCCTGCGGGGGCAGCTCCTTGTTCGGCGGCCGGGCCGGCGTCGCCGCCGCCGGCGTGGCACCGTTCGTCTTGACGCCGTCGCTCAGGTTCTCGTTGCGCAACGTCGACAGCAGCACCTCGGCCGCCCCCATGAGGCTCGTCGCCTCGTAGGGCACCACGATCTTGGCGTTGTCGGAGGAGGCGATGTCCTGCAGCGCCTTCAGCTGCAGGACGGCGAGGGTGTGGGGGTTGATAGTGGCAGTGTCGATAGAGGTGAGGCGGGACGCTTCGCCCTCGCCGCGCAACTCGAGTGCCTTCTTCTCTCCCTCCGCCTGCAACTCCAGCACCTTCATCTGTGCCTCGGCGCGCAGGATGGCCGACTGCTTGGCCCCCTCCGCCTCGAGGACGGCGGCCTGCTTGCGGCCCCCGGCGGAGTTGACGGCGGCCTGCTGCTCACCTTCCGACTTCAGAATGGCGGCGCGCTTGTGCTGCTCGGCCTCCTTTTGCTCGGACATCGCCTGCACCACGTTGAGCGGCGGGGTGATGTCGAGGATCTCAATGCGGTTCAGCCGCACCCCCCACTTGGCCGTGGCGTCGGCCATGTGGTCCTGCATGCGGCTGTTGATCGTCTCGCGCTCGGAGAGCGCCTGATCGAGCGAGAGCTCGCCGAAGACCGCCCGCAGGGCCGTACGCGAGAGTTGGTCGACGGCGAGCTGGTAGTCGTTGATCTCGAACAGCGCCGACTTGACGTCGATCACCTGGCAGAAGATGGTCGCGCTCACCTGCAGGGAAACATTGTCCTTGGTGATCACCGCTTGCTGGTCCCCTGTCATCGGGAACTCGCGCACGTCCACCTTCTCCATCTTGTCGACGAACGGGAGCAGAATCCGCATGCCCGGCTGATCGACCGACTTGAACTCACCCAGGCGCTTGACGACGCCGACACTCCCCTGCTGCACGATCTTGACGAAGCGGGACAGGCAGACGGTCACGACACCGACTGCAGCCAACGCTGCCACGACAACGATCCCGATCACTTCACCGGCCGATGCGAACATGCGGCACCTCTCTTCTAACTGTCGGCGGCGTAGACGACGAGCAACCCGCGCTCGACGTCGGCGACGACCACATCGGTCCCGACGGGGATCGTGGCCTCGGGGTCGAGTGGGATTGCCAACCACTCCTCCCCCCTGGCCCGGATCCTGCCCGGGTGATGTGCGCCCTCGATTGCCTTGGTCACCAACGCCATGTCGCCGACCATGCCTTGAACGCCATTCAGCACAATTCGCAGTCTATTAGCGACCGATGAAGAGAGGCTCCCGCTTCTGGGCGAAGGCGGCCATGGCCTCCTGCGTGTCCTGGGTCGAGAAATTGAGGGCCTGGCAGCGAGCCTCGTCCTCCAC
>Ga0302180_10001882_pt1 | contig 16574 bp, 9 predicted proteins | sample I_Palsa_E3_2_FD_200575 | JGI IMG/M metagenome (GOLD analysis project Ga0302180, IMG submission 200575) | Peat permafrost microbial communities from Stordalen Mire near Abisko, Sweden - I_Palsa_E3_2 | ecosystem: Environmental > Terrestrial > Soil > Palsa > Peat permafrost | place: Sweden: Abisko... | reverse complement strand
AAGAGATGCGACGGAACAGTCGTGGACCCCGCAACAGAATTGTCATCCCGACCGGAGCGTAGCGAAGTGGAGGGACCTGCGGTTTCTCCCGCGGCCATAAGGCTTTCCTCGTCCTTTAAAAAACTAATTTGGACAAGACTGGCTCTCAGCCGTCCCTTCGGGACTCAGTTTGTAAGTCGAGTTCTCACGCAGGGCTTTAAGCCCTGCATATTCTCAAACAGTTATCGCCCGACTAAAGTCGTGCCTGTTCCGGCCGTTCATCGCCCCCGCAGACCTGAGCCTCTCTGGAGGCTACGGTGGCGCCAAACGGATGCTGTGGTTGATGGCCCACAGTGCAAACACGATAAAGGAGAATGAGCATGCAGAACCTGAACGGAAAGCGCGTGGTCATCACAGGCGGCAGTCAGGGGCTGGGGCTTGCTATGGTCGAGGCGCTCGTCGCCTGCGGCGCGAAGGTGACCGCTCTTAGTCGCGATCGAGCAAATCTCGCTGCTGCCGAGCAGGCCGGTGCAGCGGTGATTGCCGGCGACGCAACCGATGCCACGCTTATGAACGAGGTCGTCCGCGAGGGGATGCCCGACGTACTCATCCTCAACGCCGGCGCGCGGCTGCCGATGAAGCCGATCGACCAACAGACCTGGGACGAGTTCTCGATCACCTGGAACACCGACGTGAAGGCAGGCCTCGTGGGTATTCAGGCCGCGCTCAACATGCCGATGAAGCCAGACAGCCGCGTTCTGATCATGTCGAGCGGCGCCTCGATGGTGCTTGCCGTGCCATTCATCGCGCCTCGAGACTTGAGGCTCTCCGGCGGATATACCGGCGCCAAACGGATGCTGTGGTTCATGGCCCACAGCGCAAACTCGGTATCCAGCGAGCGCGGCCTCATGCTCCACTTCCAGGTGCTCGTGCCATGTCAACTGATTCCCGGCACCACGCTCGGTCATCGGGTTGCGGCCGCTTATGCGGAAATCGAGGGTGTCAGCATCGACGAGCATGTCATGCAACGGTATGGCTCGATCCTGCGCCCGGCGCGCTTTGGAGAACAGGTTGCAGAACTACTCGGCGATCCGCGTTATACGCAGGGCGTCGCCTACGGCTTTCGCAGCAATGGCGACATCCTGCCGCTCGACGTATGATTCGCATAGGGCCGCCATCCTGAGGAGACGACACCTTATCACTGATAATGCGTCCGCTAAGTTTGAACGGTTGGTGGGTGAGCTTCGTCCAAAGCTTCATCGATACTGCGCGCGCATGACCGGCTCCGCCGTCGATGGCGAGGACATTGTTCAGGACTCCCTGATGAAGGCCCTCGCCGCGCTGCCGCATTTCGGTGTCATCGACAACCCTGAAGGCTGGCTGTTCCGCATCGCCCACAACACCGCGCTCGATTTCCTGCGCCGGCGCGCGCGCGGTCCAATTTTACAGAATGACGAAGCCCTCGACATGATTGCTGCTCCAGATTCTCCCGATCAGGACCACGAGATCGCCGCGATAAGCCTGCGCACTTTCATGCGGCTCCCGGCGCTGCAGCGGAGCGCGGTCATCCTGAAGGACGTGCTTGGCCACTCGCTGGAGGAGATGGCGTCGATCACTGGTGCGAGCGAGGCCGCCGCGAAGTCAGCTCTGCAACGGGGGCGCGTCCGATTGCGCGAGATTGCCAAGGAACCTGCGGACGTCTCGCTGCCCATGCTGTCAGATGGTATGCGCGCCCGGCTGATCAAGTATGTAGAGGGGTTCAAGACCGGAGACTTCGACACAGTCCGCGCGATGCTGGCCGACGACGTCAAACTCGATCTGGTCGCGAAACAGCACAAGCAAGGGAAGAGCGAGGTCGGGGGATACTACGCTGCCTATGCAGCCGCCAAACAGTGGGCTTACGCGGCGGGCATTGCGGATGGCCGGGCCGCGATGCTCGTCTACGATCGCAACATTTCACTCGAGACGCCTGCTTATTTTGTTGCACTGGATTTCGATGGTGATCGCGTGGTCTCAATCCATGACTTCCTGTTTGCACGTTATGCGATGGACGGCATCGACTTGTTCCTGCTCAATCTCGCACCGCGGTCTCGGTAAAGCGTCTGCGTAAGGTATGCGGATATTCAAGAAGGTTTGATCGAAAACCTTTCGCCACGTGAACGGGGAAGTTCGAGGCCCGCGCGGTCGTTCCTCGCGCCGCGATGGCCCCGACTCCCGATTGCCATGAGCGGTATACTTCTTCGCAGCGCGTAATCGAAGTGCGGGTCCAGAACAACATCTCCGTACCCGAAAGGACGCTTCCGATGACAACTGTCTCGGTCACCCTCGTGTCCCGGCGGCTAGCGGCTGCCAGTTTGCTCTTCTTCGCTCTTGCCGGGAGCGCGGCCGCGCAAGCTATTAATGTCACACAAAGACTCGAGGGCTTCGATGACTATATGGCCAAAACCCTCCAGGACTGGAATGCGCCGGGCCTCGGTGTCGGCATCGTCGTCAACGACCAACTTGTTTTCGCCAAGGGCTACGGCTTCCGGGATTATGATAAGAAACTCCCGTTTACCCCCGCCACGATGATTCCCATCGCGTCCAACACAAAACTTTTCACCGCGGTTGCCGCTGGCATGCTGGTCGAGGAAGGGAAGCTGTCATGGGACAAGCCCGTGCGCAAATCTGTCCCGGCCATTCGCTTTTACAATGACCAGCTCAACGAAACCGTGACGCTGCGCGACATGCTATCGCACCGCACCGGCATCACGCGGCACGACCTGATCTGGTACAAATCCGATTTCACACGCAAAGAGCTCTTTGAGAAGTTAATCTACCTGGAGCCGCAGGAACCGATACGCCAAACCTTTCTGTACAACAACCTTATGTACGCCGCGGCCGGGTATCTGATTGAACTGCAGTCCGGAAAAACCTGGGAGGAGTTCGTCAAGCAGAGAATCTTAGATCCCCTCCAGATGAACTCCACCAGTTACACCATTGCAGACATGCTGAAGCGCCCGGAATTCGGCGTCGGGTTTGCCGAGAAGCGTGATTCCTTTGAGCTTTACAGGATTCCGTACTACGAGGACCAGGCAGGCGTCGCCCCTTGCGGAGCCATCGTTTCCAACATGGAAGATATGTCTCATTGGTTGATCGCGCTGATGAATGACGGGAAATACAACGGCAAGCAGGTGCTTCCGACGGAAGTGTTGAAGGCCACTCTGCAGCCGGCCATCGCCGATCCCGGGACGGCCTACGAAACCAGGGGCTGGTTTGAGATCCTCAATCCGGCCTACGGCATGGGGCGGGACATCGCGTCCTACCGAGGACACCTTATCACCTATCACGGCGGTGCTATAGGTGGCTTCTACACGCAGATTTCTTTTATGCCGCAGGACCACATCGGCGTGATCGTTTTTGAAATTGGGAGTCATAGCCGTCAACTTTACGACATCGTCAGCTATAACGTTTACGAAAGATTACTAGGCATGGAACAGACTCCGTGGAGTGAACGCCTGCTCGAGATTCGGCTGAAGAACAAGAAGGCGGGGACCGAAGCGCGGGCGAAAGCCAACGAAGGGCGGGTTCCAAATACTGAGCCGTCCCACCTGCTCCGAAACTACGCCGGCGTTTACGAGAACCCCGCTTATGGCGTGATGACCGTCGGACTGAAAGACAACCAGCTTCAGTTCAACTTTCATAAGATGCAACTCCCCATGACGCGCTTCCACTATGACCGTTTCGACACGCCCGATGACGAACAGTATGGCAAGTGGTCGGTGAACTTCCGCACGAATCCGCAGGGTGATATTGATCAAGCCGTGATGTCCCTGGATCAAGCAGAAGTCGTATTCGTCCGCAAGCCTGATATTATCGACCCTAAGTTGATGTCTCAACTGGCGGGCGAATACGAAACGCCCAGTGGCGGGAAGTTTCAGGTCACTCTAGTCCCGGGCGGGCAACTCGCGCTCGTTATGCCCGACCAGCCGGCGATGTCGTTGAGCCAGGTAAAGGGTCTGACATTCCGGACCCCCCAGTTCGCGGATCTCATCTATGAATTCGTCATAGAGAACGGAAAGGTGAAGGCTCTTAAGAGGCGAAATCCGTCTGGCGAATACACATTCCCGAAAAAGTAGCGGCGGCAGCGCCGGCCGGGACTGCGGCCGCCATTCCGCGCCTCACCTCGGAAGTTGGCCGAATTAGGAACGATAAGTCGGCAAGTGTTTACGAACGTGTTCGCTTCACTTGGACGAAGAACCGGCATCTCGGACAAAGCCCCAAAATCCGTTGCCGGCCATCATTACCCATTAATGAACGATAAAGGACGCCATCGCCAACATCGCTTGTAGTCGCGAGCTCCCAAATTTCTTGAGCCTCGACTGCCTCCAAAACGTTTCGTGTTCGTGGAAGATCAGCGCAAATTAGGCGTGTCGGCGCCAATTTCCTCCCTTCAGGAAGAAAGACCTGGGATTGTTGATGTGAACGTCCTCTATCATTCACTACTTGGCTTGGCAGGTCCGCAATAGGTTTCTGGTTCACTTGCTGGAGATGGCGACTTGATCAAGCGATTTGCTGCCATATCGCATTCCTAGACCCCTGGGGCGTTTTTTCGGGACTAATCCCCGGACCGGAGTCAACCCCGCTCAACGAACGATTCGGTCTGTTATCGCCAGACCCGCTTCCAATATGATTGGAGCGCCGAGACAATTGCGGAGTGAAGCATGCGCGTGGATGCTAAAGATCTCACTGATCTGGAGCAGGAATATTACGTTATAGTCGGCTGCGGCTTCTCGGCGGTCACGAATCACGCGATCCTTGCCCGCCAGCCCGCCGGAAGGCTTGGTGCTCTTCCAATCCTCCATATTGGAGGAACGGACCCCTGGCGCAGCTACTTTCCCATGCCCATGGGACAATGGCCCACACTCCTGTCCCTGCCTGGTTTTGGAAGCCGGCCATCGTCGATACTGCGAACCGACAACCTATACTCCATCGATGATTGCGATTTCGGCCAGGCAAAGCGCCCGTACCGTCCGGTTAAATGCGCTCTGCGACGCCAGCGCTTCATTCACACCGATTGCCTCCACCGCCGGATCTTCATCTTCGGCTGCGGGATGCAAGAGCACCGGTTCCATGTCGCGCCGGAAAGTCTGGCCCGATATGGCGCTCTGCACCAGCCAGGATAACCGCTGCGGCTGCCGCGGCTGCGACGACTCGAGCACCAGGTATCGCAGCGTTGGGCTGGACGCGAAGCTGTCTTCCGGCTCGGCCGGCGAGTTTGGCGCCTGCTCGATGGAATAATCGCGCCGGTCGAAAAGAGGAACTCGCGTTCGGTCCGGTTCTCCCCTCTCCCGCAGCCGGTTCCACTGGGCCCGCAATTGTTCGCAGGCCAGGTCGAGCGAGGGCATGTCGGCTTGATTGAGTGCGGGCGCAGGTCCGTGGCGCACGACGATGCGATCGAAATCTTCCTGGTGTGTCGGATTCTCGAAAACGATGTGATACTTCCCTTTCACCGGCAGGGGAATCTCGGGTTCCGTCACCATCTTCCCGGGACGTAGGGTAAACGCATCCGACTTCGCAAGGTGAAACACGATAAATCGATTGAGAATGGCGCTGCCGTTGCTCTCCAGGTAATTCGGAGGAGCGTTCAGAACCACCTGCGTATCCGTTCTCAGGGAGATCGCCGACAGCCTGCCTTTGACGCTCGGATACATGCGCTGGAACGTATCCTCCGCGGAGCCTGACGGCTTCTCGAGAAGCGACCTCAGGGTTGTCTTAAGGTTCCGGTCCTGGGCGAACGATTCCACGAAATCCACATGCCGGAAATGCTTGACGCAAAGCCGCATCAGGTCGGTTAACGCGCCGTCGCCGAAGCCGGACACCAGCCACTTGAGCCTGCCTTCCTGCTCCGAATTGAGAGGAGAATCCTGCCAGTAAGTCTGGTAATCCGCGCGCGAGCGCTCGCGTCCGAACCCGATCGCGAGAATTACGATCTGCCCGGATACCGGCTCTCCCTTCGCAGCCATCACCTGCAGCAGATTGCCCTCGCGTCGAATGTCGCGGACTTTGCGTGCAAAAAGCGGCGGTCCCGCGTGGAAGCGATTGGCGATCTTGTTCCAGTCGACCCGGAATCCTGCGAAAACGTCGGCTGCCGGCCCGGCCTCCCAGTCCAGGAGCGGGAGCCCCGCCCGGATCCCTTCTACCTGCTGCAAGGGCCAGTCGTATATATGAGGATGCAAGTAGCGCGCGCCCGCCTCGCTTTGGATGGGAGCGAGATCGGTCCCCTGTTCCACCAGCGTCACCGAAGCTCCGCGTACCAGCGCCGCGGCCGCAGCCGTGAGGCCGGCGACTCCTGCGCCCACCACGATCACGCTAGTACCGCGGCCGATCTGCCCGGTCCGGCACAGCGCATCGATCAGGTTGATCGCGCGGATTTGCTGCGAATAGATCGTGACGTGGCGTGCGAAGCTGCCCAGCAGATACGCGCTGGGGTTGCCAGGCACCGCCATGTACCTCAATAATTCATGCGGATGGAGCGGCGTCATTGCGGCTTGCGGCGTCAACTCTGCGCGTCTCCCTCTTCGCCGTCCCGGCTGAACGGCGCCACGCCTTCGAGGGAAGCCAGCAGCGCCGTGAGTCCGTTGGCGATTTCCGAATCCTTCGGCGCCATATCCCTCAGGAACCCGATCTGGCTGATGGTCGACGCCCTCTGGCGGCGGCTGCCGAAGGAGAACGCCACGCGGTACTGGCCGGCAAACTCGTCTTGCACCTCGCGCTCCCTGAAACCGGACTGGACCAGTTCGCGCACCAGCGCGGCATCCAGCGCCGCCGATTTCCTCCAATAGCCGCCTTGTTGGCGTGCACTCTGCGCGGCCCGTTCCTCCACGCAATCGATCGCGTCGACATGATCGGCCGTGAGTTCTCCGAGCAGGAACTTCAGTGCAAGCGCATTCACCGCAGGGTACGGGTCGAATTCGATATCGCCTTTGCGCAATTCATCCACCAGGTCGGTGATCAGATTGTCCGGGTTGCAGGCCTCGATGTAGTACTGGAGAGCCTGCTGCAGGGCCTCTCGCTCTTTTTCCCCGGCGTTCTGGTTTCTGTAAGATCTCGCTTCTCGCTTGCAGAGACTTCCCATCAACGATAGCCGCTCCACCGTTCTCCCCAGCTCCAGCGTCCACTTGATGTATCTGCGGGCGTCGGCGAATCCCGCCGCGGATTTCACCGGGTCGGCGGTACTTTCGGCTCTGCGGTAAAGAAGATTGGCGAACTGCTCCACGGCCTCCACCGGCACCTTGGAATCGCGGCTCGAAAATGCCTTGCGGTAGGCGTCTTCAGCCAACGCGTATTCCGCAAGGGCGGAATACGCGTACGCGATTTCGGAAAGCACTTCGCCGTCGGCGTATTGCTCGGAAGCCACCCGATCGGTAGCAGAGAGTTCCTGCACGAGTTCCGCGCGCTTTACTTCGTTGACGTCGACTGCGCTGGACCGGATGCTCCTGACCTTTTCGAGCACTTCGCGGCGTGCCACAAACCGCGGAGCGTGGGGCGCCACCCCCGTACCGGTCTCCGTACCCGGCTCCAGCGCAAAGTCGGGGTTGCCGTAACACTGGTATGCGCCCCATGTGTTGGTGTCCGGAAACGCCCGAAACACCGCGGCGCGGGCCCGCAGCACGGCTTCGCCGAACTTGGCGCCGTTCAACATTGCATCGTAAAACCTGGTTGCGAACTCCTTCGCGGCTCGATCGTCCACGGCCCAACCCGAGGCCACCACCGCTTTGACGCCCATATTGATCAGAGCGCCGGCAAGAGTCGCGGCCGTGCGGTGAGGCGAGGCCGCGCCCGGCGTACTGCCAAGCTTGCCGAGATAACAGCAGTTCAGAAAAACCAGTTCCGGAATCGGTTCGATCTTGCCGATCTCGGCGGCCGTGAGATACAAATCCTCGCCGATGACGAATCCGCTCTGTTGCTCCTGCATGGCATCGAAGTATCCGTGGCCGGCCAGGTGCAGGATTCGGTTTTCTGCCAATACCGACGACAGAATCGCACGCGGACCCGCATCGTCGCTGGTAACCAGTGTGACCTTGTAATGCGCGTCCTCGAGAAGCTGCTTGACCGCGTTCGCCTCCGCCTTTACGGCGGGAAGAGGCGGCCACTTGCCTCCGGTCACGGCGCCGGCCGCAATCACAGCCGCGAGGCTCCGCCGCGAGGTACGAAGCTTGCGGGTCTGGTCGGTTCGCAATTGACGGATCAGTCCCAGGCGGGTGGCCACCGGCTCGATCTTCTGCGCGTCGTGGAGCGCCAGCATCTCCCACGGATAGTAGGCGGTGTTTTCGTCGAGAACGAATACCAGATTGGTGCGGTCGCGGATCTGATCCTTGAGGTCCGGCGGCAGCAGCAGATCGAACAGAATGCGCGCCAGGTCGTCGGTGAAGTGGGCCGACGATACCGCCTCGTCCACGCAGCGCGTCAGCAGTTTGCGTTGCGTGGGTTCCGTGGCGTTCTCGGCTCGGGCGCGATCCGTCAATGTCGTGAACTGGAGTCCACCCTCCACTTCAGCGATGCTGATGCGCCGCCACCAACCGCTTTGGTAGGGGTTGCCGGGACGGTGGAAGAGTCCGTCCTCCGCTACATGCAAATTGCGGCGCGCCACGATTCCCACCGTAGCGTCGCCATCCCGCAGACGGCGCGCTTCGAGCTCCAGCAGCTCGTGTGCCGCCTGAATCGCCAGGTCTTCGTAGAGCTCGATGAACTCCACCGTCTCGATCCGGACGCGACTCCACAGTTGTTGCGAGCGCAGCGCCAGGTTCGCTTGTACCACGCCATCGAGAACGGCCTGGACTGATTCCCGTACCGTGAGGGCACTGCCGCCGTAAGTACCCAGCAGAAGGGAAGTGATTCCGAGCGAGAGGTGCTCGTCCGGCATCTGTGCCCGCCTCAGTTGCGAGAGCGCATAACGTAGCGCGGCGGCCGTGATACCCCGCCGCACTTTTTCGGCTTTAATGCTGCCGATTTCTCCAAGTCCGATGACGAGTGCGCCGCGCGGATTGCAATCCTCCGCTTCGATTACCTCCACCGTTCCTACCGCGCCCGGGTAGAGATCCAGGCGGAAGTTCTCTGAGAGCTTGCCGCTGAGCTGCTCGTCCAGAACCTTCTCGGCGCTAACGATTCCGTCCCCGATATAGTGCCCTACAACCACCGGATAGTTCGCCTCCCTAAGGTGTCCATGAGTTACATAAGTGGTGACGCGCGTGGATTCCGGCGCGGCGAACGGCTCCGTCTCGAAGGCGGCATCGGCGAGATCCTGTTCCGTCGGGTAGAGCACGGGCGTCTCCACTCGCGTCTCGGCAGAGCGTACCGGAGCCGCGTGCAGCCGATCCGATGCTCCGCTACTCAGCACCTCCCGCACGATGTCTCCCAGTAGCGGAAACTGCGTCAGGGTTCGCGCTTCGACGTCGAGGAACGAAGCCGTCGCCGGCACCGGATCCAGTGGAGCGATGCGTCCGCAAATGAAAGACACGCCATCGGGTGCGGGCTTCTCCACCCAGCCCGCCGCCTCGCGAATTCCCGGCAGGGATTCGAGGAACCTTCCCAGCTCCGCCGGGGTGCGGCGGTCGAGCATCGCCAGCAGCCGCACGATGTCGTGCTTGCCGTCGATCATCGACTGCGCCGAGCGCGCCGTGGCGGCGGTTGCTCCCATCACTACGGCGCGCCCCTTGCGCTCCCGGTTCTGCTTCCATGCTTCCGCATGCGCCGCAATCATGCTTTCGAGGACCATCGATCCGGAGGTGACCGTGAGGAAGTGGATGGGAAGGGTGGTTTGGTCGACCTGACTCTGGAGTGCCTGCCCCAATTTAGCCGCGCTCTCGGCCATCGGCTTTCGCCAGTCGTAGGCAAACGCAAGGCAGTCGAAAGACGTGTTGAGAGTCCGTAAAAAGTCCTCGTGGCTGGCGATCGCATTTCCGGCGGTCACATTCCGGTCGATCGCCAGTTCGTTCAGGCTGCCGGGCAGAAGATGCTTCCAGTCCAACCAGATGGTCTCGCCCCCGGCTGCGAGGTGGGTTCCCCACAGGCCGGGTACGAAGATCAGTTTGGGCAGGTTTTCGCCGCCCCGCAGCCCGGGAAAGATCAGATTGCGCTCGCGGTATGCCAGTTTCAGAAACTCGGGTGCGTCCCGCGCCGTTTTAGCTTGCAGCCAGGCGTTGACCTGTTCGCGAGTCTTGCGATTTTTGAAGTAGTGGAAATGGCAGACCCCCGAGCCGCGGTCGTCGAAATAATACCCGCCCACACCGCGGTCGATGCCGCCGTACATGGCATCCGTGTTGACCACGAAGTCGTGCTTCTTCCGGTAGAAGACGTCCAGCGCGAAGGTGCCCAATGCCTGAAAGATGCCTCCCCCGTGCGAATCTCCGGCAATCACGGCCAGATCGGCCTTGGTGGCGAGGTCGGGCCGGTTCAGAAGGTGTATCAGCGGCGACTCGGGCATTTGGGCTTCCAGGCCGGGAATCTCGTTCGGGTCGGCCCTCATCGCGATCAGTTTCTTGAGCAAGACCTCCATGTACTTGAAGAACAGGTTGCCCTGAAACGCCGGCAGCAGGCCCAACAGATTCAGCAGCACCGACAGATATAGATCCACCCGCTTGGAGGCCAGCAGAGTGCCGCGGGAAGGGCAGGCCACGCGTACGAAACGCTGGATGTCGAACTTCTTCGCGCGGAGGATCTCGATCAGCTCGCGGAGTTCGGCCTGGTCGGCGGCGCGTTCTTTGCTGAATTCCTCGAGCTGTTTTGCCGAGATATCGCCAACGCACAGCAACTCGCCCACCAGGCCGCCTCGCGAATGCGATACCAGGTTCAGAACGGCGCCGTCCGGCAATGCTCTTGCCGCTTCGATGGCATTCCTGACCGGCGACACGCTCAGCGTGTTGTGCTCGAGCGCCACCATGCGTTGTGGGAAGCGGGACCGCATTCGTTCCCACTCCGCGGTCCCGGCAAACTCCCCGAAGCTGCCCTGCGTGCTCGATGCCGTCCCATGGATGAAGAGCAGAATCGGTTGCTGCCCCGCGAGGCTCCCCGAATCCATGCGGTCCCCCAACGTCAGGGGGTCGGGCAGAGAATAAAGACCGGGCTCCGCCTTGAGCGTGCCTTCGACTCTCCGCACCAGTTCCCTTGCCGCCATCCGGGCGGCGGGCTCGGCCGCTCGCTCCAGGAAGAAGTCTTCCGCGAAACCGATGGCCTCGGCGCTGAGGTGCTTCAGCGGATTCTCCGGTCCGCCGCGATCGGCGCGCGCCCCGCTGAAGAACAGCGGAACCGTCAGAACCCTTGAGCCGTCGCCTCGCTCCGAGCCGATCCGCCGCAGGTCGTCGCGGAACTGGTCCGCCGAGATCCATTGGCGGACTCCGTTCCGGAATTCCAGTTCGATTAGATCGTCGCCTTCCAGGTCGCCGAGGACGACATATTCGTCCTCCGTTCCGCGTACGCGTGGTTGGACCGCAATCGAGTGTTTCGCGTGGATCTCGACACCAGGCGGAGCTGACCCCACACCGCCGGAAGCGGTTGGAAGCGCTCGTCCCGGGACTCTTAAGGCTTCAACCATTGGTCCGTGGACCATAATATCGGAACCTGTGATGTCGCTCCGGCGAGGCTCAGCGGATTTCAGGGTGCAGACACACCGGCCCTCGAGCTCACCGCCACGACAACGCGAAGGCGACTGTTAGCCGCAACTAATCTCACAGATCGGTGGGATCTATACTACTGTGCACCATGTCCCCAGTGTCGAACTCCGCTCCACGCCCAGGCTACATATTTCTCAGCCACGCCGGCGCGGATTCTTATATAGCCATACCGCGGACAGATTGTTGTCAGCTTCTCTGCAAAGTTCGCTGGAGCGCTTCGCGAAGCCATGGTATGCCGCCCGAAGGCTGCGAATTTTCCGAGATGAAACTGATTTGTCCGCGACCCGCAGGAAGGCAGGCGCGCATATACTTTTCTCAGCCGTTCCTATCCTGCGAGGTGTCGTGAGCACAACGACCTCCCCTAATCCGCAGCATGTATCCGTCGACGGAGCTGGAGAGTCGACCGTTACCCGCATCCAGTCCATCGACATCTTCCGTGGCATCACCCTTGCCGTAATGATTTTTGTGAACGAACTGGATGGTACCAAGGGTCTCCCCTGGTGGACCTTCCACGCCAAGGCCAGTTGGGATGTGATGACCTACGTCGATATGGTTTTTCCGGTCTTTCTCTTTCTAGTTGGCATGTCCCTCCCCATCGCGGTGAAGGCGCGGCTGCGCAAGAACCCCTCGCGGTGGGCGCTTTGGACGCACGTCTTCATGCGTTCCGCTGCGCTTGTGATCCTGGGTCTTATCTTAGCGAACGGTGGCAGCGCCGATCCCAGGCACATGATCATTGCGCCGCAACTCTGGGTGTTCATTGGCGTCCTCGGCGCGTCCTTGTTCCTGAGCTTGTACCCTGGCAAGGGCGATAGCCCCTGGTGGCATAAGGCGCTCCGTACGCTTGGAGCCATCATGGTGATCGCCATGTACTCCCTCTTCCGCCGCACCGGCCACGACGGCCAGATCCACTGGATCGACGGCTCCTACCCGGAGATCCTCGGCTTGATCGGCTACGCCTACTTTGCCGTCTGCCTGCTCTATATCCCGTTTCGCCGCTGGCTGATCGCCCCGTTCCTCTGGTTGATTGCGCTGGTCACCTTCAACGCGGTCACGACGGTACCTTTTATCGCCATGGTCGCCCCTCACTCCGCTGCTGCCGCTTACTGGCTCAGGTTCCGGTTCGGCCTGCGCGGGTACCAGTGGCCTTGGGGCAACGGGTCATCCGCCAGCCTCATCATGGCCGGCATCGTCACGACCGTGATCTTCCTGGAGGCGAAGCGCTTTCGCACTTTTCGCCAAAAGCTCCTGCCTGCGATGGCCTTCGCCCTATCCGCGCTGGCGGCGGGATACCTGCTAAAACCGCTGGGCATTTCCAAGATCCGGGCCACTCCCACCTGGTGCCTTTACACCATTGCGTTCGCTGTGGTCGCATTCACTCTGCTCTATTGGGTCTGCGACATCAAAAAGAAGACTGGATGGGCTTTTGCCTTCCGCCCTGCCGGTTCTAACACCCTGACGACCTATCTTCTTCCGGACTACTGGGACATAATCCTGAGCCTGCTCGGCATTACCTTCTTTGAGCGCTTTGGCTACGGGTGGCACGGCGTCGCGAAATCCCTAGTCTTCACCTGCTTGATGTTGGCCATCGCCGCCCTGCTTACGAGGATGAAAATACGCCTCGCCCTCTAGGTCGTTTGAAGATGCGGGAAGATGCGGACGAAATGGGAGGACGGTTGGGAAGTTCACCTTATGTTTTGGGATTGGTGAACTTCCGGTCCGTCCCCGGGTTATCCCCGGGTTATCCGATTGGCTACGGTTTTAAAGACCGTCTTTGGCTTTGAAGGCTGCTAATCGAGGGACTCTGGCGGCGACAGACGAAACGTACTCCATCAGAAAAGCGGCGTTCCGTTGCGTAGACTGCCTTTGACTTCCACCCACGGGCGGATGAGAAATGTGGTACACGTTCGTAGCAGGCTTGTCCATGCAGGTGTTTCAGGAGGAACTATGTTGCCGAAGTTCGTGAGGATTGCAGTGTTGCTTTGCCTGCTCCCCGCCACCTTGAGCGTGGCGCAGCAGCTGTCTCCAAAATGGGAGGAGTTAACCGCCGAAGACTTTGTAAAAGCGCTGCAGTCGTCTTCCGGGGTTTGCGTTTTGCCGTTTGGCATTATTGAGAAGCACGGACCTTCGGGCCCGTTAGGGACCGATCTGATCAATGTACGAGCGGCTACGATGCAGGCCGTCAAGACGCAGTATGCCGTGGTTTTTCCGGAATATTATTTCGGCCAGATTGCCGAAGCACGGCATCAACCCGGCACGATTGCCTACCATGCGGATCTGCAGCTGGAGCTGTTGCAGGCAACGACGGATGAGATGGCTCGCAATGGTTGCCGCAAAGTGATGATCGTGAATGGGCATGGCGGCAACACGGCCTTGCTGCAATATTTTGCCCAGGTGCAGTTGGATACGAACCGGGGTTACATCGTTTACGTCTACGGGGGGCTTGGTCCGGCGGCTAATCAGAAGATGCCGGCAGCTGCGGCGCCATCGAGGCCGGGCGTCGATAACCATGCAGGTGAATCGGAGATTGCCGGCATCATGGCGGCGGCGCCTTCACTGGCTCATCCGGAGAGAGCAGGAGAGGAGTCCGGAGCGGATCAAAAGCGTCTGGCCTTTCCTCCGGGGTTGAGCGCAGGTATTTGGTGGTATGCCAGCTATCCCAATCACTATGCCGGCGACGCTTCTGGGGCAACCGCCGCCCGGGGCGCAGCCTTGCAGGATGTCCGGGCCGAAGGCATTGCGCAAGCGATTGCCTGGGTAAAAGCAGATACGGAAGCGCCGCAACTGCAGCAGGAGTTTTTCGAGAAATCCGGAAAGCCTTTAGAAACGAAACAGTAAAGGGAATCGTCCGGCACAGCGCAGATCGGACGGTAACGCGTCGACAGGATACCTATCCCCCAAAGATGAGCTGATCCAAGCCGTTCACGGCTTGGTTGTACAGGAGGCACATGCCTCAGCAATGCACACAGCGTGGTGAGAGGACCGGAGGGCGAGCTGTTTGATTTCGACTTCCATGCGGCAGCAATGCGGCTTCCTTCTCCATGACGCGGATGAGGAAGACTTCGCGACGCAACGGCAGACGAGAAAGGGGGACAAAGAGCGCCGGGATAAGGATAAACCGGCACATTGTAGGGGATGAGAAAGCCCTACGGAAAAGGAGAAGCGACTCCATTCTGGCCTCGAGTCTTTGCCTGTGATGTTCACGGACCGAAGGCAACGTGAGCTCACCTTCGACCCGTAGCAGACTCTCGTTTCCCTAAGTGACTGTCCCCGTCTGACCACTAATTTCGACCACTAATTCCTGACCACTAAATTCCCAAGCGCGTGTCTTACGGGCCTTCGCCAGTCGGCCGAAAGTCACGCTTTTTGAGAAGACGCTTTAGCGAAAAAGAGGGACATAGCGAAAAAGAGGGACAGGCAGGACGTTGTCTACTCATTCAACGACTGCTACAGATCAGTTGACGTCCCATCCTTCTCCGAATTGGCCCCAACTTTCCTGAGCGAATCAATCTTCTGTTGGGCCAGAATAAACATCAAGTAGCGGTCGTTGAAATGCAATTTACCAAGCTCCTTGGGTGGAGGCGCCAACTGAGGGCTATCCAGCGGAAACGGATCGATAAAATCCATGCCTTTTTCACGCAGCGCAAATCGCCATTCCCGCTTCACCCACTTAGATTTCGCCGCCGCCTTGGACCAGAACAAGTACATGATGTCGCTCGTAGCTATGCATGCGTAAAGCTTACTTTGCCAATCTTCGCCGGAGCGCACCTTGTCAACGTCCACGAAGATGTCTAATTCCGGTGCACCTTTACTGATTCCCTGCACGCTGCGCAGAACTTCCACCCGATTCGCGCTCGCGTACGACGCGAACGCCGTGCGCGGCCTGTGCGCGGTCTGCATCAGCTTTGTGCGTGCCTCTTCCTTAGAAGGCTTGCCGATCTTTAGCGAGAAAGCAATGCTCAAAATCAGCAGCCCATTCAAGGTGATCACCGCCTCGCCACTCGCTCTATATTGGTTGGCGGCGCTGGTCTTCAGCACGCAGTCAAACGCTTCCACAACCTCCTGACGGTTCCACGTAAGTGGTTTCACAGGTTGTGGAAGGTCAAGGTCAGCGGAATAAACCTGAATGGCCAGAACACTTGACCTCTCTATGCTCGCGCTCACCGGCTTAGTCACTCCTTTTTGGCCCATCCTCCTAGCCAAGGAGTCAACTTTCTCACTCTGCCCGCTGAGGAAGGCCCAGAGATCGAGCGTGAAGTGTTCGCCGGGTGCTATGAATGCCGGACCATACAGAGCAAACAAGACCGGTTCGGTCATAGGCTCTTCTGACCTCGTAGCCGGTTGGCCTTTGCTCATCTCATTCATCGTACTCAGCACATTCTGTGTCTGCCGCACGTCATCTTTTGACCGATTGATTTCCGGACGCAGCAGCGCATAAAGGACTGCGTTCAACGCCGGTACTTGCTGCTGCTGCTGTTGCTGTTGCTGCTGTTGCTGCTGCTGTTGTTGCTGCTGCTGCTGTTGCTGCTGCTGTTGTTCAAACAGTCCCAGAATGTCGCTCAGATGCTCGAAAAGATATTGCCGCATTTTCCGAGACCAACTGCCTACGCGGGATTTCAGAAACGCCCGAACCACGTACAGCGACACCGAATCGCCATAGTGCGCTTGTTCTTCAACCTGTCTGCCGCCACGGTCGGCTCCGATCTCGCTCTGCAGTAAGTCGGCAAGCGCCGCCACAACGCTATTGTGAAGCTCGGCCGCAGCGTACTGCGCCCTCGCTCTCTCTAGATGCTGGTTTTGAGCAGAAATGCCGGTCATTGAGTACCTCGAAACCGATCATTCTACTTCAATCGAGCCTCTTGCTGCCCGCGCTCGACTATCCCCGAAACCCGTCGAACCGTCATCGAAGCTTTGTCGGGAGTTTCTCTCGAACCCGAGTACATCCAC
>Ga0302180_10001881_pt1 | contig 16590 bp, 14 predicted proteins | sample I_Palsa_E3_2_FD_200575 | JGI IMG/M metagenome (GOLD analysis project Ga0302180, IMG submission 200575) | Peat permafrost microbial communities from Stordalen Mire near Abisko, Sweden - I_Palsa_E3_2 | ecosystem: Environmental > Terrestrial > Soil > Palsa > Peat permafrost | place: Sweden... | reverse complement strand
TGGGTGACGAACAGCGTAGTAATACCCACCTCAAGCTGGATCCGGCGGATCTCATCCCGCAGCTGCGCCCTGACCTTGGCGTCCAGCGCCGACAGCGGCTCGTCGAGCAGCAGCACCTGCGGCTCGATGGCCAGGGCACGAGCCAGGGCGACCCGCTGCTGCTGCCCGCCGGAGATCTGGTGCGGATACCGGTCCGCCTGCGTCGACAGCCCGACCAGGTCCAGCATCTCCAGCGCCCGCCGATCCCGCTTAGCCGCGTCGACCCGGCGCAGCCGTAGCCCGAAGGCCACGTTCTGCCGCACCGTCATGTGCGGGAACAGGGAGTAAGCCTGGAACACCATGCCCATATCGCGCTTGGCCGCCGAGACGCGAGTGATGTCCTTACCGCCGACGCTTATATAGCCGCTGTCGGCGTCCTCCAGCCCCGCGAGCAAGCGCAAGGTGGTGGTCTTGCCGCAGCCCGACGGGCCGAGCAGCGCGATGAGCTCGCCGGGATGCAGGGTCAGGTCGAGCCGGTCGAGCGCGACGACCGGGCCGTAGTGCCGGCTCAGTCCCTCCATCCGCACTTCGACGGCGGTCCTGGCCGCGCCATCCTGCGTTCTGGTCACGGGTGAAGAAGTCATGAACGGCACCTCATCCCCGGCCGCGGCGGCGGCCGACGAAGGACAGGATCAGCAGCAGCACGAAGGCGAACATCAGCGCGGCGAACGAGGTGGAGAAGATCACCCCGGCGTTCGGCGTATTCCGGCTGATGGAAAACAGCTCCTCCTGCAAGTTGTTGTACAGCAGCAGGTAAGCGATGGTGAACTCGCCGAGGACCAGGGCCCAGGTCAGCAGCAGGGCGTTCAGGATGGCCTCTCGCATGTTCGGCGCGATCACCCTGACGATCACGGTGAACCAGCTCGCCCCGAGACTGCGCGCGGCCTCGGACAAAGTGGTCACGTCGATAGCACTCAGCCCGGCGGCGAGCGCCCGGTAGGCGTAGGGCAACGCCAGGATGACGTAGATCCAGAACAGCATGAGCGAGGACACGCTGTAATGCTGAATCCTGTTGTAGATCGGGCCGAGGCCGACGACCAGCACGATCGCGGGGATGGTGAGCGGCAGCAGGCAGAGGACTTCCATGGTGCGCGCCAGCCACTGCACCCGCAGCCGGATCCAGATCATGGTCGGCACCAGCAGGGCGAGCACGATCACGCAGGTGATGACCGCCAGTTCCAGGGTGATCTCGATCGAGCTCGCCAGGGGCGGAACGCCGTCGCTCTGAAAGGAGGTAATCTCCCGCCAGGCCGTCAACGACCATGTGCCGAGCTTGGCCCCCTCCAGGGAGAACCGCGCCATCGCCAGCAGCGGCAGGAGGAAGAACAGCCCGAACACCGTGAAGACCACATAACGGAACAGGTTCAGCCGTCTGCGCCGACGAGCCTGCATGCCGCTCGGATGACTGGCCGATGCGGCGGCGGGCGTCTCGCCGAGGGCGGCTATCGCAGCCATCGTGCCGCCCTACGCTGCAGCAATGCGTATCCCGCCATGACGATGGCCACCATGACCACCATGCCCAGGGCGAGCAGGTCGGCCACGTTGACGTTGCTCAGCCCCACCTCGCTGGACAGCGCGGTAGCGATCTGCTGCGGGACGATGTAGGCGATCTGGCTCTCCCAGGCCTGGATAGTCGCGAAGGCCGACAACGCGTTCGCGAACAGCAGCAGCGCGCCGCCGAGGAAAGCCGGCATCAGCAGCGGCCCGCCGACGTAGCGCCAGTACTGCCACGCCGACGCACCCAGGTTCTCCGACGCTTCTCGCCACTGGACCTTCACCCCGTCTATCGCGGGCAGGAAGACCAGCACCATCAGCGGGACCTGGAAATACGTGTAGATCAGCCCGATACCCCACGGGAAATTGTAATACCAGCTGGCGTGGAACAGCAGCCCCACCGGGCCGAGGAGCACCAGGAATGCGAACGCCAGCGTGATCCCGCCGAACTGGGCTAGAACGCCCGAGCCGGCCAGGTATAGCCTGCGCACCACGCCGTCCGGGTTGCCCGACGCTATGGCGTAGGCCAGGATCGCGCCAAGCACGGCTCCCGACACCGACGAAAGCAGGCACAGCTTGAACGAGCCGATGAAGTAACCGCGCACCAGTGGGTTGCCGAGCTCGGTGACGTTGGAGAACGCCCACGCACCATTAGGGTTCTTCAGCGAATCGACTACCACGATCCCCGTCGGCAACAGCAGGAAGATCGCGACGTAGGCAAGGAACGGGACGGTACCGACCCAGGCGGGAGCGGCAACCCGGCGCCCGGCCCGTGAAGGCCGGGCGCCGGTCTCAGATGTCGCAGCGACGGCCACGTTCCCCTCGCTAGCTGACGGCCTTCGCCCAGTTCGCCGCCAGGTAATTCGCGGCGTCGGTGGACTGGGTGGGGCTGAGGAACGTGGGGGTTCCGGTGACCGCGGGCAGTTTCGAGGCCGCGCTGGTGTCGATGCTGCTGTTGGACGTCATAGCCTGCTGCTCCACCGGCCGGGCACCACCCTGGAGCCAGAGGTTCTGTCCACCGGTCGCGGACTGCGAGTAGAGGAACTCCTCCCACAGCCGGGCGGCCGCCGGGTGCGGAGCGTTCTTGTTGACGGCCTGCGCGTAGTACCCGCCGAGGACGGCGTTCGCCGGGATGAACACCTTCCAGTTCGACACGCCCACATAGCTCGGCAGGTTGAGGTAGTCCCAGTTGAACACGACCGGGGTCGTGCCCGCCTTGATCGACGCGCCAGTCGCCGACACGGGGGAGAAGTTGCCTGCGGCCTTGAGCTTGGCGAAGAAGGACACGCCGTCAGCGATGTTGCTGGCCGTTCCGCCTTCCGCGAGGCTGGCCATCATGACGCCGTTCAGGCCGGCGTTAGCCGAGGTCGGGTTGCCGTTCAGCGCGACCGCGTTCCTGAACTTCGAGGTGAGCAGCTGGCTCAGCGAAGTGATCGTGCCGAACTTGCTCGAGTACCCGACCGCCATGTAGCCGCCGTAGTCCTGGACCCACAGGCCGTTCGGCGCCTTCTGCGCCGTCGGGATACTGCTCCAGGTGCTGACCTCGTACGGGGCGAACAGGCTTGTGTTGGCCAGGGCGACGGCCATGCCGATGTCCATGACGTCTGGTGCCTTGGCGGTCCCGTTCTCCGTCTTCACCGCGTCGACCTCCTGCTGGCTGGTGCCATCAGGCAGGGCGGAATTGACCTTGATGCCGTAATCCTTCTCGAAAGTCGAGATGATCGTGCCGTAGTTCGCCCACGTCGGCGGGAGCGCGATGACGTTGAGCGTGCCCTCGGCCTTGGCCGCCTTGACCAGAGCGCTCATGCCGCCTCCGGCCGACGCGGAGGTCTCGTTGGCCCAGTTGACGCTGCTGCCGCTCGAGCCCGAGGAGGAACTCGACGAGCAGCCGGCGGCCGCAAACAATCCCGCGGCCGCGACTCCGGCGACCGCATATCGATAGGACAATTTCACCAGTGCCTCCTGAAAGCTTCCCTGTCCCGAAGTGGATCACGGCGGCCCGAAAAGGATCCGGGCGGCGGTACCGAGGAGGTCTACCGACCCACTAATCCCCAGCTGAGAGTGCAGGATAAACGCCTCTAAAACGTTTAGCGTTCGAATGCTCACACATGCGCTCGAGGGGTGTCAAGGGACGTTACCGAGTTGTCGCACTGAGCCTCGCGAACACTGGGTGAACGGACAAAGTCCGGTGCCCGCAGGGACGCGCGCTCGACCAGTTCCACCGGAGCGACGTAGTCGGTGGGCGGATCCCAGTCGAGCAAGCGCGCCATCAGGGCCCGGCCCATTTCCTCGCCGTCTATGCGGATCGTCGCCAAGGGCGGATCGAGGAGCTCAGAGGTCGGCAGGTCGTCGTGCCCGATGACCGAGACGTCCGGCCCGATCCGCAGGGACAGGTCACGGGCGGTCTTGTAGATTCCGAGCGCCGTGTAATCGGAGTTGGTGATGATCGCTGTGGGGGCGTCCCGGCGGGTCAGCAGGCTCCTGGCCGCCTTGCGCACGTCGGCGATCGTGAGGGGTGAGCGCATCACATGCGGCCGGACGCCGAGTTCGCGGGCATGGCGCCGGAAATGGCGCAGCCGGTCGGTGTCGGCCGCCATGCCACGCGGCGCGGACAGGAAGGCGGCGGAGGTGTGGCCTAGTTCGGCGAGGCGGCGCATCGCCAGTTCCACCCCGACGGCATTATCGGGGTGCACCCGGGACACCCCGGCGAGGCCGTCCATGGACGCGTTCAGCGCCACCACCGGGGTACCGGGCCGAAGCTGCTGCCACAGCCGAACGGACTCGCCGTCGCCGACCGGGGCGATGGCCAGGCCGGCCAGGCGCTGGGCGGCCATCTCCCGCACATGCATGCGCTCGCGTTCCATCGAGTAGTGCGAGTCAAGGAGCAGCAAGGTTACGCCCGCCTCGTCTGCCGCCCGTTCGGCTCCGGTCAGCACCTCGAGGAAGAAGGGATTGCTGAAGTTGCGGATGACCAGGCCGTAGGTAGTAGTGCGTCCTCGCCGCAACGCCTGAGCCTGCGGGTTGGCGCGGTATCCGAGCTCCGCCGCGGCCGCCAGGATCCGCCGGCGGGTATCTTGCGCCACGCCAGGCTGGCCGTTGAGGGCGAAGCTCACCGATGCGACTGAGACGCCGGCCTTCCGGGCGACGTCACGAATTCCCGCCGGCTGCTGCGATCCGCCCTGCTGATTCGTCATGGCCTTTTCCGCGCTTTTGACGCTCTGCTTCCCTCGAAAGGAGCGGATGTACGTCGCTGAGCGCACATCCTAACCACCCCGGCAGGCCGCCAGCCAGACCTGTAGTCGCGGCGCATCGCGCGGAGGGAGCAGAGGTGATGGGCTGCGGTTCCTCGAGTTCAAGCAGTGGTAGCACAAGCGGCGTGACCAGCTGGGCCACCGCCACCTCTGTCTCGGCGGGGGGTGGCATGACCGCGCTGATCGCAGCGGCCAAGAAGCAAGGCCAGCTCAACGTCACTACTGTCGCCAGCTGACGTCAAGGAAGTCGATCTGGCCGGCCGGTCACTTCAGGCCTGACAGTCAGACTGGTTCCCAGCGCCAGCCGTCGTTGTCCTCGCACTCGATCGTCTTGCCGTCCCCGGCCCGGCCGGTCATTCCGTGGTCGTCGTCACGGCAGTACTCACCGGGCTGGTAACGGCCACCGCCAGCTCGCCGACGGCGCCCCCTCGCAGCCTCAGCAGGGCGGTCAGCGGCAGGTCAGGCCAGGGACGGCCGCGGCCAGCATCGGCGGGGCCAGGTCGATCAGGCCGCCCGCCGCGATGGCGGCCTTGATTTGACATCCTCCCCGCCCTGAAGGACGGGGATTCCTCCTGCGCGGCTCATGCCGCGCTCCGGCGGGTTCCTGTTTCACCGGGTCCAGCCGGGGTAGATCCCGGTGTTACGGTCCCTCCGCAGGCGTTTAGAGTGTCGGCCTGCCCGGCCGCCGCTTTTCTTCCCTCAAGACGGATGTTCCGCGCGGCGTTTACGTCGCGGTCGTGCTCGCTCCCGCAGTTCGCGCAGGTCCACTTACGGACGTTCAGCGGTTTCGGGCCGTCCTTCACTCCGCACATTGAGCAGATCTGGTTGGACGGGAACCACCGGTCCACCTTGAACACCGACCGGCCGTACCGCTCCGTCTTCTCTTCCAGCAGCCGGACGAGCGTTGCCCATCCGGCGTCGTGCACGGACTTCGCCAGCTTGGTGCGGGCGAGGCCGGATACTGCGAGGTCTTCGACGTAGACCGCTTGGTTGTCGCGGACCAGCCGGAGTGCTGTCTTGTGCAGGTGGTCGGCCCGCGCCTCGCGGACCTTCCGGTGCTGCACTGCCACGCGGACGCGGGCCTTCGCCCGGTTCGCGGACCCTTTCTGCTTGCGGGATAGTACCCGCTGCGCACGGGCGAGCTTGCGCTCACGGCGGCGCAGGTGCCGAGGGTTGGCGATCAGCTCGCCGTCAGAGGTCGCGGCCAGCACGCTCAGCCCGAGGTCCAGGCCAACGTCTTGACTAACCACCGGGAGCGGCGTGGCCGCGACCTCCACCACGAACGACGCGTAATACCGTCCGTCTGCCTCGCGGATGACCGTGACGCTGGACGGGACGGACGGCAGCAGCCGGGACCACCTGACCCGCAGGTCCCCGACCTTCGCCACGTACAGCCGATCACCATGCAGGGCGAACCCGTTGCGCGTAAGCCGGGCCGACTGCCGGTGATCCTTCCGCGACCGGAACCGCGGATGGCCGACCTTGCGGCCCTTCCGCTTCCCGGACAGCGAATCGAACCAGTTCCGGTAGGCCCGCCTGGCGTCCTGGCATGCCTGCACCAGCGCGACCGACGCAACCTCTCCGAGCCATGCCCGCTCCGCAGCCGCCTTCGCCAGCGTGACGGCGCGGCGCTGCACTTCAGTGTCGGAGATCTTCTCCCCGGCCGCATGCGCCTCTTCCCGCAGCCGAAGGCAGTCGTTGAACACCACGCGAGCGCACCCGAACGTCCGGGCCAGCATTATCTCCTGGCCGGGCGAGGGGTAGAGGCGGTAGCGGTATCTCGCAAGCACACCCGCACTGTACCATGTTGGTCTATGGCTAGCACCGATGATTACCGGCGTGGCAGGCACGTAGTTTCCGCGCTGCACGTTCACTTGGTCTTCGTGACAAAGTACCGGCGTGGTGTCCTCACCGGGGAGATGATCGGCTACCTGGCCGACGTGTTCGGGAAGGTCTGCGAGGACTTCGGCGCGGTGCTCGCGGAGTGCAACGGCGAGGATGATCACGTGCACCTGCTGATCGAGTACCCGCCCAAGATCCCGGTTGCGTCGCTGGTGAACTCCCTCAAGGGAGTGTCCGCCAGGCGGCTCCGCCAGCGGTACCGGGTCCGTACCCACCGGGAGCACCTGTGGTCCCCGTCGTACTTCGCCGCGTCGTGCGGCGGGGCGCCGCTGTCGATCATCCGGGCATACGTTGAGAATCAGCGCAAGCCGGACTGAGGGCAAGCGGCTATCCCCGGCCTGAACGCCGGGGCTTGCGCCGCCCAAAGCGTCGGTCAGCCGGGCCGCGAACGCCGTCACGGTGTGCTCCGCGTCGAAGCGGCCACCGTCACCGGGCCTATTTACCGCCGTCCCGCGGGAGGTAGCAATCCACGATGATGGCCGAGCGCGGTTTGCCGGGCGTGGCTGGCGGTGGATAGCGCGGAATCAGTAGAATCCGAGCGTGTGATGGTAGTGCCGGGTCGCCGCCGCCCTGAGCCTGCCGCAGACGGCAGCAGCGGTCAAGGTGAGCAGGCAGGAGACGCATGAGTGAGCTCATGGTCGGCACTCAGCAGTCCGACACGCATCAGAAGGCGCTGCGCATCAACCTGGATCCGCGCTGGTACGGCACGATCGCGGAAATCGGCGCGGGCCAGGAGGTCGTTCGCTGGTTCTTCCGGGTCGGGGGCGCCGCCGGCACTGTCGCTAAGTCGATTTCCGCTTACGACATGGCGGTCAGTGATGCCGTCTACGGCAAGGCGGACCGCTACGTGTCCGTCGGGCGGCTGCAAGGCATGCTCGACAAGGAGTTCCGGCTCAACGTCGACCGGCTCGGTGATGAACGCGGCGATTCGACGTCGTTCTTCGCGTTCGCCGACACGGTGGTCGCCCGCAGCTTCCGCGGCGGCAATGAGTGCCACGGCTGGATGGGCGTGAAGTTCCAGGCCCAGCCCCACGACGAGCCCAGCCAGATCGTGATGCACGTGCGGATGCTGGATATCGAGGCCTGGCTGCAGCAGGAGGCGCTCGGCATCGTCGGGGTGAACCTGCTGTACGGCGCGTTCTTCCAGCACCACGAGCCGGAGCGGCTGATCGAGAGCCTGCTGGACCGGCTGACCACGGGCCGCATCGAGATCGACATGATCCAGTTCCGCGGCATCGAGTTCCGCGGCGTGGACAACAGGCTGATGGCCCTCAAGCTCGTGCAGCTCGGGCTGAGCGGCGTGGCGATGTTCGGTCCCGACCGTGAGGTCCTGCAGCCGAGTGAGGTGCTGCGCAAGAAGGCGGTCCTGGTCGAGCGGGGCAGCTTCCGGCCGCCGACGCACGTGAACCTCGACATGCTCGCGACCGCCAAGGCCAAGTTCGCGGAGGACCCGGCGGTGGCCGGCAAGCCGATCCTGGCGCTGACCGAGATCACCATGCGGAACCTGCTCGCGGGCGGGGCCTCGGAAGTCGACCGGCGGGACTTCCTGGCCCGGGCCGAGTTGCTCGCCGCCTGCGGCCAGACGGTGCTGATCACCGATTACTTCGACTACTACCGGCTGGCGGCCTACCTCGGAGAACGGACGACCGAGCGGATCGGCATCGTGATGGGGGTGCCGAGCCTCATCGACCTGTTCGACGAGAAGAATCATGCCCAGCTGCCCGGCGGGATCCTGGAAAGCTTCGGGCGGTTGTTCAAGAACGGGCTGAAACTCTACGTCTACCCACTGCAGCCGGGGCCGGATGACGAGCTTAAGACCGTGGACGACATCAAGGTCCAGCCGGAGATCCAGCCTCTATATGACTATCTGGCCGGGCGGGGCAGCTTCGTTAACCTCGACAACTACTGTCCTGATTACCTGTGCATCTTCAGCCGTGACGTGCTGCGGAGAATCGCCGCGAACGACGACTCCTGGGAGACCATGGTTCCCGATGAGGTGGCCGCGCTCATCAAGAAGCGCTCGTTCTTCGGCTATGTCAAGCCCGGCCGCCAGTACCCCGATGATTAGCCGACCCTGATCGCTCCGCCGAGACGGTAATCCTGCCCGCGCACGTCCGCGCCGGACGCAGCGCCCAGGCAGTCCAGCAGGTCATCCAGAGCCGCGCTGGCGAAGCGGTAGCGGGCGAAAGTAGTCGTTGATCCCATCTCCAGGTACCGGTCGAAACAGGCCCGGGTGACCGCGAAGATCTCGTCGGCGTCCCGGTGCAGATGCCCGGCCAGCGACCGCCTCGCGTGCAGGCCGAACGGGATACCCAGGCCCCCGACTCGTGTTGCGGTTCAGTTACGAAACGATGCCAAATTTGTTCCGGGCTTGCTCGCCATCCCCGACCAGTTTTGAATGGTGATTCATGACTGAACGTCCCGCTCCGAGTGGCGAGGAAAACCTGTTATGAATCCGGGTTCAGTACTCGAGGTACAGAGCGTGACGGTCCGTTTCGGCGGCCTGACCGCGCTCAATGCCGTCTCCCTCGCCGTTCCGCCGCGCCACGTCATGGGCGTCATCGGACCGAACGGCGCCGGCAAGACCACGCTGCTCAATGTGTTGTGCGGCTTCACCCGGCCGGACGACGGTCAGGTGCTCTTCGGCGGCAAGCCGCATAATGTCAGGCCGCACCGGCTTGCGGCCCTCGGCGTGGCCAGGACCCTGCAGGGAGTCGGCTTGTATGCCGGGCTTTCCGCGCTCGAGAACGTCATGGTCGGCGCGACCTGCCGTGCCTCGGCCGGATTCTGGTCCGCGCTGTTCACGCTGCCGCGGGCCAGCCGTGATGAGCGCCAGCTGCGTGAGGCGGCCCGGCGGGCCCTCGAACGAGTCGGGGCCGCCGATGTCGCGGACGCCAGGCCCGGCGAGCTTTCCTACGGCATGCGCAAGCGGGTCGCGCTGGCCCGGGCGCTGGTGGCCAAGCCCAGCCTGATCCTGCTCGACGAGCCTGCGAGCGGCCTGGACGAGAGCGAACTGGCCGAACTCGGCGCCCTCATCCGCGACCTCGCCACCGAGGGATCCCTGGTGGTGGTCGAGCATCACATGGACCTCATGATGTCCGTCTGCGACTCGATCACGGTCCTGGACTTCGGGAAGGTGATCGCGACGGGTTCGCCGCAGCAGGTCCAGGACAATCCCGCCGTGACCGCCGCCTACCTCGGCACGACCGGCGATGAGGTGCCCGCCGATGAGTAGCGGAGCGGAGGTTGCCCCCGCCGGAGCCCACGAGTCATCGACTCTGGTGGTCGAGGAGCTCGTCGCCGGATACGGCGGGGTCATCGCGCTGGATGGCGTCAGCATCTCGGCGGGCGCGGCCGCGATCACGGCGGTGCTCGGCGCGAACGGCGCGGGCAAGACGACGCTGCTTCGCGCGATCAGTGGCATGATCAGGCCCCGCCGGGGCCGGGTCCTGCTCGGCGGCGCCGACCTGGCCGGCCGCAACCCGGAGCAGATGGTCCGAGCCGGGATCGCGCACGTGCCCGAGGGCCAGGGCGTAATCGCGGAACTCACCGTCGAGGAAAACCTGCGGGTCGGCATGATGAGCTGGCGCGGTGCTATGCGGCGACCGCCAGCCGGAGCCGGACAAGCCAGGGCGGCAAACTCCCGGGCCGAACGGGCGGCCGCTCTCGACGAAGCCTACGAGCGCTTCAAGCCGCTCGCCGATCGCAGGCGCAAGCTAGCCGCCACCCTATCCGGCGGCGAGCGGCAGATGCTGGTCATCGCGCGCGCCCTGCTCGCGCGACCGCGCGTCCTGCTGCTCGACGAGCCGTCGCTCGGCCTCGCGCCCAGGGTCATGACCCAGGTCATGGACCTCGTGGTCCAGCTGAGCCGGGAGAACGGCCTCACCATCGTCCTGGTCGAGCAGAACGCCCGCGTCGCCCTCGCGATCGCCGATCACGGCGTGGTGCTCAACCTCGGCCGGGTCGTCGCCTCCGCGGATGCCCGGACTCTGGCCGCCGACGTCGCCCTACGCCATCACTACCTCGGGTTCTAGCCACTCATAGGAGAGCATGCCAGTGGTCGAGTTCCTTCAGTTCACGCTCAGCGGGATCGTCTTCGGGATGATCTACGCCGCGGTGGCGCTGTCCCTCGTGCTGATCTGGCGGGGTACCCGGCTGCTGAACTACGCGCAGGGCGGGATGGCCATGTTCACCACCTACGTGGCGATCGAGGTCATCTACCGCACCGGCTCGTACTGGGCCGGGTTCGTGGTCGCGCTCGCGGCCGGCATCGTGCTCGGCGCGGCATTTCAGGTGTCCGTCATCCGGCCGACCATGAACAAGCCGCCGCTCAACGGCGTCATCGTGACGATCGGCCTGCTCACGCTGCTCGAAGGCCTGGCCGGCATCTTCTTCGGCGGACAGTACCGGTCGTTTCCCGCGGCGTTCTCGGTCACCGGGCTGAAGATCGGCACGACGCCGCTCGGCGTGTCGCGGTTCGACGTGTTCACCGCCGCGGCGGTGCTGGTGACCACGCTGGCGCTCGCCGCGGCGTTCAAGTACACCACGGCCGGACTGCGGATGCGCGCGGCGGCGTTCAACGCGACCATCGCCCGGCTGTCCGGCATCCGGGTCGCGCGTGTGCTGACCATCGGGTGGGCGCTGGCAGGCCTGATCGGCGCGCTAGCCGGCGTGCTTGTCTCACCCTCCACGTTCCTGTACCCGAACAGCATGGACACGATCTTCGTGTTCGGCTTCACCGCGGCGGTGATCGGCGGCCTGGACAGCCCGGTCGGCGCGGTGGTGGGCGGGCTGCTCCTCGGGATCGCGCTCAGCTACGTGGGCGGTTACCTGGGCTCGGACCTGACCGCGGCGGTGGCTCTCGGAGTGCTCGTCGTCGTGCTGATGATCCGGCCCGGAGGTCTCTTCTCCGCCACGCGAGTGCGGCGGGTGTGAGCATGCAGTCGCTGCCGCGCAGACTAGGCGTCGCCGTCGTGGTGGCGGTCATCGTCGTCTTGGCGTCCATCAAGCTGAACACATTCCGCGATTACCAGATCGCGGAGATCGCGATCGAGGTCACAGCCGTGGCCGGCCTCACCCTGCTGACCGGGCTCAGCGGCCAGATCTCGCTGGGCCACGGGGCGTTCATGGCCATCGGCGCCTACACCACGGCGTTGCTGCTGATGCATCTCAGCTGGCCGTTTATCGCTGTGCTCGTGCTGGCCGCCGCGGTCACCGCCGCCGCCGGGGCGATCGTCGGTGCCGCCGCGGCCCGGCTTCGCGGTCCCTACCTCGCGGGCGCGACACTCATGCTCGGCGTCGCGCTCCCCTCCCTCGCCTACGCCTACCAGGGGATCTTCGGCGGGGATCAGGGCCTGAACGTGGCCTTCACCGCCCCCGGCTTCCTCGGCGCGACCTTCCCGCTGACCAGATGGCAGGCCTGGGTCAGCGCGCTGGTGGCGCTGATCACCCTGATGCTGCTGGCGAACCTGTACTACAGCAGGATCGGCCGCAACTGGCGCGCCGTGCGCGACGACGACGTGGCGGCCGCGCTGGACGGCGTGAACGTCGCCGCGGCCCGCATTCTCGCGTTCGTGGTCAGCGCCACCTGCGCCGGTATCGCGGGCGCCCTTCTCGCCATCGTCACCGGGCTGGTCGCGCCCGGTGCTTTCACGCTCACGCTCTCGATCTCGTTGCTGACCGCGGCTGTGATCGGCGGTCTCGGCAGCCTGCCGGGCGCCCTGTGGGGGAGCCTGGTGATCGTCCTTGTGCCCACCTACGTGACAGACGTGGCCACGAGCCACGGCCTGTCCAGTTCCGTCGGATCGAACATCCCGGTGGCCGCCTACGGCGCGGTCCTCATCCTCGTCATGCTCGTCTTCCCGCAAGGGATCCAGGGCGGGCTGCGACGAATCCTCACTCTCTTCACAGGTCCTGGCCCCAAGACCCCTACCTGGCGGCATCCGCCCACGCCCTCGGCCGAGCAAGCGCGGGCCAGCCAACATGAGAAGGAAGGCACTTCATGAAAAGACCTCAGCACCTCATCCATAGAGCTCGGCGGCGCCGCTGGCAGGCCGCGGCCATCGTGACCGTGGCCGCGCTCGCCGCGGCCGCGTGCTCGTCAAGCTCGAGCTCAAACTCGACTTCGAGCTCGGGCAGTTCAAGCTCGGCCCTGACCGCGTCCGCGCCCGGGATCACCCCGACCCAGATCCTCATCGGCAGCCACCAGCCGCTTACCGGACCGGCCGCGCCCGGTTACGACTTGATCGCTCCCGCCTCGGCCGCGTACTTCAGCTACGTCAACGCGCACGGCGGCGTGTACGGCCGGAAGATCGTCTACAAGTACCTCAACGACGCCTACGACCCCACCACCACGGCGTCGGTGGTGCGCCAGCTGGTGCTGCAAGACAACGTGTACGCGCTCTTCGATGGCCTCGGCACGCCCACCCACCTGGCCGTGGTGCAGTTCCTCAATTCGGAGAAGGTCCCTGACGTCTTCGTCGCGTCCGGTTGCGAATGCTGGAACTCGCCGACGGCAGACCCGGAGACATTCGGCTGGCAGATCGACTACGTGCGCGAGGGGAAGATCCTAGGGCAGTACGTGAAGCAGCACTTCGCCGGTAAGAAGGTCGCCTATTTCTACCAGGACGACGAGTTCGGCCAGGACGGGGTCAAGGGCCTCAATGACGAGATCCCGGCCTCGATGGTGGTCAGCAAGCAGAGCTATGTCGACACCAACGTCAACATCGCACCGCAGGTGGCCGCGCTGCGCGCCTCAGGCGCCCAGGTGGTCATCTCGTTCTCGATTCCGGCCTTCACTGCGCTGCTCAAGCTGAACAGCCTGAAGCTCGGCTTCAGCCCCCAGCTGGTCGTCAGCAACGTCGGGTCCGACGCCATCACCCTGTCCGGGCTGCTCGAGGCGTACGCGAAGCAGGGCGGCGCGACCGTCAACGGCAACGCGCTCACCAACGGGATCATCACCGACGGCTACCTGCCGACGCTTGGCGACACGAGCAACAGCTGGATCTCGCTGTTCAGCAAGGTCCACCAGCAGTACGACGCGAGCGCGCCCTTCGACGGCAACGTCCTGTACGGCGAGGGCGTCGCCTACGCGTTCGTGCAGGCCATGTTCAAGGCAGGCCGGAACCCGACCCGGGCGGATCTGGTGTCTGCGATCGAGGGCGGCCTGCCGCAGGGAGCCGCGGTCGCACCGTATGCTTTCTCATCAAGTGATCATGCGGGCGTCACCGGGGCATACATAGGCGTCATCAAGAACGGCGTACTAGCGCAGGAGGGGCCGGTCCTGACGACAGACACGTCCGCGTCAGGTGCCATCACCACCTATACGGGAACCGAACAACAGGCGTCGGCGAGTGGCATCCCCTCACCCTGACGCCGCATCGGCTATCCCGCAGCCGGAACGAAGCAGGGATCAGCCAATGACAGCCGAAACGAACCGTACCCCCCCGGCCCGCAGGGCCGGGGGGGCCCGGGGGGTACGGGGGGCCGGGCAGGCCCCCCGTGATCGGGGGGTTCCGGGGGGTCGCCCCCCCGGGCTAGCACAGCCAACACAGCGGCTGCTGACCGCGGCCGAGGAACTCTTCGGTGAGCGCAGTTACCACCGGACCACGGTCGCGGATATCTGCGCCCGGGCCGGGATGGCCACCGGCAGCTTCTACTCCTACTTCGGATCCAAGGCGGAGATCTTCGCCGCGGTGGTGCGGGCGATCAACACCGACCTGAGACGGTCGATGAAGGGGGCCCTCGACCACGCCGACGGCGGCCAGCGAGCCAAAGAGCGCGCGTCCTTCCGGGCCTACTTCGACATGCTGTCCAGGCGTCCCTGGATCGAGCGCATCGTCCGCGAGTCGGAGTTCATCGACCCATCGCTGTTCCGTGAGTATTACGAGCACCAGACCCGGGGTTACGCGCGCGGCGTGCGGGCCGCCCAGCTGGCGCGCGAGGTCGACGCTCGCTACGACCCGGAGGTCATCGCCTTCGCATACACCGGCATCGGTAACTTCGTCGGCATGCGCTGGGCCGAATGGACGGCAGGCGGCAGTGTCCCTGATGACGTACTCGACGACATCCTCGAGCTGCTCCGGCGCGGGCTCCCTCCCGAAGCCCCGCAGACCCCGCAGACCCCGCAGGCGCGACAGACCCCCCAGGTCCCGCCCGTCGACCGCCAGCCCTGAACGCACGGGTGTGGATAACCCTGTGGACGGCGTGGGGACGACGCTGCGCAGAGCCGGAAACGCCCTGGTGAGAGCCCGGTGCGGGTCTGTGGATTAGCTCATATCACGGCTGCGGGCGGGAGCTCCGCCAGGTCGGCCGGAGCCCATGTCAGCGGCCGCGGGCCCAGCGCGGTGAGCTCGGCCAGCTGCATGGCGCACCACGGCGAGATGGACTGGCGGCCGGTTCGCACCGCGTCACAGAACTCACCCCAGTCCACCCACCTGACCTCCGCGACCTCCGCCGGATCGGGTTCGGGCGGAATATCGGAGTACGCCGCGTAGACCGGGCAGACCTCGTTCTCGCGAACCCCGTTGGCCATCCGCGCCTCGTAGCGGAACCTGGGCAGGACCAGCATGAGCTTCGCCACTCCGATCCCCAGCTCCTGCCGCAGCCGCCGCCGGACGCTGCCGGACAGGGACTCACCCGGCTGCGGGTGCCCGCAGCACGTGTTGGTCCACACTCCGGGCCAGGTGCCCTTGGACTCGGCCCGCCTGGTCAGCAGGAACTGGCCACCTGAGTTGAACAGGTAGGAGGAAAACGCCAGGTGCAGCGGCGTCTGGGCGTGATGCACGGCGGTCTTGACCGCGGTGCCGCTGGCGTAGCCGGTCTCATCCACAAGGACGACGCTCTCCACGGGCTCCCGTCTGAGGATGGTCGGTAGTGGGCAGCTGAACATTACCTGGTTAGTGCGAGTCGCGGGGTACCTCGTGCCCGCTGGCGCCGACCAGGAAGTCGAGGTCAGCGCCCAAGTCGGCCTGCAGCACGTGCTCGCCGTACAGCCGGGTCCAGCCCCGGCTGGCGTGCGGCGCGGGCGGCTGCCACCCGGCGCGACGGCTGGCCAGCTCCTCGTCGGTGACCTCCAGGGTCAGGCTCCGGGCCGGGACGTCCAGGCTGATCCAGTCGCCGGTACGCACCAGGGCCAGCGGGCCGCCGGTGGCGGCCTCGGGGGCGACATGCAGCACGACCGTACCGTAGGCGGTGCCCGACATCCGGCCGTCGCAGATCCGCACCATGTCACGGACGCCGCGCAGCAGCAGTTTCTTCGGCAGCGCCACGTTAGATACCTCCGGCATGCCCGGGTAGCCGCGCGGCCCGCAGTAACGGATGACGAGGACGGTGTTCTCATCGACGTCAAGCTCGGGATCGTCCGCGACGTGGTAGTAGGCCGAAGGCGAGTCGAAGACCAGAGCCCGGCCGCGGTGCTTCAGCAGGTGCGGCGACGAGGCGGACTGCTTGATCACCGCGCCGTCCGGGGCGAGGTTACCGCGCAGCACCGCGGTGCCGGTGCCGGCGGTGAGGAACGGTTCGGCCAGGGACTTGATGACCTCGCGGTTCCAGCAGGGCGCGTCCGCCACGTTCGCGCCTGCGCCGGCCCCGGTCACGGTCATCGCGTCGGCATGCAGCAGGCCCGCCTGGTCAAGCTCGCGCATCACCGCGGGCAGGCCGCCGGCATAGCAGAAGTCCTCCATCAGGTACTGCCCGCTCGGCTGCAGGTTCACCAGCGTGGGGACGTCCCGGGCCAGCACGTCGAAGTCGTCGAGCGACAGCGGCACGCCGAGCCGGCCGGCGATGGCGAGCAGGTGGATCACCGCGTTGGTCGAACCGCCGATCGCCGCGTTCACCCGGATCGCGTTCTCGAACGCGGCCCGCGTCATGATGGCCGAAGGCCGCAGTTCATCCCGCACCAGGC
>Ga0302180_10001879_pt1 | contig 16599 bp, 16 predicted proteins | sample I_Palsa_E3_2_FD_200575 | JGI IMG/M metagenome (GOLD analysis project Ga0302180, IMG submission 200575) | Peat permafrost microbial communities from Stordalen Mire near Abisko, Sweden - I_Palsa_E3_2 | ecosystem: Environmental > Terrestrial > Soil > Palsa > Peat permafrost | place: Sweden... | reverse complement strand
CAGGTCGCTGTCGCCCGCTCCATCATGATCATCGTCTGGCACCTGCTGTCCGACCCCGCCGCCCGCTACCGCGACCTCGGCCCGGACTGGCACGACACCCACGTCAACCGGGACAAGAAGATCCGCAGCCACATCCGCGGCCTGCAAGCCCTCGGCCTGACCATCGCCATCACCGCAGACGAGCAGGCCGCCTAGACACCCGCCCACCGCACCTCACGCATACAGCCCTGGCCAAGCCCGGAACCACCAGCTGTCCCGGGTCCAGTCCAGCACGTCCCCGCACAGGTCCGCTGCCGCGCTGCGGCTGATATGGATTTACTTGGTCAGGTCGTCATCTGTGCCGGTTACCTGGGCCGAGTTCACCCGGTCGTAGCATGCAGGACCCGGAATCCACCACATGCAGGTATCACTGGCCTGAATGTGCGTGTGACGACATGCCGCTCTGCCGCCACTACCACAGGTGCAAGCAGGCCCAAGGCTGGCAGCTGACTCAGCCAGAACCAGGCGTCCTGAAATTGCGCACCCCGCACGGACGGACCTTCACCACCGCCCCCACCGAATACCCGCTGTAGAAACGGCTAGCTCACGGAGGCGGCTAGCTCGCGGACGGAGCGCGGACCCGATGGCCGACGGACGGGAAGGGTCAGCGTGGTCAGGAGGCCGTGCGGGCTGACCGGCGCGGCTGGCGCGGTCCCGCCGTGAGCGGATGCGATCTCGGCGGCGATGGCGAGGCCGGTAAACCCCGAAGAGCCGATAAGCGCCACCGCCAACCAGGCGCAGATCACCGAGTTCGGCTGGTGCACCTACCGCGCGCGGTAGCCGACTTCTACGCCAGTCACCGGACGCCGTAACAGGTTCTCATGTAGTCGCTTTGTCGGCGGCGCGGCCGCCCGACCCGACGCGGAACTGACGTAACCGGCGGGTGTAACCGCCAGGACAAGCGATCCCCAGCCGCCTACGATCACTGAACTCATCATCGTGACCGCATCACGCCGGCCGCCGCGGCGACCAAGATCGCGAGGGCCGCCGGGACAAGCAGCGCGTCCCGCAGGCCCACGCCTGAGGCGATCGCGCCGATGGCGACGGGACCGGTGAGCAGGCCGGAGTAGGCAATCGCCGCGATCCGGCCGATGTTGTGCCCGGCGCGGGTGGGATCCAGCCGCGCCGCGGCGGTGACGATCTGCGGGAAGATCCCGGCCAGGCCCGCACCGAGGAGCGCGAAGCCGGCGATGGCCGCGACCGTGCCGCCGGCCAGCAGGCCGACGGCAAGCCCGAGGCCGGCCAGCAGGCCGCTGGCGCGCACCAGCGCCACAGGTCCGAACCTGGCCGCCAGGCGGTCACCGGCGAGCCGGCCTGCGGCCATCGTGACGGAGAACGCGGCGAGCCCGGCAGCGGCGACACCGGCCGGCGAGCCGAGATTGACGTGCAGGTAGACGGCGCTCCAGTCCCCCGCCGAGCCCTCGCCGACCTGGCCGCACAGCGCCAGCAGGCCCAGGACCCAGATCACCGCCGAGATCTGGCGTAGCGAGCGGAGCGGCGGATCATCCGGCTGGGGCGTGCGGGGAACGACCGGAGGTATGGTGACCCGCGGGCCGGCCAACAGGCCGAGGATGACTAGCGTGGCGCCGGTCGCGGCGAACGTCGGCAGCGGGCTGACCCCCAGCCATGCCGATATCCCGCCGATCCCGGCGCCGGCCAGGCCGGCGATGCTGTAGCCGGCGTGCAGCGAGGACATGATGGGACGGTCGTAGCCCAGCTCGAGCCGGGCCGCGCAGGCGTTCATCGACACGTCGAGCAGCCCGGCCATCGCCCCGTAGACGACCAGGGCCGCTATCAGCGCGGGCAGGTTCCGGGTTTGCGGGCCCAGGCCGATCGGAACGAGCGCGACCGGGACCAGGACGCCGGCGATCCGCAGCACCCGGACCGCGCCGAACTTATCGGCGATGCGCCCGCTCAGCGGGAGCGTCAGCACGCTGCCGACCGGCACGGCGAACAGCGCCAGGCCCAGTCGGCCGTCGCTTAGGTGCAGCGCCGCCTTGATGGCCGGGAGCCGGGCGCTCCACGTCGCCGTGGCGACTCCGAGCACGAAGAAGTAGCCGAGTATCGCGACCCTGGCCCGGGCCAGCCGAGGATCCAGCTCAGGCACGGTGAGGTCAGCGCCCGATCAGGTGGGCGTTGACCGCCTTGGCGCGGTCGGCCAGTTCGGGCACCTCAAGCACGTCGAGGCCCGCGGCGCGGAGCTGCTCGCCAGCTGAATTGGGCGGAGTCTCGCCGTCGGTGAACAGGGGCGGCTCGCGCCAGGCGAAGACGACCCGCGGGATTCCGGCCGCGACGATGTGCTGGACGCAGGTCAGCGGGCGCGACGCGCGGGCGCCGCAGGGGACCAGCGAGCTGTAGATGGTGGCGTGCCGCAGCCTGGGGTCCGGGCCCAGCTTGCCCGGTGCCAGCTTACGCAGGGCCACCTCCTCGGCGTGATCGTGGTCCTCCTGCTCGCGGGAGAACCCGGTGGCCAGCACCTCGCCGTCCTCGCCGACGATGACCGCGCCCACAGAAAAGGCGGACGCCGACGGAGGGCACAGCCGGGACAGCTCGACCGCCCAGCGCAGGAACCGGTGCTCCGGGCCGCCGGGACCGAGCAAGTAGCGCAGCAGGACCATCTCCTCGACCCGCCGGGTCTCGGCGAGGGTCATGGGGTTGGCGGGGCCACTGGGGCTGGCGGGGGTATGGGGGCTAGCGGGGCTTCGGGGGCTGGCGGGGGTATGGGGGCTAGCGGGGCTTCGGGGGCTGGCGGGGCTTCGGGGGCTGGCGGTGGTATCGGGGCTAGGGGGCGCGGGGGCGGGTGAGGGGAGGTTGAGGCGGGGGGCGGTCTTCGGGTCTGGGTCGGCGAGGAAGAAGGGGGCGATGGCGAGCTGGAATTCATCGGCTAGGTCCTGGGTCAGGAACTCACCCAGGAGCTGCGCGCCGCCTTCGACGAGGAGACGAGCCACGCATCGTTCCGCCAGATCTTCGAGGATGACGCCCAGGGAAAGGGGGTCACCTGCGTCGATGAGTACGGCCTGAGCCCGGAGGCGGGCCCGGGCGCGGGGCAGGGCAGGGGTGGCGCAGTAGACCAGGCGGGGAGCGCCTGGGGCGAAAAAATTCGCCCGCGGGTCCAGGTCCCCGGTGCCGGTCAGGGTGACCCGGGCCGGGTGTTCTGGCAGGCCCCGAGCGGCGCGGCGGGCGCGGCGGCGCGGGTCGCGGATCAGCAGCCGCGGGTTGTCTTTCCTGACGGTCTGCGCGCCGACCATGATCGCGTCGCAGCCGGCCCGCACCTCGTCCACCCGGTCCAGGTCGGCGGGACCGGACAAGATCAGCCGGCCCGGGCCGGCGTCGTCCAGGTAGCCGTCGGCCGAAGTGGCGCAGCTCAGCAGCACGTACGGGCGTGGCGGCAACCGGATCTCCCTACCTCTCTCTTACCCCAGCGTAGCTTCGGGGCATCTCGCGATGCTTTACTGGTCAGCGATGCTTGAGACAACCAACCCGGCGACGGGGGAAGTGCTGGCCACCTTCCCCCTGCACGGGCGCCGTGAGGTCGATGCCGCCGTGGCCGCGGGTCGCGAGGCCGCGGTGTGGTGGGCCGAACTCGGCTGGGCCGGGCGGCAGATCCGGCTGCTGGCCTGGAAGTCGCACCTGACCAGGTACCTGGACCGGCTTGCCCAGCTCGTGCACACCGAAACCGGCAAACCGCTGGACGACGCGAAACTCGAGATCATCCTGGCCATCCTGCACATCGACTGGGCCGCCAGGCACGCCCGCCGGGTGCTGCGCCCGCGCCGGGTCCGCAGCGGGCTCGCGGCCATCAACCAGGCCGCCACGGTGGAGTACCAGCCGCTCGGCGTGATCGGCGTGATCGGGCCGTGGAACTACCCGGTGTTCACCCCGGTGGGCTCGATAGCCTACGCGCTGGCGGCCGGGAACGCGGTCGTGTTCAAGCCGTCGGAACTGACCCCGGCCACCGGGGAGGCGCTGGTCCGGTCGTTCGGCGAGGCGCTGGGCATCTTCGGTGAGCCTCAGTCTGTGACCCAGCCCGTGCTCCAGCTGGTCACCGGGGCCGGCTCGACCGGCGAGGCGCTGGCCCGCAGCGGCGTGGCCAAGATCGCCTTCACCGGCTCCGCGGCCACCGCGCGCAAGGTGATGGCCGCGGCCGCGGACACCCTGACCCCCGTCGTGGCCGAATGCGGCGGCAAGGACGCCCTGCTGGTCGGGGCGGACGCCGACCTGGACGCGGCGGCCGACGCCGCGGCCTGGGGCGCGATGTCCAACGCGGGCCAGACCTGCATCGGGATCGAGCGCGTCTACGTGGCCGACGCGGTGTACCACACCTTCGTTGAGCGGCTGACGCAGCGGGTGTCCGGGCTGCGGCCCGGGTTTGATCCGGAGGCCTCGTACGGGCCGATGACCTCGTCCGCGCAGGGGGAGATCGTGGCCAAGCACGTGGCCGACGCGCTGGCCCGGGGCGGCCGGTCCTGGGGTTCGGCGCCGGCAGGCGGGGACGTGGTGGGGGCGCCGTACGTGCGGCCGGTGGTGCTGACGGACGTGCCGGAACACAGTACGGCGGTGACGGAGGAGACCTTCGGTCCCACGGTGACGGTGACACCTGTGGTCAACCTGGCCGAGGCGGTGTCGTTCGCCAACGCGGGGCGGTACGGGCTGGGGTCGGCGGTGTTCACCAAGGACCGTTCCGCGGCCATGGCGGCGGCCCGGTCGCTGCGCACCGGGATGACCTCGGTCAACTCGGTGGCCGGGTTCGCGATCGTGCCCGCGCTGCCGTTCGGCGGGGTAGGCGAGTCGGGGTTCGGGCGGATCCACGGGGCGGACGGGCTGCGGGAGTTCACCCGGGCCAAGGCCATCACGCGGCAGCGGATGCGGCCGCTGGTGAACCTGACGTCGTTCGGCCGGACGGACCGGGACATGCGGCGTCTTGTCACTTTTGTGACGTTGCTGCACGGGCGGCTGTACCGGCCGCGGGGATCGCGCTGGGGGCGCTAGCGCCTTATCGCGCTAGGCGTCGGCGGAGCCCGGGCCGCCTGCGGCGTGGCTGGCGATCATCATGGCGTCAACCGGGTCGGCGGGATCGACCGCGGCCAGCGGGGCGCGGCCTGCGATGAGGTCGGCGGCGCGCTCGGCGATCGCGATCGTGGGCGCGTTGGTGTTCCCCCGTGGCACCGACGGCATCACCGACGCGTCCACCACGCGCAGCCCGGCCACGCCCCGCACCCGGAGCTCGGGGTCGACCACGGCCTTCCGCCTCGACTCGCCGCCCATCGCGCACGTCCCGACTGGGTGGTAGAGGGTTACCACGTTCGTTCTGACGTACTGCAGCAGGTCCTCGTCGGAGCGGAGGTGCGCGCCGGGCGCCAGCTCGCTCTTGCATATCTCCGCCATCGACCGGGCGGTCACGAACTCCCTGGCCATCTTCAGCCCGGCGGTCAGCGCCCGGGCGTCCCGGGAATCGGACAGGTAACCGGGATCGATGGCCGGCCGGTGCCTGGGGTCGTCGCTGCGCAGCCGGATCCGGCCCCGGCTGGTCACGTCGACGAGGCCGACAAGCACCGACATCGCGCGCTCCGCGGGGTCGGCCAAACCCTGGTCGCGGTAGGGCCCAGGCAGCACGTGCAGCTGCAGGTCCGGCGCGAGCATCCCCGGTTCGGAGTGGGCGAAGCCGCCGGACTCCGCCACGTTGGAAGTCAGCGGGCCCCGGTGGGTCAGCTGCCAGCGCAGCGCGCCCGCGTTGCCGCTCTTCTCCCACAGGCCGCGTAGCCGCGGCGTGGACCAGATCACCGGCAGCACCGGATGGTCGGACAGGTTGGCGCCGACGCCTTGGCTGTCCGCCAGCACGTCGATGCCCATCTCGATCAGGTGGTCGGCCGGGCCGATGCCGGACAGCATCAGCAGCTGCGGGCTGTTGACCGCGCCGCCGGACAGGATGACCTCGGCGCGGGCCTGGGCGCTGGCCGCCTCGCCGTGCCGCAGGTAACTCACGCCGGTGGCCTGGCCGCCTTCGACGATGACCTTCGTGACCAGGGCGTCGGTGAGCACCGTGAGGTTCGGCCGGGACATGGCGGGGTGCAGGTACGCGGTGGCGGCCGAGCACCTCCGGCCGTTCCGCTGGGTCAGCTGGTACCAGCCGACGCCGTCCTGGCGCGGCCCGTTGAAGTCATCGTTGGCCACCGCTCCCTGCTCCTGCGCCGCGGCGATGAACGCCGCGCAGGCCGCGGACTTATACCGCGGGTCGGTGACGCTCAGCGGGCCGCCCGTGCCGTGATAGGCGGACCCACCGCGCGAGTTATCCTCGGCCCGGCGGAAGTAGGGCATCAGGTCCTGATAGCCCCAGCCGGCGCAGCCGTGGTCGTCCCGCCAGCTGGTGAAGTCGTGGCGGCTGCCGCGGATGTAGATCATCGCGTTCATCGAGGACGAACCGCCCAGGACCTTGCCCCGGGGCCAGTAGATGGATCGGCCGGCCGCGCGGTGCTGCGGGACCGTTCGGTAGTTCCAGTCGTACGGGCCCTGGAACAGCCGGCTCAGCGCGGCCGGGGCGTGGATCTCCGTGGCGTCGTCGGCCGGGCCGGCTTCGAGGAGCAGGACGCTGATTTGAGAATCGGCGGACAGGCGCGCCGCCAGGACGCATCCCGCGCTTCCGGCGCCGACGATGATGTAGTCATACACGGCGATCTCCCTTAAAAGGGACACAATAACGCACCGTGGTCGTGGATCATGCCCGGGCTCGGGGACGAGGGTGCTCAGGGGTTCAGGAGGCGGGGGTTCAGGTCCGGCGGGCCCCCGAGAACCGCCGGACCTGAACGTTTGCGATGCTCACCGTACGCTGACGTGTTATCGGAGGGTCAGATACGCACAGTAACAGCCACTGAAACCGCTGCACGTCCCAGTTGCCGCTGATCACCGGTGTGATCACTTATCGTGTTCACACCATGTCACATTGTGTCACCGATGGGAACACCCCAGCTCACTCCGTTGATCACTTTTTGATCGCGATACCCACAGCGGCCGCCGACCGGGTCCGTACGCGGGTTCCCTTAGGGTGGGTTTATGTCGCGAAACCGCAGCGAAAACCCCGTCGTGCTGTCCCGTATCTACACCCGTACCGGCGACGACGGCAGCACCGCGCTGGCCGATGGCAGCCGCACCGCCAAGACAGATTCACGCCTCGCCGCTTACGCCGACGTCGAGGAGGCGAACTGCGCGATCGGGACGGCGATCACTTTCGGTGAGCTCGCACCGGACATCGCCGCGCTGCTCACCCGGGTGCAGAACGAGCTCTTCGACGTCGGCGCCGACCTCGCCAACCCGGTGACCGACAAGCCGGCGCCGTACCCGCCGCTGCGGATCGACGAGGCCTACATCACCAGGCTGGAAGGCGAGTGCGACGCCTACAACGAGTCGTTGCCGACGCTGCGCAGCTTCCTGCTGCCGGGCGGAAGCCCGGGCGCGACGCTGCTGCACACGGCGCGGACCGTCACCCGCCGGGCCGAGCGCAGCGTGTGGGCCGCGGTCGGCGAGCACGGCGACTCGGTCAGCCCGCTGCCAGGCCGCTACCTGAACCGGCTATCCGACCTGCTGTTCATCTTGTCCCGGGCCGCCAACGCCGGACACGATGACGTGCTGTGGAAGCCGGGCGGCGAACGCTAGAAGAGCAGATGGGATCCGGGCGGTCCGGCCTCGAGCCAGGAGAGCAGACCGGTGAGCGCCGAGTCGGCCAGGGCTAGTTCCACCCTGCTGTCCTGTTCTGTGTTGCCCTGTTCTGTGTTGCCCTGTTCCGGGGCGCCGCCGTCACCGAGCTGACACTCCACCACGATCATGCCTGGCCCCAGGCTGGCCGCTTCCGCGTCGCTGGGCAGCCGGCGCGAGACCAGGGTCAGCTCCCGCCGGGGAAAGGCCTCTTCCGGCCGCATCGACACCCGGAACATACTGAACCAGTAGAGCTCTTCGCTTTGGTAGGACGCCAGCCCGAGACGCCATGGCCGGTCCCCCTTGCGCAGGCCGCACTCGACCGTGCCGCCGCCGCGCTCGAGGGCGAACCTGCGGGCGGCGATGCCGGCGGCGGCCAGGATGAGTATGACCAGCACGGCGGCGAGGAGCCAGGCTGCATCAAGCGCCAGCGCCCCGCCCACTTCAGGTCAGGCCCGGCCCGCGGCCCGCAACTGCGCCCTCGCGTACTTGGCTTCGGCTGGCTCCTCAGGCCCCGGTTCGGCGTCGGCGAGCGCGGTGTCAAGCTCCTGCTGGGCCCGGTCGGCGTCGACCTCGCCGGCGAGCTGGCCCTGAGCCGCCAGGATCGACACCTGGTCGTCCGCCACGGAGAGGAACCCGCCGCTGACCGCCGCGCGCACCGGTTCTGCCTCATCGGTGAGGATCTCGACCATGCTGCCCTCGGCCAGCACGCCGAATACCGGCGCGTGACCGGTGAGCACGCCGATATCGCCTTCGGTGGTCTTGGCGATCACCGTCCTGGCCTCGCCCGACCACAGCTCGCGGTCGGGCACCACCAGTGCTACGTGCATCGTCACCGTTCCAGCTCCCTGGCCTTCTTCTCCACGTCCTCGATCCCGCCGCACATGAAGAACGCCTGCTCGGGCAGGTTGTCGTACTTGCCCTCGCTGATCGCCTTGAACGAGGAAACCGTCTCCTCCAGCGGCGTGAAGACACCCGGCTGGCCGGTGAACTGCTCGGCTACGTACATGGGCTGGGACAGGAACCGCTCGATCCGCCTGGCCCGCTGCACGGCGATCTTGTCGTCTTCGGCGAGCTCGTCGACGCCGAGGATGGCGATGATGTCCTGGAGTTCCCGGTACCGCTGCAGGATCCGCTGCACTTCCCGAGCCACGTCATAGTGCTCCTGGCCGATGTACCTGGCGGCCAGGATCCGTGACGTGGAGTCTAGCGGGTCGACCGCCGGGTAGATCCCTTTCTCGGTGATCTCCCTGGACAGCACCGTGGTCGCGTCGAGGTGGGCGAACACGGTGTGCGGCGCCGGGTCGGTGATGTCGTCGGCGGGCACGTAGATCGCCTGCATGGAGGTGATCGAGTGGCCGCGGGTGGAGGTGATCCGCTCCTGCAGCTGGCCCATCTCGTCGGCCAGGGTCGGCTGGTAGCCCACCGCCGACGGCATCCGGCCGAGCAGCGTGGACACCTCGGACCCGGCCTGGGTGAACCGGAAGATGTTGTCGATGAACAGCAGCACGTCCTGCCCCTGCACGTCGCGGAAGTACTCCGCCATGGTGAGCGCGGACAGCGCGACCCGGAGCCGGGTGCCCGGCGGCTCGTCCATCTGGCCGAACACCAGCGCGGTGTCCTTGATGACGCCGGACTCGGTCATCTCAAGGAACAGGTCGTTGCCCTCGCGGGTGCGCTCCCCCACCCCGGCGAAGCAGGAGACACCGCCGAAGTTCAGGGCCACCCGGCGGATCATCTCCTGGATCAGCACGGTCTTGCCGACCCCGGCCCCGCCGAACAAGCCGATCTTCCCGCCCCGCACGTACGGGGTGAGCAGGTCGAGGACCTTGATGCCGGTCACGAACATCTCGGTCCTCGGCTCGAGCTGGTCCAGCGGCGGCGGGTCACGGTGAATCGGCCACCGTTCGGTGACATTCAAGGACGAGGTCGGCACGTCGAGCGTCTCACCGAGGACGTTGAATACGTGCCCCTTGGTTACGTCACCCACCGGCACCGAGATCGGCGCGCCGGTGTTGGTCACCTCGGCGCCGCGCACCAGGCCGTCGGTGGGCTCCATGGAGACCGTCCGCACGACGTCGTCCCCGATGTGCTGCTCGACTTCCAGCGTCAGCGTCCGCGTGGTATCACCCAGCGTCACGTCTACGTGCAGCGCAAAGTAGATCTCCGGCATCTGGTCCGCCGGGAACTCCACGTCCACGACAGGGCCGGTGACCCTCGCGACGCGCCCGGCGCCCGCGGCGGTTTCGCCGGTCTCGGCTGAGTTTTCTACGGTCGCGGTCATGTCCCTCACTCATTCCTGGCGCTCGCGCCGGCCAGCGCGTTCGAGCCGCCGACGATCTCGCTGATTTCCTGGGTAATCTCGGCCTGCCGAGCGTTGTTCGCCTCACGGGTAAGCCTCTCGATGAGGTCGCCGGCATTGTCCGTGGCCGCCTTCATCGCGCGCCGGCGCGCGGCCAGCTCGGCCGCCGCCGCCTGCAGCATCGCGTAAAAGATCCTGCTCGCCACGTACTGCGGCATCAGGGCGTCGAGGACCTCGGGGGGTGACGGCTCGAACTCGTACTGCGGCAGCGGGCCGGACGGGTGCTCTTCTTCGGTTTCCTCGATCTGCAGCGGCAGGATCCGGCGCACCGCGGGCCGCTGCGTCAGCATCGACACGAACTCGGTGCTGACCAGGTGAATCTCGTCCACGCCGCCCTCGTCGTGGCTGGTGTTGAACGCCTCGAGCAGCACGGTGGTGATCGCCTGCGCGTCCCGGTACCTCGGCGCGGCGGAAAAACCGTTCCACGAGTCCGCGACGTCAAGCTCGCGGAACCGGTGCCAGGAGATGCCCTTGCGGCCGGCCACGTACAGGACCGGCTGCACGCCGCGGTCATCCAGCCGCTGCCGCAGCCGGGCCGACTCCCGCAGCACGTTCGCGTTGTAGGCGCCGGCGAAGCCCTGGTCACTGGTCAGGATCAGCACCGCGGCGCGCGACGGATTCTCCGGCTCCTCGGTGAACGGGTGGGTGACCGTGGACGAACGGCTGATCACCGCCTCCACGGCGCGGGTGAGCTCCCGGGCGTAGGGCTCGGCGTCGCGCATCTGGTGCTGCGCCCGGACGATCCGCGACGACGCGATCAGCTCCTGCGCACGGGTGATCTTGGCGATGGACTGGACCGAGCTGATCCGCCGCCTGACCAAGCGAAGCTGGGCTGCCATGGGCTACTTCTTCTCGGCGTTCTCGGGCTTTTGGGTTTTCGGGGTGCGCTTGGCGATCTTTTCCTGGTCCTCTTTTTCCAGCGCTTCTGCCTTTTCGTCTTCACCGCTGAGCAGCTCGCCTGAGCTGGTCTCGAAGCCCTTGCGGAATTCCTCGATCGCGTCCTTGAGCGCGGTGATGGTGTCCTCGGCCAGATCGCGGCTTTCCCTGATCGCCGTGAGGAGGCCGGCCTGCTGCCGCCTCAGGAAGTCAAGGAAGTCGGTCTCGAACCGGCTGATGTCCTCGATCGGCACGTCGTCGAGGTACCCGTTGCCGCCCGCCCAGAGCGACACCACCTGCTCTTCCACCGGGAACGGGTCATACTGCGGCTGCTTGAGCAGCTCGACCAGACGGGCGCCGCGGTCGAGCTGGGCCCGGGAGGCGGCGTCGAGGTCGGAGGCGAAGGCGGCGAACGCCTCGAGCTCGCGGTACTGCGACAGCGAGATCCGCAGGTTGCCCGCCACCTTCTTCATCGCCTTGATCTGCGCGTTACCGCCAACCCGGGACACGGACCGGCCGACGTTGATGGCCGGCCGCACGCCCGCGTTGAATAGGTCGGCCTCGAGGTAGATCTGACCGTCGGTGATGGAGATGACGTTCGTCGGGATATACGCGGAAATGTCATTGGCTTTGGTCTCGACGATCGGAAGCCCGGTCAGCGAGCCCCCGCCAAGCTCGTCGGACAGCTTCGCGCAGCGCTCAAGCAGCCGGGAGTGCAGGTAGAAGACGTCGCCCGGGTACGCCTCGCGGCCCGGCGGCCTGCGCAGCAGCAGCGAGACCGCACGGTAGGCCTCGGCCTGCTTGGACAGGTCGTCGAAGATGATCAGGGCGTGCTTGCCCTGATACATCCAGTGCTGCCCGATGGCCGAGCCGGTATACGGCGCGATGTACTTGTAGCCGGCCGGGTCAGAAGCCGGAGCGGCGACGATCGTGGTGTACGCGAGCGCGCCCGCCTCTTCCAGCACCTGGCGCACCGAGGCGATGTTCGAGCCCTTCTGGCCCACCGCGACGTAGATGCAGCGCACCTGGCGGGTGACGTCGCCCGACTCCCAGTTCGCCTTCTGGTTGATGATCGCGTCGATGGCGATGGCGCTCTTGCCGGTCTGCCGGTCGCCAATGATCAGCTGCCGCTGGCCCCGGCCGATCGCGGTCATCGCGTCGATGGCCTTGATCCCGGTCTGCAGCGGCTCCTTCACCGGCTGGCGGTCCACCACCGAGGGCGCCTGGGTTTCCAGCGGTCGATCCTCGGTGTCCTCGATGGGCCCCTTGCCGTCCAGCGGCTCGCCCAGCGGCCCGACCACGCGGCCGAGGAAGCCGTCGCCGACGGGCACCGACAGGATCTCGCCGGTGCGCCGGACCTGCTGGCCCTCCTCGATCTCGTTGAACTCGCCGAGGACCACCACGCCGATCTCGCGGATGTCCAGGTTGAGGGCCAGGCCCCGGACGCCGTTTTCGAACACGAGCAGCTCGTTGGCCATGGCGGAGGGCAGTCCCTCCACCCGGGCGATGCCGTCACCGCACTCGGTGACGGTGCCGATCTCGTCCCGGGCGGCGCCCGCCGGCTCGTATTCCTGGACGAAACGCGCCAGCGCGTCCCGGATCTCTTCCGGCCGGATCGTCAGCTCAGCCATTGTCCTGCCTGTCTTCTCGTACGTAGGTCTTGTTGTCCGCGGTCATGCTTGCGGGCGCTGCCATCTCAGCCGGCCAGCTTCCGCCGGACCTCGGCCAGCCGGGTGGCTGCGGTTCCGTCAATAAGGTCATCCCCGATCTGGACCGAAATTCCACCAAGGACCGAGGAATCAAGCACGACGTTCAGTTGAATACGGTGCCCGTAAACGGTGGCCAGCGCCTCGGCGAGCCGGCTGCGCTGGCTCGCGGACAGCTCGACCGCCGACCGAACCACCGCGATCAGCTGCTTGCGGCGCCTGGCCGCGATGTCGGCACAGATCTCCAGGGCCAGGGGCAGCGAGCGCCCGCGCGGATGCGCCACCACCTGATTGATCAGGGCGAGCGCCGCCGGGGTCACCTGGCTGGCCAGCAGGGTGTCGAGCAGGCGCCGTTTGCCATCTTCGGGCAGCGAGGCGTCGGCCAGCGCCGCCCGCAGATCCGGCTGCGCCGAGATCACCCGGCCGAACCTGAACAGCTCGTCCTCGAGCTCGTCGAGGGTGCCGTCCGCGTCCGCGCCGAGCACCATCGCCTCGATCGCGAGTTGCTCGACCGCGTCCGCCAGGTCACCCGGGCTGGCCCAGTGGGCTTCGACCGCCGCCACGACCAGGGCCTCGGTCCGCCCGGTCACCTTTCCATGCAGCAGCGCGCCGACGATAGCCCCCTTCTCGGCCGCGGGCTTACCCGCGTCGGACAGCGCGCGGCGCAGCATGTGCTCGGTGTCGAGCACGCCGACCACCGCGAACAGCTCGTTGGCGAGCCTGGTGGCCACGGTGGCGCTGGTGATGTCCTCCGCCGTCAGCCGCTCGGAGAGATCGGCGAATGAGGCCCGGCTCGCACCGCGCATGCTCATCGCCTCCGGGACGGTGATTGAAGGATTTTCGCGGAACGGGCCGTGGTGGCAGCCTCGTGGCAGGTCTGCGGCCTCACTGGCTGGGCACCTGATCGAGCTCGCCGAGGAACCGGTCCACCATCCGGCTCTGCCGGGCCTCGTCGGTCAGCGACTCGCCCACGATGCGGCTGGCCAGCTCGGTCGCCAGCGTGCCGACCTCGGTACGCAGCGAGGTCAGGGCCTGTTGCCGTTCCGCCTCGATCTGGGTCTGGGCGGCTTCGGTGATCCGGCGCGCCTCAGCCTGAGCCTGCTCGCGCATCTCGGCGATAATCTGCGCGCCCTGTTCCCTGGCTTCCTCGCGCATCCGGGCCGCCTCGTGCCGGGCCTCGGCCAGCTGCTCGCGATACTGGTCGAGCAGCTCCTTGGCCTCGGCCTGGGCCTCCTCGGACCGGGCCAGGCCGCCCTCGATCAGCTCGGTGCGCTCGGCCAGCATCTGCTGGATCCTCGGCAAAAACATCTTGCCGAGGAAGCCGAACACAAACAAGAAGCAGATCGTCCCGATGATGAGCTCGGGGAGCGAGGGAATCAGCGGGTCCTGCTGCGTTGCCGCTGCGGCTAGATCATGCATGGTTCAGCCACCTTTACTGATGGTCAGGCAGCGTGGAAGATGAACGGGACGACCAGGCCGAGCAGCGCGAGAATCTCGGTCAGCGAGAACCCGATCCACATGTAGAGCGAGATCCGGGCGGTGGCCTCGGGCTGGCGGGCCATGGCCTCGATCGCGTGCCCGAAGACCAGGCCGATGCCGATGCCAGGGCCGATCGCCGCGAGGCCGTACCCGACCGCGCCGAAGTTGATCTGCAAGGTGGTGGTAGCCGCAGCGGCTAGAGCGGACATGTATCTATCTCCCTTTCGGTTCGGGTCGGCGGAGCGATCCGCCGGAGACGTCGTAGACGAGCGGAAGCATCAGTGCTGCGCTTCCAGCGAGCTCGCTATGTAAGTGGCGGTGAGGGTGGTGAAGATAAACGCCTGCAGCAGGTCGATCAGCAACTCGAGCACGAAGACGAACAGCACCATCGCGGCCGAGCTCACGGCGAAGAGCAGCCCGATGGTGAAGCTGGCCAGGTACCAGGTGGCAACGATAAAGATGACGAGCAGCAGGTGACCGGCGAACATGTTCGCGAACAGCCGGATGCCGAGCGTGAACGGCTGGATGAAGAAGAACCGGAGCAACTCGACCGGGATGAGGATGATGTACACCGGCCAGGGCACGCCGCGTGGCCACATGTTCGAGATATAGCCCCAGGCACCCTGGTTCTTGAAGCCCAGGTACAGGTAAAGCCCGTAAACTATGAGCGCCAGCGGTACCACGAACCCGATCCTCGACATCGCCGGGAACTGGAAGACCGGGATCAGTTCCATCAGGTTCATCAGGAAGATGTAGAAGAAGAGCGACACGAGGAACGGGAGGTAGACGTCGCCCCTCCGGCCGAGCGAGGGACGCAGGATCTGGTCGCGTATCGCCAGGATGCCCAGCTCACCGAGATTCTGTATGCCTCGAGGCACCAGCTTCGGCTTCCTGAACGCCAGCCAGAAGAAGGCGATCACGATGACCGTGCACAGGACGGCGATCAGCATCGGCTTGGTGAAGTGAAAGGAGCCGACGGAGAAGAGCGGCTTGAAGCTGAAGTTCTGCAGTCCGGGCGCGGGGAATCCGCAGCCGCTGAAGAGGTGGCATCCCCCACCCACCTGCCCAACCCCCTTCACGACCGCGACCACCTGTACGTCACCGATCATCGGTCATTCCCTTTCACCCGTCCTTGCCCGTCGCGACCTTGCTCCAGCGAGCCCTGCCTGCCGTAGCGGTAGATGACGAAGCCCACAGAGATCGCCAGGCCGAGCATCATGCCGGCCGGAAACGGCCATTCGGCGTGGACGGCCTTGCCGATCCCCCAGCCGATGGCGCCGTAGGCGACCAGGCCGGAGATCATGTAGCTGAACACGGTCCACCCGGTGCTCAGGCCGAGCGCGCGCATCTCCGCCTCGTCCAGGTCGCTGGCGCGCCTGGTCACGGCGCCTTTGCCGTTGCCGCTCATGTCAGCCGCCACACCTCACTGCTTCGCCCCCGGTTCGACATACAGCATCTTGACCCGCATCGCCGCGATGACCTGCGCGGCGCTCCACAGCAGGATGCAGCCGATCGCGGTGAAGCCCAGGGTCCTGGTGCTGAACGCGGTCGTACCTTCGAGCGAGGACACGACCACGGCCAGGGCGACGATCTTGACCAGGAACGTGGCCAGCGCGGCGACCATCATGGCCGACTGGCTGATCCGCGCCGTCCATCCGACCACCGCGATGCTGATGCCGAGGAACAAGGCCACGATCGCGACCCCGAGCAGCGCGCCAACCAGGCCCTTGACCCCGACGAGGGCAGCGCCCACGGCGACCATGACCAGCGCGCCGAGGGCGGTGGGTATCGCCGCGCGCCGTACGACGATGGCATAACTCGCCAGCATTACTTGGCTCCTGAAATTAAGGCACCGCAGATACGGGAGCGTCCCCCGCACGCGGCATGGCTCGGCAGTCGTGCCGCAGTCGCGACGCGGGTACCCAGCCGGGTTTACGAAACGTATCACGGGCCTCTCATTTGCCGAAGAGGGGCTGCTCGTGAAACCTATCACAAAGTCCTTGACCCTGTCTTTACCTGATCGCACACAATTTATGACCAACGCCGCGATCAGCCTGGCGCGGTCCGCTTTCCCCCCGCCGCCGTTATGTGTCCGGCCGGTTACGCCAGTTCCGTTCCGCAGGGGATAAATCGCCATATACCATGACATTTAACCTGTCCAGGCAGGCAACGGTCGGGGCGTGCGGTGGGTCAGTCGCGCGGACCAGCGCGGACCAGCGCGGGCAAGGGAAGGTAAAGGCAAGGTATAGGCGGACCTGCCGGTGGCCCTAGCTGGGCCATGTTTCAGGGGGGCTGAGCCTGGGAAAACGGGTCAGGGCGGTCGAGAGGATCATCCTCGGATCCCGGGCCGGCGCCAGGGAACGACGCCTGACCATTGTGCGGGACCTGACCGCTGCTCGGGGCCTGACCGTCGAACGGGGCCTGGCCGTCGAACGGGGCCTGACCGTAGAA
>Ga0302180_10001869_pt1 | contig 16683 bp, 15 predicted proteins | sample I_Palsa_E3_2_FD_200575 | JGI IMG/M metagenome (GOLD analysis project Ga0302180, IMG submission 200575) | Peat permafrost microbial communities from Stordalen Mire near Abisko, Sweden - I_Palsa_E3_2 | ecosystem: Environmental > Terrestrial > Soil > Palsa > Peat permafrost | place: Sweden... | reverse complement strand
CTGAAAAAGAAACATACCGAGAGCTGCCTGATGGGCGAGGTGAGCGAGAATCACTGAATCTTTCCTCCTACGGAATAACTTTCGTTATAGCTCTGAAACATCCAGATGCTAGCACTGGGCAACTTCGTTCTGAAATGACCCGAAGTGGCCACGAGGGGGATCACCGGCTACCACCTTTGATCGCGGTAGCCGGCAGGCGCTGGTTAGCCGCCGAGGTTGAAGACTACGTTGACCGTAGTCTCTACTTCGACCGGATCTCCATTAAGCAAATATGGTTTGTAACGCCAGGAACGGACTGCATCCAGGGCTGCCTGCTGCAGCATCGGCGGACCGCTGACGACTCTGAGATTTTCAATCCCGCCGCCCTTGGAAATCGTCGCCTGCAAAACAACAGTTCCCTGAATGCGGGCTGCTTTCGCAATCGCCGGATACTGCGGTATGGTCTTCTGGAGCAGGTTGCCGGCCATGACGCCGGAGGAAATACTCAGCTTCTTGGGGGCTGCGGCCTTGACAGTGGGACCCGCACCGATGCCGCCCAGAATACCGCCCATGACGCCGCCGGGAGTACCGCCGCCCATGCCTTCCATGCCGGAGACACCAGCCATGGCCGGTGGGGCTGAGGACTCCTTAATCTGCTTGATGTCATGCGGGATCTTGCTGGGTGCCTGTAACTCATTGTTGAGCATCTCAGACTTGATCTTGACCTGGACCGGAGCCTGAGGTGGTGGTGGCGGGGGAGGGGGCGGTGGGGGTGGTGGGGCGACCAACAGGGTAGCCATCATCTGCGTGGGCAGGGCCTCTGGATGCAACAGCGGCCAGATAATCAGTCCGGCCAGGATGGCACCATTGATACACAGGGTCACGATCGACCAATATTTACTCTTGGTCTTAAGCTTGCCACCAGACTCCATGAGTGAATCTTCAAACATCGCCTAACCTCGGGTATTCGTACTGTATCTACTTTGACACCGGCGGGCCTTTTTTTGATCCCGATGGGTGATTGGCTTGCAAGGGTAACCTGTGCAACCTGTGGGAAACATATAACACCTACCAACCATAGGAAGGCAAGCTAACAATTTTGGGTGCCCGCGAGGTTTTGAATACCGTTGAAAAGCCCTATCGGTTGCTGAGGGTGTATGCCGGGACACGACACTGCAAGAAAAACATTCCCAAGAAAGGACTACTGAACCGCAGATCTCGCCACTACGTTCGGTCGAGATGACAAAGGGAGGGCGGCGCTTCCGGAGAGAGCAGTTAACGGAAGAAAAAGCCACGGACGAACTATGCGTGGGTCCCAGGTCTCGATTTTGAGACCTGGGTGTTCCGGCCCGGACCCGTTGCGAGGAGAAACCCAGGTCTCAAAAGCGAGACCTGGGCCACCCACTCATGGTTAGAAGTTGCGGCTTATTTCGACAGAGCGAAGCTGTTTAGACCCGGGCCTTCTTACCCGCAGGCAGTATCGCTTTCTTCCCCTGCCCACCCCGCCACTCCTGGTAGGCCACGAGCATCGGGGCGGCCACGGCAATCGAAGAATACGTGCCGATCAGAATGCCGATGACCAGGGCGAAGGAAAAACCATGCAGCACCTCGCCGCCAAACAGGTACAGCGACAGAACAGTAAGGAAAGTCAGCCCTGAGGTCAGAACCGTCCGGCTCAGCGTCTGGTTGATGCTGCGATTGACCACGTTGGTCAGATTCTCCCGCCGGGAGATACGCAAATTTTCCCGGATACGATCGAAAACAACGATCGTATCGTTCATGGAGTAGCCGATCAGGGTCAAGATGGCGGCGATCACCGTGAGGGTGATCTCCTGGTTGGTTAAGCTGAACGCCCCAATCGTGATCAGGGTGTCATGGAACACGGCGACCACGGCAGCCACGCCGTAAATCAACTCGAAGCGGAACCACAGGTAAACCAGCATCCCGAACAGGGAGTACAGCACCGCAAGCAAGGCCTGCTTGCGCAGCAAAGCGCCCACCTGGGGTCCGATAATATCCGCCGCAAAAACGTGGAAGCCCGAAAGAAAGGCGCCCTGCTTCAATTGGTTGACCACCGCCGGGTCAGCTACCCCGTTCAGTTGGTCGATGCTGCTGAAGATGCCGCCCAGGTCGTGGTCGCGGTGATTGAGAATGGCCGCGGCCCCCGCGGCATATTTTTGCGCGGCGTCTGCTGTGCCTGCCAGGTGCTGGGGATCACTCTGCTCAAGAAACTGGGTCAACGAACCCTGGCTGGCATTGTCCAGATCCAGCTTGCCCTGGTTCGCTGTCCCGGCGTTGGAATAGTTCGTGTTCAAAGCCCCAACGATGGTCTCCCGCCCGGTATCGAGGGCGGACTCCTGGGTCTCCTTTTGCGCCAGGGAGATGGCGACCTGCCGCTGGCCCGCTGTTCCGTAGGTCTGGATGCGGCTGTCATGGATGCCGGCGCGGTCGATTGCCTGGCGAATCCGGTCGAGGTCGGGCGACTGCTCAAATTGAACGTAGACCAGGGTGCCGCCGCGAAAGTCGATTCCCAGTTTAATGCCGTGCCAGAAAAGCATCGACAGGACTCCCGCTACGCTGAAGATCAGCGAAAAGCCGAGGAAATACCATTTCTTCCCTAGCCAATCAACGTTAACGCCGTGAAACAGTTCCACTCTAACTCCGCCTTACTGGTGCGCGACCACTACCCGATCGAAAGTGCCTCTCCACGCTGCTTACGCCTGAGGATCGAATCAAAGATGTGACGCGAGACAAATACCGCAGTGAATAGGTTAGCGAACAAACCAAAGCTCAAGGTGACGGCAAAACCCTTAATTGGTCCTGTACCGAAAAGAAACAGGATGATGGCCGATACGATGGTCGTCACGTGAGTATCGACAATCGTCCTCCAGGCATGCTCGAAGCCCTGGTCCACGGCCGCCGCGGCCGTCTTACCCGCACGCAATTCTTCCCGGATGCGCTCGAAGATCAGCACGTTGGAATCGACCCCCATGCCGATGGTCAGAATCACACCGGCAATGCCGGGCAACGTCAGCGTGGCTTTGGAGAAACCCATGAAACCGAGCAGAATGATCAGGTTTAGCAGGAGCGCCAGGTCGGCGTTGATGCCCGCTCCATGATAGTAGACCAGCATGAATATCAGGACCGCCAGCATGCCCACGACCGATGCCAGGATGCCCCTGCGAATAGAATCCGCGCCCAGGGAGGGTCCAACTACGCTCTCCTGCAGGTAGTGAATGGAAGCCGGCAAGGCGCCGGTGCGCAGCATGAGAGACAGGTTCTGTGCTTTTTCTTTCCCCAGCCCGGTAATCCGGCCCTGGTCGCGAATCGCCTGCTGGATATTAGCCGCTTCCTGCACCCGATTCTCGAGAACAATAGCCAATGACTTGCCGATGTTGGTGCTGGTGAACTGGTAGAAGCGGTCACCCGCGCTGCGGGTGAGAATGAAGGTCGCATCTGGACGGCCATTTTCATCTACCGAGGGTTGGGCATCGCGGAAGTCATCTCCGGCCACGATGGGGACCCGTTGCAGAACATAGTACTGGCCCTGCAATTCGGGTTCACTGCCGCCATAGGCCATGACCACATCATCTGGTGGCACCGTCCCGCCAAGGCTTTGGGCCGCAGCCTGTTCGGTGGCGAATGGCCCACCCACCACCAGGTGAATCTCCAGGCGGGCAGTCGACTGGATAATGTCGCGCACCCGGCTCAGGTCGTCGACACCCGGCAGCTCCACCAGGATCTGGTTGGTGCCCAGGTTGTATTCCTGAATCGTGGGTTCGGTCACTCCGAGGGCATTGATGCGCGTACCGATGGTATCGATCGACTGCTGCAGAGCGTGCTGCTCGATCGACTGCACCTCCGTCTGCTTCATGGTCAGCGTCCAGCTGTTGTTGGGCCCGGACGAGACCGTGTACTGGTTTCCGTAGCTGGAGTCGAGCAGGTTACGCACATCGCTCGCCTTGTCCGCAGGGGTTCCCTGAATCTGAATCACTGCCGGCTGCTTAGGGTCGGGTTTGAGCACCGAGCGGGCGGGGAAGCCGCCCTGCTGTAAAGCCGACTGTATTCGGGCCACGGCATTATCTGTTTCCGCACTCACCGCTTCGTCCACCATCACCTGCAACACCAGGTGGATTCCGCCTTTGAGGTCAAGGCCCAGGTGGATGCGGTCGGTCAACGCCTCTTTCCAGGCGGACGGCCCTATGCCCTTCGGAATGCCGAAGATGCCAAAGACGAAAACGAGAAGAACTGCAACGATCAGAAGGGTTTTACGCATGGGAAATTACGACTACTTGGCTTCCTCTTGGTTAGTGGTCACGGAAGCGATGGCGCTCTTAACCACCTCCAGCTTGACGCCGTCGGGTGGGACGCGCAGCTGTACCGCGTCCTCCTTAAGAGAAATGATGGTTCCGCGCATGCCGCCGGTGGTGGTGATGCGGTCGCCCAGCTTCAGGCTCGCCAGCATCTCCTGCCATTGCTTCTGTTTTTTCTGGTTCGGGCGCACCAGCATCATGTAAAAAACCGCAATGATCAGCAGGAACGGAAGAAAGGTCACCAGGCCAGGTGGAATAACGGGAGCCAGCAGCAAGGGAGTTAAAGTCAACGTACCATCCTCTAATTTCTTATCCAGCTATCTACTACAGCCTATCTGCCCCTGTTTGTCTACTGGACTGGGAGATCGCTGGAGGAGCCGACACGATCGGCTTGCGCGCGCACGCGGGCCAGCAGCGCAGGAAGAGTATCCGCGGAAATAGCATTTCGTACCGCTCGCATCGTGTCAAGGTAATAGGCCAGATTGTGCAGCGTGTTCAGCACCCCCGCGAGAGGCTCCTGGGCGGCCATCAGGTGGCGAAGATAGGCCCGGCTGTAGCGGCCACATACCATGCAGCCGCAGTTTGGGTCTGGTGGTTCCGGGTCTTCGGCAAAGCGCCGGTTTCTGATATTCAGGCGCCCTCCCGAGGTGAACAGCAGCCCGTGCCGGGCGGCGCGGGTGGGAATGGTGCAGTCCATCATGTCCACCCCCAGGGCAGCGTATTCCACTATCTCGTCCGGGTAGCCAACGCCCATCACATACCTCGGTTTGTCGGCCGGCAAAAGAGGCAGGGTGCTCTCGATGATCTCCCGGGTCAGATGCCGCGGCTCGCCCACGCTCAGCCCGCCGATGGCGTAGCCAGGGAAGTCCATCTCCACCAGTTGCTCGGCGGATTGACGCCGCAAATCCGGATACATACCCCCCTGCACTATGCCGAATAAAGATTGGCCGCCGTTGCCATGCTGTTGAACATGCTGCAAGCTGCGCCGGGCCCAGCGCAGGGTTAATTCCAGGGATTGCAAGGCACGCCCGCGGTCGGCCGGGTATTCCGTGCATTCATCGAAGGCCATGATGATGTCGGCTCCTAGCGCCATTTGCACGTCCATGGAGTGCTCGGGCGAGAAGAAATGGGAGGAGCCATCCAGGTGGGATCGAAACCGCACCCCTTCTTCGCTCACCTTACGCAACTCGTTGAGCGAGAAAACCTGAAAGCCGCCGGAGTCTGTAAGCATGGGCCGCGGCCAGGCGATAAAGCGGTGCAGCCCGCCGGCCCGCCGAATCAGCTCATGGCCCGGCCGCAAATACAGGTGATAGGTGTTGGCAAGGATGATCTGCGCGTCCAGCTCTTCCAACAGATGTTGGGGGATGGCCTTGACGGTTCCCGCGGTCCCTACCGGCATAAATGCCGGAGTCTGGACTACCCCATGGGGCAGGGTTATGGTCCCCCGCCGTGCCTGTCCAGCGACGGCTTCTATCTGAAAAGCAAGAGACACTTCCCTGATTCTAACTTGTCAAACAATTCAACCCGCTCCTCCAAGTGCCGGTTCAGACAGGGGAGAGGTCCTCGGAATCCCACATCTCAAAATCGAGATGTGGGGCACCCGTCATTTGTTAGAGGGAGAGAGGCGGCGCACCGCAGCAACGCGGTTTTCCCCCTCGTCAGGCAACAGCTCCAGCAACTCAGCCATGGTTTGCTTCAACACGGGGTGCCGCAATTGCGGAGCGATTTCCGCCAATGGGGCCAGCACAAACCGGCGCTTTGCCAGAGCCGGGTGAGGCAGCGTCAGCTCGGTGCCGGCGGCCACGCAATCTCCCATCGCCAGCAAATCCAAATCCAGCGTCCTTGGGCCATTTAAGACATTGTTACTGCGATCACGCCCGAACTCCCTTTCGATGGCCAGCATGCCGCGCAACAGATCGATGGGTTCCAAATCGGTCTCGACGGCGACGACCGCATTCAGAAACGGCGGCTGATCCCGAAACCCCACCGGCTCGGTCTCATAGAAGGAAGAGCGCGACATCACGGTCCCCAGAAGGCCCAGGCGATCGATCGCTAAGGATAGAGTTTGCGCGCGGTCCCCGAGGTTGCCACCGAGCGCAATGTAAGCAACAGCCATTGAGTGGCCCTAGGATACAGTGGGCACGATACGATGCCCCTATGCGCATCGCCTTCTTCGGCGGGACTTTCGATCCGCCGCATTGCGGTCACATCGCTCTCGCTCGTGCCGCCATCGAGCGGCAGAAGCTCGACCAGGTTTTGGTAGCGCCGGTAGGCACCCAGCCTCTTAAGGGCGGCTCCCCCCATGCTAGTTTTGAAGACCGGTTAGCCATGGTCAGGTTAGCTGTAGCCGGGGAACCTCGGCTCATCGCGAGCGCTATCGACGCGCCGCTGCCCGGCGGTCAACCCAACTTCACCTTTGATACTCTCGAGCGCCTGAGGCTCCAGCTCCGGCCCCCGGATGAGCTTTTTTGCCTCTTGGGCGCCGATTCATTCCTCACTCTCAGGCAGTGGCATCGAGCCACCGAGCTCTTGCTTTTTTGTGACTTTATCGTCGGCGGCCGGCCTGGCTTCTCGCTCGAACAGATCAATGCGGCCCTGCCCGACGGGATGAGGAACATCGCAGAACACCACGAACCCGGGTTCACTCGCTACACCCTGTCCGGGGCGTCGGGTCCACCCACCACCCTATTTCTCCTGCCCGACCTGGACCAGGACATTTCCGCCACAGAGATTCGCGCGGCTTTGGCTGAGGGCGCGGAACAACAGACCGTGCTCATCCCCGCAGTTGCGGAATACATTCGCTCCCACTGCCTCTACCGCCCATAGGGATACCATAGAGACTACTAAGGAGACACCACCCGACCGAATGGCAACGACGGAAACGCGCCGCATGGTTTTGGCCGCTGCGGAGGCTTGCGAAGACAAAAAGGCTGAGGATACTCGTATCCTCGAACTCGACGCGGTAGATGCCGGCTTTACCGACTTCTTCCTCATCACCAGTGGATCAAACGAACGCCAGACTCAGGCCATCGCCGACGAGATCGAGATCCGCCTGAAAAAAGATTTTCAAACCTATCCCAATTCGGTCGAGGGCCGGCGGCAGGGCGAATGGATATTGATGGATTACGTCGATTTCGTAGTCCACATTTTTCTCACCGAGAAGCGGACCTACTACGACATTGAACGGTTAAGAAAATCGGCCCAGACGGTGGACCTCAAGCAACTGAAAACAATGCTGGTGAAGAAGACAGCAGTGGCCCGCGCCAAGCCGGCAAAGAAGGCGGTCAAGAAAGCCGCCCCCAAGAAAGCAACGAAGGCAACCGTTACCCGTAAGCCAGCTCGCTCAAAAGCGAAGACCTAACGAAAGTAACCATTCCCCGTGGAGTTTAGTGGGTAATCTTCGCATTCAGAAGTGTCGTGGCAATCAACTCTTCCACGCCCACCAACTCTGCCTTTTCTCTATCCCCAACACAAGAGATCGGGTGGCCCATCCTTCGCGTTCTTTGCGAAGGGTGGGAAAAGCAGAATGTGCGGGGGAAGCGCTTCGGGTGTAGAGCTGTAGTGGCCCACCCTTCGCAAAGAGCGCGAAGGATGGGCCACCCGATCTCTTGTGGTTGGGGAACAGGATTTGGGGTTCGGCTTTATCTTGAGCCTTCAGATGCGCATCGGCATGATCACATAGCGATATTTGAAATCATCGGCCGCATCTTCAGGCCGCATCTGGCCGGCCGACTGCGCGTCTTTAAATTCCAGCCGCACTTCGCCGCTGGATCCGACGGCCTTGAGAAAGTCGATCAGGTACGTCGAATTAAAACCAACCACAATCGAATCGAAGCTGTAGGGAGTTTCGATCGTATCCTCCGACTCGCCTGATTCCGTCGAGGAAGAAGAAATCTTCATCTCGTTCTGTTCCAGCCGGATCTTGATCGCGCCCGACCGCTCGTCGGCAAATTGCGCCACACGTTGGATCGACCCCATCAACTCTTCACTGCGCACCACGACAAACTTGTTATTGTCCCGGGGCAGCACAGCCTCGTAGTTGGGGAACTGACCGGTAAGCTTCCGCGTGGTCAGCACACGATGCCCCAGCCGGAAGAAGAGGGTATGCTCATCGTCGTAAAAATCGAGTGACTCCGCTTCCGTATCGGAGAGCAGGGATTGCAGCTCAGCCAAAGCCTTGCGCGGGATCAACGTCTTTTTCTCGCCGCTGATGTTCTGCAGCGATTCTCCAGCCTTCTCAATGTGCGCCAGCCGATGACCGTCCGTCGCCACCATGGAGAGCGACTCCGCTTTCAAAATAAGCAAAGCACCGTTCAGGGTGTAGCGCGATTCTTCATTTGAAATCGCAAAGATGGTCTTGGAGATCATCCCCTTGAGCGAAATCGCGGATAGCTGGGTCAGCCCGGTCTCAGGAAACTCCGGCACCTGGGGAAAATTCGCGCGCGCCATGCCCACCATCTTGGTGTTGGAACGGCCGGAACGAATCTGCACCCAGTGGTTCTCCATCAGCTTGATGGAAATATCACCGTCCGGAAGCAGCTTGACGTAGTCGAACAGTTTCCGCGCCGGGATGGTGCAAGCACCGGGCTTTTTCACCTTGGCCGTACAAGAGGTACGAATGCTCTGGTCGAGGTCCGTCGCCGTGATCGTCAGGCGGTCTTGCCCGTCTCCCTCTCCCTGGGTAGCTTCCAGCAGAAAGTTGGAGAGGATAGGAATCGTTGTCTTCCGCTCGACAACGCTCTGCGTGGCGCTCAGCTCACGCAGCAGGTCCTGACGGCTCACCGTGATTTCCATGGTTGCGGCCCCCTGTGCGACCGTTCTCTCCTGCTCAACCCCCGCGCTAAGCATGGTGTGATTGCCCCCTTGTCGGTTTGACTCACTCTACACCACTGCGAAGGCGTGTGAAATCTCCCCGACGCTTCTTCCTGTGGATTCCCGGGTGCAAAACTGCTCCTCCGCTGCTACTACGATAAGAGCCCAAATTAATCCATCCCTTCTTAGTAGTAGTAACCGTTGTCGCCGGAAAAGTGGAAAGCGGGACGGAAACCCACCAGGCAGCGCGGATGACGACAGTACACGTTTTAGAAAACCGGTCCCGGCGAAAATGAAAAGCAGGAAGAGTGGTGATTACCGCCAAATTCAGTACTGCGTTGCGCACGGTCTGCACAGAGGGCTTCCGAAAGCCTGTGGAAACCATCGGCGGCGAGTGCAAAGCGCGTTCCCAGGCAATGCTAAAGCCTGTTTGCGCGAGGCTCGCTTTGCACATTGGCCCTTAGGGAGTACTCGGCGCTTTTTCCCACAGCTCCTGGTGGCGATCGTCGGAAAAGAGGAGACCGGTGACGCGCCCATCGGGACCTTTCTGGAAGGTCAGCCGGGTGCTGCTGCCGCTGGGATAGAAAAAACGGTTGGGTTGCTCGGGCAGCAACTCGGTTTGATCGCCTGTACGATTTCGGGACATCAACTTGGGGCCCTGGCGGAAGATCGTTACCTGAGTCACGCCTGCATCGACGTATTCGCCCAAGTAGGCGTCATAAATACTGGGATCCACCTTGATCGGATTGGCATGGATAGGAATGAGCCGCTTTTCCGAGTAGGGTTTCGTGTTCGGGAGATCGGAAAGCTGATGGGAGAGAAACCACTCCGGTAATTGCGGATCGACGTAGGCACGGTCCCAGGCGTTGTGATGGTAATTGGCGTATTCCCAGAAGCGCACGTTGCCGCCGGCCGCACTGAGGGCGGCAAACATGATCTGCGATTGAGCGGGGGAAACCACGGGATCGTCTGCCCCATGAAAAATCCAGACCGGCGTGCGGCCAATCGCCTTCACGTACTCGGGCACAAGCTCCGGCTGATGCCATCGGTTAGGCGCGTAGGACCAGTAAATGCCTCCGCAAACCGGGGCGATAGCGGCGAAGCGGCCGGGATAATTCTTGGCAATTTCCCACACCCCATAGCCGCCTAGCGACATGCCGGTGAGATACAGGCGCTCCGGATCCCCGTGAAATTCCTTCACCTCGGCATTTAACGCCGCCATGGCCATGGCCATGATGTCCGGGTCGGTCCAATGATGGTGGTTATAGGGGACCTGAGGCATCACCACAATGAACGGCCAGCGCTCGTAGTGGGAGCGCAGCGCATTGGGCAGCCCTACCTGGGTCTCGTCCAGGCCGTCTGAGCCACGTTCCCCTGATCCGTGCAGAAACAGGATGACTGGCCACTTTTGCTTGGGAGACCAGTCCATGGGCAGATAAACCTGGTAGTGATAGGTGGTGCCATTCAGGGTGATGGTGCGGTTGAGAAAACCCGTATCCTGCTGGCGGGCATGCGCGACCGGCCCCAGAACGCAAACAACACCGAGGACCACACCCGTTACCAGGTAGCCAGCCAACCAACGAAACATAGATTACTTGAGCATACCGGGATGAACGCGAAGCTGAAAAGTCGCGGTCAATGAGCCTGTGCGCCCCCCGAACCAAAAATTCCGGGGGACGGTGGAGGGCCGTTGTCGCTCTGGGGACCCTACCCGTTGAGCGTCTCCAGCAGCTTATTAATGGTCCGGTTCAGATCCTTGTCGGCGCGCCGCTGCTCATCGATCTTGGCAATGGAGTGCATCACGGTTGTGTGGTGCTTGCCACCAAACTGCCGCCCAATCTCCGGTAACGAGGCTTCCGTCATCTGCTTGGCCAGATACATAGCGATTTGCCGGGGAACCACTACCGAACGCGAATTATTCTTCTGCTTCAGCTCCGCGACCCGCATCCCAAACTGCTCCGATACGGCGCGTTGAATCGCTTCGATCGTGATCTTGCGAACCTGCGTATCGATGAATTGCTTGAGGCACAACTGGGTAGTCGCCAGGGTAAGCTCGGCCCCATTGAGCCGGCACCAGGCCAACAGCCGTACCATCGCCCCCTCCAGCTCACGCACGTTGGTGCGCACATTGGACGCGATAAACAGCGCGATATCCGTAGGCAGCAGAACGTGCTCGCTCTCCGCCTTCTTCTGCAGGATCGCCACCTTGGTCTCTAAATCCGGCGGCTGAATGTCGGCGATCAATCCCCATTCAAACCGGCTACGCAGCCGGTCTTCGATCTCCGGTAGTTCCTTGGGCGGACGATCGGAGGCAATCACAATCTGCTTCATGCTTTCGTGCAGTGCGTTGAACGTGTGGAAGAACTCTTCCTGGGTCCGTTCCTTTTGCGCCAAAAATTGAATGTCGTCAATGAGCAGCAAATCCACCGACCGAAATTTGTCCCGGAAGCTGGTCATCTTGTCATAGCGCAGCGAATTGATCATCTCGTTGGTGAACTTTTCGCTGGAAACATAGCAGACCGAGCATTGCGGCTGGCGCTTCTTCACCTCATGCCCGATGGCATGCATCAGGTGGGTCTTGCCCATGCCGACACCGCCATAGATGAAGAGCGGGTTGTAGGCCTTGGACGGGCGTTCGGCCACGGCTTCTGACGCCGCGCGGGCGAACTGGTTGCCGTTGCCGATGACGAACGCGTCGAAGGTGTAGCGAGGATTGAGTTGCGCGGCTGTGGCCCAATCGAACTTGGCCTGCTGCGGCGCCACCGGCGGAGGTGGCATGCCGCGGTTGCCTGCCCGCTGCGCTCCGGCGGAATGGGAAGGGACGGGAGCGAATCCCCCATCCTCGCGCACCCGAACTGCGTTCGGGTCTTCCTGCGGGATCACAAACTCTACATCATCAAATTCTAGATGGAACGCATCGATGGCTTCCTGAATCAGGTCCCCATAGCGGTCGCCAATGTGTTGAAACTCGGGCGTGGGAACCCGGACAAAAAGCATCCGGCCGGTGATGTGGCTGAAGCGCGTCGGCTTAAGCCAGGTATCAAACGATTGCCGGTTAACTTTCTTTTCGAGAGCACCCAGGATCCGCGCCCACGGATTGGGCAGGGTGGGCGTGGGGGCGGTGGCGACAAAAGACATGTGCTTCCTTCGTTCAACGCCGACTGCCTGATACTTTCTGCAAAGTGCAAAGAAGCAAGCCCGCAGCGGAAGGTCCGTGCGCCATTGTAGCTCCAGTGCTTAGGAACTGCTTTGGGGAATAGACCCCTTCGCGAAAGTATCCAGATCGAAAGATCAGGTAGTGTGGACGTGCAGAAAATCGTTCTTGATCGGAGCCGATACTAGCACAGTTACAAGGCGACGCAACCGCTCATTTCCGGGCAAAGATTTCTTTCTTCCCGAGTTGCACCATGCATAGTGAAAGCGAACTCTCCACCGGCTTAACGCCGCCGTCCGCTTTGCCCTTTGGCGTGAATCCGTTATACTTAAAGCTTGCCTTCAGGCATAAATTTTCGAGTAAGATCAGGAGCGCAGCGTCATGCCAAAGCGCACATTTCAACCTAACCGCCGCCATCGAGCGAAGACCCACGGCTTTTTGACCCGAATGAAGACCAAAGCCGGGGCAGCCGTACTTTCCCGCCGCCGCGCCAAGGGCCGCAAACGCGTTTCCGTCAGTGCCGGATACCGCGATTAAGACCTTTTCCATCCTGGGGAATTCTGTTGACGCTTCTTACCCAAAGCGACGCTCGGTTGTGCAAGCACGCCGACTATCAACGTGTATACCAGCGTAGCCGGAAACACTTCTCGCCTTCCATGACCTATTTTTTCGCCGAGCGGATCGCAGGTCCGGTCCTGGCTGCTGCGTCCGGGCCGCGCGTCGGTTTGACCGCAGGCCGCGTGTTGGGCAAAGCAGTCGAGCGGAACCGCATCAAGCGGCGCATGCGCGAAGCCGTCCGCAAGAATCTGGCTTTGCTGACGCGGGATGTCGACGTCATCCTCCACCCCAGAAAAACCGTGCTGACGGCGGAGTTCGACCGTTTGCTGGGCGAAGTGTCGAAGATTTTCTCCGTGATCGAGAAAAACGAAAAAAAGAGCGATGCCCCCCGTGTTTGACCTCTACCGGCGGTGGGTTTCCCCGCTCCTGCATTCCGTGAGTGGAGTTTCCGGGGCCTGCCGCTTCCAACCCACATGCTCTGAATACGCAGTACTTGCCATGAGCCGCCACGGAATGTTTCACGGCGCCGCGCTCGCCCTATGGCGTCTGCTGCGTTGCAATCCCTTCGGCCGGGGTGGTTTCGATCCGGTCCCAGGCACTTACCCGGCGGCTCCCCCCTCCCCATCCTCCCCGCACAGATGACCCCCGCCATTTACCATAAGGCTGTGGGCCCAGGCGCAGCGGGCGCCGGGTGCCGCAAGATCGTCCGATCGACAGGAATTCTCTTTGGCAGAAATACGTAATCCTAATCAGCCGGGTGGTGGTGGGCAAGACTCACGTACGCTGCTCATTTTCTCCGTTGTTTTTGTCTTGATCTTTCTCGGCATTCAGTATTTTTCGCCTAAGAAAAAGCCGCAACCCGAGACTCCGGCCGAGGTGGCCTCGACCTCACAGGCCAGAACATCGGTCACCACCGCCATGACCTCGTCCGGGAGCGCGTCTCCGAATTCCGTCAAAACCGCCACCCCCGCGGTAGTAGCCACGAACGAATCCACGACCGTGGTCGAGAATGAGCTCTATCGCATTACTTTTTCCAATCGTGGCGGCCAGGCCATCTCCTGGATCCTCAAGAAATACAAAGACGAAGCGGGTAAACCTCTGGACCTGGTCAACCAAAAGGCCGCGGCCAAGCTGGGCTATCCCCTCTCCCTCTGGACCTACGACGCAAACCTGCGCACCCAGCTCGCACAGGCTTTGTACGTGTCCTCGGCAGCAGGCACGTTGAATGCTCCTGGAGCGCTCACTTTCACCTACTCCAACAAGGGGTTAGAGGTGAAGAAGACGTTCACCTTCGATTCGACCTACGTCGTGAACGTGGATGTGACGTCAACCGATCACGGAAACCCGGTCACGGCCCTGGTGTCGTGGCCCAGCGGATTCGGCGATCAGGACACACTGCCCGATTTTGCCGCCTCGCAGTTCGACACCATGCAGGGTGGCAAGAACGAGAACCAGGCCGCCAAGAAGATCTCAGGGGGCGCGACGATTCCCGGGCCCTTCGAATGGGCCGGGGTGAGCGACCTCTCCTTCGCAGCCATTTTCCTTCCCGACACACCGTCACAGACCCTGCTGGTCGGTCTGCACGATTCGATCGACGTACTACGCCATGGCAAGACGGATCAGACAGATCCTGCGCCTGTGCTCGGCGCCGCGATGGGCTCCGCTTCCGGGCACACCAGAATGCGACTCTTTGCCGGCCCCAAGGTGATTGACGTGCTCGCGTCGGTACGGGCTATCTCGAATGGCGCGCAGACGGGACCAAGTCTCGAACCGGTGGTGGACTTCGGTTATTCGGGCATCATCGCCAAGCCTTTATTCCTGGCTCTGCGCTGGGTCCACGAACATATTGTCTCCAACTGGGGCTGGGCCATTCTGGTTCTCACCCTGGTCATCAACCTGGCCATGTTGCCCACCCGCATCCAGATGATGAAGTCGGCTCTGAAGATGCAGCGCATCCAGCCGGAGATGAACGCGATCAAGGAGAAGTACAAGAAGTACAAAGCCACCGATCCCCGCCGCGCGGACATGAACAAGGAAATGTTCGACCTGCAAAAGCGCGAGGGTGTGAACATGTTCGGCGGCTGCTTGCCGATGCTGGTGCAGTGGCCCTTGCTTTTTGCGTTTTACCGCATGCTCCTGCACACCATCGAGCTGCGCCAGGCGCCCTGGTTGTGGATCCATAATCTGGCCGCTCCCGACCCGCTCCACATTTTGCCCGTCTTCTTTATCGTGACCATGTTCCTGGTGCAGTACCTGACCCCATCGCCCGGCATGGACCCCGCACAGCAGAAGATGATGGCCTTCACCATGCCCGTCTTTTTCGGTTTTATGACCTGGAATCTTAGTTCCGGGCTGGCCCTCTACTGGGCCTTTGGTAATGTGATCAACGTGATTCAGCAAGCCGTCATGAATCGCACCGGCATGGGAAAGCAGATGCGCGAAATCGCCGCCAAGCGGGCTGCCAAACGCAGCGGTGGCCGGCCAGCGCTTCGTAAGGCTGGACTTGAGCCGCGCAAGCGTCCGGAATTGGGCGGCTGAGGTTCCTAAACAGATTTTGAGGCGGTTACCTCGCTCCAGATTTGATCTCCTGCGCGGCTGACGTCCCGGTATCCAAGGTGCGATACTAAACCGATGCCGATAGCTGACCACGCAGCTGCAGCTCAGAAGATTGCAGCATTCCTCAAGACCCTGACCACCACTGGCGGCCTACGACTCAAGTACCGGATCACAGCAGGTGCGGGAGCCGGGGATCCCGACGGCCTCGAAGCCCGGGAAATTTATGTGGAGATGGCTGGCCCGGATGCGGTCCTGCTGACGCAGCGCGGAGGCGAGCTGCTCCGGGCGTTAGAACACATTGCAGCCAAGATCGTTCGCCTCGAAGCCGAGGAGCACGACATCGTCTCGTTCGACGCCAACAACTTTAAAGCGCTACGCGCGCGGGAATTGAAACTTGCTGCCGAGACAGCTGCCGAGCGCGTCCGCGGCACATCGCAACCTTACAGCTTTGCTCCCATGAGTTCGCGCGAGCGGCGTATGCTGCACCTGGCTTTCCGCGATTATGCCGATCTTGAAACTGAGAGCAGCGGTGAGGGTTTGCGCCGCTTCGTAGTCGTCTATCCCAAGGGTGCGGTGCGCCCGAAGCCCTCGGGCGTGGCCAGCTCTGGGCTGCGGCCATCCAGACGAATGTAGTTCTGGGCATTCGCTCGATCGAGGCTCCATGCAGCCCGACCCACACATCCACTACAAGAACGAGACCATTGTGGCCATCGCTACACCGCCCGGCCGCGGCGGCATTGGGATCGTGCGCCTCTCAGGGCCTGACGCGACCCGTATCGCCGAGCCCATGCTGCGCCTGCGAAATCCTTTGGCCCATGGCCAGGCTCGCTTTGCCGAGGTGCTCGACCTCGACACCCGGGAGAAGCTCGACGAGGCAGTCGTCACCTTCTTTGCCGAGCCCCATTCCTATACCGGCGAAGATGTGGTCGAAGTGGCGGCGCACGGCTCGCCGGTTATTCTCGAAACCCTGGTGCGTCAGGCATTGGAGGGTGGGGCGCGTCTCGCCGCGCCAGGTGAGTTTACCCAACGCGCCTTCCTGAGTGGCCGCATCGATCTGACCCAGGCCGAAGCGGTGCATGATCTGATCGAAGCGCAGACCCTCTACCAGGCGCGGGTGGCCGCACAGCAGTTGCATGGTGCTCTTTCCCGGCGCATTAAGCCCATCAAAGAGGCGCTGGTTGCGTTGATCGCTTTGCTCGAAGCCGGAATCGATTTTGCCGAAGACGATATAGATGTGCTGCCCGGCGTCGAGATCGTCAAAAGGACAGATGAGCTTCGCGCCCTGCTGAAGCCGATCGCAGATAGCTTCAG
>Ga0302180_10001867_pt1 | contig 16693 bp, 12 predicted proteins | sample I_Palsa_E3_2_FD_200575 | JGI IMG/M metagenome (GOLD analysis project Ga0302180, IMG submission 200575) | Peat permafrost microbial communities from Stordalen Mire near Abisko, Sweden - I_Palsa_E3_2 | ecosystem: Environmental > Terrestrial > Soil > Palsa > Peat permafrost | place: Sweden... | reverse complement strand
ACGCCCGATCAGCGCCGAGAACACGGCGATCTTCCCCTCCGGCGTCACCAGGTCAAACCGGGTCCCGCGGGTTGTGATCTCCACTTTCTCCGCGTGCAGGTCGCCGCGCTCCCAGCCATACTTCAGCACCAGCGAGCTGCGCTTGCGGCTGAACTCCGCCACCTTCGCCCCCCACCCATCATCCCCATTCGTCACCACCGCCCGAGGCGCGTCCGTGCCGCAGCCCTCAAACAGCACACGCTTGGCCGCGAAGTACTCTTCCATCGTTTTGTGATAATCGAGATGATCGCGCGTCAGATTCGTAAACACGGCCACATCAAACGGCACGCCGAACACGCGCTCCTGAGCCAGCGCGTGCGACGACACCTCCATCACCGCGTCGGTCGCCCCGTTGCCCAGCGCTTCGCTGAAAATACGATTCAGTTCCAGCGCCTCCGGCGTGGTATGCGGTGCCGGCAACACCTTCCCGGCCACGTGATACTCAATCGTCCCGATCAGCGCGCTCTTCCGCCCCGCCGCTGTCAGAATCGCTTCCACCAGAAACGCCGTCGTGCTCTTCCCGTTCGTCCCGGTGATTCCCGTGACCGCAATCCGCTCCGCCGGTTTCCGATAGAAGTTCGCGCTCACCCGCGCCAGTGCCCGCCGCCCGTTCGGAACCACAGCCCAAGCCACACCCGGACGCGGGGTTTCCACGGCCGAATCCGTCACCACTGCCACCGCTCCGGCCGAAATCGCCTGATCGATAAACCGGTTGCCATCGCTGCTCTCGCCGCGTATGGCCACGAACACGCAACCCGGCTTCACGCGCCGCGAGTCGTATTCCACACTATTCACACCCGGGTCCCCGCTGTGCGCGAGGACTTCCGCTCCATCCAGCACCTGTTGGAAGGTCATTGCTACGAATTATAGGGCACGGGCATCGCGCAGAAAGAAATTGCTGATTGTTGATTGCCGATTGTTGATTAAGAGTTCGGACGCATGCGCGGAAGGTCTTCAATCGACAATCAGCAATCAAAAATCAACAATTGAAGTTACTAACGGCACGTTCCCCGTCTCACCGCTCAGAGCTAAATTACTCCTATGTCCACCGGAACCAGCCACGCCAAATTTCGTTGCGGCCAGTGCGAAATGTCGGAAGATCACTGCGACTGCGATAAGTTCTGCGTCCTCTGCCAGTCGCAACTCGACATCCGCATCTGCAAAGACGGCCTCATGTACTGCGAACCCTGCCGCAGCGCCTGCGACTACAAAACCTCCGACTGAAGCTGCTCAGAGCGTGCAAGAAAAACCGGCGACCACCCACTAGCCACCGCTTCAAATCACCACCGCTTCCCTGTACTCCCCAAACACCCTCCGCATCGCATCTGCAATCTCACCCACGGTCGCGTAAGCTTCAACCGCCGCCAGAATTCTCGGCATAACATTCTCGCCCGACCGCGCCGTCGTCTCCACCGCCGCCAGCGCACTCTTCCACGGCCCTGCATCCCGCCGCGCTCGCAGCGCACGCACCCGCTCGATCTGCTTAGGCTCCAACGCCGGATCAATCCTCTGCGTGGGAATCGGCTTCTCTTCGTCCACTTCAAACCGGTTCACTCCGACCACGACCGCATCCTCGCGATCCACAGCCTGCTGATATTCATAAGCCGCATTCTGGATCTCCTGCTGCACAAATCCCCGCTCAATCGCCTTCAGCATCCCGCCCATCACTTCAATCTTCCCCAGATACTCCGCCGCGCGCTTCTCAATCTCGTTGGTCAGCGCCTCAATGTAATACGACCCCGCCAGCGGATCCACCGTCTGCGCCGCACCCGACTCATACGCAATCACCTGCTGCGTGCGCAAAGCAATCCGCGCTGCCTGCTCCGTCGGCAGCGCCAAAGCCTCATCGTAGGAATTCGTGTGCAGCGACTGAGTCCCGCCCAACACCGCCGCCAGCGCCTGGATCGCCGTGCGCACAATATTATTTTCCGGCTGCTGCGCCGTCAACGTCGAACCCGCCGTCTGCGTATGAAACCGCAGCATCCACGACCGCGGATTCTTCGCCCTGAAGTGCTCTCGCATGATGCGCGCCCACATTCTTCGCGCCGCCCGAAACTTCGCCACCTCTTCGAGAAAGTTATTGTGGGCATTGAAGAAAAAAGAAATCCGCGGCGCGAACTCGTCCACATCCAGCCCAGCTTTGATCGCCGCCTCCACATACGCCATGCCGTTGCCCAGCGTGAACGCCACTTCCTGCACCGCCGTCGATCCCGCCTCCCGCATGTGATAGCCCGAAATCGAAATCGTATTCCACTCCGGCACGTTCTCCTTCGCCCAGGCAAACATGTCCGTAATCACGCGCATCGCCTGCCGCGGCGGATAAATATACGTCCCGCGCGCGATGTACTCCTTCAGCACATCGTTCTGCACCGTGCCCGAAAGCTGACGGATGTCCGCTCCCTGCCGTCGCGCCACCGCCACGTACAAAGCCAGTAGAATCGATCCCGTTGCATTGATGGTCATCGATGTAGAAATCTTGGTCAGCTCGATGCCGGCGAACAGCCGCTCCATATCCTCGATTGAGTCAATCGCCACGCCCACCTTCCCTACTTCGCCCGCCGCCAGCGCGTGATCCGAGTCCATCCCGATCTGCGTCGGCAGATCGAACGCCACCGAGAGCCCCGTCGTCCCGTTCGCCAGCAGATACTTGTAGCGCTTGTTCGATTCCTCGGCGTCGCCCATGCCCGCATACTGCCGCATGGTCCACAACCGCCCGCGGTACATCGTCGCCTGTACGCCCCGCGTGAACGGATACTCGCCCGGATATCCGACCTCACCCTCATAGTCGGAGCCTTTAAGATCCGCCAGTGTGTAGAGCGCCTTCACCGCGATATGCGATGACGTCTCGAAGTCCGCCGCAGGATTTTGATTCGCTACCTTAACTGTGTCCGTCATAAATCCTTGTCATTCCGGAACGCGAAGCGTCGTTGTCATTCCGAAGCGCGTATCCTTGTCATTCCGAAGCGCGTATCCTTGTCATTCCGAAGCGCGAAGCGCAGAGGAATCTGCTGTAGCAGGCAGTACCACCGAACCCGCCCTCACCGCGCGCCGCCCTTCCCCCTCTGCTTCACCCTCCAGAACGAACTCACCCCAAACCACGCGAACGTCACTGTGAAACAAATTGCAACCACCACGCCCCGCAACCCGGCTCGGCCAGCCGCATATTTTGCATACTCTCTCGCTGACTCAAGCCCGCCAATCGCTGCCATCCCCAAGAAAACAACCCCTGTAACCTCCAGCCACAGTTGATGCATCACCTTCCCGAAGGCGCGGCCCGTGGCGGCAACGGCGCTGCTCGCGGCCCGCGCCGTCCGGCTGCGCTTGACTTGCTGCGATGCCACGCGCGCCACTACCCCTAACTTTCGTACACTAGAAACCTTGCTCACGGCCTCGATTTTAACAGCCTGCGGCGCTACAATGACGCAAACCTGCGTCCGCGAGCGAAACGGTTCGGCGGACGCAGGCATCTAAGCAATAGGTTGAGAAGCGTCACTCTCATGACCACCACGCTCCCCGATCTCGCGCAGATGAAGGCCGGAATGAAGCAGGCCTGGATGTCGGGCGATTTCGGCCGCATCGCAAGCTTTACCTCCGCGGCCGCCGAAGATTTCGTCAAACGGATTGGCATCCAGCCAGACTCTCGCGTCCTTGATGTAGCCTGTGGCACTGGCAATACGGCCATTCCAGCCGCGCGCGCGGGAGCATCCGTCGTCGGCATCGATATTGCTTCGAACCTGCTGGTCCAAGCCCGGCAGCGGGCCGCCGCCGAAACTCTCGACATTCGTTTTGAAGATGGCGACGCAGAACAGCTTCCCTTCCCCGATCAAAGTTTCGATGTCGTGATCACGATGTTCGGCGCTATGTTCGCTCCCCGTCCAGAATGTGTGGCCTCCGAACTTCTTCGCGTCTGCAAGCCAGGTGGCGTAATCGCCATGGCCAACTGGACTCCCGAGGGTTTTGTCGGCAAGAGTTTTCAGATCACTTCCAGAATGCTGCCGCCTCCGCCCGGAGTGCCTGCCCCGGTGCTTTGGGGAGATGAGCCGACCGTTCGCCGGCGTTTCTCGTCTGGCGTTTCAAGCCTGAGGATGACTCGGCAGAAAATCTGGTTTCACTATCCCTTCAGCCCCGCGGAGACCGTGGAATTTTTCCGCCAATATTTTGGCCCTACGCAAGTCGCATTCTCCCGGCTCGACCAGGCCGGCCAAGCCGCTCTGCGGGCTCAATTGGAATCGTTGTGGGCTGGGTACAATACTGCAACCGATGACACAACCCGGGTTGAGGCCGAATATTTAGAGGTCACGGCGATTCGTGCGTAACGCGATATGATTGGACTGACCGGTATCGACGATGTACACAGCGAGTGCAGCACTGGAATGCCGTAAGGGGGCCAAGTGGACCAGCAACTCAAACAACTCATGAAGGAACTCGGCGAAGCCATCAACGAATCTCTCTCTGAGTCCGAACAGATCGCCGAAGTCGTCTCCCGCATCAAAGAGGGCGGTTACGACATTTTCCTGGTCCTCGAAGCCACCATCGGCGTCAGCAAGCAGGGCGAAAAATCCTCCGACAAGACTTCTCTTGTCACCACTCTCTCCACCAACCCCGAGTTCAAAATCAACGACCAGGATCTAAAGTTCCTGAAATCCCTCCGCATCAAAATCGAAGAAGAAAAAGAAAAATAATCGGCGCTGCTCCGCCCCGGAGGGGCATCGCGATGATAGCCCAGCGCTTCAGCGCTGGGAAAAGTGGGAAAAGAGAACCAGTCCCGGAGGAGTCTGTGTCATAGCTTGAAAGTCGTCCGACAAGTGGATCATCGACGCCAGGTTTAGCCGCGGAGCCGCGCAAGAGTGCAGCCCACGGCGTAAGCCGTGGGTAGGATGTGGAGTGAGAACGAGCCCCGAAGGGGCGAAAGAGAAGCTATGACACACACTCCGGAGGGACGACTGAGGTTCTCGCGCACCCTTTAGCCCCTGAGGGTCCGGCAGCGTACCCCTTCTGTTCCTTATGAATTCCCGCGAACTGTCTCCACCGATAACCAGAGCGAGATGGCACCAGCAACGCGGCGCACCGTACGGAATTTTCCGCACCTTTCTGTTCGCCAAAGCGCATCATCTCCATGCGCGCCGCCCCCTTGGGGAACATTGACGGCCATCGATATGTCGGCTGGCACAATTCGCTGGCAAGTTCCGCTCGGCTCTCTCTCGCCCGGCAATCCCGCCATCCCTTTGCGAGCGCCCAGCCTCGGCGGCCCAATCGTGACAGCCGGCGGATTGGTAGCCTCGATTAACTTGTGGCTCTGGAAGTTTCCTCTTCTAGTCACCGCCAACCCTTGCCCTTGTGCTACCATCTACTGTTTTTCTGGGGTGGTTCCATGTCCATGAAAGACACTCTCGGAGTCCTTCTTGCCGGAGGCGCTGGAGAGCGCCTGTATCCTCTTACTCGCGACCGCGCCAAGCCCGCCGTCACCTTCGGCGGAATGTATCGCATCATCGACATCACTCTCTCCAACTGCCTCAACTCTGACCTGCGCCGCGTCTACATCCTCACGCAATACAAAGCGCTCTCGCTGAACCGCCACATCCGCGAAGGCTGGAACATTCTGGGCCGCGAGGTGGGCGAGTTCGTTGAAGTCCTGCCGCCCATGAAGCGGGTCAGCGATCAGTGGTATCAGGGCACTGCCGATGCGGTTTACCAGAACATTTATTCCATCGGCTCCGAGCAACCCAAGCACGTCCTCATTCTTTCCGGCGATCACATCTACAAAATGGATTACGGCAAGATGATGAAGCAGCACAAAGACTCGTCTGCCGACATCACCCTCGCCACCATCCAGATCGATCTCGAAGAATGCCCCCGCTTCGGCGTGGTCGATGTCGACAAAGACGGCCGCATCAATGGCTTCGAGGAGAAACCCAAGGAGACCAAACTACGTTCCCCGTGGAACCCTGCGAAGGTCGCCGGCTCCATGGGCGTTTACCTCTTCAATGCCGACGTGCTCATCCCAGTCCTGCTCAAAGACGCCGAGGACCATGGTTCGAGCCACGACTTCGGCAAAGACATTCTGCCCAAGATGGTGAACGACTATCGCGTCTTCGCCTATGACTTCCTTGACGAAAATAAAAAAGAGGCGCTCTACTGGCGCGATGTGGGCACGCTCGAGGCCTACTACGAAGCCAACATGGATATCGTCTCCGTCTCGCCCATCTTCAACCTCTATGACCACGACTGGCCCATCCGCACGCATCAACGCCAGTATCCGCCCGCGAAATTTGTGTTCGCGGAAAAGGAACGCATGGGCACCGCGCTCGATTCCATCGTGTCGAACGGCTGCATCGTCTCCGGCGGCGTGGTGAAGAACTCGATCCTCTCGCCCGACGTGCGCGTGAACTCCTACTCTGAGGTCGACCAGTGCATCCTGTTCTCACACGTCGCTGTGGGACGCCATTGCCGCATCCGCCGCTGCATCATCGACCGCAACGTCCACCTGCCCGAAGGCACAACGATCGGCTATGACACCGAAGCCGACCGCTCCCGCTACTTCGTCACCGATAGCGGCATCACGGTCGTCACCCGCGACTATTCTCTCTTCGAGAACCCAGTGACGGTCGACTACTTTACCAGCGAGTAGAACCAGCGAGTAGAAGAGGAGAGGCGCGAATTCGTCATAATGTTCCGGCTGGAACATTGTGCTGAATGTTCCAACCGGAACATTTCACTTTGCAGAAAACTTTCGGCGTAAGTTGTTGATTCTTCGATTAGCCTTTGGGTCGGATCAATGGATTCAAAGGGTTAGGCTGTGGAAGAAATGTCTACTTTCGAGGGCGTCTAATGCCTACGAAAGTAGACTTGACACTCGCGGCATGTACTTTTTAAGGTACGTGGCGGCGGAGGGTGTGGAGGCTCGGGCAGCGCGAACGTCTCCAGCGATGGCGGCTGGTGTGACAGATCGGCTCTGAAGCGTAGAGGATTTAGCAGCCCTCTGGGAAGCCTACGAACAGCGGAGGGCGGAAAGAGCGGCGTAAGGGAGAATCCAATGGGTGAATACGGGCTGTTTCAACCCCTGAACTGGTTGTTGTTGATTGCTATAATTCTCGTAGCAGTCGTCCCGTTTTGGCAGATTTTCAAAAAGGCTGGCTTTAGCCCATGGTTATCTCTGTTGATGCCGATTCCCATTGTTGGTCTAGTTGCACTTTTTTATTTAGCTTTCGCAAAGTGGCCGCAAAATCCAGGATAGCCCACTACCTGATTTCATGATTGACGCTATGGGACCGCCCAGAGGATAATTCTGGGCTATCGTTCTCCATCGCGGATTTGACCCCAGCCAGCAAAGGGCGGAGGCTTCAATTCAAAACCTCAGCCTTGTCTTTCCTTGCTGTAGTCGACCGGGAAACCAGCTTGGGAAACCAGAATCACAAACTAATTTCTTAAGGAGCGAATCCATGAGGCGTATTTGTTTGAAGAAACCCGCGCGAATAATGGCGGGGCTGCTGACCGGCATGCTGTTTGCGATCGTCACCCTCCAACCCAGTGCCCAGACTGCGGCAGATTCACGCACCCAGCGTCCGTTGAACACCGGCTACGACAAAGCTCATGAAATCACTCTGAACGGCACCGTTCAGGAAGTCGTCACCAAGCGCGTCCCCGGCAGTCCGTTCGGCATGCATCTGGTCGTCGCCGGTCCAGAAGGCGCGGTTGACGCTCATATCGGTCCGTACTTAACCAAAGACACGCGGGAAGCCCTGCACGCCGGTCTGCCGGTGCAGATCGTGGGGGCGATGGAAGAACGCAACGGGAAGGGTTACTTGTTGGCCCGCCAACTGACCTTCGGCGGACGCGTGGTTACGGTGAGAAATGAAAACGGATTGCTGGTGCGTGCGCGCGGGTCTCGCGTAGCACATTCCAGACCGGAAATTAAGAGCGACAAGACCACGCAGAAAGGGGAGTCGCTATGAACCGGAAATCTTACTGGAGCATCCCTGCGTTAATTGTCCCGGCCTTAATCTTCTCAACCTTGACTTTCCTGACGAGTTGCAGCAGCAGTTCGAGCACGACAACAACTCCTCCTCCTCCAACCGTATCGATCACGGCGACGAGCGGAACTCCGCAAAGCGCGGCAGTCGGCGCGGCGTTTACAAATCCTCTGGTGGCGACGGTAACGACCGGCGGAACGCCAACGAGCGGCGTGACCGTGACGTTCACAGCTCCGACGACGGGAGCGAGCGGCACGTTCGCGACCACAACGCCAGGAGCAACGGATGCCGAAACGACCAACGCGAGCGGTGTGGCTACTTCGAAGGGGTTCACCGCAAATATGACGGCCGGCGCTTATACGGTGACGGCGGCGGCTACAGGAGCGACGGCGACGGCCAGCTTCGCCCTCACGAACACGGCGGGAACCGCTGCTAATCTTACGGCGACCAGCGGAACTCCGCAAAACGTGGTCGTCAGCGCCACAGCTGTGTCGCTGGTAGCGCAAGTCACGGATGGTGACGGCAACGGCGTAATGGGCGTTTCTGTGACGTTCACAGCTCCGTCATCCGGGGCAAGCGGCCTCTTCACGGGCAGTGGCACCAACGCGGAAACCGACATGACCGATGTGAACGGCAACGCTACCGCGGCGGACTTTGTCGCCAATGCAACGACTGGCGGACCTTACAACGTGGTGGCCACGTCAGGGACGTTAACACCGGTCAACTTCAGTCTGACAAACATAGTCCCACCCTTGGGTACCGGCAACTACGTCTTTTTCCTGACTGGCGAGGATTCCACCGATAGCTTTTACTCGGTCGCCGGGGTCTTCAGCGTCTCAGGCACCGGGACGATTACTGGCGGTGAGCAGGACTTCGTCGATCTTGGCCTTGAAGGGCATGACACCATTGCCAGTTGCAACAACTGCATTTTGGAAACCCCCGACGGCAACGTACAGATCACTCTTAACACTGGAGACGCCAACATCGGTGTGAACGGGACCGGAGTTGAGATACTCGACGCCAGCATGGTCTCGACTTCGAATGGGCTGCTCACCGAGTACGACACCTGGGCAAGCGGCAGTGGAACCTTAGATCTACAAACCAGCACGGCTGCGCCCTCTGGCGGCTATGCATTCTTTACCGCAGGCCTGGATGGTTTCGAGCAACCCGCCCCGGTCGCGATTGGAGGCGTAATCAACGTCACCAGCGCGGGTAACATTTCAGGGGCTGGGAGCGTTTTCGACCAGAACGACGGCGGCATCCTGTCGTCGGACCAACTCTTTGCGGCCAGCACGGTCACTAGCCCTAGCCTGGATGGCATGGGCATGGTGACCTTCACGCTGACCCCCCAGACCACCAGTACGACCGTTTTCGAGTTCGCGCTGGTGGGCTACATCGTCGACGCCAGCCACATTCGGCTGGTGGAGACCGCCGATAGCTTCAACGGCACTACGGGCGGGACCGCCCTGGGCCAAGGGTCCAACACTGGAACCTTCAGCAACAGCAGCCTCTCCGGTTCCAGCGGCGTCTTCGGCGCGGTTGGCGCAGACGTCAACGGGCCTCTTCAAGCAGCCGGCCTGCTCACCTTTAACGTGGACGGCAGTGTAAGCGGCAATTTGAGCTTCAATGACTTCGTCGCGATGAGTCCACAAGGCGGGACCGCTCTCGCTGCAGAAGGCACAACCCCGTGCACGTCAGGGACGGCGCCGACGGCGTGCTATGCCGTTGACAACACCGGTCGGGTCACCATAACGAACGTGACCGACAACACCACCGGCGCCACGTTCAACTACAACCTTCAACTCTATTTAGCCGAAGATGGCGGAACGGTGATCTCCATGGATACGGGCGCCGTGCCCAACGGTCCCGATGTCCTCTCCGGTCTGGGCTACGGGCAAACCGGCGCCGGCACATTCAATGCCAATTCCTTCAACGGGAACTACACACTGAGTGTCACACAACAGGACACGGACTCGACTAGCGCGTTCGAGTACGACGGCATCGGCACGGTTTTGGCCGACGGGACGTCGACCTCCCTGACGGGATTCCTCGATCTGAACGGCATCCTGGGCACCCCGTTGACTCCCACTCCCGGCATCGCTGGCGGTGTGACGGGCACCTTCGCCGCCAACGCGAACGGAGTCTTCACCGGCACCATCACCGGCATTGACACCGTTGATGCCGCCACCCCGGACCTGTTCACCTTCTACTTGACCGGCGGGACCGGGCCCGCAAGTGTCGGGGTCATAGGCATCGAAAACGACGCCAAAGAACAACTAACTCTGGGAACCTTCGAACTTCAGCAGTAGAGGAGGAACAGGCTTTCCAATTCGTGTTCAACTCAGTGGCGCACTTCGGTGCGCCACTTTTTTGTGGCGGAGGCATTTAGAAGAGGCCTGCGCGCTGGAATGCCGCGCCCCCGTGTCTCCACTGCTACAATGCCCTGTTTCACATAACTTGCGGATGCGGCGGTGAACTCGCGAACTTGCGGGGTTTTAAACGCGTACTGACTTGTAGGGGAGAGCTGTCGGTTGGTGCGAAAGACAGCAGGTTCCTCCACTGCGCTTCCCTTCCTACCGGAGGGGGAAGCTCCGGTCGGAATGACAGGGTTTCTCGGCCGGAAGGATGACAAGCTTTTAGAACGACTTCGATAGCAAGCTCGATTTAGGGTTTTACAGATCAAGCTTTCCGGGGAGTTCAGGGTTGGAAGACGTTCAGGTAGTTGCGATGCTGGTGCGCCGCTGTGTTGCCGGCGATGCCGCTGCCTGGGAGGAAATCGTCCAGACCTACAACCGGCGTATCTATAACATCTGCTACCGCTTTGCCGGATCGGCCGACGACGCCGAAGACCTTGCCCAGGAAGTTTTCATCAAGATGTACCGCACGCTAGCGACCTATGACAGTTCTAAGGGAGCGTTCGTCACATGGGTGACAACGATCACCCGCAACCTGCTGGTCGATCATTTCCGCAAGACCAAACAGGACCGCATTACCGACTCGCTCGATGCCGCGTCGTCCGCGCATGAGGACGCGCAACCCCTGAGTGAGCAAATTCAGGACCAATCTGCGCCTCCCGATGCCCGCGTACGCAGCCGGGAGGTGGGAGAAACCGTTCACGCAGCCCTTGCCAAGCTCTCCCCGGAGCTTCGTGAGGCGGTGATTCTAAGAGACTTACAGGATTTTGACTACCGTGAAATCGCAACCGTTTTGAAGGTTCCGGAGGGCACTGTGAAATCTCGAATAAATCGTGGCCGGGCGGAACTTGCCCGGTTATTACAACGTACCTATAGGCAGGTGATGTGATGCCAGACCACACCAGTAACGGAATGCAGTGTCACGAGTTTGATGGCCTCGTCAGCGACGCGCTCGATGGCGTGCTGAGCGGCAGTCGGCTCGAAGGCTTCCAGGCCCACGCGCGGACTTGTTCCGTGTGCGGGCCGCTGTTCGCTGAAGTAACGGCGGGCCGCAACTGGCTGAAGGATCTCACGGAGGCGGAGCCTCCAGTCAGCCTGGTCATCAATATTCTGGCATCCACGACGGGCGTTGACACCCAACGCCTGCGGGCGAACGTATCTCCTTCACTGTCGATGTCGCAGCAGCCGCGCGTTTCTTTCCGTCCTTCGTGGTGGGAACGCACGCAAGCCTGGGCCTCGGGGGCCATGCAGCCCATCTGGGGCACGGTCCGGCAGCCGCGGTTCGCCATGTCGTTTGGTATGGCGTTCTTCTCGCTGTCGGTGGCACTGAGCGTACTCGGCGTGAAACCCGCCGACCTGCGTTCAGTGAGCCTGCGGCCCGCTGCGATACGGCACACGTACTACAATACGCAAGCCCGCGTAGTCCGGTATTACGAGAATATCCGGTTCGTCTACGAGGTGGAATCGCGCGTGCGCGAACTCAAGCGCAACGTCACGCCCGCCGAGCCCGCGCCGGCAAAGAAAGAGCACAAGAACGACACAACACAACAGCCCGAGCAGAAGCAGGATCGCAATTACAGCCAGAACGAGAACCATCTCATTCTAGCCTGCGCTCCGTTGGGTCCATCTGTCTTTGATCCGTTGAATCAGGATCCGTTAAATCCGGATCTGCCTGTAGTGTCGGTGACCACGTACAGGAGGTTCGTATGAACTGCGCCACGCACAACGATACGGCCGCAGTGGCATTCTGCCGCACTTGCGGCAAGCCGCTTTGCGGCACCTGCACCCGCGACGTTCGCGGAGTAATCTACTGCGAGCCTTGCCTCGCAGCGCGTCTGGAAGGCACGGTCCCGGCTGCGGGAGTTGTGCCGCCGCAGACTACATATCAGCAAACTGTTTATCCGCCTGCCGGAGGACCTGGTTTCGGAGGAGCTGCTCCGGTCGCGCGGCCTGCGGGCCCTAACCCGAATCCCGCGGTCGCCGGCATCCTCGCTGGATTCTTTCCCTTCGGCGTCGGCGCCGTGTACTGCTCGCAATACGCCAAGGGACTGGCGCATCTGCTCATCTTCGTCATGCTGATCTTCGCTTCCGATCATGCCGGACGCTGGGACTGGGTGTTTGGCATCGGCATCGCATTCTTTTACGTCTACCAGATCATTGATGCGGTGCGTACTGCGCACGCGCTTCAGTCTGGCCAGCCCGCTCCCGATCCCCTGGGCCTGGGCCAGACATTCAGCATGGGCGAGAGGTTCGACCGCGGCAAGATTCCCGTCGGCGCCGTGATTCTCATCGGCCTGGGCGTGCTCTTCCTGCTGCACACCATGGGAATCATGGAGAACGGCTTCGACCGCTTCTGGCCGCTGATTCTCATCTTCCTCGGCGGCTGGATGTTCTACCGCCGCTGGGAGCGTACCTCGCAAACCTGTGGCTGCGGACGCTGCAGTACGCGGTGGCTGATGGGCCCGGCGATGGTGCTCACGACCGGCATCCTGTTCCTGCTGCAGAGCCTTGATGTTGCTGAGATCGACCGAACCTGGCCCGCCTGGATTCTGGTGGTCGGAGTCGTCAAACTGGTGCAGAGCAGCGCCTCATCTGCCGGACACGTCGGCCCCTTGCCGGGAGCGCCGCCCGCCGTTGGGCCAATGCCGCCTCCACCAACACCGCCGCCGACCTCCAATCCAGGACCAACGTCGTCTTCCGGGGAGGTGCACAATGTCTAGCCCCATTCAAACTCCTCCACCTCTTGTCCCACTGCGCCCCCGTCGCCGCTCATTTGCCGGACCGTTTGTGCTGATCGTCCTCGGGATCGTCTTCCTGTTGGGCAATCTGCACATGCTTTCCTGGATGCGGCTGGGGACTCTGTTCGCTCACTACTGGCCAGCGCTGTTGATCTTGTGGGGCGTGATCAAGTTGATCGAGTATCAGCAAGCCCAGCGTGATGGCGTGCCCGCCCGCGGCATTGGCGCCGGCGGAGTCTTTCTGATCATCATCATCGTCTTCTGCGGGCTCATTGCCACCCAGGCCTCGCGATTCAACTGGGGCGAAATCCGCGACAACATGAACATCGACGACAGCGACCTGGATAACCTCTTCGGCGAGACTTACAGCTTCGACGACCACCTCGAACAGAACATACCGCCCGCCGCGACCAGCTTGCGCGTCAACGACGATCATGGCGCCGTCCGAGTCAGCATCGCCAATGAAAACAAGATCACCGTCGTCGTCCGCAAGCGCGTCGGCGCGGAAAGCAAGAGTGATGCCGACAAATACAACCGGCAGGCTACGCCCACGATCACCATGGCCGGCAATGTGATCATCCTCGACGCCAAGACTCAAGCCGCCGGCGACCACGCCGTGCAAAGCGATCTCGATATCGCGATCCCGCGCAAAATGGAGTTGCACATCACTTCGCGCCGGGGCGATGTCTCCGTCACCGGCCGCGAGGGCGAAGTGGAGATCAACAGCCAGCACGGCGACGTTTCCGTGGAAGACGTCATCGGCAACGTGAAACTGCATCTCGAAAAAAGTTCGGCCAAGGTCGAGCAGATCACTGGCGATGTCCACATCGACGGCCGGCTCAACGAAGTTTCCGTCACCGACGTCAAAGGCGGAGCGCAGTTCGAAGGGGAATTCCAGGAGAGCGTCAAGCTCGCTCATATCAGCAAGAACGTCTCCTTCAAGTCCTCCCGCACTGACATGGAGTTCTCGCGCATCGATGGCGATCTCGATCTTGACTCCGATGACCTCCACGCCGACCAACTCACCGGTCCCGTGCATCTGACCACGCGCTCCAAGCAAATCCGCCTGGAGGACGTCTCCGGCGATCTCCGCCTGGAGGATGAACACGGAGGCATCGAAGTCTCCATGCGCTCACTCGGCAACGTTCAGATCGACAGCCGCAACGGCGACATCCACTTGAGCGTGCCCGACAACGCTGGATTCCACGTCGACGCTCGCGCCCGCGACGGCGAAATCCAGTCAGACTTCCCTGAAGTGAAGATTGACAACAATGAGCATGAGGCGAAGGCCAGCGGCAGCGTCGGCAACGGCGCCGCTCACATCGTGCTCAACAACGAGCACGACGGCATCGAGATCCGCAAAGCCTCAGCCAAAGCCTCCGTAGCGCCGCCTGTCCCTCCGGCACCTCCGGCCAAGCCTCCCAGGTCTTTACCGCCGCCCAAGGTGAAGGTCGAACCCACGGAGAACTGAGGCGATTGAGTCATTGAATCATTGAGTCATTGATTCAATGACTCAATGTCGGCCCACCCTTCCGTGCACTTCACATCTTTGCCTTCTGCTCCGCCATCTGCGAAACTAAATTCCACCCTGAGAACTGCCCGATGGGCCGCATTCACGTACTTCCCGAGCATGTTGCCAACAAGATCGCCGCCGGCGAGGTGGTGGAGCGGCCTGCTTCGGTGGTGAAAGAGCTGCTGGAGAATGCGCTGGATGCGGGCGCAACTCGCATCAAGATCAACATTGAGGCAGGCGGCAAGAAGCTGATTCAAATCACCGACAACGGATGCGGCATGGTGCGCGACGATGCCATGCTGGCGTTCGAGCGGCACGCAACGTCGAAAATCAAGGACGCGGAAGATCTGCTGAGCGTAGCCACGCTGGGATTTCGCGGCGAAGCTCTGCCCTCGATCGCCTCGGTGTCGCGCCTGCGCCTGGAGACGCGCGCCGCCGTTGGGTCAACGGAAAAAGCCGCGGCCGGAACCATCATCGAGATCAACGGCGGCAAGATGGCGCGGGTCGAAGAGGCCGGCCTGCCCGAAGGAACGTCCATCACGGTGCGCGATCTCTTCTTCAATATCCCGGCGCGGAAGAAGTTTCTGAAAGCGGAGTCGACCGAACTCTCGCACATTGCTTCACTGGTCACGCACTATGCTCTGGCGCATCCCGAAAAGCATTTCGAATTGCATTCCGCCACTAACGCCATGCTGGTCGCCCCGCCGGTGGCGGGCTACAGCGAACGCGTTTATCAGGTCTTCGGCAAAGAAACCCTCGACCAGTTGATTGCCGTGGCGGCGGTGCAGCCGCTGGAGCATGTGGGCTTGCCCCAGCCTCCGCCCTGGCGGCGCAAAGACAAAGACGAAGAAAGTGATGCCGCCGGACCCGCAGATCCCGGCAAGATGCGCCTTCACGGCTTCGTTTCGAAGCCCGAGATCCAGAAGCTGAATCGCAATTCGATTTTCGTCTTCGTGAACGGCCGGCTGATTCGCGACCGCCTCGTCCAGCACGGATTGACCGAGGCCTACCGCAACATCATTCCGCCGACGGTGTATCCGGTGGTGCTGCTGTTTCTGGAACTGCCGCCGGGCGAGGTGGATGTCAACGTCCATCCCTCGAAGACAGAGGTGCGCTTCCGACAATCCACCGTAATGCACGACTTTGTGCGCGACACGGTGCGGGCGGCTCTTATGAAGGCGCGTCCGGCGCCGCAGTTCACCACCGAGATTCACGCCCACGCCACCGCCAGTTCGGGCCTCACCCCGGGCGCAAGAGAGTGGGAGCCGCCTTCCGACCTGGCCTCCGCGTCAGGAGTGCCCGCGCGCCCGCTCTATGAGCCCGCAACCGGATTTGCTCTGCAAGCGCAGGCCCCGCCGCCGGTTTCCGCACGCTTCCAGTTCGAAGGTGGCATTGCGGTCGAAGCAAACGCGGCGATTCCCGTAGCGCGGGGGCTGGAAAGCCGCTTCATCGCAGCGATACCAGACACGATCCCAGATAACGGCTGCGCGCCCGCGCTCGATGCCCCAGAGAATGCTTACGATGAAGAGCCCACGCTGGCCTCGCTCTCCACCCTCCGCCCGCTGGGACAAATTCGCAATTCATTCATTCTCGCGGTAAATGAAGATGGATTATGGATCGTCGACCAGCACGTAGCCCACGAGCGCGTGCTGTTTGAACGCATCCTGAAACAGCGCGCGGCGCAAAAAGTAGAGAGCCAGCGCCTGCTGATGCCGATCGTGCTCGAGCTGTCTCCGGCGCAGCAGGCCGTCTTTGCCGAGATTGCCGACGAACTGCAGCACAACGGCTTCGAGGCCGAGCCCTTCGGCGCCCGCAGTGTCGCCGTGAAGCTTGCACCTGCGGGTGTGGATGCGGCCGCGGTCGAGCACATGCTTCACGAGCTGCTCGATCAAATCTCGCGCGAAGAACAATCCCTGAACCTGGAAAAGATTCGCGGGCGCATTGCCGCCTCCATCGCCTGCCATGCCGCCATCAAGGTCAACATGCCCCTGGAGCAGAACAAAATGGAGTGGCTCCTCG
>Ga0302180_10001866_pt1 | contig 16696 bp, 14 predicted proteins | sample I_Palsa_E3_2_FD_200575 | JGI IMG/M metagenome (GOLD analysis project Ga0302180, IMG submission 200575) | Peat permafrost microbial communities from Stordalen Mire near Abisko, Sweden - I_Palsa_E3_2 | ecosystem: Environmental > Terrestrial > Soil > Palsa > Peat permafrost | place: Sweden... | reverse complement strand
GTGCACGCGTTTGAGTTCGCCCAGGTCATCCGTGGTGTGGAGCGGGTCTTGGGGTGCCGGTAACAGTCAAGCCGTGAGCACCGCTACGGCGTCCAGTTTCCTGAACGCGGGCACGGCGGGCGGGTGGTAAGCGTGCCCGGAACGGCGTCCCGGACGGCCCACCGTCCGCGGGGACTGGCTGTCCGTCCACGCCTCACTGCTGCACGGCGGCAGCCAGCAGTCCACCGTCCTGATCCTCGAGGAGCCCGGGCCCGGCGAACTGACGTCCCTGATCCTGGCCAGCCACGGCGTGACCGGCGCCCAGGCCCGGGTGGTCGCGCTAGTACTGCGGGGATACTCCACCAAGCAGATCGCAGGCCAGCTGGCCATCAGCCAGTACACCATCCAGGAGCACCTGCAAGCGGTCTTCGACAAACTCGGCGTCCGCAGCCGCCAGGAACTAGCCGCCGCCCTCATGCGGCCCAGCCGCTGAACTACGAGCTCACCGGGATAACCCAGGCCCCTATCGTCTCGCCGGCATGTTTATTCATCGCCACCATATGACCGGAGATCCTCATCTGCCGCAAGTCGCACAGGGTCTGCCCGGTGGCGCACCTGAGGTGCCGTGCGGCACCTGAATGAGATGATCGAGCGTATAAGAGGGCCCGTGAAGTCCAGGTGCCTGGTGCAGCGCAAGACCCGTGCGGCTGGCCGCCCTGGGCATGGACGCGGTGAACAGGGCATGATCAGAGGCATTCATCACCTTGGGCTGACGGTTCGTGACGTTGACGCGAGCGCGGCCTGGTATGAGGAAGTGCTCGGCTTCCGGCGCGTGGGCGAGTTCCAGGCGCCCGGCGGGGCTCGCCGCAAGGTGTTTCTCCGGCATGACGGCTTGCAAGCTCGCTTGGGGCTCACCCAGCATCGGCACGGCAGCCAGGACGCGTTCGACGAGACGCGCGCCGGCCTGGATCACCTGGCATTCACCGTCGCGGACCACGAGGAACTCGAGACCTGGGCGGCGCGGCTGGCGGACGCCGCAGTGGTCCACTCCCCGGTCACGGCGGCGAACTCCGTACCGGGCGCTGCCGTGCTCGTCTTCCGCGACCCGGACAACATTCAGCTCGAATTGTTCGCCGAGCCGCCCTCATAGCTGCCAGTAACCCGGGGCATACCCGGCCGACTCGCTCCATTTCCCGGCCCGCTCGCACCGTTCGCGCGTCTCACTCTTCTGCCGCCTGGCGAGCGTTTTTGGCCGGGCTCCCCTACGGCTTGGTCGCGGCGAACCGGCAGACCGCCATGGCCAGCAGGCGGCCGCCCGGCCGTAGCACCCGCCGGGCCTCGGCCAGGGCCTGCCGGCGCTGTGCCGCCTCGGTCAGGTGATACAGCGGCCCGAACAGCAGCACCGCGTCCTGCGACTCAGCTCGCTCCGCGAGCTCTCGCGCGTCGCCCTCGGCGGCGGTGAAGCCGAAGGCGGGATCGCTGCCCGCTGCCTGGCGTGCCTGCTCCACGTGCAGCGACACCGGATCCACCAGATGCACGTGGTAGCCGCGCCTGGCCAGCGGCGCGGCATAGGTGCCAGGGCCGCCACCGACATCCAGCAGCCGCGCGGGCGGCTGAGGCAGCAGCCGGTCCAGCAACTCCATCGACCTGACGAACTCCGGGGCTGGATTCCCGCCGGGGAACAGGCGAGAGCGTTCGTAGCCGGTGCCGTAGTGACTTTCGATCGCCGGATCAATCACCGCTACAGGCTGCCGCGAATATCCCGCCAGGGCCACTGAATTCGGTCTCGCTCAAGCTGGCAACCGACACCCTCAGGACCCCGCCGGACGTACTCATCTGCCGCCGGGGGAGCGGCTTGCGGCGATCGTCGTGGCGTCGCGTGAGGCAGGCACGGGCCGGCCACCCTCGTTGATGTATCTTGATGTCAAGATGACCGTGGGAGGTGGGATGATCCATCACGTGCAGCTGGCCTGCCCAGCCGGCAGCGAGGACACGCTGCGCGCCTTCTACGCGGGGGTGCTGGGCTTCGGGGAAGTGGTCAAGCCGCCAGTGCTCGCAGCCCGCGGTGGCTGCTGGTTCCGTGGCCATGGCATCGAGCTGCACCTCGGTGCAGAGCGCGACTTCCGCCCGGCCCAGGCGCATCCGGGCCTACTGGTCCATGACCTGGACGAGTGGGTGGGCCGGCTTGGTGCCGGAGGCGCCCCTGTCCTCTTTTATGAAGACTTCCCCGGGATGCGCCGCTTCTACAGTGAGGATCCGCACGGCAATAGGCTGGAATTCCTCGAACCTATCGACGAGAGCTGACCCAGCGTCCTCATCTGCCGTAGACCGGGCGTGCTGCGTGCTTCCCGGTAACCTCGGACAGGCTGATGGCCTGCCGTCACCGTCGGGCCGGAGATTCCGGTCACGGGAAGCGCCCCGCACGGCTACGGCCGCCCGATCGCGCCGGGACCGGCCCGCGCGGCGCCGCCTGGCCTCCTCCTCGGCCAGCAGATCCTCAGCGTCGGCGTCGATGAACAGCTTCACGAACATCGGATGCATGATGTCCTCCCCCGGGGCCGGCGGCGGTGCCCACTGCGTGCCGCGGCCTTCACTGAGCAGAGGCCAGCGCACGACCGTTGATACATTCCGCACGCGCTGTCATGCCGCGGACAGGGTCGAGCGCCACGGGCACGGCGCCAGACATCGGCCATGCCCACATAGTCAGTCGGCAGCCGTGAACTGCGCCAGCCGGGGGCGGAGGCCGACGGGAAGCCCGTCACGGAGAGCGACCTGAGTCTTCGCGCGCCCGCGCAAAGAGCCGTTAGGTGCGGCTGCGGGGAACCTTGGCATCCCTCGGGAAGGCTTGCAGAACGGGGTGATCTGCAACTGGCTGCAGATAGGTAAGGCGCGGCGCCGGAGTTCACCGGCTCGGCGAGGGTCGGGTCGGCTAGGCGTTCACCGGCCGGTGTGCCCAGGTTGCCTCTGCGCCGCAGCCAGTGGCAGGTCCCCTGGGACGCGGCGCCTGCGGTTACGGGAAGCAGGCGTTCGCCGGATCGTCTGGCATGCCCGGCTCGGTACGATCGCCGCATGGCCTATGACGAGGATCTGGCCGCTCGTATCAGGGACCTGATCGGCCCTGACCCTGAGCTGACCGAGAAGAAGATGTTCGGCGGGCTGGCTTTCCTCATCCGCGGGCACATGGCGATCAGCGCCAGCGGCGAGGGCGGCGTGCTGGTCCACGTCGATCCCGGGCGGTCAGCCGGCCTCGTGGCCGCGACCGGGGCCACCACCGCGGTGATGCAGGGCCGGGAGATGTCCGGCTGGCTGCGCGTCAGCCCGGAAGGCCTCGCCAGCGGCGGCGACCTTTCCCGGTGGGTGGAAATCGGCATCAGGCACGCACGGTCGCTGCCGCCGAAGCAGCCCGCGAAGGCAAAGCCGAAGAAGTAGGCGACCGCTATGCGCGGCTGTCCGGGCGGCGCGGACCGTTGCGCGTCACTGGCAACGAGCAAAGGGCCGGTCGCGGCAAGCATCAGCGAAGTCCGGCCACCGGGTCCTGCGGTATGGCCAGCCCGGCGTCGGCCCCCGGCCCGGGGCCAGGCAGAAAATCGGCCGGGCTGGCCGCCCCGCCCAGCCGGCGGCCCCGCGCCTGGGCGGTGCGCCATCGCAGGCCGGCCGTTGCCGCGCTGGCTGGCGTGGGCGGCGCGGCGGTGGTCAGCGGCGAGTTACCTGTACTCCACTGGGCCGGGCAAGCGGGCGAATCTGGTGCGGGTTTCCTGTTCTGGCCGCCCTGGCTGGCTCACAGGTCTGACCGTGCCGGCACGCGGAACTCATCGGGTCCGCCACCTGCCCGTCCCGGCGCGTGCAACGAGTCCTGAGCCGAGAGTTCCCGTAGCCATTGACAGCATGCAGGGAAACGAACAACATACGAGCGTGTAACGATCTCACATCGGCCCTATGTGCGGCCACCGGTTCAACAAGACCGAGATGTTCCCCGGAGGAGGTCATCGCCTTCGGCGACATGCCGAACGATCTCCCCTTGCTCAACTGGGTCGGCGTCTCCTGCGCGGTCACCGACGCCTACCGGACGTGCTCGCCGTCGCGTCCAGAGTCATCGGCGGCAACGAGGACGGTGTCGCCGCCTGCCTGGAAGAACTGTACGCATGACGACTACTAGCTAAGAGATACACGTCCAGTCGCGGTACATTACCGGGAGACTTGAGGGGGTGCGGGACCGTGCCGATTTTCATGGTCGAGCGCCGGTTCGCGGACGACTTGGACGCATCGGCCGAGGTGGCCGACCGGATTAACAGGATCAATTCCGAGGAGGGAGTCCGGTGGCTGTATTCCTTCCTCTCGACCGACAAGCGCAAGACGTACTGCCTGTATGAGGCGCCTACCCCCGATGCGATCCTGCGGGCGGCCAAGCGTGCAGGGCTGCCCGCCGACGCGGTGATGGAGATGGGCAGCATCGTGCTGCCGGAAGGGGTTGAGGCGAGCCTGCCGACGGGACCGCCGGCCGGCTAGCCGCCGACCCGGCTTCGGGAAACCGCGTCATCCAGCCAGCGCCGGGACAGCGCCATCGCGGCGGCCTGGGTCCGGTTTACCGCGCCGGTCTTGAGCAGAATGCTGCGCACGTGGTTAGCCGCCGTGTTCTCGGTGATCTTCAGCCGAGAAGCGATCTCCCGGTTGCTGCTCCCCTCGGCCAGCAGTCTCAGCACTGCCAGCTCCCGCGGCGTGAGTCCGGCCGCCTCCGGGCCGTCCACGGGTGCCGCGGCATCCAGCGCGCGCAGTCTGCGCTGCAGCCGCACCTGCCCTGTGGTGGCCGCCAGCCGGCGTGCCTGCTCCCGGACCTGCGCGGCCAGGCCGCTGCCCGGCCCGCCGGAGTCACCGCAGCCGCCGGACCCGGCGGCGCCTCGCGGCCTGCTGGCATCGCCGGCGCTCAGGTGGACGGCCCAGGCGGTCAGCGCCGCCGCCTCGTGCACGGGCGCGCCGAATTCCCGTGCCTGCGCCACCGCCCGCCGGAACAGGAGGCCCGCGGATTCCGCGTCACCCAGCAGCGAGTCAAGCGCGGCCAGGTAGGTGTCGGCGGGACCGAAGACCGCCACGAACGTCCCCGCGATGAGCTGCTGGCCGATGTACGGCGTGAGCTTCGGGCGCAGCCGTCTGGCCGCGGCTGTGTCTCTCAGCGCGATCGCGGCCTCGGCGAGGAAGACCAGGACGGCGGTCCACTGCGCCCACGGGGACTGCCCGCCCGACATCTCGTCCGCCCAGTCCAGCAGTTCCGCGAGCAGGGCGCTGGCCTCGCTAGTCATCCCAAGTTCGGTATACAGCGCCAGCAGGCCAGGCGCCCAGCCGTCCCCGAACCGCCGGATGACGTCCACCATGGGCCGGACCTGCTCCAGTTCTCCGGTCTCCCGGCGGACCATGTACATCTGCAGCCCGTAGGGTCCCTCGGTGTCGTCCGGGCCGAACGACCGGCCGAGTTCCACTAGGTCCTCGGCGACCTGCGCGGCGGCGGCGAAATCGCCGCGCAGGAACGCGAGCGCGTAGTCGTCGCAGCGCCGCATGTAAGCGAGGAAGGGCTGCCCGCTGCCGCGCACCGACCGATCCAGGACGGCCAGCGCCTCCGCCCACCCAGCCCTGTCGGCGCGGATGTAGGCGATGCCTGCCTGGAACACCCCCGCCGTGCCTAGCGCGCCCCAGTTCTGGCTCGCCATGGCACGGCGGGCGAGTTCCGCGGCCAGCTCCCGGTACTGGTCCACTGACTCCGGCCCGGGCGCCTGCCACATCATGGCCTGCAGCGCGTGCACTAGGAGCTGCTCCTCGCCGAGTTCCCGTGCCTGCGCCAGCGCCTGCCAGGCCAGGTCGCGTGCCTGCCCGGTGTCGCCGGTGAAGGCAATGGCCCGCCCCAGGCTGGCACGCGCCCACACGTACCTGGGGTCGCCGGGGTCGGCAGGGACATCGTCCAGGGCACGGGTGAGCAGCGCAACGGCGTCCTCCCCCGGCAGCCCGGGCCGCCACCCCGCGTCCTCGTAGCCGATCGCCGCCCGCAGCCTTACCTGGCTGTCACGGGAGTCGCACAGCTTGCGGTACAGCTCTCGCGCGGCGGCGAAGTCACCGGCGCGCAGGAAGCTGTGCGCGGCGGAGAACCACAGCTCCTCACGGGCTGCCTCGGTGCCGTCAAGCAGGTCGGCCGCCTGCGTGTACCAGGCGGCGGCATCCTCGAACGCCAGGCTTCGCTCGGCCTCCCGCGCGGCCTGGGTCAGGTACTCGGCGGCCTTGTCGCCGTAGCCGCCGTACCCGAGGGCGCCCGCGCGGGCGAAGTGGTAGGCGAGCTGCCGGACCATCCGGCGCGAGTCGGCCCCGGATGCCTGCAGCACTTCCCCGACGCGGGCGTGCAGCGCCGCCCGGCGGGAGGGGCCGGTCAGGTCGAGAACCGCCTGCCGGGTCAGCGCGTGCGGGAAGATAACTCGGCCGCGGGCCAGTTCCCCGGCATCGACGAAGCCGAACTGAGCAGCGGAATCCAGCGCGCCAAGCGCCTCGGCCGACGTCGCCTGGCAGGCCTGGACGAGCACCCGGACGTCCCCGCCGTCGCCCAGCACCGCCGCGGTCTCCACCACGCCGCGCTCGCCCGCCGTCAGCCGGGACAGCCGCCGCTGCAGCGTGTCCCGGACCGATGCCGGAGCGCGGGCAGTGAACGCGCGCACCGGCGCCAGCCCCTGGCCGCAGCCCGGCCCGGTCATGTCCCGCCACAGCTCGCGCAGGAAGAACGGGTTCCCCCCGGTCTGGTCGCGCAGCACGGCAGCGTATTCTCGGGCCCGGTGCGCACTCAGGCCGCCCTCGGCCACCAGGTACTGGGCGACCTCTTCGGCGCTCAGCCCCGCCAGGTCCAGCCGCCGCACGCCGTCCAGCCGGTACAGGTCGGCGATCGCGTAGGTGAGGTCGTCGTTGCGATCCGGCGCGGTGCTGCGGTGCGTGCACAGCAGCAGCAGCCTGGAGGCTGCCGAGTGCTGGACCACGTGGTCCAGCAGCTGCAAGGTGGGCTGGCCCGCCCAATGCAGGTCCTCAAGGACACAGACGACCGTGCGCTGCTCCCCGACGGCGTGCAGCAGCCCGGTGAGCGCGTCGAACAGCTCGCGCCGGTAGTCGCGGTCGTTACCGTCCGGCGCGGGCAGACCGGGCCGGTGCCGCCACACCAGCGGGGTCAGCCGCAGCAGTTCGGCCGCCGAATCCGGCAGGCACGATGCCAGGGCGCCGACCTCCGTCCCGCCCAGCAGGTGCTCCAGACACTCCACGAAGGGCTGGTAGGGGCCGTGCGACTCGGGCGAGCAGGTGCCCAGCAGCACGACCGCGCCCGCCCGGTGGGTGGCGGCGGCGATCTCCGCGGCCAGCCGCGACTTGCCCGCGCCCGGCTCGCCGCCGATGAAGATGAGCTGCCGTGCCCCGGCGCGGACCGCGGCCCACGCATCCTCCGCCGCGGATGTCTCGGCGGTACGCCCGACGAACGCCGGGGCCGCCGTCCCGGCCGCCCGGATCGGATACGGCGGTGGCTGGAAAGCCGCCATGCGCTCAGCGTAACCGGTCCGCCAGCGGCGGTCGATAGTCAGGATTGGCTACCCCGCCGCGAAGCGCCCGCTACCAGGACTGGTCATGACAGGGCCTGGCCATCGTCCTAGTGTAAGCGCCATCCGGCAGCAGCCAACCACGAGAACAAAGAGGCCCCTCATGCCTGTCACCGCACTACGTGATCTCGTCTCCGGCCCGGTCATCGGCTCCGCCGATCCCGAGTACGAGGACGCCCGGCATGTCTATAACTTCATGATCGAAGCCCGCCCGCACGCCATCGTCCGCTGCGCCAGCGCCAGGGACGTGCAGGCCGTGGTGGCGCACGCCGTCGCCACCGGACGCGACCTGGCGGTCCGCGGCGGCGGGCACAGCGTGCCCGGCTTCGGTACAGCCGACGGTGCCCTCGTCGCCGACCTGTCAGAGATGACCCACGTCGAGGTCGACCCGGGCGCCCGCACCGCGAAGGTCAGCGGCGGCGCCACCTGGGCGATGATGAACGACGCGACCACCGCCCGCGGTCTGGCCACCACCGGCGGCATCGTGTCAAGCACCGGCGTCGGCGGCCTCACCCTCGGCGGCGGCATCGGCTACTTGACCCGGGCGCACGGCCTGTCCTGCGACAACCTGATCTCAGCCGAGGTCGTGCTGGCCGACGGCAGCATCGTGACTGCCAGCGAGGACGAGCACCCGGACCTGTTCTGGGCGCTGCGCGGCGGTGGCGGCAACTTCGGCGTGGTCACCGAGTTCACCTTCCGGCTGCACCCGGTGCCCGCCGAGATCTACGGCGGGCTGATGGTGTTCGAGCGCGAAGGCGCCGCCGACCTTTTCCGGTACTTCGACCGGTTCATCGCCGACGCACCCCGCGAGTACGGTGGCTTCCCGGCCTGGCACATGATTCCCCCGCTGCCGTTCATACCGGAGAACCGGGTGGGCGAGCGACTCCCGATCGTCGTCTCCTGCTGGACCGGGGACCATGATGAGGGTGCCAAGGTGCTGCAGGAATTCCGCGACGTCGCGCCGGTGATGGCCGAACATGTCGGCCCGATGCCTTACGCGCCGCTGAACGCCCTGTTTGACCCCCTGCTGCCGCGCGGCCTGCAGCACTACTGGAAGGCGACCTTCGTCGGCGACCTCACCGACGAGGCGATCGCCGCCCATGCCGAGCACGGGGCGCGGGTTCCGGCGTTCAGCTCCGCGGTGCACCTATACCCCGTCAACGGTGCCGCCCACGACGTCGCGCCGGACGCCACGGCGTGGGGGCACCGGGACGCGAAGTACGCCTGCGTGATCGCCGGGATGTGGCCGGACGCAGCCGACAACGAGGCGAATATCCGCTGGGTGAAGGATTACTACGCCGCGCTCGCCCCGCACTCGCTGGCTGGCGGCTACGTCAACTTCGCCTCCGGGGACGACCAGGCGAAGGTCCGCGACAACTTCGGCGTCAGCTACGACCGCCTCGCCCAGGTCAAGCGCGCCTACGACCCCGCCAACCTCTTCCACCACAACCAGAACATCACCCCCGCCGACGGCTGACCGCCCGTGCTGTCCCTCCCGGCCGACCCGGGACGTGTCGGCCGGGAGGCCGGCGGCCTCCCCTCCGGCGCGCGTACCTGAAGGATGAAGTCCCATGGAGTTCCTTGCCTGCCCGGCCTACCTGAACGACGACGGCAGCGTCCGGTGCGGGCTGCCCGCCGAGGTGACGTGCCGGTTCACCATGCGCTCAAGCGACGGGCCGCTCGAAAGCGTCATGATCCAGTGTCCTGTCCGCCACCATTTCAACGCGCCCGTCGAGTTCCTCACCTTCGAAGACGGTTCCTCACCGTCGAGGACGGGAACGAGCACCGCCCAGGCGCCGGAGACGGCCGCGGCACCCGCCCAACAGTCTTCGGACCGCGGGCAGGCACGCCGGGTCGGGTCCGCTTACGGTCAGATCGGGTGATGGCTCATCTGAGCCGCTGGCTGGCAGGTGAGGGCCTGGACGGCCTGGGCGGTTCCCGCCGTCGCGGCCTGTCGGCTGGCTGCCCTGCCAGCGCCGCTGGATCCGGGGCAGGTCACGGCGATGCTGGCCGGCTGCGACCCGGGCGCGTCCGCCGGGCGGCGGGACCTGGCGATGCTCACCTTGCTGGCCCGGCTCGGCCTGCGATCTTGAGTGGGAGCGCGTTCTGGACGGTCGCCCGTCGCCGCTTATGCGGTCATCCCTGCCGATCCGGGTCGCGCATCCTGGCTGGGCTCGCGATCGAAGTTCGGTGGACTGCAGCGCTCCTGGTCGTCCGTGCCTCACTGCCGGCACTTCCCGCAGTGTCATCTCGTGGGTGAAGCGCTTGACGAAGACCGAGCGTCTCAGGAAAAATACGTACACGGCGGCGGCCGGTCGCCGAGCTGTGGAACATCCGTCCCAGCCGGGGTTCCATTGGCAAAGGGGAGTCGCCCTCTCGGTCGTCAATGTCACAGGCCATCTTCCAACATCGCGTCGCTGGGGGACGAGGGTGTCAAGGGGAGGCTTGTCCATGACCAAGGACGCCAGCTTCAAAAAGGTTGTCCGGCGCCACGCCGAGGAGACTGGGCAGCGCTACACCGAAGCGCTGACGGATATCGAGGGTCTCGGTGCGCGGATGCACCACGAGCCCGTCGCCGAGCGGCTTCTCGCCCATCTCCGGGATCGCTACGGCATTGACCCGGTCGCGGCGACGAAGCTCAGTGTGCACAAGACCTACGTGTTCCGCATCGACCGCAATGACGGCAGCCCGTGGGTCGCCCGCGCGTTTCCCCCGGCTCGGCCGCGTGCCGGTGTTGAGGGCGACGCCGCGATCCTGGGATTCCTGGAGCAGCAGGACTATCCCGCGGAGCGCCTGGCGGCTGATCATGCCGTATCCGACTTCGATGGCAGCGCGGTCCTCGTGACGCGGTTCGTCGAAGGCGTCCAGCTTCCCGACGGTGCCGCGAAGTTCGCCATGATGGGTGAGCTGCTCGGACGGCTGCACGCGCTGCCGTACGACGATTCCGTCAGCCGCCCGGGTGGAGCGAGTGGTGAGGACCCGAGCCGTGAGGGCACGCCGCGTCAGGACCTGCTGGCCGCCCTGTCGTTTCTCGATGCCGTCGACACGAAGGTCGCGGTCGCCGAGCGCGAGCGATTCGAGCAGCTCCGCAACCAGGTGCGCTCGGCCGATGACGGTCACGGCCTTCCGGAAGGCTTGCTTCACGGAAATCTCCTCCACGCTCCCGATCACGCCGTCCTGAGCGAACAAGGGCCAGTCGCGATCAACTGGAAAGCGTCCGGGCGCGGACCGCGCCTCGCCGACTTCGCTTACCTGATGTGGGGCACGGGTTCGTGGAACCCACGCCGGCCGAACCAGGAGTGGATCGACGCTGCCGTCAATGCCTACCGTCGGCACATCGAGCCGACCGACGACGAACTCGACCGGCTCGAGGCGGTCATGTACATCCGGACGCTCTACCTCTCCTGTTTCGGCTACCGGCGCGCCCTCACCAACGGCCGGACATTCCGCGAGTGGGGCTTCATCGAACCACCCGGGTACTTCAGCTCCACCGCAGCCGCAACCCGAGCCGCGTTCCGCCGTTAGGTCGTCGGTGCGGCAACGGAACGACGGTGGTTCGTCAGCGGCGCGCCAGGTGTCTCGCGTGAGGGCGCCTGTAGAGGTCCCGGAGGACATCGTCGAGCGGGTCCGCACGCTATGCCTGGCGCTGCCCGAGGTGACGGTGCGCGTCGACGGCTGGGCGCAGTCGTTCGACATCCGGCGGAGGTCGTTCTGCTTGCTACTGGCACGGGAGAGCCCGGCCGGCAAGCCCGTCCCGCTGCTCGTGTTGCGTTCAGACCCAGACGAACGCGAGGCGTTGCTGTCCATTGGCCGCCCGTTCTTCGCCTCGCGAGCCGGCCGTGATCGCATCAGCGTGCTGCTCACCAACGACACGGACTGGGAGGAGATCCGCGAGCTCGTGACCGAGAGCTACCGGGTCCTCGCGCCGAAGAAGCTCACCGCACTGCTCGACTAGCACGCGCTGGCCGTCGAGCCCGCAGTGACCGCGGGGCATGTCGACGGCGCAGAGCCCGAGAGGTCGACGTCGACGATGTTGAGGGCCCGCTGGTGGTCCGCACAAACCTCGTCGGGGCAATTCGCCTAGCGGAACGCGTCACCGGATTGGGTCAACCAGCTCCGCCGTTCCGAAGTGTCCTTCTCAACTGCGTCACTACGACAACGTCCCGGGCGTCCTTTGAACGACGAGGTGATAGACGCAGGTCGCGTGAGTGACATCACTTCCGGTGCGTCGTCGTAGACACCGCTTAAGATAACGCGTCCACGACGCAGCTCAGAGGCCGGTAAAGCTACATGGGAGACACCCGAAGACGGACTTAAGATAACTACGGCGGATATTTTGCACAGGTACGCAGGACTCGGTTGCTCTCCGTGATGGCCTTCCCGTCAGGCCACGTGCTCAGCTGGCTGAGTTCGCGGCTGCCGCGGGATCAGATTGATCACACGATCTGGGCGGTGTGGGCCGGCCGACGCTGACTGGCAGACGTGTCATCGCCAAAGGCCTGGACGAGCAACGCCCGCCTTGCGGGACAGGACGTCAAGGTTCAGCCGTCTGCAACTGCGGCCGCGCCTCCGGCCATCGACTGCCTGTAGCGGTCCCCGCTCATAAACTCCAGTTATGCGTAGCTACAAAAACGGCGGACTTACAACCAGAATCCGTCCATAGGCGGATATCGCGGGCCGCCGACTCGCCGAGCTATCACGATCGGTAACGAGGTATCACCGGCGGGTAGGACTAGCAGGGTGCCCGGCGAGTCAGACCCGTCAACTCTCACCTGGCCCTCGCGATGCCCCGCAGCGCTACAAGGCTGTCATCGGCACCCGGCCGCCCAATGTTCGTGGTCGCGCTCGTTTGCCCTGGTGACACGTTTCCTTACCGGCGCTGAGTAGCCTATGGTCGTGATGGACGAGAACCCCCCGGCGGGCATCGACGTGAGCCAGCCGAGCATTGCCCGTGTCTATGACTACTGGCTGGGCGGAAAGGACAATTTTGCTTCCGACAGGGCCATGGGCGGGCGCATGGCCGAGGTGAACCCTGCGCTGCCGCAATTGGTCCGGCGCAACCGGGAGTTCATCTGTGCCGCGGCGGCCCGCGCAGCCGCTGCGGGCATCAGCCAGTTCCTCGACCTCGGCTCCGGGCTGCCCGCGCACCCGGCGGTGCACGAGGCGGTGCGGGAGGTAATCCCGGACGCTCGGGTGTGCTACGTAGACGTAGACCCCGTGGCCATGCTGCACGGGGAGACGCTGCTTGCTCGCGGCGAGGGGCTCGCCGCTGTGCAGGCAGACCTGACCGAGCCGGAGACCGTGCTCGCGAATCCGCAGGTGCGCGCGGTGATCGATATGTCCGAGCCGGTAGCCGTTATCTTGGCTGCGGTGCTTCACTTCCTGCCAGCCGACTCGGCTGCCGCAGTGTGTGCCAGGTACATGAGCCGGGCAGCCCGGGGCTCATGGCTGATCGTGTCTTCTGGGCATTATGAGGACAAGGAACTCGCCGGCCGGCTCCAGCAGGCCGCCACGCATACCCGGTTCTGGAATCACAACGCTGCGGATCTGGCGTCGATGCTGGCCGGGCTCGAGCCCGTCGGCCCGGGAGTGTGCGAGGTCCGCAGATGGATAGCGGGGACGGGCGGCGAACCGGCAGGAAAACCCGTGTACGCGCTCGCTGCCGTCGGCGTCAAGTCCCTGTAACCGCGCCGCCCGACGTAATGGGCGGTGCCCCCAAGGGTTTGCTCACCGATCCCAGACCACTACGGACACAACGTGTCGCCGCCGCTGGCGTTGTCGTGTCGCTTACTTACCGTGGGCAACGCTTCGGAGAGGACGGCCAGGACGACGGCCACCGCCGCGGCCCGGTCCGGGGCCTGGACCGTGACGATGCTGATGATCTTCTCCACGTATGCGCGCTCATGACGGTGGCGTTCCTGCTCGATGCGGCCGCTCGGCTGCGACGGCGAACTCGGACGGATCAGGACCGCAGCTGCCATCCCGGGCAACGGTCACGGTGACGTCATACCTGATGGGCGGCTCCGTGATGCGCCATCGGCGCTTCGGTCCGTCCGCTCCTACGCCCCGGACAGACTCTTCCGCATGTGAGGACGATCTCCAGCATCGGTCATCCGGCGCGAACGGCGATACCGGGATAATCGAGTACCAGGCCGGACTGGTCGTAGACCAGGCGGCACGCGAAATCAAAGGCCGGAACTGTGTAGTCATAACACTGGCGTGTGGCCTCCCCTGGAGTGCGCACGTAGGTTTGCTCTAGCCGTTCCACGGCAAGGCCGATGGCGCGGACGTACGCGGCCGGAGCGGCAGCGTGGGCGGCGGGGGCCAGGCCCATCCGGCGCACGGGCAGCGCGTTGGTCATTGCCGAGGACTCCAGATCCACGTCGAGGCAGCCATCAAGGTGCGGGGCCGGTGCGCCGTTGACCCGCCATCGGCCCGCTCCGTCAGCCTTGAGCAAGGTTGCACAGGACCCGGCGGCTGACCGGCCGCGGATTCGCGCGCTGCGTGTCGCCCCTGTCTTATCCAGGTCGATGGCGTACTCCACCGCCCAGGTCCTGCTGTCCTCGATCGCCGTTGTCCACCCATCAACGTGGCACCCGCCGCCGAGGGCCTGGAAATACACCACTTCGAACCCAGTACGGGCGTCTCGGTGCTGCCACGCCGCGGTCGCGGGCACCGGCGCGAAATCCATGACAACCACCTTCCCACCGCCCTCCCGCTGCCGGGTGCTGCCCAGGCTTTTACTCACATGCCGCGGACAGGTGCTTCCCGGATCGTTATGGCGCTGCCAGGCACGTCCATGACGCTTCCGCGGACGGGTCTGGCGCTTTCCCGCCCGGCTGGTGCAAGGCGTCCGGGGCAATCGGCGCCGGCGACGGTACCTGGGGGGTAATGCGGGCAGCCTGCGGAGGCTACCGGGAAGGGAGGCCGAGCGCTTCGGGATGGGCCCGGCGGTAGTGCTCGGTCAGGACCTCACTAAGGCTGCCGGGCCGGTACGCGACGGTGCGGTGGCAGATCTGGCAACGGGTGACCGGCAGCTTGGTAACGGTCACAGGGAAGCGGCGGGAAGGCGACTGGCTCATTTGCCTCTATGATGCCAGCCCAGCCGGAGCGATCCTGCCCTGAGCCTGTGCCGCCGCACTCCTCGCGGCAATTGAGGACGTTTATCCACAGTGCGGCCGGGAATTATGGGCCCTCGCATGCGTTAACATGAGCGGTACCCAAGAACCGAGCTGGTCGTCCGACGACGACTTTCCCGTGCCGTGGTTACCAGCCCACCGGTGGCTCCGGGTCCGCGTGAGACGCTAGTCGAGGCACGCTGCGTTGATCCTTGGAGGTCCGCAAGTCGGTTCGGCGTTCGAAGCACCAGGCCCTGTGCTCGGGACGTTCCTCGCCCCGGCCGCGGGACTGTGCGGCATGCTGCCGTGGTCACCGTGCCCCGGCATTCCAGAGGAGAAGTCTGTGGCTCGACCAGGCCAGCGCCAGACGGGCGCTCGCCGTACCGCCCCGCGGAAGCAGCGACGCTTCCACGACCGCGGCGACGTCGTCTCGGTGCTCGCCGAAACCGCCCGTGAGGTCGAGGCGGCTGCTCGGCGCGGCCGCGTGACGCCGGCCGTGCGTACGAAGTTCCAGGCCGTCGCCCTGCTGCTGCGGGACGAGCGCGCCCGCGTCCGGGCCGCGGCCGGAAGTGACAGTTATCGGGCCGAGCAGCTCAAGAGGCTGGACGGCATCGCGACCATCCTCGCGACGACCGCCGTCCGGGACGCTGGGCTACTGGCGCTGCTCGCCGAGGGCTCCGGCGTCTCCGACGCGGCCCGGTCGCTCAAGCGGGAAATGCTGCGGGACCTCGGCATCGCGCCGGCGCCCGAAGAGATCGCGCCGACGGAGACCGCTACAGCTTCCGCCGGCTCGGAGCGGCGGGTCGTGCCGCAGTCGGTGATCTCCCGGCAACTGGCGAACCCCTTTCTCGCCCCCGACTTCTCCGCCGTTCCGCAGCTCACCTCCCGTCCGCGCCGCCTGGCCGGCTGGGAGCTGCTCGGCCCGCTGCTGAGTTCCTTCGAGCGTGCCGGCGGGGGAACCCCGGCGTGCATGGCGCTCCCGGCGCCGACGGCACGGTTCACCCCGGCGGGCCAGGAACTGATGGCGCACCAGGGGCAGCTGGTCGCCGCGGCCGCTGCCGGTCACCGGACGTTCCTGCTCGCTGATGAGCCGGGTCTGGGCAAGACGGCCCAGGCGCTGCTCGCCGCGGAAGCAGCGAACGCCTACCCGCTGCTCGTCGTCGTGCCGAACGTCGTCAAGACCAACTGGGCCCGTGAGGCGGCCCGCTGGACTTCCCACCGCCCGGCCACCGTGGTGCAGGGCGTCGGCGAGGCTGTCGACGGGTTCGCCGATATTGTCGTGCTCAACTACGAGGTTCTCGACCGTCACATGGGCTGGCTCAGCGACTTCGGCTTCCGCGGCATGGTCGTGGACGAGGCCCACTTCATCAAGAACAAGACCTCGCAGCGCTCGCAGCACGTCCTCGCGCTCTCCGACCGCATCCGGTCCCGTACGGACCAGCCCCTGCTGATGGCGCTGACCGGCACCCCGCTGATCAACGACATCGAGGACTTCCGGGCGATCTGGCAGTTCCTCGGCTGGATCGACGACAGCAAGCCCCTCGACGAGCTGATGGACGCCCTTGAGGACACCGGCCTGACGCCCGCCGACCGGGGCTTTTACGCCGCGGCGCGCCAGTGCGTGATCGACCGCGGCATCGTGCGCCGCCGCAAGCTCGACGTGGCCGCCGACATCCCGGCCCGCCGTATCGCCGACCTCCCCGTTGAGCTGGACGAACGGGCCGGCCGGTCGATCCGGGCGGCAGAACGGGCCCTCGCCGGCCGGATGGTGGCGCGGTACAAGACCGCGCTCGCGAACCGGTCCTCCGACGTCGGCGTCGAGGGCATCAACCACGACCTCGTCCGCCGGGTGGCCCGGTCGGAGCTGAAGGAGGCGACGACCGCGCAGTCCGGCGAGAATGTGTTCACCATGATGCGGCGCATCGGCCAGGCGAAAGCCGAACTGGCCGCGGACTACGCGACGCAGCTGGCCCGCAGCGCCGGCAAGGTCGTCTT
>Ga0302180_10001864_pt1 | contig 16720 bp, 14 predicted proteins | sample I_Palsa_E3_2_FD_200575 | JGI IMG/M metagenome (GOLD analysis project Ga0302180, IMG submission 200575) | Peat permafrost microbial communities from Stordalen Mire near Abisko, Sweden - I_Palsa_E3_2 | ecosystem: Environmental > Terrestrial > Soil > Palsa > Peat permafrost | place: Sweden... | reverse complement strand
AGTTCTTTGGGTTCAAAAATGATCGCTGCCTTGCCATCGGGTGTGATGCGGTACACCCGGGCGGGCGCGCCCGCCGCCACATAGACGTTGCCGGCATCGTCGGCTGCAATCGCCCAGATGTAGGTGGAAGGCGTGGCATACAAGCTCTTGAACGTGGGCGCCAGCTCCAGGCCGCCCGCGCTGCGAATCGCCACGCCCGCGGCTGTGCCCTTGGTCAGTTCGTCAAATTTCGACTGTTCCCAGGTGCGCGTGCCTTCGGCGAATGCCGTCGAAACCAATCCGGAGCCGCTCAAGTTTGTGAAGAGGAAACCAGCAAAAAGGAAGAAGAAAATCTTTCGCGCACTCTGCAATTTCATACCTCGAAGCGTCGTTGTGGAGGAATGTTCAGGTTACCACGCCTGACGGATGCGAAGCGGAAGACCGAAGGCCGACGGGGCCGCACGGAGGCCGATTCTCCGTGGTATCGTAAGATTTCATGCATTCTCCGCGCCAGGATCTGCTCCGCCTGCTCGCCTACAAGTCTTTCCGGTTGGGCGAGTTCAAACTCTCTTCGGGCGGCACCAGCGACTACTATATCGACTGCCGCACCACAACTCTTGACGCCAAGGGTTCGCGCCTGACCGGCGAAGTGTTTTCAGACGAAATCCGGCAGCGCGGATGGAAGCCGCAAGCCATCGGCGGCCTAACCATGGGAGCGGATCCCATCGTGACGGCGGTCTCGGTAGTGAGCGGCGAGCTGCATGGCTTTCTTGTGCGCAAAGCCGAAAAGCAGCACGGAACCGGAGAGCGCATCGAGGGCTTTCGCGAAAAAGGCGCACGCGTGGTGATCGTCGATGATGTCTGTACTACCGGCGCCTCCACAGTGCAGGCGATCGAGGCGGCGCGTGAATTCGGATTCCAGGTGGTTGGGGTTATGTGCCTGGTGGAGCGCGAAGAAGCAAAAGGAAGGACTAGCGTGGAGAAGGCCGCGGCCCCGTCGCCGTTCGTATCCATCTTCACTGCCCGCGATGTCCGCGCCGAGCACATTCTGCAGACAGACGATACCGAGCCCGCGATTCTTGCGGTCGCAGCGAGTTGCGAAATTTGCGGGCGGCCGGCAGCGACGAATGTTCCAGGGAAGCGCTGTGCGGCGCATAGAGCGTAGAACCTATGAACGACTAACGACCAACGACTAACCCATGATTCAAACTCTCGAATGGACTGACAAAGGCGTACGCTTCATCGATCAGACGAAGCTGCCCACTGAAGAAACCTACGTCACTTGTACGACCCATGAGCAGGTAGCCGACGTTATCCGGACCATGGTGGTGCGCGGAGCGCCCGCCATAGGCGTGGCCGCGGCGATGGGGATTGCTCTGGGTGCGAAGAATTCGAAAGCTGCGAACGTCGGCGAATTCAAACGGGAGTTCGATCAGATTTGCGATGTGATCGGCAAGACTCGCCCGACGGCGGTGAATTTGTTCTGGGCAATCCGCCGGATGCAAAAGAAGTTCGACATTCTGCATACACTTTCTGTGGCGGAAATCAAACAAGCGTTGATCGAGGAATCCCAACGCATACACGCGGAAGACATTGCCGCCAACCAGGCCATGGGACGCCACGGCGCCACGCTGATGCCGAACGAAGGCGGAGTGCTTACGCACTGCAATGCCGGCGCGCTGGCCACGGCCGGATACGGTACTGCCCTGGGTGTGATTCGCGCGGCCGTCGAGCAAGGCAAGAAGATTCACGTCTATGCCGACGAAACCCGTCCCTTCCTGCAAGGCTCGCGTCTGACCGCCTGGGAGTTGATGAAAGACGGCATCCCCACAACGGTGATCTCCGACAACATGGCAGGCGCGATGATGAAGCAAGGCAAGATCGGAGCGATCGTGGTGGGCGCCGACCGCGTCGCAGCCAACGGTGACGTCGCCAACAAAATCGGTACGTACACCATCGCCATTTTGGCGAAGGAGCACGGCATCCCGTTCTACGTGGCCGCGCCCATCTCGACCGTCGACCTCGCTACCTTAGACGGAAGCAAGATTCCTATCGAGCAGCGTAACGCCAGGGAAGTCACTCACATCGCCGGAAGACAGATGGTTCCAAACGGCGTGTCCATCGAGAATCCGGCCTTCGACGTGACTCCGGCGAAATATGTAACCGCCATCATTACCGAGCGCGGCATCGCCCGCGCGCCTTATGAGCAGTCCCTACGCGGGCTGGTGGGCACAGAATCCAAGGTCGAGGTCTAGGAATTGTTGTGCTGTCGCGATGATTTCCTCGGCTTGTGGGGCGTAAGTCGCGGTTGCGGGATTTTGGATGCTGGGCCGTGACACTGCCCACATCGCGGGAGCAGAGCCCCGGTATCGTTTCTAGCAGGTGTCTTTATCGGTTCCATGGTTCGAACGTGCCATGGCGGAGCCTGGGACTTGGTGTGAGAAGATGGCCTCTACTGTTCCAGCCCCAGGCGGCCTAAGGCCGGGACAGGATGGACCCTAGCGGAGGCGGAGTGCATCTAACTCACCAGGTGGAAGAACAGGAAGCGCTGCTCCGGGTTCAAGGCTTGAAGAAGGTTTTCCGGTCCGGCGAATCGGACCTGGTGCTCTTTGAAAATTTGTCGTTTGAGGTGAAGCGAGGCGAGATGCTCGCGATTGTCGGCGAGTCAGGAGCGGGAAAGAGTACCTTGTTGCACATCCTTAGCGCTCTTGATCATGCTTCCGCGGGTGACGTATACTGCGCGCAATTGCAACTGAATGCGTTGTCGGCGGACGAAGCGGCGGAGTTTCGCAATCGCGAGGCGGGCTTCGTCTGGCAGTTTCACTATCTGCTGCCGGAATTCACGGCCGCGGAAAACGTGGCGATGCCGCTGCTGGTGCGGGGGCGCACCTGGGCAGAGGCGGCGCCGCAAGCTTCACGCTGGCTGCGAGAGGTCGGGTTGGAGCAACGCGGGCATCACCGCTCGGGAGAGCTTTCGGGCGGAGAACAACAGCGGGTGGCTCTGGCACGGGCGCTCATTACCGGTCCAAAATTGCTGTTGGCGGATGAGCCTACCGGGGACCTTGACGGACATACGGCGGAAGCGGTTTTTGAATTGATCGCGCGATTACATCGCGAGCACCAGCTCACCTCCCTTATTGCAACGCATAACTTGTCGTTCGCGCGGCGCTGCCACAGGGTTCTGCGGCTGGAGCGGGGGCGCGTGGAAGAAATCAAGCCGGAGTCGTTGCCGTAGGGAACGAGGACGCGAAAGAGCAAGATTAGTAAGACAATGTGCAAGAAAAGGGTTGATCGGCAGCAAAAGGGGGATTGAACAGGTTCCTTACGTAACATTACAAAAACGTTGGGGTACTTGGGCTGGGTGGCTGTTTGATTGCATAATGAGGATAGTAGGGATGGTCAGGCCTGTCAGGGATTTAGGGGGCCAGGTCGAGCGGATTCGAGTTCTTCTCGGCCGGGGGAGTCAGGGGGAAGGGCATTATGTTTGAACGTTATACCGAGAAAGCCAGGCGTGTCATCTTCTTTGCGCGCTACGAAGCAAGCCAGTTCGGGTCTCCTTATATAGAGACCGAGCACCTGCTGCTGGGGCTCTTGCGCGAAGATAAGGCCCTGACCAATCGGTTCCTGCGGTCGCACGCCTCGGTTGAGTCCATCCGCAAGCAGATCGAGGGTCACACCACTATCCGGGAAAAGGTTTCGACCTCGGTGGACCTCCCGCTGAGCAACGAGTGCAAGCGCGTGCTGGCCTATGCCGCGGAAGAGGCGGAGCGGCTCTCGCACCGGCACATTGGGACCGAGCATTTGCTGCTGGGATTGCTGCGGGAAGAGAAGTGTTTTGCCGCGGAGATTTTGCACGAGCGCGGTTTGCGGCTGGCGACCATCCGGGAAGAATTGGCACGAACCAGCCAGGAAAAGGCGCAGCCGCAACGGCAGCGTGAGTCTTCCCTGTTGAGCGAGTTTTCGCGCGATCTCACCCAGGCTGCGATGGATAGCCAACTGGATCCGCTGGTGGGCCGCGACGGAGAACTCGAGCGCGTGGTGCAGATTCTGTGCCGGCGTACCAAGAACAATCCGGTGCTGATCGGCGAGCCCGGCGTGGGGAAGACAGCCATTGTCGAAGGCCTCGCGCAGCGCATTGCCGATGGCGAGGTGCCGTCGTTTCTCGCAGACAAGAGAATTCTGGCGCTCGATCTCTCCTTGATTGTTGCCGGAACGAAATATCGTGGACAATTCGAGGAGCGGCTGAAGACCATCATGAAAGAGCTGATGGAGTCGCAGAATTCCATCATCTTTATTGACGAGCTGCATACGCTGGTGGGCGCGGGATCGGCGGAAGGGTCGCTGGATGCCGCGAACATTCTGAAGCCGGCATTATCGCGCGGCGAGATTCAGTGCATCGGCGCCACCACTCCCGGAGAATATCGCAAGTCGATCGAGAAAGATCGCTCGCTCGAGCGCCGTTTCCAGGCGGTAAAGGTTCCTCCGCCGAACGAGGCCGACGCAATCAAGGTGCTGTTCGGCATCAAGGACCGGTACGAAAAGTTCCACGCGGTTACCTACACGGACGATGCCATCAACTTCGCGGTGTCGCACTCGAACCGCTACATTCCCGACCGGTTCCTGCCGGATAAGGCGATTGACCTGGTGGATGAAGCCGGCGCTCGCGTGAAGCTGCGCCAGACCTCGCAGCCCGAGGAGATCACCGAGGTACAGAAGCGGATCAAGTTCATCGTGCATCGCATGGAGAACGCGATCGCCAATCATGAGTTCGAGAAGGCCCGCTTCTACTCCGACGAAGAACGCAAGGAGCGCGAGAATTTGCGGGCGCTGCGCGAGAAATATCATCTGGATGAATCCTCGACCGGCGTAGTGGGCCGCGAGGACATTGAAGATGTGGTTTCGCGCTGGACCGGCGTTCCCATTACCTCGATCAAGGAAGAAGAGACGCAGAAGCTGCTGCGCATCGAGGAAGAGCTGCACAAGCGGATCATCTCGCAGGATAAATCGATCAACGCGCTGGCCCGGGCGATCCGGCGTTCGCGCGCAGGGTTGAAAAGTCCGAACCGGCCCATTGGCTCGTTCCTGTTCCTGGGCCCAACAGGCGTGGGCAAAACGGAAGTGGCGCGTACGCTGGCCCAGTTCATGTTCGGAACGGAAAAGGCCTTGGTCCGCTTCGACATGTCGGAGTTCATGGAGAAGCATTCGGTTTCGAAGCTGATCGGCTCGCCTCCGGGCTACGTGGGCTACGAAGAAGGCGGCCAGCTTACCGAGCGCGTGAAGCGGGCGCCGTATTCCGTGGTGCTGCTGGATGAAATCGAGAAGGCGCATCCGGATGTGTTCAATATCCTGCTGCAGGTTTTTGAAGATGGCCAGCTTACCGACGGACTCGGCAACACGGTCGACTTCAAAAACACGATCATCATCATGACGTCGAACATTGGGGCGCGGCACCTGCAGAAGCGCGAGGGCTTCGGCTTCCAGTCGACCAAGGACGAAATGGTTTCGGGCAAGGTCGAGGAGTTGGTGAAGGGCGAAGTGAAACGCACCTTCAACCCTGAATTCCTCAACCGTCTGGACGAGATTATTCTGTTCCTGGCGTTGAGCGAAGCGGACCTGATCCAGATTCTGGAACTCATGGTCACTCAGCTCAACACTAACCTGGCGCAGAAGGCGATCACTGTGACGGTAGCCGATGAGGCCAAGAAGTGGATCCTCAACCAAACTCTCACCGACCGCACCTACGGAGCGCGCCCGCTGCGCAGGGCGTTGCAGAAGTATATTGAAGACCCGCTGTCAGAGGCGCTGATCCAAGGCACGATCACGACACGCCCGGCATTCATCGAGGTCTTCCTCGAAGATAACAAGCTGTTCTACCGGCCGGTGGACGCGGAGAAGACCGAGGGCGTGCTGCTGTACGAGAATAGCTAGCTCCAGATAGCTATCAGCTTTTAGCCGTCAGCGCGAGCTGGCGGCTTTCTGTTTTTTGCGACCGATCCTGTTCGGGACGAATCTGGACACGTGAGGTGTTTACTGGGAGGACGTAACATGGATAAGGTCAACATCGCCGACAAGTTCGCGAAGATTTCGGAATATTGGAAGCCCTACATCGCCGCCGAGCTGAACGGCCAACACGTGAAGCTCGACAAACTGAAGGGCGAGTTCGTGTTTCACCACCACGAGCGCGAGGATGAGATGTTCCTGGTGGTGAAAGGCCGCTTCCGCATGGAATTCCTCGACCGCCATGAATGGATCGAAGAAGGCGAGTTTATCGTCGTGCCGCGCGGAGTAGAACACCGTCCGGTCGCGGACGAAGAATGCTGGCTCCTGCTGTTTGAGCCAGCTTCCACGCTGAATACAGGCAACGTCGTCAACGAGCGTACGCTGCCCGAACTGGAGCGAGTTTAGCAAGCGAGTTTAGCAAGCGAGTTTAACCATGGAACTTACCGTTTACTCAGCCGCCTGGTGTCCCGATTGCCGTGAGGCCAAGCGTTTTCTGGCCAAGCACAACATCCCGTACAAGGAGATTGACGTCGAGACCACGCCGGGCGCGGTGGATGAGATCGTCAAGCACGCAGGCAAGCACGCTATCCCGCAATTCGTCATTGATGGCGAGTGGGTCCAGCCCTACGTTGCGGGTAAAGGATTTCTCTACGAGGAGATGGCCAAGCGCCTGGGGATCGGCAGGCCCTAGTCTAAAGTTACATTAAGAGCCAATTCTATTCGTTAGGCGGCGGTTCCCTGCCATCCCCAAGACACTTTCGATATCCCCTGTACATCATCTTCCGTACCGTGGAAAAGCCTTGCCGGACAAGGGAAGATGACCACTCATGCCCGGACCGGAGATTCCGCAGGAACCGAACGAGGTCAGCGAGAGCTGGCAGCAACTCGTGCAGGCCGTGCTGGCATTGGTAATGCTGGCTGGCGCGGCGGCCATATTTTACTATTACTCGCACTTCACGGCGCAGAGTGTACAGCCCAATGAACTGCAGAGTCAGGTAACCCAGCTTACACGGCAGGTGGCGCAACTCGAGAAACAGCAGGCAATGCCGGCTCTGGTACTGAACCGGTATCGAAATTCCATCGGTTACATTTACGGCGTATATCAGGTTGGGTTCGCGCACCAACCAGCGACAATTCGGGCGCGCGTGTCGGGCACGGGATTCCTGGTGGGCGACGGTCTGATGGCCACAAACCGGCATGTGGCCGAGCCCTGGTATGGCGATAGCGAAGCCGAAGAACTGATCGATCATGGCGCAACCGCTATGCTGGAAAGTTTGGTGGTATTTTTTCCGGGCTCGCCAACGCCGCTGAGCTTGACCCCGGGCACGGTTTCTTCTACGGGTGATCTGGCCGTGCTGCGCATCGAAAACAAGAATGCGGTGCGCGGAATCGCCGTGCTGCCCCTGTCAAAAAGCGCAGCTCTGCCCGGAGAACTGGTAACCGTGATCGGCTATCCCATGGGTATCGCCGGGATGGTGGCTAAGTCGCCGAGCGGGATTTACCGGCGGCTGGCCTACCGGCACAACGACATTACCGCGGCCAGCGAACTGGCGGCGCTATCGCTAATTCGTCCTTCGACCACGTGCGGGCATCTGGGCGATGTGGTGGGTGACAAACTGATCTACGATGCGCCCACGGCGCACGGCGGCAGCGGTGGCCCCGTATTCAACTCCAACGCAGAAGTGATCGGAGTGAACTCCGCCTACATCGACGGATTCTCCGGCGGCACACTGGGAGTCTCAGTGGAGTCGTTACGGCCGCTAATCGAGGCAGCCGAGAAAAAGCCATAGAGAGTCAGCCAGACTTTATCGCAGTGATTCCCGGTCACTGCATCCGCCCGTAAAACGCTTTGCAGTAAGGCTATTTCAATCCCGAAACGTTGAGGCCGGCTTTCCTGGGGAACCATCCCGGTTCGCGCACGTGTTCATCCTGAAAACGGCGCAGGCGGGCGGCCATCACGCCGCTGCGCCCGAGGTAGCCGACGGCTTTTCGACCGTCGGCGCGATCGACTACTGGAAGCCGTCCGATGTCATAACGCAGCATCTTCGAAGCTGCCTCGGAAACCAGTTCGTCGGGATGAGTGACCACCAGTCGAGTGCTGCCTGCCTGCTGAACGGTCATGGCTCCGGAAGAATCTTTGTCGAGCGCGCGGAGCAAGTCGCCGCGAGTGATGATGCCAGCCAATTTTCCGTCGTCGTCGAGGATCAGCAGAGCCTCGTGGCGAGCGACCGCAGGATCGTGTTGCGCAATGCGTTCGGCGAGAGCGCCCACGGTGATGTTGGCCAGGATGGCCGGCAATTCCTGTTCCATCGTGTCGGCGACTCTCACTTGGGAGAGAACATCAGCCTCGTAGTCCTGATGGACGTGAAGCCCGCGGCGCGCCAGCTTTTCCGTCATGATCGAACTGTTGGGCATCAAGAGCATCGCGATGCCGTCGGCGATGACGCTGACCAGCATAAGAGGCAATACGGAGTTATAGTCGCGCGTGATTTCGAAGGCGAAGATGATGAACGTAAACGTGGCGCGCGAGGCCGCGGCAAAAACCGCGCCCATCGCTACCAGTGCGAAAGCTCCGGGTGAAAGATGCGCGCCGGGCAGAAGGTGATTGGAGACCATGGCGAAAATGCCGCCCATGGCCGCGCTCCACATGAAGCAGGGCGCCAGCAATCCACCGGAGGTGCCGGAGCCGAGTGACACCGCCAGGGCAACGGCCTTGGCCAGCAGGACGACGAGCAAGAGTTTCCAGGCGAGCTGGCCATTGAGAATGTCGCCGATAGTGTCGTAGCCGACGCCGAGCACGCGAGGCACAAAGAATCCGATGATGCCCAGACCGAGTGCGCCAATGGCAGGCCACCACATTTCGTTGATGGGAAGTTTTTCGAACTGATCTTCCACCCAATAAAGGAGTTTGCTGAAGCCCACTGCGGCGAGGCCGCAAATCAGTCCCAGCACAAGATAAAAGGGCAGGCCGCGGGGAACAGCGAAGTCCATCGGGCTGACTTTGAACATCGGTCCCAATCCCAGAAGCTGCATGTGGACAGCGGTTGCCAGCGTGCTCGCAATCACGAGTGGGATGAACGAGCGCGATTTGAATTCAAAGAGCAACAGCTCAATGGCGAGAATCACACCGGCGATCGGGGTGTTGAAGGTGGCTGACATGCCGGCAGCGGCGCCGCAGGCGAGCAGCACTTTGCGCTCGACCGCTGTGGTGTGAAACGCCTGGCCGACGAGTGAACCGATCGCTCCGCCCGTCTGAATGATCGGACCCTCCGCGCCAAAGGGGCCGCCGGTGCCGATCGCAATGGCCGCCGAGATGGGCTTCAGGATCGCCACACGCGGGGCAATGCGGCTGCGGTTGAACAACACCGCTTCCATGGCTTCCGGAATGCCGTGCCCCTTGATTTTCGACGTGCCGTACTTGGCCATGACGCCCACAATGAGGCCGCCGATGACCGGAACGACGATCACCATCCAGCCGAGGTGGTTGTGCTGCGCGCTGGAGAAGTCGGCCGACCAGCGATGGAAGAAGAAGAGATTGGTGAACAGGCCGATCAGTTTGTACAGAGCGAAGGCAACGACGCCAGCCACCAACCCGATCGCAGCAGCGAGAAACGAGACCAGCAGCATGCGGAAGGCCGCCGGTGGTGGCGAGTCAATTGCCTTGCCAGTGCGGTTGCGCTCCGGAGCGATGTCACTCATAAGTGCTTTATGATTTTCCTTTTTCGTGAGAGGAGGCAGGACGCAGAAACGCGCTTTCGCTGCCTTCACGCATGATGCGGCGAAGAGCGGCCACTAGTTCAGGTCCGGCCGAGCGAATTTCGTCGTGATGATGAAGCGCCAGCTCGCCCAGGACCTTCTCGCCTTTCGAAGTGAGCGCGAGCAGCACCTCGCGGCGATCGTCCTGCGCGCGGGTGCGATGGACGAATCCCCCTGCTTCCAGGCGGTTCACCAACTCCACCGCGCTATGGTGGCGGATTTGCATGCGCGTGGCCAATTCGCGAATGCGCGGCCGCACTCCGGCCGGCATGCCCTTGATGGCCAGCATAAGCTGATACTGGCCACGCTCCAGGCCTGCCTGCTTGACCACTTGCTCACTGAAGTGAAGAAAGCGGCGGATCTGGTAACGGAACTCCGCCAGCGCCTGATAGTCCGACAAGGTGAGCTTCTTCATGCCGCCGATTGTATCGTGCCGCGATCCAGTAACTCTTCGTTAGTATATCGTAAGGCGACATAACATGAAAACGCTCTCCTGCGGCAGCCGCCTTAGCTCTTGGCGGATACGTACTGGGCCTCGCCGTTGCCGAATGACCAGTTTTCCTTCGGCACTTCCACCAGGCTGATAAAGACATCCTCCCGGCGCAGCTTCAGGGCTTCGTGCAATCCGTCCGCAACGGCTTTGTAGAAGCGCTGCTTCATCTCAACGGTGCGGCCACTGCTCAGAGTAATTTGTACAAAGATGCAATCGTCGGACCGGTGAATGCCAAGGTAATCCCGGTCAAACAGCAACTCGGCTTTGGGATGTTCGGTGACGATCTGGAAACGATCGTCCTTCGGGACCGTGAATGCGTCCAACAACGCCTGGTAAACGATCTGACCAACCTGTATGCGATATTCCGGCGGCTTGCCTTCGAGAAGATCGATTCGGACCAGAGGCATGCTTTCTCCTTTAACGAGGTGACGGATTGTGTTTCTATATCGATGCAATCGCCGCGTGATAGGGTGCTGCGTCCCCACGCTCCCGGCGGCTCCTGTGTTACACTTTGGAATTCGCAGATGATTTCCCGCTAGCATAGGACATCCGATCCGCACATGCTTCTTTCCAAGGATTATGTGGGCTACCTGGCCCGCGAAGTTACCAAGAAACTGATTGCCGGCAAGGCCATCGAGACTTCGGCCGTGCCCAAGGTCACCGAGCGCGTCCACGCCGCTCTACTCGACGAACTCACCCTCGAAGACCGCATCAACGACGAAGTCCGCGTCATCCTTGAAGCCTATTCCGAGGAGATGAACAAGACCGGCGCCAACTACCAGGAGATGTTCCGCAAGGTAAAAAGCGAACTGGTGCGCAAGTACAAGGCGGTCCTGTGAGACTAAGCCGCGACAAGGTGAATGTGCTGGCGCGAGCCGTTGCTGACGCCCTCAAACAGATGGACGAGGTCGACTTCATCGAAGACCCCAACACCATCCGCCAGGAAACCCGCAAGATCCTCGAAGACCTTCTCAATCACGAAGCGAGAATCGACCAGGCCGCCCGCCTGAAGATCGAAAGCCAGAAACGCACCATCCTCGAAGGCTCCCAGGAGTGGGACATCCTCTACCGCAAGTATTACAACGAGGAAGTGAAAAAGCTGGGGATCTGATCCCGAACCGCTCGGCGCAAACGTTGAGTCCGGGATCGACCCCGATTAACGCTACCCTAAGGCGGAATCACTTCCGATGACACAGGCATCCGCTGGGCCTCTGCCTGCCAACCGGGGGGAGCTATTCATTTTCGAGTGTGACTTTCAGGGGTGTGCGAAGCCCTGCGACGAATTGTCGCACGTAATTCTCCCAGTCTGTTTCCTCGGGAAAATCGCCGCTCTTGCTCCAGCCCGCGCCGAGATAATATAGGAATGGCTTGCCGGCCTGCGCTGGCGCAATGGCCAGTAAATTAGCAACTGGCGGCAAGCCCTCGTCGCTCGGCGTGGTGAGATCAGCTTGCGTCAGCTTGGGCAGCGTGGCGCTTTCGGTCGCGAATTCCTCGATCTTGTTCGGCAGCACGATCGCGCATCCGATGTTTCCGCGGTCGCGATCGGCGGGCTGCCAATAACTCATCCAACCCTCTTCTTGGTTCCTGGCGATCACACCGTCGCCGGGACGTTGCGCGATGCCAATCGCGATTTCGAACCGCGGGAGCTGGTCTCCGGCGAACATGCTTTCGGCGCGGGTCATGTTGGAACCGGCGTCAATGCGGATGCGCTTGGTTTCTGAGATTTTTCGTTTTCCGGCTTCCCAGCCGTCGTAGGTCAACTCGAATTCGGAGCGGACCGGCCCGGTGGTGATGATTCGCTCGCTGCGGTAATTGCTCGACACGTAGTATGTGTGACCGTCCCAGATGCCGAGCCCGCCGCAACCCCGGCTCCGCCCGACACGATAATCATCCAATCCTTCGCCGCGATCGTTGTGGTAATCGCCGTTCTTGTACCACTTGTTGATCACCAGGGCGCGCGTGCTCTTGACCCACACATCCACGCCACTGCTCACCGTGCCCTCGGCTGGAATCAGGTCCTGGTGGTACATGCGATGCGCGATTCGATCGCTCTCCCAGGCCATGTCGCGGTAGCGCTCGCCGATTTGCCGGGCGTAAGTTTTCACAATCGGCTGCGGCACGGCAGCCAGAGCGGAAGCGTCCATGATGTAGTAGGTCCGCGATTCCCCCGGCGCCAGATCCGCCTGGAAAAGGAATGTGTCCGGCGCTTGCCCTGATTCGCTGCCATAAATCTGCGAATCGAGAATGCGGGATGCGAGGCCATCCATCACCGCCAGGTTTGTCGAACGCAGCCCCCGGCGGGCCAATCGAGAAAGGCTCAATTCCACCGTTTCGCAATAGCGGTACAAATGGGCCGGATTGGTCACCTGGACCGCCAGCGGCTTGGCATTCTCAAACACTGCCATGCGGTACAACTCGCTGCCCGCCAGCAGAAACGCGCCGACACCGTACACCTCGGTAGAATCGTCTGCGAACGTTTTCGGGTCGGACCCGATCGGTTGAACATGAGTCAATTTGCCCTCGGCATCCACGCAACTGGTAAGGGCAGTCCACGCTTTGCGAATCACAGGCTCAAATCTTGCCCCCTCGAGCAAACCTTGATTCACGCCCCAAGCCAACGCGTAAGCATAAAAACCAGAGCCACTCGTCTCCTTGAGCGGATAACTCTGCGGATCGAGCAAGCTCGAATGCCACAGGCCATCGGGTTGCTGGGCGGTCAGAATCGTCTCTGCCATCGCTTGGAACAACTGTTGAAAACGCGCGCGGCTCGGATGGTTTGCCGGCAACAACTGCAGCATGCGGACCAGCCCGGCCATGACCCAGCCGTTGCCGCGGCTCCAGAAGATTTTCTTGCCGTTGGCTTCGCGCCGGTCGAAGTAGGTGCTGTCGCGGAAGTAGAGATGCTCGCCTGGATCGTAAAGATAGTCCGTCGTACGCCACCAATTCTTCACCGCAAAATCGAGATAGCGTTCGTCGCCTGTGGCAGCGAAGAGCTGCATCCACACGGGCGGGGCCATGAACAGCGAATCGCACCAGGACCACAATTGGGAAACCTGGTCGTAAGGCTGATGGAAATCCAGGCTTTGGACTTCCGGAGGCGCGGAGAGAATGGCCTCGAGCCGCGCCCGCAACGGCGCAATCATTTTCGGGTCGCGGTAAAGAAAATAGAGACCCGCGTACGCTTGGCCGACGGCCAAATCATCGGCATGATGCATGCGCGGCCCGGGTTTCCAGCCGTTGGCTTCGCCCATCGCGAGCAGCGCGTCACGGTATTTCGGGTCACCGGAGATGCCGGCCAGCGCCAGCATCCCTGCGTCTCCCGCGCCCTGCGTCCAATCGGTTGCGGGGTGCGCAGAAGGATGCGCGAGCTGCCAATCCGCCACGCGCTCCATAACCGAAAGAACATCCCCTGGCGTGAGTCGCCGGTTCGGAGAGTCCGCCGCGGCCATTGGCAATGCGATAGTGAAACTCAGGACGGCGATTCGCCAAATGCAGCGGCCATAAGAACTGAGCAGAAGAGCCTTCATTTTCATGCGGAGGCGCTTTGATAGGGATTGCTTATTCGAGCGCCCGCTCCGCCTCGAGCTTGGCTTGCTTCGGCAAAGGTCGCTCGCCCCAAGAATGGTGGAAGTTAAGAAAAGCTCCTTTACTTTAATCCTTCCACGAGATAGAGGTCTGACAGAATACGGTGATAGCCATATAAGCACGACTTGCCGTCCGGCGTGATGAGGATGGGACCAATGCGGCTTACGCCGGCTGAATCGGAAGGCATAAGCTCCTTCCACAGAGTCTTGTGTCCCGTCGACAAATCCAGCCGATAGACTTTGGCTGGCAGATCTCCCAGCCTGTAGAAATAGATTGCCTTTCCGTCGTCACTCCATTGAATAGGTTGCTCCCCCGGCTCAATGCCTGGAACAGCCCGAGGGTCCCCGCCGGCAACTGGGTAGAAATACGCCTTCTCATCTGGCCCGACGCCAACCACTTGCTGACCGTCCGGAGAAAGGACCAGAACGAGGGGGTCGATTCCTTCCGGCGAGATAGGCGTGGGCTTTCCGCCGGACAAATCCTGGAGGTAAATACGGGCGGCGTGACCGGGCTCCTTGCCGGAGAACAGGAAGCGCCGGCCGTCCGGCAGCCACCTCGCCCGGCTGTGATTGATTGAGTCGTGAGTGAGAGGCTTGGCCTCGCCAGGCCCGGTGGGAAGAAGAACAAGCTGGGCGGGAGCAGAAGGCGGACTGGCAATCACCCATTTGCCGTCAGGCGACACGGTGATCGCGAGTCCGTCTCCCAGGCGGACGGCCGAAGCCTCACTGACCTTTCGTTGATAAACGGAGTAGTTCGGCCCTCCGCCTTCACCTGCCTCGGTGAAGAGCAGCACCTTGCCATCAGGCGAAATGTCTGAGGGGTACGTGTAGTCAAGCCACGACAAATCGTGTTCCTTGCTGTCACCAGAAGTGAGGCCAATCAGCTCTCTTCGCCAGGTGTCGCGGGAAAGCAGCACGCGCCCATCCTGCCAAATATCTTGCACCGACAAAGTGTCGGGAACCGTTGCAATTAGCCGCTCGCGTCCGCCCAATGTCACAGCATAGATGGCGCGTTTAACCGACCCGGACCGGCTAGCAGTGAACCATAATTCTCCGCCGTCAGCAGACCAGGAGAGTCCCTGTGCTGTATTGAGTTCCGTAGCCAAAGTCTTGGCTTTTCCGCTCAGGTCCACGACGCGGAGAGAACCTCCGTCATCGCCGGGCAGAGGATGGTCCAGGAACGCCACCAAGTCGCCTTTTCGTGAAACTCGCGGATGGCTGATCCAGCCTGAGGTTTCGTACAGCACTTTCCCGATGGGAAACTCGAGCCGGTTTCGACCATTAACATCGCGCACGATCGCCAGGTTATTTCCGTCCGGGGACCAATCCGCCCACTGCACGTTTTCGAGCACGGGGCGCGGAGATCCACCGTTGAGTGGCACTCTGGCGAGCGTCCCCACTTGGGCATAAACTCCGGACGGACGGCTATCCATCGATACGGCCATCTCTCCGGTGGAGGAGATTGCCAAAAGCGCAGCTCCAGCGAGATTGAGGGAGCGCGATTGCGGACTTTCGGGGCTGGTGATGAACAAGTCGAGGGGAGAGCTTTGCCAGGAAGCTCCGTAGACGACCGACTGTCCGTTGGGGGTAAAATGCGCGGACCGAATGGTACCTCGGCGAAAGGTGAGCTGGTGGTAGAGGGGCTGTGATACCGGCGTCCAGCTGCCGCGGAGAAACCAGCCTGCACCTGCGCCCAGAATGAGGACGGCGCAGGCGATCAATCCCGTCGATCGGAGGGAATGCGTCTTCCTGACCGCCGCTGCCGCCAGCGCCGGAGCTGCGGCCGCCTGCGTCGCTGATACCGCACCCTGGGTCGCGGCGCTGCGGTTTGAGTCCAAGTCGCGTTTCAAGCGCCTTAATTCGGCGCGTATTTCAGAAGCCGTCTGATAGCGGAGCTCGCGGTCCTTTTCCAGCGCCCGGCCAATGATCCGGTTGAGATCGGGGGGCAGGCTGGGATTGAGCTGGGGGGCCGGCGTTGGGACGCGATTGAGGATGGCCTCGAAAACGACCGCGGAAGTGCTGCCGCCAAATGCCACTTGGCCGGTGCACATCTCATACATGACGGCGCCGAAGGAAAACAGATCGGTGCGGGCATCGAGTTCTTCTCCACGCGCCTGTTCGGGGGACATATAGGCGGCGGTGCCCACGGTACTGCCTGGACTTGTGAGTTGTTCGTCCCTGACATCCGCTATCGTTGAGCCGTTCATCGAAGCTGTAAGATTGCGGCTCGCGTTAACTTTGGCAAGTCCGAAGTCGAGAATCTTCGCCTGCCCGCGGCTGGTGATGAAGATATTGGCGGGTTTGATGTCGCGATGCACAATGCCGCGGTTGTGGGCCGCATCGAGTGCATCGGCGATCTGAATGCTCAGCTCCAACAACTCGTCACTCTTGAGCGGCCGGTTCTCGACCCTGTGCTTCAGGGTCTGGCCATCCAGAAACTCCATCGCGATAAATGCTTGCGCGTCCTGCTCGCCGATGTCGTAGATGGTGCAGATGTGAGCGTGATTCAGGGCCGACGCGGCCTGGGCCTCGCGACGGAAGCGGCTGAGGGATTGCGGATCGCGCGCCACTTCGTCAGGCAGGAACTTCAGGGCAACAAAACGGTGCAGGCGCGTGTCCTCGGCCTTGTAAACCACGCCCATGCCACCGCCGCCCAACTTTTCGAGAATGCGGTAGTGGGAAATGGTCTGGTCGATCATTCGAGTATGCCTGACTTTCGGGTCGCTTCATCTTACGGACACGGCATCCGCTAGTCAACGAATGACGCCTCTTGGTAGTGGGCCAGTCTGATTTCCACAGGCTAACCGAAATGGAGGACAACCACTGCGTAAATGATGGCGATTGCCCAAAGCCAAAGGAATATTTCCAGCGCAACGAATGTATGTGGGGTACTGAGGCTTCATGGGTA
>Ga0302180_10001862_pt1 | contig 16728 bp, 21 predicted proteins | sample I_Palsa_E3_2_FD_200575 | JGI IMG/M metagenome (GOLD analysis project Ga0302180, IMG submission 200575) | Peat permafrost microbial communities from Stordalen Mire near Abisko, Sweden - I_Palsa_E3_2 | ecosystem: Environmental > Terrestrial > Soil > Palsa > Peat permafrost | place: Sweden... | reverse complement strand
ACGAATGTAATTATCAAAATCACACGATCCGCGGTCGGCGCCTTGCGCAGCACATCGGTGAAGCGTTTCGGTTCGCTCATATTCCAGGCAACCACGAACAGGATCGCCGCCAGGGCGGCAAGCGGAATGTTCGACGCAAGAGGCGCCAGGAATAAGAGGACGGCGATGAGTGTTGCGACGTGCGTAAGGCCGGCCAGCGGGCTCGTGGCGCCGTTGCGAATGCTGGTTGCGGTACGCGCAATTGCACCCGTTGCAGCAAAACCCCCAAACAGCGGCGATAAAATATTGGCTATCCCTTGCCCGATGAGTTCTTGATTCGAATCGTGCCGAGTCCCGGTCATGCCATCTGCAACTACCGCCGATAATAGGGATTCGATCGCTCCCAACAGGGCGATTGTGAATGCAGGTGCGATGAGCGTGAGCAAATACGCGAACGACAGATCCGGCCAGACGAACACTGGTAATCCCTTTGGGATTCCGCCGTAGGCGCTTCCTATGGTCGCTACTCCAGGCAAATGAAAGGACGCTTGGACCAGAGTAGCAAGCGCCATCGCGATCAGTGGGCCGGGTACGCGCGACAGAAGCTTAAGTCGCGGCGCATAGAGCACAAGCAGCAGGCTGCCCGCCGCGAGCATTGCGGTCGGTGGATTAAAGTGCGGAAATGATTGGACGAGATGCCATAAGCGCTCGTGAAAGTGGGCGCCCGTCACGGGGGGTAGGCCCAGGAAGTCGCGCCACTGGCCCACAAATATGATTACGCCGATCCCGGCGGTAAATCCTACGATTACAGGAGCCGGTATAAAGCGGATGACCACGCCCATTTTGGCGAAGCCCATACACAGGAGAATGATTCCGGCTAACAGGCTCGCCGCCGCCAGCCCTGATAGGCCGTATTTGGCAGTGACGCCGGCCAGTATCGCTACGAACGCCCCCGTCGGCCCGGCGATCTGCAAACGGCTGCCGCCGAAGACCGACACGCAGGCGCCACCAATGATTGCGGTATATAAACCTTGCTCGGGCCTAGCCCCAGAGGCGATCGCAAAAGCCATGGCCAACGGCAGGGCTACGACCCCGACGATGATCCCGGCGATGACATTTGAAAGCCACTGATTGCGGCCCAGAAGTCCCGCGCGGTGTGCCTCAAGCAGTGCGATCATATGGCTGCAGCCCTTCGGAAGGAGAGGCAGCAGCCATGATAGCGACTAAGTGTCCTGATCGCGCGATTAGCGGCCAGGCCCAGCTGCTGCCGGTACGTCTTAAACCGCCGACACCCCGAGGCGCCGTGGTCCATCTTTATCGCCATTCAGAAACCGATCCCCATTGCTAGCTTGGCGCAGGCGGAACTCCGTCGAAGAACTCCACGACTCCAGTGTCGAGCGAATATTCCGCGCCGACGACGTGCAGCCCATCTTTCTGGATCAATTGTTCGAGGATCTCTGATCCATGTCGAAGCTGGTTTGCTGACATGCGGACATTCGCGCGAACCGATTGGTGCACCAAAGCGTCGGGGTCCCTTGCGAGATCTGTTCGCAGCAACGGTTCCACGGCAGGGCGGATCCGGTCAACGATTGCATGCAGATTCCGTGACTGATCTTCCGACCGACGCGCGAGCTGCTCCAAGGTCGCTATAACTGCATTGCATCTGGAGTGCCCCAGCACCACGACGAGTCGTGTACCCGAGCGTTCCGCAGCGAACTCGACGCTAGCAATTTGAGAGGGAGCGACGATGTTGCCAGCAATACGGATGACAAAGAGGTCACCAAGGCCCTGATCGAAGACGATCTCCGCCGGCACTCGCGAATCGGAACATCCGAGAATAATGGCGAATGGCTCCTGGCCTGCTGCCAGCGCTTGGCGGCGTGCCTGGTTCGTTATTGCGTCGCGGGCCCGGTCATCAGATAGGAATCGACGATTGCCCTCGCGCAAGCGTTCGAGCGCATCAAGTGCTGTGATCATTGTCTCTTTTATCCTCAGCTTGTTATTTGGCGCAAACCAAGTAGTCCGCCACGGCTTCGAGAACTATCTCTGGAAGTTTTTCGGCGACGGCAGCAGCCATTTGGTCACCGGACTGCACATCAGCGGGCGGCCCCGCAAGTGCGTGGTCTCTCGCTTCGGCACTCGGCCACTGTGCATAGCTATACCACACGCCGTCGCTGCCTCGATGCAGGCGCGAGCCAAGGGATCCCCTCTCCTTGAACATGAGCTCGGAGATGCGTGACCAAGCATGAATAAAGGTCTCCTCCGTGCCGGGATGCAATCGCCATCGATACAACACGACAAACCCAGGACCGCAACGAGCCATACGACTCTCCAGGAATGAATGACACTAACCCGATAATCACTATTATGGGTAGTTGTTGCGATCGATGGCTGCTCTACGTCGCCTGCGGGCGTCCCGAGCATCGAAAGCTTAAATTAGTCTACCGGAAGCCGCGAGCGGCCGCTTCGGCGCGAGCATTTCGTTAGGTCCGCTACTGATGAAGTTGGGTCGATAGTTGAGAGATGCGCTCGTGGGTGCGCTGGATTCGACGCCGAGACCGTGCGTGATCTGGGTGCATGCCACACATTGATGGCAATGGATAATGGGCGTAACGTTCCGTAACGGACGAGTGTATGGATGAGCCCTTTTGGTTAACGATCTCTCGAGAACTGCAAGCAATCTCGCAGGCGGGCCTCACATTCAGCAAGGATTCGTTCGATCAGCAGCGCTATCGGAGAATTCGAGAACTTGCAGCGATGATGATGAATCAAGGTTCTGGGACAAATTCCGAAAAGATTCTCGATTTATTTACCCGGGAAGTCGGATATCCCACGCCGAAGGTGGATGTTCGCGGCGCCGCCTTCGTCGATGGCAAGGTTTTGATGGTTAAAGAAGCCGCAGATGGCCGGTGGACTCTGCCGGGCGGCTGGGCAGATGTGAACCAGTCTGCCGCCGAATGTGTCGTTCGTGAAATCGCTGAGGAATCAGGCTTCGAGAGCAGGGTCCTCAAGCTCGCTGCGGTTTGGGATTACAGCAAGCAGGGACACCGCCCGCGCCATCCGGCCTCCATTTACAAAATGTTCTTTATCTGCGAGCTGACGGGGGGCGCGCCGCGCCCAAGCGTAGAGACCACGGAGGTTGGCTTTTTCGCCCGGGATTGCCTGCCGGAGTTGTCGGGTGGCCGAATTACGCACGACCAAGTTCAGAAGATGTTCGAGCATACGCTGCAACCATTTCTGCCCGCTTATTTTGACTGACGGCGCCGTCGCCGCACAGCTCCGCGATTCCCCTTGAGCGCTAGGTTATTGGGACCACGGCGAGGGCTTCAGTCGCGGTGGCCGAAGCGCCATCCCGGCGGGGCGCCTTTCTTGTAGCAAATGCTCAGGAGTAAAAATACCATCGCGAACGCGAAGGCCAAGTGGGCGAACATGTTATGAGGAACCAGATAGCGTCTCCCCAGTATCAGTGCAGCAAACCATAAGCCGAGTACGGCCCAGCCCTGCCACGTAATCGGCAGCCCCCATCCCCAGCCATAGCGCCGTGCGCGGAACCAGTATTCTTGCTCATCCATACTCATCTCTCATGCTCCCGCGATCGGCGCGAAACCATCTAAATCAATATACGCTCCGCCAAGCGAACCTTTTCTTCTTCCCGCCGATCATACAGCGTCGCAATGAGCTGCTATCAGTTGTAGCAGTTTACAAGTAGTGTTTACCAAGATTGACATCGATAGCGAGTTGCGCGATCGCGGGCATAAGACGCATCAAATACGCTGCTGCCGGCGCCCGTGGATTCTCAGGTGCTAGCGGCATTCAATTGCTCGATAGCCGCCTTATCCAAAGTCATTTTTGTGGCGGCGACCAATTCCACTACCTGATCGACTGTCGTTGCGCTCGCGATCGGAGCGGTTATGCTGGGACGCGCAATCTGCCAGGCAAGCGCTACGCTTGCGGGCGATGCATTGTAGCGTCGCGCGACGGCATCGAGCGCCGCGAGAATCCGCAAGCCGCGCTCGTTGAGATATTTTGCGACTACACCGCTGCCGCGTGCGCTTTTTGCCGCATCTTCCGGCTTGCGATATTTTCCGCTGAGAAAGCCGGAGGCGAGCGCAAAGTAGGTAACGACGCCGATCTGCTGCTGTCGGCACAGCGGTTCGAGAGCGGTTTCGTAGTCAGCGCGCGCATAGAGGTTATATAGCGGCTGCAGCACTTCGAAACGCGGCAGGCCATGTTTGCGGCTGGTTTCGAGCGCCTCGGCGAAGCGCGCCGCCGTGAAGTTCGATGCGCCGATTGCGCGCACCTTCCCCTGCTTGATCAGATTCTGCAACGCGCCAAGCGATTCTTCGAATGGAACGCTTTCATCGTCGCAATGGGCAAAATACAGGTCGATATTATCGGTCTGCAGCCTACTCAAGGACTCCTCGACAGAGCGCGCGATATGGGCGGCGGAGAGCCCTTTTCGATCGGGCGCCATCTCCATGCCGACCTTCGTCGCGATCACCACATCTTTACGCCGTGCACTACGCTGCAGCCAGTTGCCGATGATCGTTTCCGATTCACCCCCGTGATGGCCCGGAAGCCACGTGGAATAGACATCTGCGGTATCGATGAAGTTGAGCCCGGCGTCGACAGCCGCATCCAGGACTCTAAAGGAAGCCGCTTCGTTTGCGGTCCAGCCAAATACATTGCCGCCGAGACATAGCGGCGCGACCCGTAAACTCGAACGCCCTAACGGTCGAAGTTGCATGGGCACCTCTGGGTGGAAAGCGAAGACCTGCTCGAGTGACCTGCGGACCGGGTTATGAACATTGAAGTGCGCTCCATATACCGCGAGTAACGGGTGAACTTAACATTTACTCGACAAGCGCCGCCGGCGGATCAGTTTGCGCCCGTCAGGCGCTCGGCAAGATAGTGCTCGACAAGCGGGCCCCACACTGTGGAACCTCCCGGTCCAAAGAAGAGATGGTGCCCGTCGTCGTTATAAGGCCCCGGCTCTTTCAGATCGGCCTTGCTACCCGCCGCTGTGAAAGCTTGCCACATGCCGCGGGCTATGGACGGAGCAAAGTAGCTGTCATTTGCGGCATAAATCCAAAGCATCGGCGTGGCAGCCGACTTGCCGAAGAAACCGGCGCCTTCCACGAGCCGCTCCGGATGACAGTTCTCATTCTTCCGGTCGTTCTGGTGTCCGCCTCGTCCGCCAGCCATGACGACAAAAGCTGCGACCCTGGGATGGGGCAACGAGTCATAAGCGATCGCGCCCCAGCCCCCCGCCGACTGCCCCACTATTACGGCACGGTCATGGAGTACGAATGGCAAGGCGGTCGCATAGGTAACTACTGCGTCGATGTCTCGCGCCGTCTCCATGCCAGCGCGGACATATTCGGCGCGCGCGCAGCCGCCGAAGCTCTCGGCCCAGTCGCCGCCCGTCTCACCGTAGCCACGGCGAAGCGCGAACACGACGACGTAGCCACGCCTCAGGAACCACTGGGGTGCCTCCGCGTCGCAGCGGCCGAGCTGCATTGTCGGACGGGCTGCGGCGTTGGGCGGAGAGCCGTGGTTGATGACGACTAAGCGCGCGGGAACGTCACTCGCAGGACGGCAGACGCGCGCCCGTAGTTGCAAGGCCTGTCCTTTTGCATCAGTCACGGGAACCCAATGGAGTTCAGCCCGGGATTCGCCACCCATGCCCGCAGTTCGGATAGCCGCCGACGAGGCATTGCCTTCCTGGCTCATTGCCTTTGGCAGGATACAGACAAAGAGGAGGACGGTTCCGAGGACGGAAGTCCAAGCGAGGCCACGGATTGACAAGGCCATTCGCAGCAACTGTCGTAGCCCTCACGCTGTTGTGGAGTCAACGATACCGCGACGCGGCCACGGCCTGCCAGCGCCGTGGATTACACCCGAAATAAAGCCCGAGTGGATGGGCCGGCAGAACTCGTAACGCCGCAGAACGCATCTTGCACGATGGCTCTATCCCTGCAAAGCTTGCCCCACACTCTCAACTGATCAGGCCTCCATGCATGCAACAAGACTTCGCGCCGTCAAGATTGCGCTCGTCGCGCTCGTTATGACGAGTCCTGCCTTGGGCGCGCCGCCGCACGACGCCGACGCGCGCCTGCGCGCCATCTATACCGCGGAATGGAAATGGCGCGAGCAGCAGCTCGCCGACGGCGAGGACAGCCAGAGGCCCATCGAGGATCACCTGCCCAAAGTGGATCCTGCCGCGCAGGAGATGCGCCTGCATTACTGGGAAGATGTGCAGAAGAGGCTCGGCGCCATCGACCGCGCGGAGCTTTCACCGAAGGAGCAGGTGAACTACGACGTCTATCGGCCGCAGATTGACGTGCTGACCGAGAATCAGCGCTTCCGCTCCTACGAGATGCCGGCCAATTCGGATTCCAGCTTCTGGACCGACTTGGGATACACCGCACGCCGCAACTTTCGCAAGCCCGACGACTACCGGAACTGGCTCGGCCAGCTGAACGATGTGCCGCGGTATTTCCATGAGCAGATGGATGAGATGCGTGCGGGCGCCGCACGCGGTTTCACCCCGCCGCGCATCACCATGGCAGGACGTGACGCCTCCATCACTTCAGTGATCGAGGCGACTCCCGAGGGAAGCTTCTTCTACACGCCCTTCAAGGACATGCCCGGATTCACGCCGGCCGAGCAGGCGCGCCTGCGTGCGGACGCGGTGAAGACCATTCGCGAGGTCGTGCAGCCTGCATACGTGCAGCTCCTGAGATTCATGCGCACCGAGTACCTGCCGCGCCTGCGCACCACGCTCGCCGCGCAGGACATGCCTGACGGCAAGGCGTTCTACCGCGCGCGGATTCGCGAGTACACCACTGTCGATATGGATCCGGCGGCGATCCATGCACTGGGGGAAGCGGAAGTTGCGCGCCTGCACGGCGAGATGCTGACGGTGATGAAGGAGACGGGCTTCAAAGGCGATTTCCCCGCGTTCCTGAAGTTCCTGCGCACGGATCCGCAGTTCTACGCCAAGACGCCGGATGAGCTTCTCATGCACGCGGCGATGATTGCCAAGGAGTTCGATGGCAAGGCCGCGCAGTATTTTGGACTTCTGCCGCGGGCGCGCTTTGCCATCAAGCCCGTGCCGGAGGACATGGCCCCGTTCTACACCGCAGGGCGCGGCGGACCTGGAGTCTATCTCGTCAATACCTATGCCCTGTCCACGCGCCCCCTCTACAACCTGACCGCGCTCACGCTGCACGAGTCCGCGCCGGGGCACGCCTTTCAAATGCCGATTGCGCTTGAGCACAAGGATCAGCCGGAGTTCCGCCAGCACACCTACATCTCCGCGTACGGCGAGGGCTGGGCGCTCTACTGCGAGAAGCTGGGGCTCGAGATGGGCATGTACAAAACGCCCTATGATCGCTTCGGCATGCTGGGCTACCAGATCTGGCGCGCGGCGCGTCTCGTCATTGATACCGGCATTCATTCCCAGGGCTGGAGCCGCGAGCGTGCAATTGCGTACCTGCGTGACTACACGGCGCTTCCGGAGCACGAGATTGAAACCGAGGTGGATCGCTATATCGCCTGGCCCGCGCAGGCGCTGTCCTATTACCTGGGCGAAATGGCGATCGTGAAGGCGCGCGCGAAGGCGGAAGATCAGTTAGGCACGCGGTTCAACATCCGTGCCTTTCATGACACGGTGCTGGAGATGGGGTCGGTGCCCCTGCCGGTCCTCACGACACGCGTCGATCGCTTCATCGCCGAGGGTGGCAGGGGCCCGTATCCGGACCTGGAGTAAGTGCTTCAAGAAAAGCGCTTAGCGCGGGCCGTAATACCCGTAATAGCCATAAGGGCGCACGACCACGACCGGCGCCGGGACAGCCACGTAGGCACGGCCGGCGGGGGTGACGACACAGCCGCTCAGCGCTGTGCCAAAGGCCGCTAAAATCAAGAGCTTAGTGAGTGCTTTCATAACAGGGTTCTCCACGTTTTCCATACCCATTCAACGCACGAGGCGCACCCCGGCTGACAGCGCTGTGCGCAGGCCGTGCGACCTTTTTGCCGGATCGCGCATCTATATCTACGGTGGCTAAGCTCGTTCAAATAGGGGTTGCGGTGGATCTGCTGGCGCAGGCGTGCCGCGGCGACGAGCATGCCGAGTCGAAGATTTATGCCGCGGTGGCACCGGCGACTTTCGCGCTCATCCGGCGCCTGCTCGGCGGCGGAGCGCAGGCCGAGGATGTATTTCAGGACACGATGATGACTTTCTATGAGCGTCTGCCTTCCTTTCGCGCCGAAGCGCCGATCGGGGCGTGGCTACGGCAGATCGCCATCTCCAAGTGCCTCATGTATCTGCGCTCGCCCTGGCACCGGGCGCGCCTGCAATTGGACGTAACTCCAGAGGAGGGCACGGCGAACATGGAGTTCTATCATCCATCGCAGCCGGCGCCTGTGGCGGAGTGCCTGGACGTCGAACATGCGCTTGCCAGCCTGTCGCCCACCGCGCGCGCGGTCGTATGGCTCTTCGAAGTCGAAGGCTATTCGCACGATGAGATTGGCCGCGCCTTCGGGCGCACGGCCAGCTTTTCGAAATCGCAGCTCGCGCGCGCGCATCATCGACTGCGCGCCTGGTTCGAGCCTGCCGTGGAGCCGCCTGCATGCACTTCGATCTAGAGGACTCACACAGCGTGCCTGAGATTGTGCAGATGCTGCGCCACCTGCCGAGCGAGAGCGAACCACCCATGCACTGGAAAGAGTTCAAGCGGCGCCAGCTGTTGCGGCGCGCGCGCGCACGCTCCGCGCAGCGGCGCCAGTTCGCGCTCGTCGCCGGAGTTGCCGTCGTGATGATCGGCGCGGTTGCTCTATGGAGGTACCTGCCGCCGATGCAGGCTCCGATGGCGCAGCGGTTGCCGACAGCGGCGTCGCCTATGGCGCACCGGCCCGTAGTGCCCATCGCCTGGGATGAGGCGGCGCTGCGCTCGGTCGCCTCGGAGCGCTGGCTCGCATCCCAGCCGGCGGAGCCTGTGATCGTGCGCGTCAGCACGCGCGCCGCGGTCACCAATCTCGAGGATCGCATTGCCTGGGCCGATGATACGCTTACCTCGATGCGTGCCAAGGGCGGCGAGGCGGACCGGGCGCGCGCGCTGCAGTACGAACGCGACCGGCTCGTCAACTCTCTCGCACAGGTGCGCTACGCGGAAACTCTGGCCGCCGATCTGCCCTGATGGCACACATTGATTTCATGAGGTGATCCGTGATGCATGCAAAATACTGGGCGACGCTATTCGTTGCCGCGACCTTGGTGTCAGGCGCGGTGCGCGCCGATGACCACTCGCAGGATGACATTGAGAAGCAGCTCAGAGACGCGCGGCAGAAGCTCGAAGACGCCGCGCATGAGGTCGCGGAGCTGTCGACGCAGCTTGGCAAGCCGCTTGTTGATAGCCTGATGGTGATGGGCGAGGGCCCGAATCACGCGATCATCGGCGTGCAGCTGGATTCAAACCAAGCCAGGGACGGTGCACACGTGCGCGATGTGAGCCCCGGCGGGCCCGCGGCCGAAGCCGGCATTCGTGCAGGCGATGTGATCGTTTCGGTGAACGGCACGGATGTGAAAACAGAACACGCATCGGCCGATATTGCACATCTCATGCGTCGAGTCGAGCCGAACAGCAAGGTCAAAATCCATGTACTGCGTGCGGGCAAACCGCTTGATTTCGAGGTGACCGCGCGGCCAGTCGAGAATGCCTGGGGCATACCCGGCATGCCTGAGCATCCGGAAATATCCTTCGACGGATTTGAAGGCTTCATGGGCGGCAGACACGGCTCGGTAGCGGGAATGGAGCTTGCAACACTCACGCCGCAACTGGGAACGTACTTTGGCACCGACAAGGGCGTTCTCGTCCTGCGCGCGCCAAAGAATGCTGCGTTCAATCTGCAGGACGGAGACGTGATCCTCTCGATTGATGGGCGCGAGCCGACGAGCGGTTCTCACGCCACGCGCATCCTCGCCTCCTATCAGCCGGGCGAGAAGGTCAAGTTGGACCTCATGCGCCAGAAGAAAAAAATGACCGTCGAGACCCTGGTACCGGAGCGGCACCGCAAGGGGGCCGAGCATGTGGCATTCGCGGATCGCGACGAGGACTAGGCGCGCGCTCTGTCCCCGGGCTGGGCGACGCGCAGCCATTCCAGGAATTGAGGCACGCGCGCATCGCCCTCCGCGGGTGCCCAGGGCGCAAATTCCGCTGCGGTCGCCTGATCGTACGGTCCTTCCTTGATTTCGAGAAAGGTAGAGCCGTCGGCGTGCGCGATGAGCGTATGCCAGGTGGCGCGCGGAGTCTCGTAACCCAGGTGCTCGCCCCCTGCGTTAACGACGTAACGTGCGAGCACGCATCCGGATTCATCGAAAGTCAGGACGTCAAAGCCGCCGCGCACGACGAGCGCGAGCTCCGATTTCGTGCGATGGCGGTGGGGGCGGAAGTAGGACTGCCGGTTTGCGACGACAAAGAAGCGTTGCACCGGATCGTCCGCCGAGACGTGGACGTTGTGATTTGCGCGCCCCCGCGGGCTTGCGGTCGCCTTGGCGGAGAGTTCATCGAGAAGAGTGCCAGAGAAGAGCTTCATCGTCTTGCCTTCCGTACGCCGCCTTGCAGGCGGCAACGATAGCCGATTCACGTGCGATACGGCTCCTCGCAATGACCGTGCTCCTTCGTGCGCTGGCCGAAGGTCTGCAGGACAGCCGCAGCCGTTGAGCAAGCAGCAGCTCGGGCGCTTGCCGGCAACGATCGCCTTACTGTGCGGCGGGTTCAATGCTTGCGGCAGTGACCCGCCAAACTGCGTTGCCCACATCATCGGCGACCAGGAGTGCGCCGTCCTTGCCAAGCGCAACGCCTGCCGGCCGGCCGTATGCACCGCCTTGCGGACTTAGGAAACCTGTCAGTACATCGACGGGCGGTCCCCGCGGCCTGCCATCGGCGAAGGGTACAAAGATGACCTTGTAGCCGCTGCGCGGGCGCCTGTTCCACGAGCCGTGCTGACCTATGAACATACCGTCGTGATACATCGGCAAGAGCGGGCTCGAGTCCAAATACGCAAGGCCCAGGGACGCCGTGTGCGATCCGAGCGCGTAGTCGGGTGTAGTGGCGTGCGCCACGAGGTCGGGCCGTTGCGGTTTGATGCGCGTGTCGACGTGCTGGCCGTAGTAACTATAGGGCCAGCCGTAAAAAGCGCCGTCCTTGAGAGCTGTCATGTAATCCGGAACGAGATCGCTGCCCAGTTCGTCGCGCTCATTGACTGTGGTCCAAAGGGCGCCGGTGCGTGGCTCCCAGGCAAGTCCATTCGGGTTGCGCAGCCCGGAGGCGAAGATGCGATGGCTGCCATCCGCCAAATTGATCTCCCACACGGCGGCACGGTCGGCTTCCGCATCGATGCCGTTCTCGCCTTCATTGCTGTTCGAGCCGACCGTGACATACAGATGCGTACCGTCGGCCGTTGCGATCAGATTCTTCGTCCAATGATGATTAATGCGGCCTGCCGGCAGGTCGACGACCTTGGTGCCTTTTCCGGCGAGGTGCGTTGCGCCCTCGACGTAGTCGAAGCGCAGGACGGCGTCGGTGTCGGCCACATAGAACTGATTGCCGATGAGCGTCATGCCGAAGGGCGAGTTGAGCCCCTCCAGAAATACCGTGCGAGTCACCGCCACGCCATGGCCATCGGCATCGCGCAGCAGCGTGATGCGATTGGCGCTGTGATCGGCCGCGCCTGCCTTCTTCATCACCGTCTTCGTGATCCAGCCCTTGACGCCCTTGCTGTCGTCGGGCTTGTACGGCGCCTCAGTCTCAGCGACCAGCACATCGCCGTTCGGCAGCACATAGAGCCAGCGCGGATGATCGAGCCCCTGGGCGAGGGCGTGGACGGTGGTCCCCGGTGCGGCGATGGGCGTTGCGGCGTCGGGCCAGCCCTTCGCCGGCGCAATGTTCAGCGTCGGGATGAGGGGCGGATCCGGCGTCGGCAGGGTGGGATTAGGCCCGAAACCCGCCGTGGCGGGCAGGTGTGCGACGTCATGGCACGCAGAGCAAGCCCATGCGAAGACGGTCGCCAGCAGCGCGATCGGCAAGGGCTTGTTCAAGGATGGCTGCATCACGGTGATCGATCTCGGAGGAGCTTCGAAGGGGCAAGTTTTATGCCTGAAGGTTGCGTGCGCGGGGGCGCAGGACGGGCGCCTCGTCTAGGCACGAGGTGGACCGGTTCATTCCGGAATGCTATTATTAAACCATATGGTTTAATAATGTCACCGTCAGGGAATCAAGGAAGAGGCGCCATGCCGAATGAAAATCCTGCGACCGTGCGCGTTGTCCGGCACTTCGAGTTTTCGGCCGAGCACGTCTTCGATGCGTGGCTCGATCCGCTGAAGGCCGGCCGATGGCTATTTACGACTCCCACGAGTCAGATAGTGCGAGTGGAGATCGATGCGCGCGTCGGCGGCGGCTTCTTGATAGTCGATCGGCGTGACGGCGAGGATGTCGAACATACCGGCGAATACCTCGAGCTCGATCGGCCCAAGCGCCTGGTGTTCCGGTTCCTCGTGCCGAAATACTCGCCTATCCACACGCACGTCGCGATCGACATAGTGCCGGCGGGCAAGGGATGCGACCTCACCCTCGTGCATCAGGGCGTGCTCCCCGAATATGCGGATCGAGCAGAAAGCGGCTGGCTGGCGATCCTTGATGCGCTGGCCGCGGAGTTGGCTCGGCGCACCTAGCGTTGCCTCATACCAGCGGCTGCACGCCGATGAGCCACAGATGCAGCCGCCAGACAAAGAGGACATAGAGCGCAAGACCGGCGATCACCGCGATGGCATCGTTGAACGATGAAGCCGGGAGAGTCTGGATGGGCGCCTGCACCCGGCGCTTCAGCGAAATCCGGTCGACCACTGCCCAGGCGAGGAAGGATCCAAAGAGCAGGACCGCGGGCAGCGATCCGTTCGATAGAAGATGAGCGGTCGCCCAGCACTTGGTCGCTGCGAGGAGCGGGTGGCGGGTCGCGGTCTTGATCTTGCCGGGAAGATAGGCGGCGAGCGCGAGCGGGAAGACCGGCACCATGAGCACGAAGGTCGCGTAGCGCAGCCAAAACGGCGGCGTGTACAGCACCGCCGGTGACTGCCGGGCGAGAGCGTAACCCCAGATGATGGCCGCGAAGCCAACGATGGAGATCACCGCGTACAGGCCTTTCCACTGGATCTGGCCCATGAGGAGCGCCATGCGGTCGCGCCAATAGGGCGCGATGATGGCAACGGAGTGCGCCCCCAGGAAAAGCACCAAACCTGCGATCAGAATCAGCATCGCGACGTTCCTTGTGGATAGCGCGAACGTGCGATGGTAATGCAATCGCGTTGGCCGAGTCGGATTCTTGCTTGGTCTTCATCTGCGGCCAATGGCTGGGGGGTTGCTTCGATGAGGTGTCGAGGAATCGGGATTCTGGCAATGAGCTGCCCGGTGCTGGATCGGCCGCGTGGGCATCCGACGCGGATTGGCCAAGCTACAACCGCGCATTAAGCGGCGCTCGCCAATGCGGTCGCGACCGGGATGACCTCCCCGTCCGGCCGACTGAGAACACCGCCGCCAGAATTGTCGTACTCAGCGTCGCGTCGCGATAGCGATGTCAGCGTTTGATGCGGCCCCGTTTGGGCCGGGCGGCCGCTGCGCGTTCTTCAGCTCGCAGCATATGATCCAGCAGCTCGAGCCGCTGCGTCCAGAAGCGCTCGTAAAAGCGCAGCCATTCGTCGGCCGTGCCAAGCAGCGCGGGTTCGAGCCGGCACACATGAGCGCGGCCCTCGACGCGCCGGCGCACGAGACCCGCTTTCTCCAACACCTTCACGTGCTTTGACGCGGCGGCGAAGGACATGCGGTGCGGCGCTGCCAGCGCGCCGATATTGTGCTCGCCGGTTGCGAGGCTGCGCAGCATCGCCCTGCGGGTCCGGTCTGAGAGCGCGTGAAAGACGCTGTCGAGTGCGGCAGGGCGTTCTTCGATCATGACATTGAGCCTATGTCGCCGTCCACAGAAGGTCAACCACTTGGTTTAATGGGCGGGATCGATCCATGCTGGCGACTCGGCTATGGCTACCATCCGCATAGGAATCTCTGGCTGGCGTTACCCGCCGTGGCGCGGCGTTTTCTACCCGCAAGATCTGCCGCAGCGCGAGGAGCTGCATTATGCCTCGCGAGCGGTGTCCACGATTGAAATCAATGGATCGTTTTATTCCCTGCAGCGGCCCGAGAGTTACGCGCAATGGTATGCGGACTCGCCGGACGGTTTCGTCTTTACCGTCAAAGGGCCGCGCTACATCACACACATGCGACGCCTACGCGAAGTGGCAGAGCCGCTCGCGAATTTCCTGGCGTCTGGCATTTTCAACCTACGCGACAAGCTCGGTCCTATTCTTTGGCAGTTCCCGCCGAACTTCAAATATGATCAGATGCGGATGAAGTCGTTCCTTGACCTCCTGCCGCACGACACCGAAGCTGCGCGTACTATCGCGCGCAAGCGATCCACGTGGATGAAGGGCCGTACATGCCTGGTCACGGGGGGCAAGCATCCGCTGCGTCACGCGATCGAGATCCGCCATGAGAGCTTTCTTGAGAAATCGTTCATTGAGCTCTTGCGTGATCACAACGTGGCTCTGGTGATAGCTGAAACGGCGCGCCGCTGGCCGATGATGCACGACATCACAGCAGATTTTGTCTATATGCGTCTGCACGGTGACAAGGAGCTATATCGCAGCGGCTATCAAGACAAGGCTCTGGCGCGCTGGGCGCGCCGAATCGGGGTGTGGCATCGCGGTGCCGAGCCACCCGATGCAAAAAGGTTAGCGAATAAAAGAGCGCCAAAGGCAAAGTCGCGTGATGTGTATTGCTTCTTCGACAATACTGACGTCAAGCTGCGAGCACCGCGCGATGCACAGACGCTCATGCGTAAACTCGGTCTTAAGGGCTTGGCGTGAAGTCGCCATTGCGAGGCTGGCGGCGCGGCGACTATGAATACACGGTGATTCCCGGCCGTTCCGAGCGGGTCACGGGAGTTTGGTTTGCAGTTCTGGTCTATCGGTCAATCGGCGCTGCCGGAGCCTGGGCATAGGAGGCTCTATTTGGATACAACGTTGCTTCTTTGGGGCCTGCTCTTCGGCTCGATCGGGATTGGCTTTTTTGTCTATGGGAAAAGACAGAGGGCCGTGATTCCCCTAGTCTGCGGGGTGGCTCTCATGATTTTCCCGTATTTTGTTTCGAATGCATTTTTGCTGGTCGGCATAGGTATTGCGCTTTTGGCAATTCCCTATTTTTTTAGATTCTGATCCCGCCGAACTGTGTCGGTTTTCCGAGTCTTAATCGCGCGGCGAAACCCCCGTGTTCGACTGACCGTCTCACTTGTCCGCAACTTTCAGCATGTGGATCGGAAAGGCTCCTTCCTTCGGCTCGTCTGTCATAAACCACCTGCAGTACGCGCGCTGCACGTCGTCCGTGAAATGCGTGAGTAGGCCAACCTTTTCCACGGTCATCTTCGGACCGCCGCTCTTCAGCTGAACGACGTCACCTGAACGGATGTCTGCCATGTCATGCTCCTTGCCCGAAACCAAGTTCGCCAGTTTAGCCATTGGACCCAGCAGCGCAAGGAATTCCCCGCCGCGGTCAGGCGGTCGGCAGTACGGGTGCGTCGGCCGATGGCGCCTGCTTATTCATACGATAGGGAATAGACGACACTCTGCCCTGACGCTCCGCCGGATGACAAGATGCAGCTAACAGGGAAGGAATTTATTCATTATGACGGGAGGGCAGGATGCGTAGATTCCTTTTGGACATTGTTGTAGGACTCCTAGGGCTCGTTCTCGCGGCGTTCCTAACGGCGAGGCTGGGATTCTTTTCCGTGTGCGCGACCGAAGAACCTCCGGCATGGGAAGTAAGGCTGGCCCGGATGTCTCTTGATGCCTCAGTGGCTCGCAGCGCACAACGACTTCGTAGCCCTATTGGGTCCAGCGACGCGGAGTTGCTTGCTGGCATGAAGCTCTATCGTAACAACTGTTCGGGTTGCCACGGCGACGCTGGTCGTCCGAGTCGTTGGGGAACTCAAGGCTTCTACCCGCGCGTCCCGCAATTCGCACAGTCGCCGCCCCAAAAGCCGGACTGGCAGCTGCTTTGGATTGTGAGGCACGGTATTAGGTATTCGGGCATGGGAGCCTGGCGCGAGGAGATGCTTTCGGATAAAGACGCCTGGGAAGTGGTTACCTTCCTCAGCCGACTGAACACCTTGCCCGCCGCCGTGGAGACCGCGTGGCACGACAATCACCAGTCATAGAACGGAGACTGGGCCAGTGCGCCGGTACGGGAAGCACAAGAGCGCGAGCGGTAGAAGTGGGCGATACGAAACATTCTTGTTTAGCCCGTTTTGGTGTCTGAGCGATAATTGGTGCGACGGTAAGCCAGGACACTTTTAGCGAGTGTAACGCGCAATCAAACGGCCGCATATCTTAATGCGCCCAACACCCTAGATGGATCGGGTTGAAGCGCAGAGGGAGGCAGCGCCGATTTCCGCTCGATTATTGACAACGCCAAGTGTGGGACGCGGCGGCGCCGGTGCACAGCATGCATCCGCCACCCGTCGCAAACCAAACGCGCGTTTGACCTGCAACTCCGAACGTGGTGCCCGAGGTCGGAGTCGAACCGACACGCTTTTAAGGGCGGTGGATTTTCCTATCACTTCGGCTTTCGCCGCCCATCAAGCGCTGCC
>Ga0302180_10001856_pt1 | contig 16774 bp, 16 predicted proteins | sample I_Palsa_E3_2_FD_200575 | JGI IMG/M metagenome (GOLD analysis project Ga0302180, IMG submission 200575) | Peat permafrost microbial communities from Stordalen Mire near Abisko, Sweden - I_Palsa_E3_2 | ecosystem: Environmental > Terrestrial > Soil > Palsa > Peat permafrost | place: Sweden... | reverse complement strand
TCGCGGCCCTGCGGGCCGGGGAGGTGCCGAAGGGTGACGCGCTGGCGGTGGCCAGGATCGCCGGGATCGCCGGGGCCAAGCGGACACCCGACCTGATCCCGCTGTGCCACCCGATCGGGCTGCACGGGGTGACCGTGGACCTGGTCGTGACGGACGAGGGCGTGGACATCACCGCCACCACCCGCACCGCGGACCGGACCGGGGTCGAGATGGAGGCGCTCACCTCGGTGTCCGTGGCCGGCCTGGCGCTGATCGACATGGTGAAGGCCATCGACCCGGCCGCGGTGATCACCGACGTGCGGGTCGAGTGGAAAGAAGGCGGGAAGACCGGGCGATGGGCCAGGCCGTGATCAAGGCGCTCGCGGTCACGGTGTCGAACCGGGCTGCCGCCGGGGTGTACGCCGACAAATCGGGACCCGTGCTGGTCGAGCTGCTGCGGTCGGCGGGATGTACGTCGGTGGACGGGCCGGTGGTCGTCGGTGACGGGGACCCGGTCGAGGCGGCGCTGCGGGACGCGCTGGCGGCGGGCTACGACGTGGTCGTCACCACTGGCGGGACCGGGCTCACCCCGGCCGACCTGACCCCGGAGATGACCAGGCGGGTGCTTGAGCGGGAGATCCCGGGGATCGCCGAGGCACTGCGCGGCGCCGGGGCCGCGGCCGGAGTGCCTGCCGCGATCTTGTCGCGGGGCCTGGCCGGGGTGGCGGGCCGGACGCTGATCGTCAACCTGCCCGGTTCGACCGGCGGCGTGCGTGACGGCATGGCCGTGCTGGCCCCCGTGCTTGGGCACGCGGTATCCCAGATCAACGGAGGCGATCATGTCAGGACGGATTCTGACCGGAAAGGCTTACCCAAGATCACGTAGCGCCGGCGGCGATACAGGGGAATGATGGGAACGTGGGACGCATGCGCGGCTGGCCGGTCACCCTTACCGAGCCGCATCTGCTCAGCGAACCGGTCGAACTGCGCCCGGTGCGAGTGAGCGACGCCCGCATGTGGCGCGAGATACGGGTCAGGAACGCGCAGTGGTTGCGTCCGTGGGAGCCGACCAACCCGGAAACGCCCCTGTACCGGTCGAGCCTCGGGCCCTACATCGCGATGGTGCGGGCGATGCGTCGCGAAGCCAGGGAAGGCCAGGCGATCCCGTGGGTGGTGAGCTACGGGGGTGAGTTCGTCGGTCAGCTGACGGTGGGGTCGATTACGTGGGGTTCGGCGCGGTCGGGGCAAGTCGGGTACTGGATCGACGAAGGGTACGCCGGGCGCGGCATCACCCCCACCACGCTGGCCATGGCCGTCGACCACTGCTTCAGCGTCGTCGGGCTGCACCGGCTCGAGGCCTCCATCCGGCCGGAGAACCACGCGTCCCGGCGGGTGGTGGAAAAACTCGGCTTCCGCGAGGAGGGCATCCGGGTGCGGCAGCTGCACATCAACGGGGCCTGGCGAGACCATGTGTGTTACGCGCTGACGGCGGAGGAAGTACCGCAGGGGCTGATGCCGCGGTGGCGGAGCATCCTGCTGGCGTCACGGTCTAACGCCGGCTGATCCGTCCGGATTCTTCTGATCTTGCTTCTGGGTCCTGCGGGATTGTCGCGAGGAATGTTGCGACACACCGGGCCGGGTGCTCGTTTACGGCCGCTTCAGCTATTACTTTGCGTCACGTGAGCACGCTCAAGGGGAGCAGCATGCCCACTCCCGAGGCCCGGGCCATCCGCCGCTCGGCCGCTTGGGCCGCCCGGGCCGCCTGGCGCTCGCCACGCCGAAGGGAGGATCGTTGAGCAGCGCGATACTGTACGTCGCCATCGTCGCCATCTGGGCCGTCGTGCTCATCCCCCGGTGGCTGCGCAGAGATTCCAGCGAACGCGCCAGCGACGTGACCGCCACCGCGGAGGACACCGCGGAGGACACGGCGGAGGACACGGCGGAGGCCGACGAGCAGCCAACGCCGGAGCCGCGGCGGCGTCCGCGGGAGCCGCACGCGGCGCGGGCGCCTCAGGCTCGGGAGCCGCACGCGGCGCGGGAGCCGCACGCGGCGCGGGCGCCTCAGGCTCGGGAGGGCGGCCGACGGCAGGAGGGGGGCGGTGACATCATGCGTGACCAGGAACACGCGCGGGTGCTTTCCGCGCGGCGGCGCCTGCTCGGGTTGCTCGTGCTGGTCGCCATCGGATCAGCCGCGCTCGCGGTTACCCGGACGGCCGCCTGGTGGGTGCTTGGACCGCCCAGCGTCATGCTGCTCGGCTACCTGGCCCTGCTCAGGGAAGCCTCGAAGGCCGACACCGAACGGCGTGGGCTCAGCCGCGTCCGGGAGGCTCGGGTGGCCGTCGCGGACCAGGCCGCTCCTGCCCCTCCCCCGCTGCGCGTGCCGGACGCGGAGATCATCGATATCTCGGCGTCACGGGGGCCGACCGGTGAGGATCTCTACGACCAGTACGCGGACGCCAAGCTGCGGGCGGTCGGTGATTGAGCTCGTGCTGACGCTCAGCTTTCCCCGGTGCGTACCGCCAGGACCTGCGGGCCCCGGAACGAGATGTTGGGGTGGAAGGTGAACTCCTGGTCCGGCGCGAGGCGCAGGCTGGGGTAGCGGCGGGCGAGTTCGGCCACGGCGATCTGGGCTTCCAGCTTGCCCAGGTTCGCGCCCAGGCAGAAGTGCAGGCCCTTGCCGAACGCCAGGTGCCGGTCGGCGTCGGCGCGGTGCAGGTCAAATTCGTCAGGCCGGTCGAACGCGGCGGCGTCCCGGCCGGCCGCGGCCAGCCATAGGAACAGCTTGGCGCCAGCGGGGATCGGCACGCCCCCCAGCGTGACCGGCCGGGTGGTGACCCGCCGCCAGACCGGCACGGACGGGTCATAGCGGAGGCTTTCCTCCACCGCGGCCGGGATCAGGTCGGGTTGCCTTACGATGTCGGCCCAGCGGGCTGGGTCCTCGAGCAGGCGGCGGACGGTGTTCCCGATCAGCCCGGTGGTGGTCTCGTGGCCCGCGAACGACAGCGAGAACAAGATCGAGGAGATCTCATCCAGGGTTAGCCGCTCCGGGTTCTCGTCGTGGATGGCGATCAGGTCGCTGGTCAGGTCGTCACCTGGCTCGTTCGCTTTGACGTCCACCAGGTCGCGGATGTAGCTGCGGTACGCGGTGATGGTGGTGGCGATCTCGACCTGATCCTCGGCGGCCGGCCGACCCCACGACAGCGCCGCCCGGTACCCGCACCAGTACTTGAGCTGGGCGAAGTCCCGCTCGGGCACGCCCATCATCGAAAAGACGATGTTGGCGGGCAGCGGGAAGGCCAGCGCGGCGACCAGGTCGAACTCGGTCGCGTTGCCGACCTGGTCGAGCAGCGTTTTCGTGGTCGCCTCGACGGTCGGGATCATGGCCGTGACCCGCTTCATGCTGAACGCGCGGGCGGCCGGCTTGCGGAGCCTGGCGTGCTCGGGCTCGTCCAGGCTGACCATGGTCGGCGCGAGCTTGTGGCCGCCCGCGAGCAGGATCCGCTGGGCTTCGGCGACCAGCGGCACCAGCGGAGCCTGCGCCACCGCCGCGGAGTACGCGGCCGGATCCCGGAACACCGCCTCGATGTCGGCGTAACGTGTGATCACGTAATAGCCGATCGAGGGGGCGTAGAAGACGGGCGTTCCGGTTAGCGGGAGCGCGGACATGACCGTGTAGGGATCGGCCAGGTAGGCGGGTGAGAGGGGGTCGAACGAGTCGTCGACCGGGCAGCCGTGGGCAGTGGCGGTCGTCGTCATCGGGGGCCTCCTCCGGGTTAGGGCCGGTCGGCGCGGTGCGCCAGGGTGCGCGGCCGGGATGGGGCGGCCGGGGTGGGGCCGCATGATGCCCATCATGTCGGCTGGCGTGGTGGCTGTCATCCGGTGGCCAGTGGCCGGTGGCTGGGGGCTAGTAGTGATGCGCGGGCAAGGTCCTTCGTTTGCTAGGCTGAGCCAGGTTCTCGGGGCTGTGGCGCAGTCCGGTAGCGCACCTCGTTCGCATCGAGGGGGTCAGGGGTTCAAATCCCCTCAGCTCCACCGAGAAATGCAGGTCAGACCCCTGTTTCTATTTTTCTGCGGCTCGGCTTGGGAGCCATTATGGGAGCCGAGTTGTAGACTTCCGGTATGGCTGGGGCTGCACGCCATGGGTACGGCGATGACGGCATCTACTTCGATCACCGGGCGGACTGCCGAGACAGCGCCCATCACAAGACCTGTTCCGGGCGCTGGCGCGGGGTGGTCTCGCTGGGTTTCGGCGCGGACGGAAAATGGGTTCGCAAGAAGGTCAGCGGCCAGACGCGGACCGAGGTCAAGGACAAGCTCAGGCGCTGCACTCTGAGCTGGATGCCGGCCTGCGGACCGCCCAGGGTTACACGGTGGAGAAGGCCGTGGCCGACTGGCTCGACGAAGGGCTGCCCGGGCGTGCCGCCAAGACGGTCGAGGCGAAACCGGGACTCGCTGCGGCCGTTGCTGACGTTATCGGGGGGATTCCGCTGAAGGAGCTGACCGTGCAGGACGTGCGGACGGCGCTGAAGAAGATGACGGCCACGCACTCCACCCGGACGCTGCAGAAGGGGCACAACTGCCTGACGCGGGCGCTGCGGCACGCGGAAGGGCAGAATCTGGTCCGGCGGAACGTGTCGGCGCTGGTGGATACTCCGCGCGGGCTTGAGGGAGGCCTTCGCAGTCGTTCACGCTGGCTGAGGCGACCGCGCTGCTGGAGGCGGCGGAGTCGTCGCGGTTGTATGCGTTCATCGTGCTGTGCTTGCTGACGGGGGTTCGGTCGGAGGAGGCGCGGGCGCTGACGTGGGAGCACGTGGATCTAGAGGCCGGGACGATCTCGGTGTGGCGGTCGGTACGGGCGCATGGCGACACCAAGACGAACCGGTCGCGGCGGACGCTGAAGCTGCCGGAGATCGCCGTCGATGCGCGGCAGGCGTCGGAGCGGGCCGAGGCCGGGGAGATGTGGCAGGAGCACTGGCTGGTATTCACCATCGGTGGGGACGGGGTATGAGTCCCACAATCTACGGCGGGATTTCCGGCGGGTCACCGTGGCGGCCGGGCTCGGAGCGCGGTGGGTGCCGAAGGAGTTGCGGACCTCGTTCGTAAGCATGATGAGTTACCAGGGCGTGCCGGTCGAGGAGATCGCCCGGCTGGCCGGGCACGCTAGCTCGCGGACCACCGAGGTCATCTACCGGCGGGAGCTTCGGCCGGTGATCACGACTGGAGCCGAGGTCATGGACCAGATTTTCCGGCCGAAGCAGCGACAAGGTGCCCTAGGTGCCGCCGGATGAAGAGCCAGCACCTGCTCGCCCGCGTCGTCGGCAGTGAGTTCGTTTTGCGTTTTGTATTTATCCCGCAAGTTATGCTGCTACTGATACGTCCCCATCGTAAGGAGGCGGGATGACGAATGGCGCTTCCTATCCGGGAGAGTCGCCCGATGCCCGTCCTGAGTCCATCGATGAGCAGGTTAAGCGCAAGGGCATCCGGCCAGTCGAGTCTGTTGAGGACATGGCGCAGGCCGGCGTTTTTGAGTCCGATGAGGAACTGGAGCAGTTCCTCGCGCACGTCTACGCTGCCCGTCAAACAGACGTTGCCTGACCGGCCCAATGCGCTACGTCGTCCTTGACACCGATGTGGCGTCCCGGGCGATCAAGGGCAAGTTCACTGATCCGCTGGCCGCGCGACTGACCGGCATGGCCTGGTGCGTGACGTTCGTGACCGTCGGCGAACTGTGGCAGTGGGCGACCACGCGCAGCTGGGGACCGCGCACCCGCGAAGATCTCGAGCTGTGGCTTGGCCGCATTGTGGTGCTGGACTCAGATGACGCAACCTCGCGGACATGGGGCAGGATTTCAGCGGAAGCCAGGCGCCGGGGACGTCCGCGGCCAGCTAACGACAGCTGGATCGCCGCATGCTGTCTAGCCCACGACTTCCCGCTGGCCACCTTCAACATCAAGGATTTCAACGACTTCGCAGAACATGACAGCCTACGACTGGTCTCCTCGTAATCCACGTACCGCTCTCACGCGTCCGCCATGCCGAGGGCTTCGCGCCGGTACCCCACCGACGGCCAGGCGGCTCTCCGGCGGTCTACTGCGCCGACTTGCAGTCCAGGTCGGACGCTTCTGCTCAGTGCCGCGATGACCGTCACCAGCTAATCCCCCGCCAGCGGGCGCAGCAGAACTGCCCATAGGCATCAGATGGTGCATGGGTGTGACGCAGCAGACAAGGCACATGCCTCAAGGATGGCAAAACGGGCGATCAAGATCAGAAACGAAAGCGTGGGTGTCCGGTCCAGGCGAAGGTTGCGAAGTCCAGGGTTAGGTTGCGAGTGATCTTGCGAGGTCCGGATTTAGGTTACGAGTCGCTACCGTGATTTGGCTGTCCGGCGGCGAAGAATGCCGTATATGCGGGTGCTGCGCGAGGAGGCGGCCCGGTCCGCTGATGTCCGGGCGCCGGGGCGTTTCGAGGTCGTCGAAGCGGAGGTGCAGCTCTGACACCTCCATCATGTGCGCTGGCCGGCATCTACCGCCGGCCCGGATTACCCTGATGGCAGGGTTAACGAGGAGGCGGTCGTGGAACGGGCGACGATAGATCGCATCCAGCGGATGATCGACGACGAGACGACGGAGCGTTTCTCTGCGGACCTGGCGCCACGGCTCACGCTGCTGCACTACGGCGACCACCCGGAGATTGAGCCGGGAGAGCTGTACCTGCAGGTCATCCTCGACCAGGACGGCCCAGAGTGGAACGCCTGGACGGAGGAACAGCGAGACCGGATATGGGACTTCCGCGACCAGCGACTGCCCGAGGCCAAAGGCGTCATGATCACCGCCGGCACCCCGGACACGGCAGGCCGCCGACCCACCAGCATCATGAAGGTGGCCGTCTCCCTGCTCGATCCGCAAGAAGACGAGCTCGCGCGCGGTCTCACTCCGGTGATGGCCCGTCTGGGACCCGTGGACCTGGCGACGCTGGACGCACTGATCACCGCGGGGATCGCGGCTAGCCGTTCAGAGGGCGCGCGCTGGGCACTGGCCCGCGTCCGCGAGCAGCCGGCCTACGCGAAGCTCAGCGAGCGCGCGCGGGAGCCCGCCGAGCCCGAGGCGCGGGCAGGCCTGGACCGGGCAGTGCGGGACCAGCTGCAAAGCAGGCTCGATGAGCAGGTGAAGGAGCATTTCCCCGACGACGGGGTGCAGCGGGTCGCGTTGTTGCAGTACGGCGACGACCCGTGGGTCGAGCCGGGAGACCTGCTGGTCCGGGTATTTACGGAAGAGTACGAGGAAGAGCCGCACCTTCCTACCTGGGTGCAAGACCATGAGGCGATGCTCCGCGAACTCCACCGCGAGCTCGCGGAGAAGCTTCCCGGGGTCAGGTACCTGGAGTTCTGGTTCGGCGAGAACGGCCGCCACTGCCATATCAGACAGCGGCTCGGCTGCCCGCCGAAAGATCCAGCCAGGCGCGAGCACGATCTGACCCCGGTCGATGTCAGGCTCGGACCCGCGGACTTGGAGATGCTGGACGCGCTGATCACCACGGGCACCGCGGCCAGCCGCGCGGAAGCCGTCGGCTGGGTCTTGGGCCGCATCCGCGAACGGCCGGCCTATGCGAAGCTCAGCGAGCGGGCACAAGAGCTGGACGAGCTCAAAGCCCGGTTCTGACCCCCGCAGGCCGGCGGGCTGATGCTCTCGGCGTCGTCACGGTCACGAGATGTGCGCCAGAGCCAGATCCTGATGGCCGTCCCCGGTCGGCCGCCGAAATCGCAGCCTAAATCTGGACACTGTTCCGCGAGCAGGTCGAGGGCATCGCCTCGTACTGTCGCTGACGCTCGCGTTCGCGCGGCGATGCAGAGGATGCCGGTCGCCGAGGTGTTCCTGATCGCGTGGCGGCGGCTCCACGACGTGCCAGCTGGGGATGAGGCTCGCCCGTGGCTGTACGCGACCGCCCGCCGTGTCATGGCGAACCAGGCGCGCGCACATGCACGCCGCGGCAGGCTGAACCAGAAGCTGACCGCTGAGGCGGCAGCGGCTCCAGCAGCGGAAGACCCCACGATCTCGCATGTGCACGATGCGCTTGCGGCACTCGACCCCCGCGATCGGGAAGTCTTGCTTCTGGCCGAATGGCAGGGGCTGGCCCTGCCCCGGCCGTCACCATCGGCATGGCCACCCCCTTCACTCGTCCTGCCCGCACCGCCACCATCCTGGCCGCCAACCTCTTCGATGCCATCGCGGTGATCCTCGCCGTCGGCCTCAACTCCTCCCTCATCACGATCAACAGCATTTCCAGCCTCGGCCAGGGACAGGTGGAAACTGGCCTGGCCAAGGGGAGCAGCGGCCAGCAGACACTGACCGCCGGCCAGAGCCGGCAGATCATCACCGCTATCCGCGCCCAGCCCGGGACGCTCGGCTACGTCGCCATAGCGGACGGCGGCCCGGTGATCAACTCGATCAGCGTGGCCGGCGGCCTGCCCGACCTGAACCTCGTCGCCTATAACGGCGATTCCTCCTGGCTGGGCTGGCCGGTAATCAGCGACCACTGGTACGACGCCCCCGGCGAGGTGGACGTCAACACCGAATTCCTCACCCAGATCGGCTTGCGGGTAGGCGACCGGTTCACCCTGACCGTGCGCGGCAAGCCCGTCCCCGTCCAGATCGCCGGCCAGGTCTACGACCCGAACGGGCCGTCCCTGTACACCAGCTGGCAGACACTCGGCGGCACCACCGCAGGCATCAAGGCCACGTTCTACGACATCGAGGGGGTCAGGGGTACAAATCCCCTCAGCTCCACCGAGAGGTCCTCACGTTTCGGTGGGGATCATTTTCACGTTTAGGTCTGACATTCCGGCGCGCATCTTGCGCGGGTGCAGCCGTGGCTGGTTCTGTGCGCGGTTCGTGTCCGTTCGGTGGCTGTTTGTGCGCTCCGGCGGTTTCCGGGCGTGCTGCCGCTGTCGGCGTCCCGGCGCTGCCGGGGTATTGGTGGCGGGTGCGGCGTGCTCGCCGGCTAGGGCGGCCGGGTGGCAGTAGCGAGCACGGTGAGGGTCTTGCGGCGCCGTGTGCGGGTTCGTGGCAGGAGCCCGGCGGCGGCTCGCCGTGCGCGGTCCCTCTTGTTGCGCGTTCATTCGTCATGAACACCCGACGTTCACTCCAGGACCAGGTCAACTGGATATGGCCGGACCGTGGTCACAGGGCGCTGTTCTGGCGCCCCGTATGATCTGCGGCTATCAGGACGATCCGGGAACAGCAGCTAACCGTGCAGCCCGGCTTGTCCTGATAGGGCAGCCTCGATGAGCATGCCGACTGGCGGCCACGGGTGGTCCGGCCGGCTGGTTCGCAGGGACACGATGCCGTGCAGAGCCACCCAGATGTTCACGGCCATGACGTTCGCGTCTGCCTGCCGGGCGGCACCAGCGTCGATGCAGGCCTGGACGGCAGTCACCAGGCGCCCGAAGACCCGCTCACCGGGGCGGTCTCCTGGCCGGGCGGGATCGAGGGCCAGGCGGGCGCTGAACAGGACCTGGTAGTGGCCGGGATGGCCGAGGCCGAAGCGGCAGTAGGCGCCGCAGCAGGCCCGCAGCGCCTCGGCAGGGTCAGAGATACCGGCCATGGCGCCCACCAGGGCCTCATCAAGGCGGTCGAAACGGTCGGCGACCACGGCCTCGACCAGTTCGTCCCGGTCAGAGAAGTGGCGGTAGATCGAAGGCGCGGCGATCCCGGCCTCGCGGGCCACCGCGGCCAGGGTGAGCACCTGAGCATCGCCTGACGACTCAAGGAGCCGGGCAGTTGCCTCGATCAGTTCCACCCGCAGGCGTGCGCCTTCTCCGCGGCGGTTCCTGCGTCGCTGCCGGGAAGCGGCAGGCCCCCCGCCCGCTGCTGGCCCGATCGCTTTCCCCTCTCACTCCGGCCGGCCTGACCATGCACAGAGCCGGCCTGGCGGCTAACATAATACCCATTAGCTTATAGTCCTTAGCTTAAGTCTGCGGGAGACAGCCCGGAACAGCCCGGAACAGCCCCGAGGAGGCGTGCCGATGACCACGACCGTTACCCGTGTCACTCACTCGTGCGCACTGCTCGACTTCGAGGGCCAAGTGCTCTTCACCGATCCCTGGTTCTCCGAGAAGGCCGGCTACTACCGGGGCGAGCCGCTCGCCTTCACCCCCTCCAGCTTGCCCAGGCTGGCTGCGGTCATCGCCAGCCATGACCACTACGACCACTACGACGTCGATGCCTTCTCCGCCTACCCCGACAAGGCGGTGCCGTTCGTCGTCAAGCGCGGCATGGGAGACAAGGCCAGGCGGGCCGGGTTCACCAACGTGACCGAGGCGGAGCCCTGGGATGAGATCGGCGTCGGCGAGCTGCGGATCACCGCCGCGCCGGCCCGCCACGGCGTCCCGGAGATCACCTTCGTCATCCAGGGCGCGGGCACCACCGTCTTCTTCGGGGCCGACACCCTGCGCATCCCCGACCTGGACGAGGTGCCGCGCCGATTCCCCGGCATCGACCTGGCGCTGCTGCCGGTCAACGGGCTGGCGATCCGGCCCTTCAACCGCCAGGTCGTGATGACCGCGGAGGAAGCCGGCGAGTTCTGCTCCGTTCTCCGCCCCGCAGTGGCGGTGCCCACGCACTACGCCTTCACCGCCGGCCCGGTCCGCGACCGCGTCTTCCTGAAGTACAACGGGACGCCGGAACGCTTCCAGCGAGCTGTCGCCCGTCACTGGCCGGCCACCTGCGTGCAGGTCCTGGCCCCCGGCGAGTCCTTCCAGCTCCCCGTCCCGGTGCCCTAGCCGGACGCCCGCCCAGTGCGGCAGGCGGTACCTCGCTCCCGGGTTCCGCGCGGGCTCCCGATCGGTGAATACGCACCCATGAAACCGACGAACCGGAGAGGCACAGCTGCTGTGAGGCTGCGGAAGTCCGTCGGCGGCTGGGGCTGGCCGGTAAGGCCGGTTACCGGCCAGCCTGCCGGACGGGGCTGCCCGCACGGTGAAGGTCAAGCTGCTCGAGAGGCCGAGTGATGGTGCGGTTCAGCGGATCGGCCGTAACGACCGAGCTGGATATTGGTGTACCTCGCGCTTGAGCTAGTGACTCGGCGAGCTGGGCGGGTTAGGTTCGCCACATGCTGGTTGGCCGCTCTAGCGAGTCTGCGCAGATCGACAGGCTGCTGAATGAGGTCCGCGGAGGAGCCGGCCGCGCGCTGGCGGTGCTCGGCGAGCCTGGAATCGGCAAGACTGCCCTGCTTCAGTACGCCGAACGACAGGCGGCAGACATGAAGCGGCTGAGAATCGTGGGGGTGGCGGCGGAGGCGGCGCTGCCTTATGCAGGGCTGAATGAGCTCCTCAGACCGGTTCTGTGGGGTCTGGAGGCGCTGCCAGCGCGCCAGTCGCGGGCGATCAAGCTGGCGCTCGGGGCCGGGGGGGATGATGCGACCGACGGGCTGGCGGTGTATGCAGGCGTGCTGGCGCTGCTGGCGGAGGTGACATCGCGCGAGCCGTTGATCGTCATTGTCGATGACGCGCACTGGCTGGACATCGAGACGGTGAATGCGCTGGCATTCGTGTCCCGCCGGATCGAAGACGAGTCGATCGGGGTCCTGCTGGGCGCGCGGTCCAGCGAGCTGTTTGAGATGCACGGTGTTCCGCAGTTGCGTCTTGGCGGTGTCGACCTGGCTGCGGCGACGGAGCTGATCGGCCGCGCCGGCTATGACCTGGAACCCGAGGTGGTGCGAGCACTGTGTGACATGGTCGCGGGCAACCCGCTCGCGCTGCTGGAGCTTCCCGGCGTCCTGGATGCCGATCAGCGAGCGGGGCGGCGGCCGCTCGATGATCAGCTCACGGTGACCGCGAGCGTGGAGCGGGCGTTCCTGGCACGGGTCGGGCGGCTGGATGCGGAAGGCCGCCGGGCGCTGCTGCTCGCGGCGGCGAGCGACAGCGACGATGTTGAGACCGTACGGCATGCTGCGCCTGAGGCTGCGGCCGGGCTGGAGCAGGCTGAGCGGATCGGGCTGGTGCGTGTTCGGCGAGGCCGGATCGGGTTTTGGCATCCGCTGGTGCGTTCGGCCGTCTATAGTGCTGCGACCGACGAGGAGCGCCGCGCCGCGCACCGCGCCCTGGCGGCCGGCCTGTCGGAGGCGGATCCCGCCCGGCGGGCCTGGCACCTTGTCGCTGCCGGGGCGGAACCGGACAACCACGTCTCGGGTGACCTGGCCGATGCCGGGCTCGCGGCGCGGCGCCGCGGCGCGTGCGCCAGCGCGGCAAGATTGCTTGAACGGGCCGCCTCAGTCACCCCGGACCAGGAACTGCGGGCCAGGCGGCTGCTGCTCGCCGGGCAGGCTGCCTGGCTTGACGGGCAGCTGCGCCGAGCGGACGCGCTCCTTGATCGCGGCCAGGCGCTTACCCAAGACGCGGAGCTGGCCGCCGATATCACGGTGGCGCGCTGGTGGGTCGCAACCTCGGATTCCGGTCCGCAACCCCTGTTCGGGCCGTTGGTCGTTCGTGCCAGCAAGCTCGCCGCAAGCCACCCGCGCAAGGCCGCGATGATGCTCGCAGTGGCCTGGGACTGGGCCTGGTCATCCCTGGACATTGACGGGGCGCGTGACCTGGCCGATCGTGCGGAAGGGCTCATATCCTGCGACTTCGGAGCAGGCGACCGCGAGGTGCTGACCACGCTCGCCTGGCAGCGGCTCGCCGACTGCCAGGTGCCAGAGGCGCTGCAAGCGGCGCGCAGCGTGATCGCCGCCTCTGATGGCCAAGCTGATCTGCAGGTCGCGTACGCCTGCGAGGTGCTGTCGGCTGCGGACCAGCTAGACGAGGCGCAATCCGCGCTCGAGGACAGCATCGCGGAGCTGACGCGGGTAGGACACATGCCCGCGCTGTGCTACAGCTTGCGTACCCGCGCGACTGTCGAGCTGCGCCAGGGGCGCATGTTGCAGGCGCTCAGGACCGCAGGCGAAGCGCTGGCGCTGGCGCAGGAGGGAAGAGCGTCGTGGCCGGGCTGGGCCCTCGCGCAGGTAGCGTCCGTTGAAGCCGCGTTCGGTTTGCAGGAGCGCTGCCGCGAACACGTCCTTCGCGCCGAGCAGAGCTGTGGTGGCAACGATCGCTGGGCGGCCGCGGAAGCCCAGGCGGCTCTTGGCCTGCTGGAGCTGGGCGCCGGCCAGGACGGGACAGCGCTCAGGGCCTTGGACGAGGCGGACCGCCTTCTGCGGCCGCTGCGGCATCCCGGCTTTGTCCGGTATGCCGCAGACCGGATCGAGACGCTCGTGCGACTCGGCGACACAGCAGGGGCCAAAGCGGCGCTGGCCGAGCTTGAGCAGCGGGCAACCGCGGCGCAGTCGCCCTGGGGACGTCATGCTGTGGCCCGCGCCCGGGTACTCGTCGCCCCGGCCGAGCTTCTGGATGCGGCATATCAGCAGGTTCCAGCGGCGCCGATCCAGTCCGGCTTCGAGGTGGCTCGCACGCGGCTGGTCTACGGGGAGCGGTTGCGCCGGGCGGGGCGGCGGATGGAGGCGCGGGAATATCTCCGCGGCGCGCTCGGCATTTTCCACGCGATCGGGGCTGAGCCGTGGGAGCGGCGCGCTCAGGCCGAGCTTCGCGCCAGCGGCGCTCGCCTGCGCAGACCTGATGCGTCCGCGCGGGACGAGCTAACCCCCCAAGAGCTTCAAGTCGCGCTCGTGGTGGCCGATGGCGTGACCAATCGCGAGGCAGCGGCCAGGTTGTTCCTGAGCCCCAAGACAATCGAGGTGCACCTCTCGCGCGCATACCGAAAGCTCGGCGTCCGCACGCGCACCGAACTGTCTCGGCGCGTAGCGCCGCACCGCGGGACAGACTCCCCTCTTGCCCCGGTTCGCACGCTCAGCACGGTCCTTTGTACCGGCATCATCAACCTCACCGACGATGCCGCAGGGCCGGGGGACAAGCACCAGACCGTCTCCATGGCCCCGCACGACCGTGAGGTCGCCGCGGCGGTCAGGAGCAACGGAGGGCGGCTAGTGAGAGCCGCTGGCGATGGCGTGCTTGCCACGTTCGACGCGCCCAGTGCGGCCCTGCGTTGCGCATTTGGTATCTGCGCGGCCGCCCGCGCGGTTAGCCTCAAGGCACGCGCAGCAGTGCACGCGGGCGAGATCGACAGCTTCCCCGACGGCGAAATCCGCGGCGTCGCGGTGCACATCGCCGAGCGCATGCTCGCCCACGCAGACATTGGCGAGGTACTGGTCACGCAGACCGTGCGAGATGCTGTCTACGGCTCCTCGCTGGCGTTCCGCTCCCGCGGGGGCGTTGACCTTGCCGGGGCCGGGAGCTGGGACCTGTTCACCGCGATCTCAGAGTAGGCGTCAGGTCGCGCTGAACCTGACGCCGTGCCTGGCGCCGGTCCTCAGCCGCGCACCGGCGGCGAACAGGGCAGCGGAAAGCGGGCAGGGGCACGTCTGCCGGTTGCTGCGCCCGTCTAGGCCACTTATCGGCGCCTGCGCGAGGTTAACAAGTAGGGATTTCCCTGACGCGCGGCCAGGCGGCCGCTGAGATCGTCGCAGCTATGACATCGCGTCCACACCGGCCTGGGCGAGCGCACGCGCCCGTTGTTGCGGGCCGAGATCCACCGCCCCGGGCCGGACCGTCTGCTCGCGTAGGCGCGGCGAGCAAACACCGAACTGAGCCCGGCGAACGTCGAGCTTCGTGCTCAGGAAGCAACCGGAACCGGGCTGGCGACCGACTCAAAGGGGTGCCGATGATGGCTGACGTTGCTTGCTTTTGCGGGTGCTTGTATTCCTTCCATGGCGACGCAGGTGCCTGCCCCAGGTGCGGCGAGTACGCAACTGTGATGACTGCCGCCGCGTCCGTGAGCGCCGGCCGCAGCCATCAGGAGGTGCGACCAGTGCTGGCTCTCATATCGTGCCCGGAATGCTGCGTCGCCGCCGAGGCCACGGATCGCTTCTCGCTGCCGGGCACGGATGGTCCTGTCGATCATGTGGCCTTGCGGGGTGCCGCCGGTCACCACTTCCGGATGCCATCGGACATGCTGCCGACCCGAGAGCAGGAGCAGTTGCCGGTGCAAGAGCAGGCGCCGACCCGGCCGCTCGTGATCTTTCCTTCGGCGTAGAGGTTCCGGTGAGCTCGCGCCAGGCTTGCCGGACTGATGAGGCAATACAGCTGTGGCACGACGGCCACGGAAATCTGCGGAGGTTGCCATGTACGGGTTCGTGACGGGAGCGTCCTCGGGAGTTGGGGAAGCATTCGCCTGCCGGCTGGCCGCCGACGGCTGGGATCTGATGATCACGGCCCGGCGCGGCCCGCGGCTGAGTGCCCTCGCCGAACGGCTGTCCACAAAGCACGGGGTGAGCGTACAGATCTGCATTGCGGATCTGACCAAGCCCGGCGACGTCGCGGAGCTGGAGCAGGCGATCGCCGACGCCAAGCCGGACCTGCTGGTGAACAACGCCGGATTCGCGGGCTACCGCGAGTTCGCCATCGTCGATCCGCAGGTCATGGCTGATCTGGTCGGCGTGCACGTGATGGCCGTCAGCCGGCTGACGCGGGCGGCGATTACGCCCATGGTCGAGCGCGGCTCCGGGGCGATCATCAACGTGGCGTCGCTGCTGGCGTTCAGCGGCTGCCTGCCGCCGCAGCCGCTGCCGTACCGGGCGCTGTACGCCGGCGCCAAGGCGTTCCAGGTCGCCTTCACCCAGGCGCTGGCGGGCGAGCTGGCCGGAACCGGGGTTCAGGTTCAGGTCTGCTGCCCCGGCCTGATCGACACCGAGTTCCATGCGCTGGCCGGCCTGGATCTGTCCGAAATCCCGTTCCCGGTCATGCCGCCCGATGAGGTAGCCGGTGCCGCGCTGGCCGGGCTGCGTCTCGGCGAGGTCGTCTGCGTTCCGGGCCTGCATGACCCGTCCATGGTCGACACCGTCAACGAGGCGCAGCGGACGCTGCTGCTGACCGCGGTCAGCTCCGGGCTCGCGCACCGCTACGCGCCGGGTCCCGGAGCATGACGCAGGAGCTGAGGAGCATGCAATCCAGGACAACCACGGCCGCGACGGCGGCACCGTCCGCCACTGATGTCTATGCGCTGGGGCGCGACCCGGCGGAAAGCGCACGGCTGCGGCGCCAGTCCGACGAGCTGAGGGAGGACAGCGCCGCGCTGCTCGACCGGGTTGGCCTCGGACCGGGCCAGAGCGCGATCGATCTCGGCTGCGGGCCGAGCGGCATCCTCGAGCTGCTGTCCGAACGGGTTTCGCCGGGGGGACGCGTGGTCGGCCTGGACGCCGACCCGACCCACGCCACCATGGCCAGGCAGTTCGCCGCCGAGCGCCAGCTTCCCGGCGTCGAGATCATGATGGCGGACGCCAGGCATACCGGACTGCCGTCAAGATCGTTCGACCTGGTGCACGCGCGCACCGTTCTGGTGACCGTTCCAGAACCCGCAGTGGTGCTGGCCGAGATGGCCCGGCTGGCCCGGCCGGGCGGCTGGATCGCCAGCCTGGAGGCGGATGCCGAGTACTCGCTGTGCTATCCGGCTCACCCAGCCTGGATCCGGATGTGCGACATCTTCCACGCGGCCTTCAGCCGTAATGGCGCCGACCTCCTCATCGGCCGCCGGCTGACCGAGCTGTATCGCGCAGCGGGGCTGGACGACATCGGTGTCGAAGCGCGGGCAGGCGTCTACCGGGCCAGCGATTCTCGCCGCGCGGTCCGCCCGGACCTGGTCCGCAGCATGCGCCCCATGATCCTGGACATGGGACTGGCCGACGAGCGCGAGCTGGATGAGATCGACCGGGCGGTTCGCGAGCATCTCGACGACCCGCGCACGCTCGTGAT
>Ga0302180_10001853_pt1 | contig 16793 bp, 12 predicted proteins | sample I_Palsa_E3_2_FD_200575 | JGI IMG/M metagenome (GOLD analysis project Ga0302180, IMG submission 200575) | Peat permafrost microbial communities from Stordalen Mire near Abisko, Sweden - I_Palsa_E3_2 | ecosystem: Environmental > Terrestrial > Soil > Palsa > Peat permafrost | place: Sweden... | reverse complement strand
GCCCGCGGTAACCTAGCCGCAGCCAATTACTCGGCCGGCCGGATGGCCTCCGCGCTGCAACTTTACGAGGAGACCGGCGCGGCTTACAGCCGGGTACTCGGCGCCGACCATCCGAATACCCTGGCGCGCCGCGCGGATCTGGCGAACGCTTATTACCGGGTGGGGCGACTCGGCGACGCCGTGACGCTGCTGCGTGAGACCGTCGCACGCTGTGAGCGGGTCCTGCCATCAGGGGATCCGCTGAGGCAGACCGTGCGAGAGAGCCTGACCAACATCGCCGGGGGATGACGGTACTGCGGCACACCACCCACACAAATCAGCAGCACTTCATGGCGGAAGCTTCTTCAGGGACGAATGGCACTTTCGGCCAGGTCGCGCATGGCGGTGACGAGTTCAGCCCGGGGATCAGCCCTCATGCCGTCCAAACGCGAACTAATCGATCGTTTCGGGACGACTAAAAGCACCGCGGCCAAGGCGCCTGCCTTGCTGCAAGCCGAGGGCCTCGTCGGGACCGAGACCGGGCGCGGGACGTTCGTTCAGGACATCCCGAAGGTCAAGCGCGTACGCCGCATTCCCCCGCGCGGTGATGGGTCGGGCGGCACCTTCGCTGAGGAGATGCGCAAGGCCGGGCTCGATCCCAGCACGTGTCGCGGCCCGGTTGGGAACCGGCTTCCGTTGGCCTCGTTTAGCAATCGCCCGAGCGTCGCGGCGGCGGTCGCCTCGTCCGGGCAGGTCTCTCTGAGGCGGCGCCCGGCCGGTGACTGGGCCGGTTCCGGCGTAGACGTGCACGCGGAAAGACCCGCTCGGCAGTTGCTCGATGTGGCCTCTGACGGTGTTGGCTAAGGCGTTCCAGACCTTCTGGGCCGATGTCAGTGGCACCCTAACCTCGCCAGGATGCCGCTGCTCTACAGGCGGGACCGGAGCAATCCACTCATCGAACGTCGGTATGGTGGCAGCCTTACTCGTTCAGCTGCGGAACCCGGGCTGGACAATGAGCAGTGAGGCAAGACGGCTGGGCGCGCAATGGGTCTGCGTGACGTGTGAGCCGCTTCTATGTGGCGGTCGCGCGGTGTGGCTCCGCGAATCAGCTGCGTGCTTGAATCAGCCGACCGGGTCGATGCAGTCGAGCACCGCCTTGACCTGCAAGGCCATGCGGACTCTTGGCCCGGCTTGTGCCGGGCGGGCCTCACGCATCTGCTGGACCTGCTGGCCAATAATCCTCGCCCGTACCGCCGAGCGACCCGAACCCCTCAACGGCCAGCGCGTCCGCCCGGCCCGGCGGCCTCCCGCAACCCTCCTAGCCAGCACCCATGCCCCGGTTGAACGCCGGGCAGACGGCACCGGATCGCATCGGTGCGCTCTGCTGGCTCAGTCGAGGAGCTTGAGGAACTCGTCAGTGGTCAAGCCCGCCTGTCGCAGGATCGACGCCAACGTGCCGCGCTTCACGACGCCGTGCCGCGGGATGACGGTCACGCGCCCGTCCCGGTTCCGGTACACCGCATGGCTGCCCTTGGTCCGCACATAGGTGAAGCCGACTGACTCCAGTGCCCTGGTGACCTTCCGAACCGGCAGGTCGGAAAGCGAAGGGCTCACGCGGCGGGCAGCCGGAACGAGGTCACCAGCGGAGTCGCGGTGATGTGACCGGCCGGATCGTCCACCTCTTCCAGATACAGCTCGACAGCGTCGGCAAGGTTCGCCAGGGCCTCGTCAATCGTGTGACCCTGGCTGGCCACGTCGACCTCCAGGCACTGGGCGATGCACCAGTCCTCTTCGCGGTGCAGCGCCGCAGTTAGAGTACGCAGCGTCTCTGGCATGCTCCCAGGATAGTCACCCGCTGACCGGGCGAGCGGGCCACGGGCCAAGACCCCGTCAGCCTTTCTTCCGGTGCTGGCCAGTCCTCCACGCTGGTCCCTGCCATCACGGATATGCGGGCATTTCAGCCTGAGGCGCCGCATCAGCCCGTCCATGACATCGGTCGTAGAGCGGGGAGTATGAGGCGCCTCGCGCACTCAGAAGGTCTTCGATATTTACTCTGCGTGTCCGGCGGTCGCCCCGTTGGCGATCGACAATTCTGCTTTCGTGGACCGAGTCACTCGGTCCACGGGCCGCGATTCACGATCATGGCGACGTGCAAAAATAGGTCTCTGGCCTGCAGATCTGCCGAGCCGCCTATCGGAATCGAACCGATGACCTACGCATTACGAGAGGCATGCGCCAACGCCACAGAGCCGCTACCTGCATAAACAGCACGGCGGATAGCGTCGGAAGCGCTGATTCCACTGGAATTTCGCCGCCGGGCGGTCCACGACTCGGTCCACGCCGGCCGCGCTGCGCGGTGTGCTGGGAATCGCCAGGAGCCAGGGCGGGCTTTGCTGCATCCGACGGCCTGCCGTTTTCAAGAAGTACGGCCCGTGCACCATTAGTGCTAGCTGCACCGATAGCACAGGTCATCGCGCACTGGAGGCGCTCGCTGCGCTAAGATTTTCCGGCGCGCCGTTCCACGAGCCGTTCCACGCGCGCGGCAGGCAGCGTTCCACGACCGTAACAATGCGTAGCACCGGCGACCCAGTCCCCGCTATGCCCAGCTTGACGACGTGGTCCGACCAGGTCCGCTTCACTGCCGAATTGGGCCGTGGTGAATTCATACACGGAGCCAGTGCCGCCTGTAGCGGACGCGGCCCGCGGAGCCATTGAAGCCCGCGAGCCTTAGCCGCAGAGGCGCACTCGGGCACCATCACCGCATACACCATTCACCAACCACGCGTAGCCCTCTGAATTCCGCCCTCCCCATAACCATCAGTGATCGTCTGGTTCCTCCAGTGCGGCCGCGACATCGTAGCCAAGCGCGGTCGCCACCTCGGGAGCGGCGGCGACGACCGGGCCGAGCCCGGTCACCGGGGCGATCGCCAGCAGCACGTCGGCGATCTCGTCCTCACTTGCGCCCGCCGCCAGCGCCCGGCCAGCGGACCATTCCAGGCAGACCGCCGGCGACCCCAGGGCCACCGACACCCCCACTTGCAGCAACGCCGCAGTCCTGGGATCCAGGGCCGATATCCCGGCCAGGCCGAGCCCGAGCCCGGCCTGGTCGTCGATGAAGCCTTCATCGATCATCGCCAGCCTGCGCAACGTCTCCTGGAATCTCGCCGTCTGGCCCATACGCCTCCGCCCGCCGCCGGGCCACCATTCCACCTCATGCCCAGGGTGCGCTTCATCCTCCTGATGGGGTGAAAGACGGATCGTCACCCGTCCAGGAGCCCCAGCTCCCGGGACCGGGTCACCGCCTGGCTGCGTGAGGCGGCGCCCAGCTTCCGGTAGATCGAGATCGCCTCCGACTTGATGGTGTTGCGGGACAGGAACAATTCCTCGGCGATCTCGGGGAACGACAGGTGGGTGGAGAGCAGCGGCAGCAGGCGGAGCTCGGCACCGGTCAGTGCCGACGCTCCGGGGGAGCTTGAATCGCGCTCCTTCGCGAGCTGGGCCCGAAGCGCCCGGGCCTGGCCGGCCAGGTTTCCGAGGCCGGGCCGGCGCCTGAGCAGCTCATCGACCTCCCGCATCAGCGTCCTGGCCCCTGCCAGGTCGGCGAGCGCGAAGTGGACCCGGGCGAGCTCGATCCGGGCCTGAACGGCGAAGTAGGGCAGGGCGTAGGTCAGCAGATGCCGCAGCCGCTGAGCGCTGACGAGTTCACGGCGCGCCGCCGGGACATCACCCCGGTGCATGGCCACACGGGCTCGCACTGCGCAGACAAGGGGCGTTGCGTAGCTTTCTTCGATCCCGGCCCGGCGCAAAACGGCGCCTGCTTGGTCGGCAAGAACCTCGGCCCGGCCCCACTCGCTGCCTGCCATCGCCACCAGCGATCGTTCGCTCAGCGCGAGCGCGACATCCTCGTGCGCGCCGGCTTCCTCCCCGACGCGAACCCCATCCTCAAGGGACGCATCGCCGCCATCGAGGTCACCGCAAAGGACGCGCGCGATCCCCTGCAGGATCGCAGGTGCCGGCGTCACGAAACTCCCCGCCGCGAACCTGCGCACCGCCTCGTCTGCGTCAGCGCGCATCTGTTCGGCCCCGCGCCGGCACAAGAAGGCCCGCAGCAGGGCGGCCCACGCCTCGGTGGAAGGGTCACCGGGCCGGGCCGGATTCCCGTACTGCCAGCGATCGACCGCATCGGCCCACCGCTCGGCCTCGACCGGCCGCCCCGTCAGCGCGGACAGGAGCGCGGCCAGCACCGCGGCCATCGGGTGTCCCTCGATCCCGCCCCGGTCCTCCAGCCAATGGAACCACCGCTGGAGAGTCGTGACCCGGCCTTGCCGGTGGGCCGGCACCGCGAGTTTCTCCACCAGGCCAGCGGCCGCGTCGACGTCCCCAGCCGCCATCGAGTACTCCAGCGCCTCCTCGGGCAAGCCGTTCCGCGCGCACCAGCCGGCGGCGCGGCGCCGCAGGACAGGGATCAGACCGGGCTCCAGGCGCTCCAGCTCGGCCAGAAGCATGTCGCGGAACAGGTGGTGGTAGCGGTACCACTCCCCCCGCCGGTCCAGCGGCACCAGCAGCAGGTTCGACCGGGCCAGCTCGGCCAGGGTCACGGCGGACCCGGTCAGCTCGAGCACCGCCTCGCACAGCGGCCCGGACATGCGCTCCAGCACCGCGGTCCGGGTGAGGAACGTCCGCTGCCGGCGGGAGATCCGCGACAGGAACTCCGACTCCATGTACTCGCTCACCAGCCGGTCGTCGCCGCCGAAGGAGACCGCCGCGCTGGCCAGCGGGCCGCCCTCCCGCAGGTAAAGAGCCGCCAGGTACAGCCCGGCCGGCCAGCCCTCGGTCCGCCGATGCAGCTCGGCCATTTCATCCTCGCCCAGCGCCACCTCGGCGTTGTGCAATAGCGACGACGCCTCGTCAGAGGTCAGCGACAGGTCCTCGGGGCCGATCTCTAGGATTCTGCCCTCAGCGCGCAGCCGCGCGACACGCAGCGGCGGCTGAGCCCGCCCGGCTAGCGCCAGCCGTGAGCCGACCGGCACATGATCGGCTAGCACCTCCAGCGCGGCCCGGCATTCCCGACTGTGCAGCGTGTGCACGTCGTCCAGGAGCAAGACCACGGGCGAAGTCATTGACGAGAACGCGGATCCGAGCCTTGGGACAACCGAACCGGGCACCGAGCTCACCGGGGAGGCGAGCGCATCAAACACCCGCCGGTCGATCGACTCGACCGCATCGAGCGCTTCCGCGACATAGGTGAGCAAGACCTTCGGATCGTTGTCCCCTTCATCGACCGACACCCACGCAAACGCCTGGCCATTACGCTCGGCCCACTGCGAGAGCAGCGTCGTCTTCCCGTAACCCGGCGGCGCGACCACCGAAACGATCGGATACAGCTTGCCGCGCCTTAGCCGTTCGATCAGCGCCAAGCGACGGACAGCCCCGGGCCTGACCACCGGACGGCGGAGCTTCGACGCCAGAAGATCGAACACCGGCCCGCCCGCCCGGAACGACCGGCCGATCCGTTCGTGCACGTCGCTATCGCTCATGCTCCGACAATGCCCCCGGATATGGTCTGCCGCTTTATGCTCTTCCCAACCTATGGGTCAGGTCAAGCGCGGCAAAAGTCTCGTTACGAGCCGGCTCGCCTGCTCGCGCGCGAAGAAGCGCTGGCTGCGGCCAGGGGTACACAGCGCGGTTCTCCTCATCATCGGCCGGCTAGCCGGTCACCCGTTCCGAGAGCGGTGTGGCCCGCCACGGGCACAGTTCATTAAGGGCCCGCGTGGCGACAGCCCGGAAGACCAGCTCATGGCAACCTGCCGCGGACAGGCCAGCGGATCGGACTGTTCCTCGTGGAGCGACCGGGAGTAGCCGTGGTCACGTGCCAGTTCTGGCACGGCGCATCGATCCTGCGACCTTCCGCTCAAGCGAAACGGTCGATCGCCACGATCAGCGCAGTTGCCAAGCCGAGTACCGCGATAACGACGCCGGCGACCGTAAGGCGGACCATCTGGCCGCCTCGCTGATGCGGGCAAAAGACATGTCGAGCGTATCGATGAACCGGCGGTACCGCAGAAATCCGTCAATCGCGAATCCGGCACCCAAGAGCGCGAAGCAAACCCCGAGGACTACATAGAAGTCCCCCAGCGCCGGGCTGGTCTTGCTCAATGAGGGGAGTACACCGCCGAAGCCAAGCGACAACGCGTAGGCCCGAACGCGGTCCGGTACCAGGCGAGAAGAGATCGTTCACTCGCCAAGACCGTGCGATCGTCGGCTAGGCTCGTGCGGGCTTGCGCGAGCTCGTTGCGGGTAGCGCCGACATTGGCGCTGGCCCCATGACCGCCGTCATCGCGGTTCATCGGGCACACCACCCTCCTGCCCTGCTGGGCGTACGAAAGCCCGAGGCTAGCTCGCGAGGCTGCTCACGGTGATGGCAATGAAGAACACGACCATGGTCATCGTTGAAGAAAGCCGTGACCGAGATCAAAGCTCTCAGGGGATATGCGGCGGGGTTGCCCTGCCATCTGCTGCTGGTCGCGAAAAATACCGCGGAAATGATCTTGGGCCCGGCGGCCATCACCAGCGCCAACGGCAGAACCGCCGTCACGTTCATGTGACGTCCTATTGCACCGGCACGCTGCCCGCCAGGCGGTTTGCCAGCCCGTCGGCGAATTCCCGTGCCTCCTCCAGATGGTGCTCCTGCAGGTTGGTCGGCGGGATCTTGATCCCGAGGTGGCGCTTCCGGTACTCACCGGACCCGAGGTAGCTCAGCAGCGACAGCAGCGAGCGGACCTGGCCTCCCTGGTAGCGGAAGTGGATGCCGTCGGCGAAGACGCCGCCGGGTTCGGTGCCGAGCCTGCGGACCGTCTTGAGGTTGTGTTTCCAGTACCGGCGGCAGCAGACGGCGGCAGCGAACGGCTTCCCCGCCAAGACCTGGCTCGCGGTGTCGGATTGCAGGAAGGACCGGACCGGGACGTCGGTGGACAGCCACCAGGTGGGAGACCCGATGCACACCAGGTGGTAGTCCCGTTCGGTCACGACGTCGGGGATGGCGATCTTCGCCGGGCGGCGGCGCGGTGATTCCGCCGGGATCATCCCCACGAGCTCGCGGGACGGGTGCGGCATGGGGAACTCTTTGAACCTGCCGGCGTAACGAGGGTCGGTGAACTCGATGGCGGCCAGCTGTACGTCGCAGCCGCGGCCCCGGAGCACCTCGGCCATCGCGTCTATGACCTTCCGTGTCTGGTTCGTGTACGTGAAATAGATGAACAGAACTGACGGCTTCGTCGCGGGGTCCATGACACCCCTCCTTAATGCCAACCAGGTTGGCAATGGTTTTCCGGGGCTCGACCGGTTCTTAGTGAATAGCAACAGGATCTCGGCGACGATCGGGACCGGCGAGATTGTTACCGCGATGGCGAGGGGAAGAATGCTCCCGATGACATCCTTCACCGGCGAGCCGCCTCGATTCGATGATCGGCACGCTGATGGCGGCGCCGATCGCGACAAGGGAGGATCTCGCCGGATCGCTGGCTCATCGCACTTAGCCGCCCAGGCCGGCTTGCGCGTCCGCGAGCGCGGCTTTGAGCTTCTTGGCGCCAACGCCATCAACCTGGGCGACCGATTTGCGCACCGCGCTGGCTAGTGTCGCGTCGACGTTGCTGGCTTTGCTGTGGTCGTAGATGGCCACGATGCCTGCCGAGCCTGGTGGCAGCGCGGCACCCATCTTCTCCTCCAGGCCGCTTTCCACCCGGTGCCTGGCAAATTTTCCGACCAGGGCACCAGCAGCGCCCCCGACGACCACCGATGCCAGCAGCGGCGGCGCGAGCAGGCCCACGACCAGCCCGACCCCGCCGCCGATCTCCAGGCCCTTGCGTCCCAGGTGATCACCGGTCTCGGTGATGGTGACGTTGCCGTCGGCGTCGTTGGTGACCAGCGCCACGCCTTCCACCGTCAGCTGCTTGTCTGTGACGAGCTTGACGAGGGCGTCGAAGTCCTGGCGGGCCAGGTCGGGGATCAGGTATGCCGCGATGACGACGTCGAACTCGGTGTCGCTCATTGCTGTGCCTCCTTGGGCTACGGCTCGGTGCTGGTTCTAGGCGTTGATGCCGCGGGCCGCTTGGGCCTGATGAGCGTGCGCGTGGAGGGCATCCTCGTCCTTGCCGTCGGGGTGCGGGGCCACGTCGAAGACCACCTTCTTGACCGTGCCGGTGAACGCGAACGGCGCCTTGCTGGCGTAGCTGCGGTCGACGACCAAGCCGTTGTCCCGGCCCACGTCCAGGCCCGAATAGCCGCTGAAACCGAACGGCACGGTGTGATCCAGCCGGCCGCTGCCCACCGGCTTGCCGTTGACGTAGAGCGTCACCTCACCGGGGGTGGCAGGCTTGGCCTCATCCGCCACGAACCTCATCTGCACGTTCACGTCACCGGTCGGCAGCTCGCCGTCGGATTCCTGCTGGTACTCGAACACCCCGAGGAACGCGTAGGTGTGCTTCAGCTTCCCGTCCTGGACAAATAGCGAGAAACCTCCGAGGTGGTTGGCGTCGGCGACGATCACTCCCTCGGCGCCGCCGTCTGGGATGTGCAGGTCCGCGCTGATCGTGTAGGAGTGGTTGTAGGCCCGCGGGACCCCCCCGGGGGCCACGTTCTGCACATCCCCGTGGTAGGTGGTGGTCGTCTGGGTGCCGAGCGGCGGCAAGATGCCGAAGAAGGGGGAGAACCCGGCGAGCAGCGGCTTGATGTTGTACTTCTCCGCCTCTTCCCAGAACAGGTCCTGCAGCTCCTTGACCTTCTGCGGATTGCTGGCCGCCAGGTCGTTTGCCTGGGAGAAGTCATCGGGCAGGTAATACAGCTCGACCGTGTCCTCATCGGGGTCCCAGACGCCGGGCGCGAACCGTTTCAGCAGCTCGGGATCCAGCCGCCACGGGGTCCGGGGCATCCGCATCGACAGCCACCAGCCGTCCTTGTACATCGCCCGGTTGCCGAAGTTCTCGAAGTACTGCTGGGTGTGCCGCTCGGCAGCGTCCGGGTCGGCCAGGGAGGCGGTGAAGGTCACGCCCGTCATGGGCTGCTGCTCCACCCCGTCGACGTGGGTGGGCTGGGGGATCCCGGCGATGTCCAGGATCGTCGGCCCTATGTCGGTCACGTGGGTGAACTGCGACCGCAGGCCGCCGCTGTCCTTGATACGCTCCGGTCAGCGGATGACCAGCGGGTTGCGCGTGCCGCCCAGATGCGAGGCGACCTGCTTGCCCCACCGGAACGGCGTGTTGCCCGCCCACGCCCAGGCGGTGGAGTAGTGCGGGTACATCATCTCGGTGCCCCAGGCCTCCAGCCCGCCCCACTTCAGCGCGAGCTGCATCTGCTCCTCATCGGTCAGCGGGAGCCCGTTGACCATGGTCCCCTCGTTGAACGTGCCGGTCGGGGTGCCCTCCAGGCTGGCGCCGTTATCGCCCCAGATCCAGATAATGACCGTGTTATCGAGCTCGCCCATCTCCTCGATCGCGGCCAGCAGCCGACCGACATGGTGGTCGGCGTTCTCCGAGTAGCCGGCGTAGACCTCCATCTGGTGCGCGAACAGCCGCTTGCTGTTCTCCGACAGCGAGTCCCAGGCGGGCATCTCCGCGTCCCGCGGGGTCAGGTCCGCGCCGGCCGGGACCACCCCGAGCCTCTTCTGCCGCTCGAACCGGACGGCGCGATCTGGGTCGGGCAGGGATCCGGACGCGTCCTCCAGCGGAGGGCCCGGACGCCGTGTCACCGGAAGCTCAGGGTCTCGTCAGGCATCCCAGAGGCAGTTGTCAGCACGCGCGGGCTTGGTCCGGGCGCCGTCTGGGGGCCTGGTCAGGGCTTGGGTGGATCTGAGCTGCCGGGAGCCCGCACATCATGCCATCGGCATGATGTGCACCCCGGGCCGCCTGGCATTTCGTGGTGGTGACGCGAAGCGCCCCTAAACAGCCGGGCACATGGGTCCGGCCTTTACCCCAACGTGTGATCTCAACGGCCGGCGGTCATCAGGACGCCGACCGGGAGGGAACCGGGAGGTCCCGATGGCGACCCAAGTTGCTAACCATGTGGGGACCCGCGTCCGACGGGTGGCGGTTTCCGCTGGCGTTCCGATCCTGGCATCTAAGATCACCGCGCCAAGTGTGCCGGATTGGGCGCTGCCGCGGCCGCGAATCACGAAGCTGATCGCCCAGGGCACGCGGTGGTGCCCGCTCACTGTCCTCACTGCCCCGGCGGGCTCGGGCAAGACGATGGCCTTGGCGGCGTGGACGGCAGCGCAACCCGGCACGGTGGCCTGGGTCTGCCTGGATGGCTACGACAACCGGCCGGAGGTCTTCTGGTCACATGTCGTCGCGGCGCTGCGCCGGTCCGGCGTGGCCGTGCCAGCGGTGCCCGCCGCGCGGGGGCGGGCGGAGAACCGCGTGTTCTTGCTGGGGCTTGTGGCGGCGCTGGCGGCCCAGAACCCGCCGGTGACGCTGGTCCTGGATGATTTGCATCTGCTGACCGACCCCAAGGTTCTGGACGGGCTTGACTACGTGCTGCGGAACGCGGGGCCTGGGCTGCGCCTGGCGGTGTCCGCGCGGATGGACCCGCTCCCACTGCACCGTTACCGGCTGGCCGGCGAGCTGACCGAGATCCGGGCCAGCGACCTGGCGTTCACCGTTCGCGAAGCAGGCCAGCTCATGGCCCGGCACGGCATCACGCTGACGGCGGACTCGCTGGAGTGCCTGACCCGGCGGACCGAGGGCTGGGCGGCCGGCCTGCGCCTGGCCGCGATCTCCATGGGCACCCATCCCGACCCTGACCAGTTCATCGAGGAGCTGATCACCGACGACAGCGTCCTGACCGGCTACCTGGTGGCGGAGGTCCTCAACCCCCAGCCCCCTATGGTCCGGGAACTTCTGCTCAATACGAGCATCCTGGAGCACGTCAGCGCCGAGGCCGCCAGCGAACTGACCGGCAACGAGCAGGCCGGGAGAATCCTGCCTGCCCTGGCGCGCGCGAACGCGTTTGTCCAGCCGGCCGGATCCGGACGGTACCGCTACCACCCGTTGTTCGCCGAGGTGCTGCGGTTGACGCTCAAGCGCGAGCACCCGGACCGGGTAGCGGCTTTGCACCGGCGAGCGGCCCGGTGGTATGAGCGGAACGGCCAGCTCACCGACGCGGTGCGGTACGCCGCCCATGTCGGCGACTGGCCGCTCGCTGCCAGTATCGTCATCGACGGGCTGGCGATCGGCGAGATCATCGAGCCGCGGGGCAGCCCGTCCCTGGGCGAGGAGTTCAAGGTCATGCCGCACGGCCAGGCATGGACCGAACCTCAGCTACACCTGGTGTCCGCCGCGGTCGCGTTGTCCGCTGGCCGGCAGGAACTCAGCATCGCCGCGCTGGATGCCGCCGATGGCATCCTGGAGCGTTTTCCCGCCGATCAAGAAGCCGCGTGCCGGCTGGCCGCCGCGCTGATCCGTCTCGCCGCTTCCCGCCGCACGGGGGACCTGGCTACGGCGGCGGCGGCCGTTGCCCGTGCCGAGGTGCTGGTCAACAGGGTCCCGGACGCCAAACTCGCCCGGCATCGTAAAATCCGGGCCCGCCTGCTGTCCGACCGCGGAGCTGTCGAGCTGTGGTCAGGCCAGCTCGACCAGGCGGCCCGGACCCTGGAGTCGGGGGTAACCGCCGCGACCGCTTCCGGCGGGGAGGGTGAACCAGAGGACTGTCTGGGATACCTCGCGCTGGTGGAGGCCTTGCGCGGCCGGCTAGGCCGCGCGGCAACATTGGCCGGCCAGACGACCGCGGCCCTAACGACCGGCGAGCCGCGGCCGCCCATCACGCGTCCCAGCCCCGCGGCACTTGTCGCACTTGCCTGGGTGCACCTGGAACACAATGAGCTGCGCGAGATGCACAGCCGGCTCAAACAGGCGGACGCCGCCCTCGGTGTAACCCCGGACAAGCTGATCGGGGCGGTCGCCTGGCTGGCAGCGGCGTACGGTGGCCTGGCCCAGGGGCGCGCCGCCGTGACCGCGCAGAACGTAGCCAAGGCACGATCCGGGTGGTCGGTTCCAGCGTGGCTCGAGCAAAGGCTGAGCCTGGTCGAGTCGCGGGCGTACGAGGCCGAGGGCGACATCCAGGCAACACTGGCGGCCGCCAGGCGTTCCGGCCGCGAAACTCGCCGGAGGCGGCGGTGACACTCGCGCGCGCGTGGGTAGCCGCCGGCGACCCCCGGAACGCAACGCGCGCGCTCGCACCGGTGCTAGCCACCGGCAGCGGGGCGCCCGGACGGATACGCCTGCAAGCGTGCCTGGTTGACGCGCAGGTCGGCTACGACCACGGTGACCGCGCGCGAGGCCGCCGCTCACTTGCCTCCGCGCTGCGGCTGGCCGAACCTGAGCAGCTCAAGCTGCCATTCGTCATCGAACGTGGCTGGATTGAGCCGGCGCTGCGGCGCGACCCGGAACTAGCCCGCGCCCACCGGCGCGTGCTCGCCCCCACCCTGTCCTGCGGTCAGTTCCCCGCTCCGCCAGGCTCCCCAGACCAGGCACCCATTCTCGCGGCCGAGCCGCTCACCGAACGCGAGCGGGACGTGCTGCGACATCTATCAGGCCTGCTCAGCAACTCAGGCCTGTTCAGCAACGCTGAGGCCGCCAGCGAGATGCACATCTCCGTCAACACGCTCAAGACGCACCTCAAATACATAAACCGCAAGCTAGCGACCACCCGCCGCGGCGAGGCGATCCGCCGGGCCCGCCAGCTCAAGCTGATCTGACGCCATGCAGCTTGCGCTCATCACATCCACGTCCACGCCGCCGCACCGGGGCACCTTGGGGTGCCGGCGCTGGCGGGCGACAGACAACTCCAGATCCCGTTCCACGAAGATAGTCAGCGTCGTTCGAATTACGCCATCTAACTGGGAGCCGCCTATCGGAATCGAACCGATGACCTGCGCATTACGAGAGGCACGCGAGTACCACAAGTACGCTGCCAAGCGGCGAGCGCGCTAGCTGCACAGATAGCACGGCCTGTCGCTCTGACCGCTCACGTCGTCCTGGGATTCTCCAGCCCGCCGGTCCACGACCCGCTCCACACCAGAGCGGTTGTCTCGTCACTGAGCGCGAGCCCAAATCATCACTGAGGCTCCCACCTAGCGTGCACACGCTGAAGACGAAGTTCTCGTTCTCGCTGTGGCCGTGCTGGCGCATGCGGCGAGAGCGAGGATGACGAGCGTGGTGCGCTCACACGGCTCCGGAGACCGCCATCGCGATCTAGTCGGCAGAGCTACGCATTACGAGAGTGTTCGCGTGCGTTGCTCGCGGGTTCAAAGCCCGCGCCAGCTTCGTGTTCGCAGGTTGCTGCTGGCGGCGATCGTTGGCTGTTGATGGCAGTTCGGGGGCATCTCGGGGGCACGCGTTCCGGAATGCGGAGTCCGGGTTCTCGCTGGAGCCGACGCCATCGCAGCCGCCAACAGCGACCGGAACGAATCTGTGCTCACGGCTCCGGAGGCGGCAGGCCACATGTTTCGAATTTGCGCACCCTGCCTGCTTGGACTCGATCGTTTATGTTGTGTCCGGCCAAGGTCATTCCGCGCATATTCCGGATCATGGATCCTTCAGCCGTGACCGCCCGCAGCTTGCAGGGGATGGCCCGCGTCCGGTCCGGGCAGGCTCAGGCCTGGCCCTTGGTTCTGACCGGAGTGTCCGCAGTGGTCTCCAGGGTCAAGCGCGACTTCGCGTGTACGTTGACCGGTAGCTTTCAACCTGTGCTGGTTGACCTGCGGGGGCAGTCGCGCTTGGGCTGGAGGGGCGGACACGGACACTTAGCGGGCCATCCCCGGATCTGACCTTTTCCGAGTCGGTTCTGGCCAGAGTGAGTCATGCCGCTGTAGTCTCGCGATTCTTGATCGTAGGACCGTGGCAAGTCGGCTCGTTATGCGGGACGCTGCTGCCGTGCTCCCAAGTGGTAGCCCCAGCTTGGAAGTCTGTGTCGCTGCACTGCGACCATCAGCGGCTTGGCTGACCGGTGACCCCCGCTGGTCCGCTGACCGTGAGAGACCGTGACTGCCCGCAGCGGCTCGCGGTTAACGTATTTTTTTCTACTAATTTACCCTCTTATATCCTGCGGCCACGCTTGCCTTCTTTCGGTGAACATGTTGCGCTGGGATTACGTAGCGCCTGGTGCTGCGCCGCACGGTGCTGGATCGGGGTGCTGCGAATGCGTTCAGGGGCCCAGGGCTGGGTTCGGCAGCCCAGGCGCGATCCAGCGGGGTTGCCATGAGACGGTTCGCGGCGGCCGGGGTAGCCGATCTTCGGCCCTCTGCCCGGCCCGGAGAGCCCGGCTTGGTCTAGAACGGCCTGCTCCGCATCGACCACCAAATCCATGGAGAGGGAGCCCTGCATGTCTGCTACGACCGAAAACTCAGCGGGCGCCACGGCGATCCGGCCGTTCACGGTCCCGGTCGCCCCGGAGGCGGAACTGGAGGCGCTGCGCGCGCGCATCACAGCCACCCGCTGGCCCGACAAAGAGCTCGTCACGGATGATTCGCAGGGCCCGAAGCTGGCGGTCATGCAGGAACTCGCCCGCTACTGGGCGGCAGAATACGACTGGCGCCGGTGCGAGGCGAAGCTGAGCGGCCTGCCGCACTTCATCACCGAGATCGACGGGCTAGACATCCACTTCATCCACGTCCGCTCCAACCACGAGAACGCGCTGCCGGCCATCATCACGCACGGGTGGCCCGGCTCGATCATCGAGCTGCTGGCGATCATCGACCCGCTCACCAATCCCACCGCCCACGGCGGGAGCGCAGCAGACGCCTTCGACGTGGTGATCCCGTCGTTGCCGGGCTACGGGTACTCCGGCAAGCCGCGGGAGACCGGCTGGGGCCCGGACCGCATCGCCCGGGCCTGGACCGAGCTGATGAAGCGCCTGGGCTACACCCGGTTCGTGGCCCAAGGCGGCGACTGGGGCGCGATCATCACCGACGTGATGGCCGCGCAGGCCCCCCCGGAACTGCTCGGCATGCACACCAACATGGCCGGCGTTGTTCCAGCCGATGTCTCAACGGCGCTGGCGCGTAACATCCTGGGGGCCGGCGGCCCGCCGCCATCGGGTCTGTCCGCCGACGAGCAACGCACGTACGAGCAGCTGAACTTCTTCTACACCAAGGGCATCGGCTACGGGATCGAAATGATTACCCAGCCGCAGACGCTCTACGGGATCGCGGATTCACCCGTCGGCCTGGCCGCCTGGATGCTCAACCACGACGAGGCCAGCTACTCCGACATCGCGGACGCCGTCGCCGGGCACCCGGTCGGCAACCTGACCCGGGACGAAGTCCTGAACAACCTCACGTTCTACTGGCTGACGAACACAGGGATTTCCTCGGCCCGGCTGTACTGGGAGAACACGTACGACTTCTTCGGCGTCCACAACGTTTCCATCCCCGCCGCCGTGAGCGTCTTCCCGCATGAGATCTACAAGGCCCCGCGGAGCTGGGCCGAGCGGGCCTACCCCAAGCTCATCTACTTCAACGAGGTCGACCGGGGCTGCCACTTCGCCGCCTGGCAGGAACCGGCCCTGTTCAGCAGCGAGGTTCGCGCGGCGTTCCGGTCACTGCGCTGACCCAGACACCGGCGGGCGGCGCGCGCCAGTTACGCGCCGCCCGTACCCGCCAAGCACCGGCCCGGGCCCCGGGCCGGGGCATCGAGCTACAGCGAGGGCAATGTTATGGCAGCGTTCTGGCGCGCGCCCGCCGGACTGCACGTGGCCTCGGCCCGGCTGCCCGATGAGGGTGAGCTGGCTTCTTTCGACGGCGCGACCGGGTGGCTCAATTCGGAGCCGCTGACACCGGCAGGCCTGCGCCGGAAGGTGGTCCTGGTCGACTTCTGGACCTATACCTGCATCAACTGGCTACGGCAGCTTCCCTATGTCCGCGCCTGGGCCGAGAAGTACTCCGGCCACGGGCTCGTGGTGATCGGTGTGCACACGCCCGAGTTCTCGTTCGAGCGCAACGCCGATAACGTCCGCCGGGCCGTGCAGGACATGCGGATCGATTACCCGGTCGCGACCGACAACGACTACGCGGTGTGGGGTGCCATCGGCAACCACTACTGGCCCGCGCTCTACTTCGCCGACGCGCAGGGGCGAATCCGACACCACCACTTCGGCGAGGGCGAATACGGCCAGTCGGAAATGGTCATCCAGCAACTGCTGGCCGAGGCCGGATCCACCGGCGCGGGTACTGAAATGGTCTCGGTCGACCCCAGCGGCCTGGAAGTCGCAGCCGACTGGGCCAGCTTGAGATCACCAGAAAATTACACCGGCTATGAGCGCACCGAAGGCTTCGCCTCCCCCGGCGGCCCGGTGCCGGGCAAGCCGCACGTCTATACCGTCCCAGCGCGGCTGGGGCTCAACCAGTGGGCCTTGTCGGGGGACTGGAGCATGGAGGAAGAGGTCACCACGCTGAACGCGGCGGGCGGGCAAATCGCCTGCCGCTTCCACGCCCGCGACCTCAACCTCGTCATGGGACCGGCAGCGCCAGGAACTTCCCTCCGGTTTCGCGTCGGTATCGACGGGCAGCCACCGGGCGAGGCGCACGGAACCGACACCGACGCCGACGGCAGCGGCACCCTCCCGCAGCAGCGGGTTTACCAGCTCATCCGCCAGCCCGGCCGAATCACCGACCGCACCTTCGAGATCACCTTCCTCGATCCAGGGGCTCAGGCCTATTGCTTCACCTTCGGCTAGACCTGTTCTTCGCACATGGGATTTCACTTGTTGAGCCAGCGGGGTCGGCTGATGTCGATGCCGAGGAGGTCCAGCAGCCGGGCCTGGACGCC
>Ga0302180_10001850_pt1 | contig 16823 bp, 14 predicted proteins | sample I_Palsa_E3_2_FD_200575 | JGI IMG/M metagenome (GOLD analysis project Ga0302180, IMG submission 200575) | Peat permafrost microbial communities from Stordalen Mire near Abisko, Sweden - I_Palsa_E3_2 | ecosystem: Environmental > Terrestrial > Soil > Palsa > Peat permafrost | place: Sweden... | reverse complement strand
AAAGTGCGCCTTCTACGGTTGCCGGCCCGGTGAAACCTACAACGGAAAAGTCGGCCAAAAAAGAAAAGGCCGGGCATTTGCACCCGGCACTTCTTACTGAGAACCCGTCAATCGCTGAACCGTCAGTCGCTCGGTTGAACTAGATCAGTTTCCCAATTAACCTCGATTCGTTTTTTCGATTCCCCCCGGGTAGCAGGACGCCCAAACCTTGTGTCGGCGTAGATCTTCACATCACCAGTGCAAGGCTTTCCAGCTCCCGTTGCAGCACCGGCAGAGAACAACCCGCCATTTCCACCCGTCCGGCGGCGTCGATCGCATCCATCTGCGAAACGCCGTAACCCCGCCCCGCCAGAAATACCTGCAGCAGTTCAGCGGCTTCGCGGGAATCCACCATTCCGCCCTGGATCAGGTCGTTTCTCAAGGCGGATAGTTCAGTCACCGTAAATCTCTCTTTCATCGCCATTCTCACCTTCGACCTCCCTACCGTTGCTTGATTAGACTCATCGGCAACCAGTTTCGTTACATGCAATCGAATCGCCGTAACTTCAGGTACACCGAAGGTATTTTTTCCGGTGCCTAAAGTTCTTAGAACCCAAGAGTTTGCAAAAGGTTGCGAGGGTGCACCCGCAAACAACAGAAATACACGAGACCGACTGCTCGTCGGGATGTTGACACTAAATGTCGTTTCGTGGATGGAGGAAACCGAACTTTGTCGCGAGATCTGACCCTTTCTGACTCAGGCCGGATCAATCCTGGCGGCATCCACCAGCATAATCGGGATGTCGTCCTCAATCGGGTACACCCGTCCGCACTCGCCGCATTTCAGGCTTTGACCAGTCAATATGACCGCCTTCCGGCACACCGGACATACCAGCGCTTGGAGCAGATCTTCGGAGATCATGGTGCTCATTCTACCGTGAACCACAGATCCCTGACTGGACCTGATGTCCGACGGGCCCGGACCCGAGTGAGGGGGCAGTTCAGAAAAAATAATGCGGAGCGCCGCGGAAACCGAAGCCCAAACCGCGCGCGGCGATGCGATAGAATGAGTTTCAAACGGGAGCTCGAGTCGAACGAAATGACCGCCAGAATACTCGATGGAACGAAAATAGCCGCTGAAATTCGCGCCGAGGTCGCAACCGAGGTCGAGGCACTGGCGCGATCGGGTATTCGTCCCGGACTCGCCGTGGTGCTGGTCGGCCACAACCCCGCATCGGAGGTCTATGTCCGGGGCAAGGTGAAGAGCTCCGAAGAGGTCGGCCTCTACAGCGAACAGCACTCGCCTGATGACAAGGCGACCACCGAAGAGTTACTCGCCCTCATCTCTGACCTGAATCACCGCGATGAGATTGACGGCATTCTCGTGCAGTTGCCCCTGCCCGCGCATGTCGATGCCAAGAAAATTCTGCTTGCCGTCGATCCGAGCAAGGATGTCGACGGATTCCATCCCCTGAATGTAGGCTATCTTTCCACTCAGCGCCCTGGCCTCGTCCCCTGCACTCCGGCCGGCGTAATGGAAATTCTGAAGCGAAGTCAGATTCCGGTTGCTGGCCAGGAAGCCGTAGTCGTCGGACGCAGCGACATCGTGGGCAAGCCCGTAGCCATGCTCTTGCTGAATCAAAACGCCACCGTCACCATCTGCCACTCAAAAACGCGCGACCTGCCCGAGGTCTGTCGCCGCGCCGACATTCTGGTGGCCGCCATCGGCCGTGCCGGCATGGTCACTCGCGACTACATAACGCCCGGCGCCACCGTGATTGATGTCGGCATCAACAAGATCACCGACCAGAAAGAATTCGACCGCTTCTTCGCCGGAAACAGAAAACGTGAAGAAACATTTCTGGCCAAAGGCTCGACCCTCGTAGGGGACGTTCACCCTGAGGTGGCCGAAATAGCCGGGGCGATCACGCCCGTCCCAGGCGGCGTAGGCCCGCTAACCATAGCGATGCTGATGGCCAACACCGTAAAAGCCGCAACGCTGCGGCGTGGGCTCCGGCAACCCGAGTTGACCCGAGCCTAGCGGAAAGCGCCATAGCGGCATTGACTCGGGCGATATCGCGATGAGCTGAATCGAGGTTTGGGAAGGGCACGCCTTTTAGCCGTGCCGACAGGTGTCGCACAAAGAAATGCGGCCTCAGCCGCCGGGCCAGCCGGCGACACTGATCCCAGGCAAATACGACCTTTCGGATACCATGAGAACCCATTGCTGAAACTAGGCCTCACCGGCGGCATTGCAAGCGGCAAGTCAGCCGCGGGCAAAATGTTCGTCAAACTCGGAGCCCACCTGATCCAGGCCGACGTCGTGGCCCACGACCTCATGCAGCCCGGCCGCCCGGTCTACGACGAAGTCGTCCGTCATTTCGGGCGCGGAATACTGAATCCAGACCAGACCATCAACCGCCCGCGCCTCGCCGAAGCCGCATTCCGAACCGGCAGTACCCCGGGACGCATCCATGAACTTAACCAGATCGTCCATCCCGCCGTAATCGACCACGAAAACAAATGGCTGGAAGAAATCTCACGCCGTGATCCAGACGCCATCGCCATCGTCGAAGCGGCTCTGATTCTCGAAGCGGGAACCGCCAGCCGTTTTGACCATTTAATCGTAGTAACCTGCCGTCCCGAACAACGCATTCAGCGCTTCGCCGAACGCACCGGCATGTCTGAAGAAGCCGCCCGGGCCGAAGTGACTCGCCGGATGGCAGCGCAGATCCCCGACGAAGAAAAGATCAAAGCAGCCGATTTCGTAATTGACAACTCCGGATCGCTCGCTGAAACCGAGCAACAGGTGCGGACCATCTTCGCCGGACTCAGTCGACGGTAAAGTTCATGGGAGAGAATCCAGGCCGGAGCAAGCTCGATTTCGAGCCTGATTCGATCCTGATTAAGAGGCGCGACGCGGCATGATGATCCACTGCAACACGGAACTCACCAGGCTGAGCATGACCGCGCCGATCAGCGCCGCAATGAAATTTCGCACGTAAAATCCCTGAACGAACCCAGCCGCCAGTTCCAGCATGAGCGCGTTAATCACAAACCAGAACAGTCCCAAAGTCAGTATGGTCAGCGGAAAGGTAATGATCTTGAGCAGCAATCCCAAAGTCGCATTGATCAGCCCGATCACCAACGCCGCGATCAAAGCTGCCTGTATACCGGTAACGTAGATGCCCGGCACGATGTGGGCCACAATCCACACCGCAATGGCACTTATCAGCCAGTGGAGAAGAAGACGCACGATAATCCTCCTTCAAAGCAATCATTGGATGCTATACAAGGTAAAACCGGCGCACAACCGGATTCATCGCAGAACCCAGACGAATGCCGCCAAAGACCAACGCCGCCCGCCTCCTCGATCAGATGGGAATTCACTACGAATTGCGCGAATACGAGGTCGATCCGATCAACCTAGCCGCCGAGGCCGTCGCTCGGAAAATTGGTTTGCCCCCGGAGCAGGTTTTCAAGACGCTAGTCGCTCGCGGCGATCACAGCGTAATCGTCATGGCAGTAATCCCCGGCGATCAGGAACTGAATCTGAAGGAGCTGGCAGCCGTCGCGGGAGACAGGAAGATGCATCTGGTCCCGGTAAAAGAGCTGCAAGCGCTCACCGGCTACATCCGCGGCGGGGTAACTGCCCTGGCCGCCAAGCGCGACTTTCCTGTTTACGCAGACGAGACGATCGAGCTCTTCGACGTCGTTTCCGTCTCGGCGGGCGTTCGCGGCCTCCAGATTCTCGCCGCGCCCGCCGACTATCTGCGCGCGACCAAGGCAACAATTGCCGCGCTTGCCGAGCCAAAAAACAAAGCACGTAGCTAATCCCCACCCCGTTCGATGAAGCGCCATGCTTCCCGCCCCGCCATCTCTCCGCCTGGGAGAATCACCGTTCGCATCGCCACACGCTTCCGGCGACGGTATTAAACTGATTAAGCTCTCCAAGCAATGCGAGGTAAACGATGCCCACTGCCACCCGCACCAACCCGCTCTCCTTCCTGGCCGATCAACTCGAAGAACTCAAAGCCAAAGGCACGCACTTCAAGCTGCGCGTCCTCGAAGACGAACAGGCCCCAGTCTGTACTTTTGACGGAAAGAAAGTCATCAACCTCGCTTCAAACAACTACCTCGGCTTTACCACCCATCCGAAGCTTCGCGAAGCAGCCCTCGAAGCCACGCGCAAGTACGGCGTAGGATCAGGCGCCGTCCGCACCATAGCGGGCACGATGAAGATCCACATGGAGCTGGAAGAAAAAATTGCGCGTTTCAAGAACGTCGAAGCCTGCGTAGTCTTCCAGTCCGGATTCACCGCCAACGCGGGCACAGTCTCATCCTTTCTGGGAAAAGACGATTACATCATCTCCGATGAACTCAACCACGCCTCGATCATCGACGGCTGCCGTCTGTCACGCGCCAGGATTCTGGTCTTCCGTCACAAGGACGTAGCCCACGCCGAAGAGCAACTGGCCAGCGTAAAGAATCAGCCCGGCAAGAAACTGCTGATCTCAGACGGCGTCTTCTCCATGGATGGCGATATCGGCCCACTCCCGGGCCTCTCGGACGCCGCCGAAAAATATGGAGCAATCATGATGGTCGACGACGCCCACGCCTCCGGTGTCCTCGGCCGCCAGGGACGAGGTACCATCGATCATTTCAAAGTGCACGGCCGCGTCGACATTCAGGTCGGAACGTTGTCGAAAGCGATCGGCGCCCTGGGCGGATATGTCTGTGGCACTCGCGATCTGATCGATTTCCTCTACCACCGTGCCCGTCCATTTCTTTTTTCGACATCGCATCCGCCGTCCGTAGCCGCCACCTGCATCGCCGCCTTCGACGTTCTCGAAACCGAGCCGCAATGGATGGAGCAACTCTGGGCGAACACGCGCTTCTGGAAAAAAGAACTGGGCCTCCTGGGCTTCAACATCGGAGGCCACAACACCCCCGCCAGCGAAACCCCGATCACCCCAATCATCATCGGCGACGGCCGACTCACCATGGATTTTTCGCGCGAACTCTTCCAGGAAGGAGTGCTCGGAACCGGTATAGCCTTCCCGACAGTCCCCGAAGGCAAGGCGCGAGTCCGCACCATCATGACTGCCACGCACACAAAAGAAGAACTCGAGCGGGCGCTCGAAGTGCTTAAGCGGGTGGGAAAAAGAATGGGAATCCTCAGCTGAACTCCGCATCGAGTGCGACGAGTCCGGCGCGCTACCTGTGCTGACTGATGGAAAGCACATTGCCGTCCGGATCTTTAAACCATGCAACCTTATCGCCGCCGGGCGCGGACCAGATTCCTGTCTCCTTATCCGCCACCCAGGGATACTTCTCAAACGCCACTCCCCGCCCGCGCAGCCAGCCGGCAACTTCCTCGATGTTCGCCACCTCCCAGCCGAGCACGGTATAAGGTGCAGGCGTGAAATCCTGGGCCTTGGCAATCCGGATCATGCTCTTATCGGCTCTCATCACCAGGGCGAAATTGTCCTCGCTGACGAAGGTAAATCCGAGTTTCCCCTCGTAAAAGCCTCTAGCCTTAGCCGAGTCCTTCGTGGGAACAAATCCAATCAGTTTGCTTGAAGCCAGCATCTCGAGATCACCGTCCCGCCGGAGCGTCGTCCAAAATGGCCAGAACCAGCGCGTCAATCGCGTCCGTAACCCGCTTGGCCGGAAGATTAAAATTGTTGGAGAGGATGGAAAAAACAACCGCTTGTCCGGAATCTGTCGTTGCGTACCCGGAGAGAGTCTTCACGCCGCCGAGCGACCCGGTTTTGGCCATAATGCGGTTTTGCAATCGGGGCAGGTTCAGTCGCTCGGAGAGCGATCCATCCACCCCGCCGACCGGAAACGTCTTCCGATACGACGCGCCCCAGGGCTGCGTCGCGCTATAGCGCAATAACTGAACAACCGCATGAGGAGTCACCAAATTTTGCCGGGAGAGCCCCGATCCGTCATAGAAAACATATTGATCACTGGAAATGCCGGCCTGGGTCAGAAATCCCCGCAAAACCTCGAGACCACCCTCAATCGATCCGGCATTGCCGCGTTCGCGCCCGAGCAGGCGCAGGAGAATCTCGGCGTGCAGGTTCTGGCTCACTTTATTGATTACCTGCACATCTTCGAGCAGCGGTTTCGATTCGTAACTGGCAAGCGTTATGAACTGATCGGCTTTCAGCGATCGTGATAACCCATCGCCTCCGCGCGAGGGCGCAATGGCATTCACGCTAAACGTAGAAAGAGCGGCGAGCTCGGTATGGCGAGTGCGCTGGTGTCCGTAAATCACAATGCCGCGTTTTTCGAGCAACTGCCTGAATAGCCCCGCGGCAAACTCTGCCGGATCTTCAATCGCCAGCGCTTCATTGGCGCCGGGGTCGTCGACCGGCATATTGCCCCAAAGCGTCACCACCGTCGACCCGGGCTCGCGATTGACAAAGAACTTGCGTCCCGTGCCCGCCGGCGTAGTGATGATGCGATTATCAAGCCGATAGTATTCGGCAAACGGCTTGACGCTGACGAACGCCTTTTCCCCGGGTCGGTCAGCCGGCAAGATGTTGACGAAGACAACGTTGTCGTTGACGGTCAACGCCGAGACCGGCGCGCCATCGGCCCACACCAGGTCGTCCTGGCTCCAACCTTCGCCATAGCGTTCGAAAGCGAAGTAAGAATCGTCGGCCACGATATCGCCATCGATAAACTTCACCCCTTTTTGCACCAGCGCGTCTGCCAGCGCTTCCAGAGCTTGAATGGGATCGTCGTTCCTCTGCGTCCGAATGTCATACGGCAGCTCACGTCCCGACAAGTTCGGATCACCATGGCCAACGAGGACCAGATCCCCGTTAAGCCGGCCATAGCGGTCAAGCGTCCCGGTGGTTTCGACAGTGGTTCGGAACTTGTAATCCGGACCAATCAGAGCCAGTGCGGCGGCAGTCGTGAACAGCTTGGTGTTCGAAGCGGGGGTAAAGAGCTTGTCAGCGTTCTGCGAATACAACATTTCGCCGGTGGCTGAAGAAACGACCTCAATGCCCCAAAAACCGCGAGAAAGATCCGGAGCGCCGAGCACAGTAGCGATGCGATCCGGTAACGCCCGATCCCGATTCTGTGCCGGTTTGGGCGGCGCGGCCAGGAGCGCCGTCAGCAACAGAAAGATGATGAGAAGCAAAAAGGCAGCGGAGCGCCGACGACGCATGCCATGGATTGTACCATCCAGGAAAATCGCCTCGTTTTAGAATAGCCATACCATGAGAGCAGTGTTTCAGTGGAACCTCGGAGCTCGAACGCTCGAGTTAGGGCGCCGCACTCTGATCATGGGCATCGTGAATGTGACTCCCGATTCGTTCTCCGATGGCGGGCTCTACCTCAACGCTGAAAAAGCCCTAGCGCACGCCGAACACTTATTGGACGAAGGCGCCGACATCGTAGATATCGGTGGAGAGTCGACGCGTCCCGGGGTATCTGTAGCGGGCAGCAAAGCCGATGCGTCACCGGCCACACCGGCGCTGTCCGAAGAGGAAGAGCGAAATCGTGTCTTGCCCGTCCTCCGCGATTTGAAACGCCGACGTCCGACGGCGGTGGTCAGCATCGATACCTACAAGGCGAACGTGGCGCGAGCGGCGGTCGAACTCGGAGCCGAGATTGTCAACGATGTAAGTGGTTTTCGCTGGGACTCGCTAATGGCGAAAACATTGGCCGAACTCAAGGTGGGCGCGATACTCATGCATTCTCGCGGCCGGCCTGAAGAATGGCCATCGCTCCCGCCGTTAGGCGATCCGGCGCTTACCGTAAAACGGGATTTGCGACAACAGGTCGAGGCCGCAACCCTGGCGGGAATCAAGCGCGATCACTTCGTATTGGATCCGGGTTTCGGATTCGGAAAGCGCCTCGAAGAAAACTATCCACTGCTGGCCCACTTCGCCGAACTCCAGCAAATTGGCTTTCCGCTTCTCGGCGGAGTATCGCGCAAGGCATTTATCGGCCGAGCGCTCGCCCGCGACGGCAAAGATGCAGAGATACCCGAGCGTCTTTACGGAACGATCGCGGCGGAAGCGATTTTGATCTTAAAAGGTGCGCACATCATCCGCACCCACGATGTGCGCGTCGCGGTGCAAGCGGCCCGAATGGTGGATGCGATTGTGGCGAACGGAGGATAGGCTGCTTATCGGCATTGTCCTGACTAACTAATAACTAGTTACTCCCCCGCCCGAAACTTGCAAAAGAACCCGCGACTAGCGATTGACGACCAACGACTAACGACTAACGACTTCTCAGGCCGGAACCGTCGTACTTCGAATTCGTGCAAAAAATTCGCCCGAGGGAGTGGTGGCTTTAAGCGCGGGCAGTCGAATCTCGAATGCAGCTCCACCCTCGGCCCGGTTGTAACAGGTGATTTGTCCTTTGTGATCCTGGATCACGCCGTAGGTAGCGCTCAGTCCAAGGCCCGTACCTTTGCCGACGGGCTTAGTGGTGTAGAAGGGATCGAAAACTCGCTCCGGATCGCGCAGACCCGGCCCCGAGTCCGCGAACCGCACGACCACTTCGTTATCTTCCCGCCACAAGGACACAACGAGACGCCCGCCGCCCGTCTCCTGCAGCGCTTCCACGGCGTTCTCAACAATCTGAAGAAACGCCTGCAACAGTTGGTTGGGATTACCGAGCACTCTCGGTACCGGAGCTTTCGATTCCACGGCGAGGCTGATCTTTTTATTGTCGACTTTGAATCCTTCCATCTGAACGGCGCGCTGCAAGAGCGGCTTCAGTTCGAGAGGACTCTTTTCCCCCGGAGTTTGCTGAGCAAAGCTAAGCAGGTCGCTGACCAGTTCCCGGGTGCGCCGCGCCTGCTGTCCGATTTTTTGCGCATTGGCGAGTTGCTCCCGGCTGAGGTTGCTGCTGGCCGCCATCACTTCGGAATTTTTCAAAATGGCGGAGAGCGGAAATTCCAGTTCGCCAGCCGCCAGAGCGACCAGTTCTCCAAGCGAGGCGAGTTTCGCCTGCTGCACGACTCTTCCCTGCAGGCGCTGCAAGTTTTCGAAGCTGCTCCGTGAATGATTGAGGAGCTGCATGAGCCTCTGGTCCAGCAGATGTTGTCTCAGGAAAACCACAAATGCCAGAAGCGCGACTCCGCCGAGAGCTACGGCAAAACGGAATTCGCGCAGATCAAGCTGGTCCCGGCCCTCGAACAGCGCCGCATATGCCAGAACCGGCAGGGAGAGCATGGCCAGCTTGGCCAGTTGAGGGACAAGCGAACGGGTTGCACGCGTGCTCGAAGGCGCTTTTTGCAGATCCCGAACGAGCCGTCTCCCGGCTATCGTCGTCCACAGGAACCACAGCAGAGCCGCAAGAAATGCGAGATCATAAATCCCGCCGGTGTTGAATGTGCCGCGTGCAATCGCGGCGTTCATAGACTCCGAAGCCAATGTGTACAGAATGCCGGCGATGAAAATGTTTCGATAAAGTGCGCGCCACGCTCCCGAGCTGTTGAAAAATGCCGATCCCGATATCGCGATCAGCACAATTCCTTCGACAAGGTAGAGAAGATCCCAACGCAGATTGTAGACCCGAGCGTCCGGCACAATAAACTCCTCGGGAAAAACAAAGTAGCCATAAATCACAATCCACCAGACCGCCAGAATGATCACGTTCAGCGCGGTGGGCCACATGCCGCCATGTTCATTATCCTGATGAGGGCGTATCGTTACCGCCGCCATGATGGGCACAATATGCAAAAACAGGACAATATCTCCCGGGAAAGGATCCGGTACCGGCTGGCGAATGATCACTTCATACCAGACCCAGCATGCCTGGTTGAACCACCACATCCCCATCCCCGCCGTCATCAGGCTCCAGAAAAGTCGCGTATGTCCGCGACTATCGAGAGCGTTTTGAACCGACAATGTGCAGGCCGCAGTGATCACCAGAATCGGGACCAAGTCTCCCATGGCCAGGCGGAAAAACGGATTTGGAAAGACGGCGGGAGCAACCGCAAACGCGAGCAGCAGAAGAGCTCCGCCGAGGAACGACGAAATTTGCAGCCGAGACACCTTCGCATCATATGACGTTCAGAAATAGATGTTTAGATCACTGACCGGTTACCTGAGGTTACTGCGGTAACCCGGTTACCGGCAGCCATGCCTCTCTATACTGCGGGAAAGTATTGGTGGGCTATGTGATAAACCTCACATCGATCCGCGATCGAGTTCGCAAGCCGGGGTACGCCGGTAACTGCTAGAATTCGATGTTATGGCATTCCCTGCGAGTCGCCTTCGGCGTTTGCGAAGTACAGAAACACTCCGCTCCTTGGTCCGCGAGACCCGACTTACACCTGAATCTTTCGTGTATCCCCTGTTTATCTGCCCCGGCAACAATGTCCGAAAGGAAGTGCGCTCGATGCCCGGCGTGTTCAACCTTTCGATTGACGAAGCCGTCGAGGAAGTCCGTGAGGCCCGTGCCCTTGGAGTAACATCGATCATTTTGTTCGGACTGCCGGAAAAAAAAGACGAACGGGCAACCGGTGCGTGGTCAGACGACGGCATTGTGCAAAGAGCAGCGCTCGCCATAAAAAGTGACGTGCCAGAAGCAATTGTGATCGGCGATGTTTGCCTGTGCGAATACACGTCGCACGGCCATTGCGGAGTAGTCAAGAGTACTGCCAGGAAAGCCGAAGCCGGGCCACAATCTCTAGGTGCGGCCGCGGCAGCCCCGCCCATCGCGCCGTCATTAACCCCGGTCGCGGAAGATTACGAAATTGTGAATGACGCGAGTCTTGAGTTACTCGCGCGCACCTCAGTTTCGCTGGCACGGGCAGGTGTCGACATCATCGCGCCCTCCGACATGATGGATGGCCGAGTCGGCGCAATTCGCAAGGCACTCGACCAATCTGGCTTCGAAAATATTCCGATCCTTTCTTATGCGGCAAAGTTTTCGTCCGGCTTCTACGGCCCATTCCGCGAAGCGGCAGATTCGGCCCCGCAGTTTGGTGATCGCCGCTCCTATCAGATGGACCCGGCCAACATTCGCGAAGCGATGCGCGAGATCGAACTGGACATAGAAGAGGGCGCAGACATGATCATGGTCAAGCCGGCAATGCCTTACCTTGACGTAATCGCCGAAGCGCGCCACCGTTTCGACCTGCCCCTGGCCGCCTACCAGGTATCGGGCGAGTACGCGATGATAGAAGCCGCTGCGCGGAACCAGTGGATCGATCGCGATCGGGTAATGATGGAATCATTGCTTTGTATCCGCCGGGCCGGGGCCAGCATGATTCTCACTTACTACGCCAAGGAAGCCGCGAAATTGCTGGCTTAGATCGCCCATACAGGTTATTCTGGGCAGCGTCGCCTGGCACTTAAGCGGAGCCCCCCAAGCTGTTCATAATCTGGTCTTTTTAGCGATACCGGCATTTAGTAAGTGATGTACAATCCCTCATCCTGGAGGTCGGGCCTTGGCTCGCTACGCCGAGTTCTCGTCGATGGAGCTGATAAGAGCCTGTATTGGCTCGAGAGACGAGCGGGCGTGGACCGAGTTTATTCGGCGATTTCAGGTCGTGATTGCCGCCGCCGTCCTCCGGACTGCCAGCCAATGGGGCGAACCCTCCCGCTCGCTCTTGGACGACCTGGTCCAGGATACCTACTTGAAGCTCTGCGAAAACGATAGCCGTTTACTGCGCTCATTCCGGCCCGAGCACGAAGACTCGATTTATGGTTTCTTGAGAGTGGTGACCGCCAATGTCGTCCACGATCATTTCAAGTCGGCGCTCGCAGCCAAGCGTGGCGCCAGCCGGACGGAAGCGTTGGAGCCCTCACAGATCGAGCCGAAAACCGCTGGCCCCGACGGGTTCGATCTCGTAAGCCACCGGCTCCAACTCGCGCAAGTCGACAAAATCTTGACCCAGGTTACGGCGGGAGACGACCAGGAAAGAAAGCGCGTGATTTTTTGGCTCCGTCACCAGCAAGGCCTCACCGCCAGCGAGATCGCGGCCATCCCCTCGATTGGCCTGACCACCGAAGGAGTAGAAAGTGTTCTTCTGCGCCTGATAACCATGATTCGTGGTCATCTCCTAAGTTCAAGTCTTCATCGCGAGGTGAAGGTTTTGAACCGCCAAAATCGTTCTAAGAGGTTAGGGAGTTAGTTTTGGAAGACGTTTCAGGCGAGCATATCGGGACGGCTGAGCTCGCGAAACTGCTCGAGGAATCTCGTGCCCGAACAGAATCCTCGGTGGACGCGCAGGCAGTACATCCTCATTTTGCCGCCTGTCCGAGCTGCCGGAAGCAATTTGAAGGGCTGTCCTCGCTTGAACGCCAACTGAAGAGTATGACACCGTCTGCGTCTGCAATTCGCCGAGATGCCTGCCCTCGTCCAGAGGTGTGGCGTGAAATTGCGGGCGGTCTGACGCCTTCCCGAGAAACCCTTAACCTCCTCGAACACGCCAGCCGCTGCGACCATTGCGGTCCGCTGCTGCGAGCGGCGGTTGGCGAATTGACCGCACTGAATGGGATGGTGACCGAAGCGGAGCAAGGGCATCTGGCCGTCCTCGAGAGCGTTCGCGCGGAATGGCAGCGCAGCCTCGCCCACCGCATCACCGCGACAAGGGATCAGGGCTCCATGCTCTGGTGGCAGCGTTGGCTGTCCTTTCCCCGCCTCGCGATCGCCGTAGCATCTTTTCTGATCGTGTTCGGCATGGGCTCCTGGATCGCCGTCCAGCGCAATCAGCCGGCGGCTGCCCAACGCCTCCTCGCCAGCGCTTATACCGAGAAGCGCACTCTCGAACTCAGGATCGGCGGCGCGAACTACGCGCCGATACGCATCTCCCGCGGAGCGCCAACTTCCTTCACCAGCCGTCCCGAACCGCTCCTGAAAGCCGAGTCCCTGATTGCCACCCAGTTGCAATCCCACCCTTTGGATCCCGCCTGGCTTCAGGCCAAGGCCGAGGCCGATGTCCTCGAAGGCAAGTACAAGGCGGCCGTGGAAACTCTGCAACACGCCCTGCAATTAGACCCAGGATCCCCAAGGCTCCTCACCGATCTCGCCACTGCCCACTTCGAGCGCGCTCTCGAAGAAGATCGCCAGGAAGATTTCGGCGCTGCCTTTGAATATCTAAGCCAAACCCTGAAGCAGCATCCCGACGATCCGGTCGCGCTTTTCAATCGCGCCATCGTCTCCGAACACCAATTTCTCTACCAGCAAGCGCTCGATGATTGGGACCATTACCTCCTTATAGACTCGACCTCGCAGTGGGCGGACGAAGCTCGCAGCCGTGCCAATGCTGTGCGCGAAAAATTGAAACACCATCAGAGCTACGCGACCCCTCTGCTTTCGCCCGCCCAAGTTGCGGAAAAGCTAGCGGCCACGGCCACCGGCGCTGACCTCGCAGCCGAAGTCGACCCGCGTATAGAAGAATATCTGGACCAGGCGGTCCGTTCCTGGCTACCCCAGGCGTTTCCGGAACCCGCGCCCAACGAGGCCAAGGTTGCTGCCGACCCAAGCGCCGTTCAGGCGCTTTTTTTTTTGGCGGAACTGACGACCGAACACCACGACGACCATTGGCTGACTGATTTTCTGCGCGGCTCCTCAGCTTCACATTTTCGGCAAGCGGCGAACGCTCTCGCCCGCGCCGTCCAGGCCAACGGCCTCGGCAACTACAATGTCGCCGCCCAACAGGCCACACTCGCCGGACGCCTGTTCCGCGCCTCGGGCAATTCCGCCGGCGCTCTGCGCGCCGAATTCGAACTGGCTTATGAGGCCCAGATTACCCGCCACGGCGAAGACTGCCGCCGCCGGTCGACGGCTGCTGAACTGGAGGCACATCGCTACTCCTATCCATGGATACAGATTCAACTCGGGTTAGAGAAAGGCGTCTGTTCGTCGTTAATGGGCGATATCGGCGCCTACGAAAAGGCCGCGCGTAACGCTCAAGATCGCGCCCAACAGGCTGATTACGGAACCTTGTATCTGCGCGCCCTCGGGTTTATCGCCGACGGAAAACTCGACACCGGCGAACGGCCAGCCGTGTGGAAACTCGTGAGCGCGGGCCTCGATCGCTACTGGTCAGGCCAGTTTCCCGCCATGCGAGGCTTCAGTCTTTACAGCTTCGTCGCCGTCGCCGCCGAAGACGCCGGTCAGCCAAACCTGCTAGTAGCAATCGCACGTGAAGCCGCAGCCGTGATCGATCCCGATGCGAATCAGTTGGTGCGTGCCAGGGCCCATAGCTTCGTGGCCCAAGCAGCTGCCGAAGCACAACTGCCCGAGTTGGCAAAGTCTGAGTACAGCGAGGCTAGCAGGTTCTACGCGCTAGCGCCGCAGACCGACGCAATTCGCTCCGACCGCCTCGAAAGTCAGATCATGACCGCTCAGCTCGAAGCCCGCCAATCTGCCGTCGGCTCTGCTCTGGCCCGTCTGACTCGACTGCAGGATGAAGTCAACCATCTCTCGAACGACTTGATCGCACAGATTTTTTATTCCGTCCTGGGCGAGGTACAGCTTCGCAGCCAGCACGCACCGGAGGCCGAGCGAGCCTTCCGAGCCGCGCTCCGCCTGGCCGAGCAAAATCTCGCGTCCCTGACCTCCGAGTCCAGCCGTACCACCTGGAGCCAAAATGCTTCTCCAGTATTTCTCGGACTCGCCGAAGCCGAACTTCTGCAGGGCCGCAAACAGGATTCGCTCGATGTGTTTGAGTCGTACCTGGGCGTCCCGCAACGTGCCGGTACGCGCCCGGCCGCCCGTCTTCCTTCTGATTCGCCTCCCAACCCGCTGCCCGCTCGTCTTCCACTTCTTTCCCACCAGACCGTACTTGCATACGGAGTCCTGCCCGACGGCTTGGCCATCTGGGCCTATGACAATCGCGGTCTGCGCGCCAAGTGGATTCCACAATCTCCCCAGCAACTGCAAAATCTGTTATCGAATTTCTACACAGAATGTTCCGATCCCGCCTCGGAACCAAGCGCCCTGCGCCGCGACAGCCACACTTTATATTCCTTGCTCATCGCTCCGGTCGAAGAATTGCTGGAGCCGCCCGGCCCAAAGCGCACGCTCGTAATCGAAACCGAAGGGTTTCTCGCCCGTCTGCCCTTCGAAGCGCTCATCGATGCCAGCGGTCACTACTTGATCGAGCGGGCTGACATCGTCCACTCGCCCGGCCCCTATGCGGAGTCGCACATGCACCCCGGCGCCCTAATCTCGCCCGATCTCTCCGCGCTCGTCGTAGGCAGCGCGGCTGCTTCGCCGGATATCGGACTGTTTTCGATCCCGAATGTTCTAGCTGGCGTGGACGCGGTCGCTAGCGATTTTCATTCTCCGCACGTTCTCGAGGGCCGGAAAGAAACACTCGCGGCGGTCCGCAGTGCGCTGCCCGCAGCCGCGGTCTTTCATTTTGCCGGTCACGCCGTCACCACCGCGAACCGCACCGGACTAATGCTGGAGAGCGGAGCCCAGCAAGACGGCGCCCCCGTTCTTCTTGACGCCGACCAGGTGCGCAATCTCAAGCTCCCCAATCTCCAATTGGCCGTTCTCGCCGCCTGCAGCACCGACTCCGGCGAAGGTGGATCGCGCGGCTTCGATAGCGTCGCCAGTGCTTTTCAGAACGCCGGCGTGCCTCATGTAATCGCCAGTCGCTGGGCCGTCGACTCGGTCGAGTCGGATGCTTTTATGGATGATTTTTATCGCTTCGTGCTTTCCGGCCAGACGGTTGCGACCGCAGCCCGTCTTACCGCGCAGAAAATGTTGTCCAACCCGCGCACCTCCCACCCCTTTTACTGGTCAGCTTTTGCAGCATACGGACGGCCCTAATCCCATACCCAGGAGAAAAAGAGGCCCATGACAACCGACCGCCGCTCAACTACAACCGCAACTCTCACGCTCGCCAGTGCTGTCTTGACCATGCTCTTCCTGATCGCCTGCAGCCAGTCCCAACCCCCCGCCCCCCCCGGCGCGCCCGAATCCAAGGCGCCCGCCACTACAGACGTCTACATTGTTTTCGAAGGTCCTTGGGCTTTCGCCCCCGACCCCAAGGACGCCAACAGTGTTCTGGCGCTGGCGCCAAAAACCAAGAGCCATCGCGATCTGATCGTTCAGTCCGCTGACAAGAAACTGGCGCCCGGGGTCTACCAACTCTCACTTCCACCTCATAGTGGATCGGCGAGTGGCACTGTCGATCCCAACATCTTGCGGGTGAAAATTGACCCCCAGAGCGTCCAGCATGTGCTCGACACAAAGGCGGAGCGCTATGCCCTACGACTTCCCAAGCCCGAAGCCTACGTGGCGGCGACCCGTTATCGGAGCCGCGCCGGCTCCACGTATCCTCCCGATGTTTCGACGGAAAAGGACTATGTCACTTCCGTGTCCCTGCGCTACAGCGTTGCGTCGCTAAACGGATTTTCCCTCGCGGGCTCGCCCGACACCGGCTCTTTCAATCCGCTGCTGCTTCAGGTCGACACGCCGGTTATAAATTTTGTGATCGATCCCGTCGCGGCTCCAAGTCCGTCCGATAAATGCCACACGCACGAGCGCGAAGCATTTCGCGATCTTACGAGACTCGTGAACGTAACTTACTTTTTGGATTTTCCCAACGATGCCACAGATTGCCACGGCAAAGATCCGCAAAATCCTCGTCCCGTCAAAGCGGAGGTCGTCCCGAACCTACCGGGTTTCTTTGTTCGCGCTTTCGCAGTTGGCTCGAACAAACACTTGCTAGCGGCTCTCTACTTTTTCGGCGGCCATGCCGTAGATTGCATGGCGGCGGTCATAGTCGCCAGCGATTAGCCCCAGAGGCGCGACTCAATCCGAGGCGGGAACGAAAAAACTCTTTTCCGCCTCGCATTTCGTAATTAGTAGTTAGTAGCTGCGGTGGCAAACTT
>Ga0302180_10001848_pt1 | contig 16842 bp, 19 predicted proteins | sample I_Palsa_E3_2_FD_200575 | JGI IMG/M metagenome (GOLD analysis project Ga0302180, IMG submission 200575) | Peat permafrost microbial communities from Stordalen Mire near Abisko, Sweden - I_Palsa_E3_2 | ecosystem: Environmental > Terrestrial > Soil > Palsa > Peat permafrost | place: Sweden... | reverse complement strand
CGCGGCCTTCTGCAGGTCCTCGGGCACCAGGGAGAGCCCGGCCAGCAGCAGCAGCCCCATGAACGGTGTGGTCTTCCAGATCTCCGCCAGGATGATGACCGCGATGGCCTTGATCTCCGAGGTGAGCGGCGCGCTGTCGTTGAACAGCGCGGACAGGTAGCCCTGCTGGGGCGTCCACGCGTACTGCCAGCCGTACGCTGCGGCGACCGTCACGATCCCGTAGGGGATGAGCGAGGCGGTGCGGACCGTGCCCCGGCCGAACAGCGTCCGGTACATGACGAAGGCCAGCAGCATGCCGAGCACCAGCGTGATGGAGACCGAGAAGACCGTGATGATCGCGGTCACCTTCAGCGCCTGCCACCAGTAAGGCGAGCTGAGCACCGCGCCGTAGTTACTGAAGCCGATGAACTTGATGTCCTGCGGGAGTTCCAGGTTGTAGCGCTCCAGCGACAGGTAGAGGGCGTAAATGAGCGGGTAGCCGGTGACCGCGAGCATCACGACGACCGCCGGCGCGCACAGCATCCAGCCGAGCCTGCGTTCGGCCCGCGCCCCCTCCGATAGCTGCGGCTTGCCCTTCCTGGCAGCCTGCTCGGCCTCGGTGCCGGAGGCCACCTGGGTGGTAGTACTCATTGCTCCCCTCCTTTCCTTGTGACCCGGTTATCTGGTGCGCTGTGGTTTGCTGCACCGGGGCTCACGGGACCAGTCCCTTCGATTGCAGAGCGTCGTTGAGCAGGCTGGTCATCGAATTCTCTGTACCTGCCGGGTTGATGCCGGACGGCGGTGAGAGCAGGTGCGAGAGGTCGATGGACACGACCTGGTAGACCGGCGACTTCGGGCGCACGCTGGCGTCTTCCAGCTCCTTCAGGATGTCGGCGTGGAACGGGTAGTCGGCGAACAGCGCCGGATCGTTGTAGAGGCTGGTCAGCGTGGGCGGGACGCCGCCGATGGTGGCGTTGACGATCTGGTTCTTCTGATCGCGCAGGCACAGCGCGGCCTGGAACGCGAGCGCCTTGTGCTGTGAGTACGCGCTGACCGCGAGGTCGGTGCCGCCGATCGTCACCTTGGCCGGCACGCCGGGGGTGACCTCCGGGTAGAGCGCCCACTTGAAGTTCTTGAACAGCTTCGGGTTGTCGGCCTTCATGGACGGATACACGAACGGGTAGTTCAGCTCGAAGGCGGCGGTCCCGCTCTCCATCGCGAGCCGGTTCTGGTTCTCCATCTGCACCGACAGGCTCGGGTCCGCGGCGGGGGAGCTGGCGAGCTGCTTCATGACCGACAGCGCCTTGACGGCGGGCGCGCCGAGCGTCACCTTGGTCGCGTCCGGATTCAGGACGGTGCCTCCCGCGCTGTTCACCATGGTGTTGAACCAGACGGTGGTGCCTTCATACTGCGCGCCCTGGATCTCGATGTAGTGCGGCTTGCCCTCCTTGGCCAGCTGCTCCGCGTCCGAGATCATCTGTGCCCATGTCGTGGGCGGGGTTGGGACCAGGTCGGACCGGTACCACAGCAGCTGGGTGTTGCTGTTGTCGGGCACCGCGTAGAGGGAGCCCTTCCAGATCGCGGTGTTGAGCGCCGGCACGAGCGTGCCGTTCTCGGCCTCCGCCTTGTCCGCGCCGGTCCACGGCTGGATAAAGCCGGCCTGGGCGAACTCGGCCTCCCAGGTGACGTCGAGACCGAGGATGTCCATGGACGAGTCGTGCGCGGCCAGCCGGCGGACCAGCTGCTGTCGCTGGCCGTCAGCGGCTTCGGGCAGCTGCTGGTAGGAGATCGTGTACTTGCCGCGGTTTTCCGCGTTGCAGTTGTTGACGCCGTCCTGGGTGGCGGGGGAGCTGTCCGGGTAGAAGTAGAAGTTCAGCGTCACTGGGCCGGTGCCAGCGCTGGCGGCGCTGCAGGCGGCCAGTCCCGTCCCGGCCAGGACGACGCTGGCCACGCCCGCGGCCAGCCGCCAGCGCGCAACCCGTGTGACGCGCCGCGCGTGAGCGCGGCGGATGGAAGCGCTCGTTCTGCCGCTGTCGCCGATCATCATCCCTCCAGCCACCGCCAGTTGCCGGCTGGCGCGTCATCGCACCGCCTCGCTGGACGACGAGTAGTGTTTTCCTTCCCCGGCCCCCGCAAAGCGGGCGACGCGGCCATGCGAAAAATCGCCATGCTCGAGCGGTGCACGAGCTCAGGACAAGTTGCTGCCGCAGCGAGCTTGATCACACCGGTAACGCTAGACATGGACCTCGTCAACAACAAGGTCTCGATGTGGAGCAAATTGCGCGCGTTTGCCGACCCGGTGGGTCGCAGCTCTGTCATGCGACACCCGCGACCGCGTACATTGCGGAACTTGTCCTGGCCACCACGGACAGCGGCAGTTCCTCTCTGAGCGGTCGCACCAACTGCCCGCGGATAAGCGCGCACAGCCGCCGCGCCCCGCGGGCACCGCTTTCTGTCAGCGGCTGGTGAACCGTCGACAGCCCGAGCAGGGCCGCGGATTCGATGTCGTCGTAGCCGATCACCGACAGGTCGGCGGGAACCGAATGGCCGGATTTCTTGGCCGCCGCGAGGACGCCAAGCGCCTGGGTGTCCGAGCCCGCGAAGATCGCCGTCGGCGGCGAGGGCAGGCTCAGCAGTTCCTGCGCCATGATCGCGGCCACCGACGCCGAGTGCCTGCCGATCCGGACGATCGCCGGGTCGTACTCGATCCGGTGCCGGGACAGCGCCCGCCGGTAGCCGAGCAGCCGCCGCCGGGTCGAGACGAAGCTGAACTCGTCGGGGGAGTCGCCCACGAAGCCGATCCGGCGGTGCCCGAGGCTGATCAAGTGCTCGGTCGCCAGCGAGCCGCCCCGGATGTCATCCACGACCGTGCACGGAACACCCGGCGCCTCCGTATCCACCATGGCCAGCGGCACGCTGCCGCTGCGCAGGGCGGCCAGGTGCTCGCTGTTCAGCCGCAGCGACACGACCACCGCGCCGTCGGCTTCATGCCGCGTGGTCAGCGTGGCCAGATGACGGTCTCTTTGCCCGAGCGTTTCCACGTTGCGCACCACGGTGTCGAAGCCCTCGTTGTCGAGCACGCTGATGGCTCCGGCCAGGCGCTCGGTCACGGAGGGGCGGGTCAGGAACGGCACCAGGATGACGACGGTCCGTGTCTGTCCGCGGGACAGGCTTTCCGCGAGGCGGCTCGGCCGGTAATTGAGGCGCTTCATGACCTCGATGACCCGCCTGCGGGTGTGCTCCCTGACGTTGGGGCTTTCGTTGAGGACCCGGGAGACGGTGCCCACGCTTACCCCAGCCGTAGCCGCGACCTCTGCGATGTTCACCCGATGAGCCGATTTCAGCCCGCTCACCTCCTCCGGCTTCGCTGCCAGAGCGGTCACATGGAACCGCTTCCATTAGAGCTACTCCCGCTCCAGCGGCTAGTCAAGCAACAGGTACGCAACAGGGTCGATTCAATTAGGTCACATAATGGCTTCAGAAAACCCATTGCTCCAGCTCAGAGCGATTAATACCGTTCTTACATACTCATGCATACCGTTGCTTCACACGCGCCACGGGCGGCACTCCGGGAAAAGGTACAGCCACGGACGTGATCCGACATGTGTGACACGCCGTTCTCAGTGGAAATCATGTGACTCGGTGCAGGCCGGGTGACGCCGCCGGCCGGCCCGCACAGCAGCACCAGCGGCCACCGTGCGGTGACCGCTAGGGTTCTACCGTGAACGCATCCTCCCCCGCCGCCTCAGCCGGACCTGCTGAAGAACTGCTGCCGGCCACGCGCCGCGCGCTGGTCTACCGCGTGGCGGCCGGGCAGGCCGAGGGCCGGACGCCGTCGCTGGTCGGGGCGGTCATGCGGGACGGGTGTCAGGTATGGTGCGGCGCGCGCAGCATGCTTGAGGGGCACGAGCCAGACGGCAACACCCAGTACCGCATCGGCTCGCTGACCAAGACATTCGTCGCGGTACTGGTCATGCGGCTACGCGACGAGGGCCGACTGGACCTAGCCGACCCTCTGGGCAAGTACCTGGATGCGGGCCAGGCCAAGAACGCCACGATCGCCCAGTTGCTGTCCCACACGGCCGGGCTGGCGTCGGAAACCGACGGTCCGTGGTGGGAGCGGACACCGGGTGACCTACGGCCCGAGCTGGCCGACATCCTCGGGCCTGAGCCCCAGCGGCATCCGGCCGGACGGCTGTTCCATTACTCCAATCCCGGTTATGCGATGCTCGGGGCGCTCGTCGGACAGCTGCGCGGGCAAGCCTGGCACGAGGCGCTCCGCCAGGAGATCCTGGAACCGCTGGGTATGGCCCGCACCACGACCGCGCCGCAGTCGCCGCACGCGCGTGGCTTCGCCGTGCACCCGTGGGCGGATGTCATGCAGCTAGAGCCGGCCGAGGGTACCGGGCTCATGGCCCCGGCGGGGGAGCTGTGGTCGACCGCAGAGGACCTGTGCCGTTTCGCGGCGTTCCTGCTCGACGGCCACGACCAGGTCCTGGCCCCGAGCACGCTCGCCGAGATGAGGACCCCGGCCGCACCGCCCGGGGACAGCGCCTGGGGCAGCGGCTACGGGCTCGGCCTGCAGTTGTTCCGCCGGGACGGGCGGGTCCTCTACGGCCATTCCGGTTCCATGCCCGGCTTTCTCGCCACCTTGTGCGTCAGCCCGGACGATGGCATCGGAGGGATCGCCCTGGCCAACGCCACCTCGGGACCCGACATCGGCGCGATCGCCATCGACCTGGCCAAGATCGTGGCGGATAACGAGCCACGCCTTCCGGCTCGCTGGAAGCCGCTGGCCGAGGTCGAGGCGGACCTGCTCGCGCTGACCGGCCTGTGGTACTGGGGTCCCCGCCCGTACCTGCTGCGGCTGCGGGCCGACCGCGCCGTCGAGCTGTCGCCGGCGGCCGCAAGCGGTCGCGCTTCCCGCTTCCGCGCCGAGCCCGACGGCACCTGGACCGGCCTCGACGGCTACTACGCGGGCGAGACCCTGCGCGTCACGCGCGACCCGGACGGCGCGGTGGACCACCTTGACCTGGGATCATTCGTCTTTACGCGGGAACCTTACGAGCCCGGGGCGCCGTTGGCCGCCCGGCCGGACGCCGACGGCTGGCGAGCGGGCTAGCCCCGCCGGCTACGCCGAGCGGGCCGTCCGGCGGTAGCGGGTCATCGGGCCGAGCAGGCCGGGCACCACGTCGAACGCGGTCATGCCGAGTCGCTTGACGACCGCGACGGAGGCCGCGTTGCCCTGGTCCACCTCAGCCAGCACCTCGGGCAGGCCAAGTGGCCCGAGCGCGTGCTCGACCACAGCGCGGGCGGCCTCGGTGGCGTAACCCTGGCCCCAGCAGCGGGGGGCCAGGCTGTAGAAGATCTCAAGCCCGAGGCTTTCCAGGGGGCGGAGCCCGGCCGTACCGACGAGTTCCGTGCCGTCCCGTTCGGACACGAGCCACAAGCCGTACCCGGCGGCGGCGAAGGCCCGCTGGCTCTCGATGATGGTCTCGGCGATCTCGGCCGGGGAGAGCATCGCGCCGTCGAACAGGAATCGCCGGACCTCAGGGGTGTCCCAGTGAGCCTGCAGCACGGCCTGGTCCAGCGCCGTCACCGGGCGCAGGATCAGGCGTTCGGCGATCAGGACGTCGGCCACCCTTGCCACCCTACCGACCCGCCACCGTAGCACCGAGCCAGGCAGGTCCGCTGGGATGGCAGCACCCGAACCGGCGCGTCTTGCCGCTGGGTAGCTGTGACCTGGCACTAGGCTTACGAGCTACGATGACGTTCATCGCGGCTCTATAGCCGGGAAAATCAGATGTAAGTTCGGAGGCTCTCTCATGGTGGCAGGCGTTCGCCGGTCCATGTCACGACGCCACAGCGGACACACCACCACGGTTACCATCGGCACCGAGCGGTTCTGGATCACCGCCAACCAGGGCGATGACGGGAGCCTTGGCGAGGTGTTCATCCACTGGGGCAAGCACGGCAGCAGTGGTGCCGGCCTGGTGCACATGTACGCCATCGCCCTGTCCCTGGGCCTGGAGCATCAGGTTCCGCTGGCCGACCTCGTCCGCGCCGGGCTCGGCCAGTTCTTCGTACCCAACGGCGATACGGACGACCCGGATATCCCCCGGGTCCGCTCCGCGGTCGATTACATCGCCCGCCGCCTGGCTATCGACTGGCTGCCATACCCAGACCGGGCCGCGCTCGGCGTCTACACACTGACCGAGCGCGTGCAGCGAGCCGGCGCCTGGATAGCCGCCCGGTAACGCTAACGGGACGAACGCGCCAGCAGGCCCGCGGTCATCACCTCGAGCACCTCGCCGAGGGTGGCCCCGAAGTCCAGGCGCATGGCGGCCAGGTCGGGCTCCGCGGCGTACGCCGCGAGCATCGCGGCCGACGGCTGCGTGTGCGGCCACAACGCGCCGGTCATCATGACGGTGACGCCGGCCAGCTTGATCGCGTCCTGCTCGCCGAGTTCAGGCACGCAGCCAAGCACCAGGATGCCGAGCGCGGTGATAGCGGCGATGCTGGCCCGCTTGTACTGGGCGGCGACCTGCGGTGAGACGTTTCGCTCGAGCACCGCGGCCTGGGCGCTGATCAGGTCGCACAACATGGGCCGGGACGCGAGCGAGGCCGCCAGCGCGGCGGCGAGCCGGCGTGAGCGCCCGGTGACCGGTGCGGCCGCGTCGACCGCGGCCTGAAGGTCCCCATCTAGCTGCACTAGCCAGTCCTGCCAGGCCGAGTCGAGCAGGTCGAGCAGCACGGCTTCTCGGGACTCGAAATAGCGCAGGACGTTCGACTTGGCCAGTGCGGCGCGGCGGCTGAGCTCGTTCAGGGTGACCTCGGCCACCGGCATCTCGGCGAGCATCGCGGCGGCGGCACCAAGGATGGCCTGCCGGCGCGCTTCGCGCTGCTCCTGATTTCGCGCCCGCTGGAAGACTGCCACGAAGATCATTTTACAGACCGCCGGTCCCTTGTGTACAGACCATCGGTCTGCTAAGTTCTCATTTAACAGACCGATGGTCTGATGGTGAAGTTCAGAGGAGACCTCATGTACGCCGTTCCCGATCAGGCAGGCAAGCTCGTCGTCGTCACGGGCGCGAACAGCGGCACCGGCAAGGAGGCCGCCCGGCGCCTGGCCGGAGCCGGGGCGCACGTCGTGATGGCCGTCCGGGCCATGGCCAAGGGCGAGCAGGCTCGCGCGGAGATCCTGGCCGCCCACCCCGGCGCCAAACTCGAGGTCCGCCGCGTCGACCTGGCCGACCTGGGCTCGGTCGCGGAGTTCGCCGACGGTCTGATCGCAGCCGGCCACCCGGTCGACGTGCTGATCAACAACGCCGGCGTGATGGCGCCGCCGACCCGGATGACCACCGCCGACGACTTCGAGCTGCAGTTCGGCAGCAACTTCCTCGGGCCGTTCGCGCTGACCATACGGCTGCTGCCGCTGGTGCTCGCCGCCCAGGCGCCCAGGGTGGTCACCATGAGCAGCGGGGTAGCGAGCTACGGCCGGATCCGCTTCGATGACCCGCAATGGCAGCACGGCTACCGCCCCAACCTGGCGTACGCCCAGTCCAAGCTGGCTGACCTGATGATGACCCTGCACCTGGCGGAGCTCGCCGGCCAGCGCGGCTGGAATCTGATGAGCAACGCCGCGCACCCTGGCTTCACCCGCACGAACCTGCAGACCGCCGGGGCCAGCCTCGGCCGGGACAGGCCGAAGCGGACGCCGTTCAACAGCCCCAGTATCCTGCCCTCCCAGGCGGTGGGGCCGGGCACCGAGCCGCTGCTGTACGCGGCTACCAGCGCCGACGCCGTCAACGGCGGCTACTACGGACCGAGCCGGTGGTTCGGGCTAGTCGGCCCGACCACGGCCGTGCGGCCCCCCCGGCGGGCCCGTGACGCCACCACCGCAACCCGGCTGTGGACCGAGGCCGAACGCCTGACCGGTGTCAGCCTGGCCGCCAGCAGCGCCCGTCCGTAAGCTACGGGCCCGCGTCGACGGTGGCCAATGTGACGGCCGGTGTTCACGATGCCGGCTCGGTCATCGACACGATTTCCTGGCCGTAATAATCTCGTCGGATGCCGCCCTCACGGTTTTCTGGCACCACGGCACGCCGAACACCGGCGCCACGCCCGAGCCGCTCTCGGAGGCGGCGGCCGATCGCGGCATCCGCTGGGTGTCACACGACGCCGTGGTCTCGGGAGCAGGAACCGCTCCGTTTGCCGCCGAGGGCCTGGACTGGTTCGCCGGCATGGCGCCTTCGGCGGAGGCGGAAATGCGCGCCGCCGCCGCTGGACGCGCAGCGTGCGAAAAATACCTTGCGTCCGCCGAGTTCGACATGGACCTGTTCACCCCGGCCGATCAAGCCGCGCTGGCCGGTGAATGGTCCTGGCTCGCTCACATCGCCCGGCAGGCGATAGCAGGCGGCCCGGACGGGATGATCGACGACGAGCTCGCGTACGTCACCCCGTGGGGCTTTGCTCCCGAACAGGTCGCAGCGCCTGCCCTTTTCCTGTGCGGTGGTCAGGACCGGATGGTGCCCAGCACGCACAGTACCTGGCTAGCGCGGCATTGCCCCGCCGCGGAACTGTGGCTGCGCCCGGACGACGGGCACGTCTCGGTCCTCGGATCCTCCGCCGTGGCGGCCCTGGACTGGCTCACCGAACATCGCTAGCCGGGGGCGGCGCGCTGCTGGGGAGGGCGGCTGATCCTGGCGGCGAACAGGTCGCGGAGGCTGACGATGCCGCACACTTGCCGTCCCTGCATGATGGGCAGATGGCGGAAACCGTTCAGTAGCATCATCTGGGCGGCTTCCTCGACCGGGGTGTCCGGGTCCGCCGACTGCGGGTCTTTGGTCATCCAGGCCGACACCGGCAGCGCGGTGAGGTCCGACCCGGACGCCGCCGCCTTGAGCACGTCGCGTTCGGTGAGGATGCCGGCCAGGAAGGGACCCTGCATGACGAGGGCCGAGCCGACCTTCTCCCGTACCATCGCGGCGGCGGCCTCCGCGACCGGGCTGTCCGGGCTGGTTGATACTGGCCGCGGGTGGGCCAGTTCTCCGACCGTGAGAGCCCGGCGGCTGACCTCAGCCACTTTCGCCGATTTCGAAGAGCTCTGAGTCGTCATGCGGACGGGACGGGCCGGCTAGCTCTTCGGACAGCAGCCGCCACAGGGAACCCGACCACCCCGACAGCTGCGGCCACCGCATCCAGAACAGCTGGAGGGTCGTCTGGTCGAAATCCTCGTGTGCCTGCTCCGGGGATACCGTGCGCGTGAAGTCCTCAAGTTGATGGATGAGATCCAGGAACCGGTCGGCGCTGCCATCCATTCGATCACCTCCGGGGGAGCTGCGGCGTCGGCCGCGAAAACATGGGGCCGCGAACGCCAGAAGACGCTAAGTGGGGTGATCCATACCCCGAAAGCGCGGTGTGCAAGAGGCCAGCCGCTGCCTATTTTTCTCCTCGCCGACCCAAAGGTATAGACCCTCCGGGTAAAAGGCCAAACAAAAAGCCCAGGCCGGCCTCACCTAGTGAGGTTCAGGTCGCTCGGTGCGGCGACGGCGGGGCGTCAGGACGAGGCTAGGGCGAGACCGTGACCAGGGAGCCGTAGGTGAGGTAGGGCCACGCCTGGGCCGCCGCGGCCAGCGGGAGCTCGACGCAGCCGAGGCTCTGCGCAAAGCCGTAGGAGTACCGGGGGAAGTAGTGGACCGCCTCGCCGGCCTGGAAGTACGAGACGTACTGGACCGGGTCGGCGTAGCGGGTGCCGTCAGGATTGGTGCCCTGCATCACCTGGAACCGGTAGCGCAGGTAGACAGGAAAGGTGCCGTCTGACGTGGGTGCGATGGAGATTCCGGTGTTCGCCAGGCTGCTGAGTACCTCCTGCCCGTCGTGCCAGATGGTTAGCGTCTCCGGGAGGGACTCGCTGGCGATCGCGTAGGTGTAGCCGTTCGGGTTGTCCTGCTGCTCCTCGGCGGCCTGGAGCAGGTCCGTCCATACCTGCGGGCCGGCCACGCCGTCGAGCGCCAGGCCGTGGCCGGATTCGAACGCCATGATCGCACCGGTGTCGATCAGGTTGGCCGCACCCTGCTGCCAGAGGCTGGCCAGGTCAGACGGGTAGCCGCTGACCCAGGTGAAATGGCCGTCCGGCGGCTGGTAGGCGGCTGAGAGCTGGGCCCCGGCGCCGTCCGGCATGATGGCGCCGCCGGGCATGATGGCGCTGTCGAAGTGGGCAGACCAGGTGAGCGGAAGGTAGCCGAGCTGCGCCAGGAGCTGCTGCAGGCGCAACGTGGAATACGAGGCCGTGCTGAAGCTGACAGTCCACCCGGCCGGACCGATCCCGCGATCCTCGCCGCGCCCGCGGCGACCGGGCTCGGAGATAGTCACCTGGGTGTCCTCGGGGAAGCCGGCCGAGGGAGTGAAGATCAGGCTGGCGCCGCTTCGGCTCCAGGCTCCCGGCACCGAGGGGGAGAGGCGGGGGGGCAGCGAACTAGCCGCAGGGATGCCGGACAGGTTCAGCTGGATTGGCTGGGTGCCGTCCACGTCGCGTGCGCCCGCGTTAGGAATCGAAGAAACTACTCTCAGTGTCTGCAGCGCCGCGTCCGTCTTGGCGCCGCGGCGGTGCGCGCCTGACCCGGCAGACGCCGCGGCCACTGCGCTTGCGGCATGATCGCTGTGCTGCGCGTGAAGCGCCATCACGATTCCGCCTGCTATCACGATGGCCGCGGTCAGCCCGGTAACCCAGAAGGCCGCAGCCCTGCTCCTGCGGCTCCTGAGACCCGAGGCCCCCCCGGCCGCGGCGCGCCCCCGCCTGAACAACGATATTTCCCCTAGCTGTCACGAATTGCGACTCCCGCTAACTGTAACTCATTGTAACTGAATATTGCCTCTCGGTAGAGAAGCGTCGCCTTCGTGGTTGACATTGCCGGGATCAGCGGTAAGTTGCTGCTCAGTCCAGCACCAGGGCTGGCTAGCCGGACCGGCAGGCTCGTCAGGTTCGGGCTACGTCATGGTGAGGGCGCGCGTATCCAGCCGCCCTCGTGGCTAGGCGTGGCACCGAAGGGGGCTGCGGCGCTCATCCGGCTGGACGGGGGTTGGGCCTGGAAGGGGCCCGGGCACCCAGTAGACAACGGAAACCAAGCCCGTTGCCAACGGGATGGACTCCGGTCCGAAGGCGCTGCCCGGGTCCTTTTCCTTTTGCGCTGCCCGCCTGCTCCTGCCACGCGGGGAGCAGCGACCGCACGCAACGGTCATGAACCTGGCCGGCACGAATCCCAGGGCCGGTTCGTTGTCTGCTGAAGATAAGCAGAGGGATGTTCTGCTGATCGGGAACCGCCACGTCGGGGCGTCTGCGTGCGCAGGGATATCATGGCCTGCACCGTCGGTGACGAGTTGCCTGACCAGTACCGCCTGTTCACCCAGACGCAGCGATAGGCAGGGGTCGTGATAGAGCCAGATACATCCGCCGAGCCGTTGGCCGGCCGGATCGTCATCGTCATGCCGACGTACAACGAACGGCAGAACCTTGAGCCCATCGCGGGCCGGGTCAGGGCGGCACTCCCGACGGCCGACCTGCTGATCGTCGACGACAACAGCCCGGATGGCACCGGTGACATCGCCGACAAGCTGGCCGAGGCCGACTCGCACGTGCAGGTCATGCACCGGACGCAGAAGGCGGGCCTGGGTAAGGCCTACATCGCCGCTTTCGGCTGGGCGCTCGAGCGCGGCTACGACGTAATCGTGGAGATGGACGCGGACGGCTCGCACCAGCCCGAGCACCTGCCCAGCCTGGTGGGCGCGCTGGCCCACGCGGACCTGTCCATCGGGTCCCGGTGGATGCGCGGCGGCAAGGTGGTCAACTGGCCCAGGTCCCGCGAACTGCTCTCTCGCGGCGCCAATATCTACACCCGGCTGATGCTCGGCCTCGGCGTCCGGGACGCCACCGCTGGCTTCCGCGCCTATCGCGCCTCCACGCTGGCGAAGATCAGCCTGAACGAGGTCGAGTCGACGGGATACTGCTTCCAGATTGACTTGACCATCAGGGTCGCCCGGGCAGGCATGAAGATCGTCGAGGTGCCCATCACGTTCGTCGAGCGTGAGCACGGCGCCTCCAAGATGAGCAGCAGCATCATGCTTGAGGCGTTCTGGCGGGTCGCGCAGTGGGGCATGGCCAGGCGGCTGCGGGAACTCAGCTCGCACGTGGAAGCCCGGAACCTGCGTCAGGGCAGATAGCTTGTCTCGCCTGGGTTAGGCGCTCCGGCGCTGCGTGCGGTGGGTACTGACGTCCTGGCCGCGATCGGTGCCGCGGCGCTCCCTGATGACCTGGAGGCGCTCGGCCAGCACCGCCTCGAGGTCTTCCACAGTCCGTCGCTCCATCAGCATGTCCCAGTGGCTGCGTGGCGGCTTCGCCTTCTTCGGAGACGGCGATTCCCCGCTGGCAGCGATCGCTACGGCCCCGCAGACACGACACTCCCACGTACCGGGAAGTTCCGCCTCAGCTGCGAAAGGCACGCTAAAATGGTGCCCATTCGGGCAGTCGAAAGCAACATCCTGACGGGGTGCGAGGTCGGTGTTACGGTCATTCTCGTAACTTGTCGCACCGAGCCGGGTGCCGCGAAGTGCGCGTTCAGCCATGCTTGCTGCCTCCCAGGCGGTCAGCGGTACTACCCATCAACGCTGAATACCCGGACAAGATTCCCCCTGCGGGCGTTACCCAATCGTGTTTCGGCAAGAAGATCGCAGCTATCGGGTCGCAGGCTACCGCCGGCGTCTGCCGAGAGCGCTCTCCTACCGGCTCCGGGGGTGCCATTGGCCCCGCTCGATGAGGACATCGCGAAGCGTTTCGATGTCGTCGGTCATGACCCCGTCTGCGCCCAGATCCAGGAACCTGGTCATCTCGGCCCGGTCGTTAATGGTCCATACGTGGACGTCGAGGCCGAATGCATGCGCCTGGCGCACGAACGAACCGGTAGCTACCCGCCCCGGAACCTGCGCGCAGCGCGCATCCGACCGTGACAGCCGGCCCGCCAGCAGGCGGGCCTGTGGCCCTCGGTGGGCCGTGCCGATGGTGCACCGGACGGCGGCGATTGCGGCTGGCGAGGTGGTCATGCACACCGGCCGCTCGAAGAGCCCGCGCGCGGCCCGGAGCCTGCTGCCGGAAAACGAGGTCACGCAGACCCGGTCCCACGCACCGGTCCGGCGCAGCACGCCGGGCAGCAGGGAAATCCCCGGCTCATCCTTCAGGTCGATGTTAAGGCGCACATCGGGCCACGCGCCGAGCAGGTCCTCGAGGAGCGGTATCGGCTCCGAGCCCGCTATCCGCAGGTCGGCGACCTCACGGTAAGACCGTGCGCCGATCGGGCCGGACCCGTCGGTCATCCGGTCGAGCGTCCGGTCATGGAACGCCATCAGCATTCCGTCACAGGTGGCGCGGGCATCGGTCTCCAGGTAGGCGTAGCCCAGCTTGACCGCGTGCTCGAAGGCGGCCCAGGAGTTCTCAGGCGCGTGGGCCGCCCCGCCCCGGTGCGCGAAAGCGATGGGGCGCGGATGCTCAAGGAACGGTATGACCACGATCGCTAGTATGCCTGTTCCCGGCACTGACCTGGTGAACTACGGATGTCCGGCGCACGGCGGATTACTCGCCAGGCTCCTGCTCGTCTCCCAGACCAGGCGAAAACGGGGCCGAGGCAGCGGTCCAGTTCCTGCGCCGGACCTCGGCCATCGCGACCGCCGCCGCCACCGCGACGTTCAGCGACCCGACCCGGCCCGGCTGCGGGATGTAGGTGACCGCGTCGGCGACGGCGAGCAGCGCCGCCGTACAGCCGTGATCTTCGTTGCCGACCGCGAGGCAGACATCGCCGTCGAGCGGGGCCTCGTGCAGCGGGACGGCGCCGGCCGCCAGCTCGACCGCCACCACGCGCAGGCCCAGCGCCCCCGCCGCCTTGGCCGCGGCGACCGGGTCCGGCTCCTGCGTGGCGCGGACCAGCCGCTGGGTGCCGAGCGCGGTCTTGCCCACCCCCGGATGGCCGAACGGCGCCGTGTTACCGCACAGCCACAGCTGCTCGGCTCCGAAGGCGGCGGCGGAGCGGACGATGGAACCCACGTTGAACGGCTGGCTCACCGAATCGAGCAGCAGAGCCAGGCGCGATCCGCTGGCCCGCCGCCACCCGCGGTTAAGCCGCTTGACTTCGGTGGGGCGGAGCTGCCGCGGGCCGGCCTGGTCTTTGGGGTCTTTGGGGTGGCCGCCGCCGGGCACCAGCGTGGTCACGGGGAAGTCACCACGGTTCGTTCGGGCATAGTGCCGACTTGCAGTAGCCGGTAACCGCTCCGTGCGGCCAGACGCGTCACGGACCAGCCTTGCCCGGCGAGCCAGCGGTGCAGCGAGTCGGCGCCGAGGTTGCGGCCGGCCACCAGGTGTGCCTGGCCCCCGGGCGCCAGGCGGCCCAGCCAGCAGCCCAGCAGCTCGTGCAGCGCCTGCTTGCCGACACGGATGGGCGGGTTGGACCAGATCCCGGCGAACCGGGCCGGCACCGATGGGTCCTCCGGGGTGACGCAGCGCACGTTGGCCAGTCCGGCCGTGGCCGCGTTGCGCGCGCACAGCTCAAGGGCCCGCTCGTTGACGTCCACCGCCCAGACCGTGGCGCCCGGCGAGCGCGCCGCCAGCACGCAGGCGATCGGCCCGTAGCCGCAGCCCAGGTCGAGCAGGTCACCGGAGGCCGGCGGGGCGGGGGCCTCGTCGAGCAGCAGGCGGGTGCCCGGATCAAGCCGCTCGGGGGAGAACATGCCGGCGTCGGTCGCCAGCTCCAGGTACAGGCCGGGCAAGATCACCCGCACCTGGCCGGGGCGGTGTCCCGCCCGCGGATGCGGCGAGAAATAATGGTCCGTCACCGGCTCATGAAGCCCGGGGGCTTACCGGCTCGGCCGTTTCGGCCTGGCTGGCGAGCGCGGGGGCGATGAAGCGGCGGGTGATCCACCGCTCGACGATGAATGTCATGATCGGGACCGTGCCCGCCAGCAGCATGATCACGGTCGGCTTGTTCGCCAGCCGGAGCTTCCTGGACAAGATCCAGGCGAACACCAGGTAGATGATGTACAAGATGCCGTGCACCACGCCGACGTTGTTGGCTACGGCGGGATGCCCTGCGACCTGCAGCGGGATGCCGACGAAACACAAGAACACCAGCACCACGCCGGTGATGTAGGCCATAACCCGGTACCGGAGCACCGCTGCTTCCACGACTTTCATCTCCTGATCGTCCCGAGAACCGCTTATCGCAGTCCGTGCCACCGGCCATGGTTCTTGACCTCGGCGTTGAGCCGGGTCAGGTAGGCGTTGTAGGCGCTGAGCTCCGGGTCTTCATCGTCGGCGGGCACCGCGGACTGGGCCGCCGGGACGTGGATCGTGCCGACCCCGAAGGGAAGGCTCTCGGCCTCCTCGGAGGAACCGGTGAGCGTCTCACCGCGCTTGATCCGGAACTCATCCCTGATCGTCTTGGCCCAGAACACCACGGCAAAACCGGCGAACAGCGGCCACTCGAACGTGTAAGCCCAGCTCAACGCGTTACCTGACATCGCCCGGTGGAACTGCCAGTCACCGAGCCACAGCATGCCCCAGAAGGAGACGACCATGAACAGGTGCCACCCCAGCCACCGGGGCGCGAACAGGAACCGCCACACGGGGCCGGAAGGCGCCGTGACGGCAGCCGCCGCCGGACTAGCGCCGTCCGTCAGACCAGCGCCGCCCGCGGGGCCGGCGCCCTCGAGCGGGGCAGCGTTTTCCATGCCACGAGGGTAGCGCTGGAAGCTGAATGGCCAGGGGGCGGACCATACGATATGGACAACCGGGTCCCGCTCGCGGCCTGGACCTGGATAATTCCTCCATGGGACTCACCGCGGCCATCACCAGCCAGGCCAGGCGGCTGCCTGAGCGACTCGAAGACCTGCACGGTCCGTGGCAGGGGGTTGTGGTGCTGCCCGTGCACCTGACCTGGCACGAGCTACGCGAGTTCGACGTCGCCCGGCAGAAGCCCCGGCTGCTGCTTTACAGCATCGTGATCAGCCAGGGCAGGCGGAACGACGTCGCCCGCTTCCTCAACGCGCAGCGGCTGCGCGAGGACTGGCCGCAGCTGCGGTCGCTGGTCAGCGCGAGGATGCGGCGGGCCGTTGAGCGCAAGCTCGGGCCCTGGATGTCCTGACGGCTGTCGTAGTCTGCAAGTCGGGATTACCTCAGCGGGAGAGGACGGGGCCGGATGCAGGCCTTGGCGTGGCTCGGGTTCGTGCTCGGTCTCGGCGTGCTGCTGCTCACCGGCTCCAGCGTCATCAAGACCCTGCTGATCCCGCGCAACCTCAGTTCGGCCATCGGCACAGCGGTCGCGGCGAGCGTGCTCGCCGTCTACCGGATGGTCACGGCCAGGATCCACGACGACGTGACACGGCGGGAACGGATCTACGCCAGCGGCGCCCCGACCTACCTGTTCGCCCTGCTGGTCTGCTGGATCATCTGCCTGTACGTGGCCTACACCCTGATGCTGCTGCCGTTCGCCCGCCACAGCCTGGACTTCGCGCTGCGGCTCTCCGGATCCTCGCTTTTCACCCTGGGCTTCGCCGATCCGGCGGGGGCGGCGCCTTACGGCATCGTCTTCGCCGCCGCCATCAGCGGGCTCGGCGTGATCGCCCTGATGATCGGCTACCTGCCCACGCTGTACGCCGCCTATAACCGGCGCGAGACCCTGGTGATCATGCTGGAGGCGCTGTCGGGCAAACCCCCGTGGGGACCCGAGCTGCTGGCCCGGCAGGAGCTGATCAGGAACACCTCTTACCTGCCCAGGCTCTACGAGCGGTGGACCGAGTGGGCGGCCGACATATCGGAAAGCCACA
>Ga0302180_10001846_pt1 | contig 16848 bp, 13 predicted proteins | sample I_Palsa_E3_2_FD_200575 | JGI IMG/M metagenome (GOLD analysis project Ga0302180, IMG submission 200575) | Peat permafrost microbial communities from Stordalen Mire near Abisko, Sweden - I_Palsa_E3_2 | ecosystem: Environmental > Terrestrial > Soil > Palsa > Peat permafrost | place: Sweden... | reverse complement strand
AGGCTGCCCTGGACGAGGTCAACCCCGAGCAGCTGGTCAAGCTTGGGCAGGCCTGCCAGGAGCTGTACAAGCTCTGTCCCTGCCAGGAAACCTTCGATGCCATCTTGCGCTTTACCAAACAGCTCAGTTCGCAACTCAGCGGTACCGCCGGGCCGGGCGGGGAGGACGCTCTTGCACGGCTGAACAACTGCTGGGCCGAGGTGCGGCTCGGCCTTTCCAAAGCCCTGCTCAACGAGCGCAACGACGCCTACTACGAACTTCGCAAGGCAATCCGGGACGAGCACGAAATCAGCCTCGACCTGCTCCGCAGCCACGAAGCTGACCCGCGCGCGCTCGGGTGGCTAGGGCGCACCAAGGCCATTGCCGGCGTCCTGGCGCTGTGGAAGCGCGACGGCGACAGCTCTGAGGCCACCCGCGAAGACGAGCACACCGCGGCGACAAAAGCCAACCTCGACTTGCGAAGGCTCGGCGCAGACGGCCAGACCTCACTCGGGCAGGGCCCCGAAGCACCAACGACAGGAGAGCCCGGCAGGCCCGAGCTCGAGGTGGTCGGCACCTTCGACTCGACAGGTCGTCCGCTCTCGATGAGCACGAGGTCCTACCAGGTGGAAGCCTTCCCCCCGGTAGAGCTTTTCCAGATGGCTGGTCAGGGCAACGTCCTGATGCACTTCCCGGTGACGAGCGAGGACATTGACTGGGGGATCCTGTCGGTAGCGGTCCCGCTCGACACCGGCTTCCTCGGACAGGACACCTATTTCCAGTGGGAGGCCCTGCTCAGCGAAGCCCTCGACTACCAGTACGTACTGCAGTCGCTGCGTGAGCGTAGCCAGCAACTTCACGAGCGGGGCGAGCAACTTGCCCTTTCGTACCGGCGTGAGCGAGAAATGGCCCAGGCCGTCCGTGAGAGCGAGGAGCGCTACGCGCTGGCTGCCCGAGCAGCCAACGACGGCCTCTGGGACTGGGACCTCGACAAAGGAACTGTTTATTACTCATCGCGCTGGAGCGAAATGCTCGGTTATACCGAAGACTCCATCGGCAACAGCCCTGAAGAGTGGCTCGGCCGGGTACACCCTGAGGACCGCGGTGCCCTCTTGGCCGAAATCGTCGGCTTGAAACTCGGCGAACAGGCTTCGATCCTCCACGAGCACCGCGTCAAGGCGAGCGATGGTGGTTACCTGTGGTTGCAGTGCAGGGGCCTCGCTGTCCCTGGTCTCGGCCGGCCCGCGACGCGCATCGTCGGCTCTCTCACCGACATCACAGAACAGAGGCTGCTGGAGGAGCGCCTGCGCCAGCAAGCCCTTTACGACAGCTTGACCGGCCTGCCCAATCGAGCCCTTTTCCTGGACCGCCTGACCCAGGCGCTGGCCAACTCCAAGCGCAGGAGCAACCACACCTACACCGTGCTGTGGCTCGACCTCGACGGCTTCAAGATCCTGAACGACAGCTTGGGCCACCAGATGGGCGACAAGCTGCTGGTCCAGGTGGCCGACCGCATCCGCGCTCAGCTCCGCGAGGCCGACACCGCCGCCCGCTTTGGGGGCGATGAGTTCGCTGTGCTGTTGCTGGACATCCCCGACGCACCGACAGTTAAAGCAGTCGTCCGCAGGCTCCTCGAGAACCTCGGCGCGATTTATGATGTGGACGGCCACGAGATTGTCGTCAGCGCCAGCATCGGGGTCGCAATGAGCTCGACGGGCTACGACCGCCCCGACGACGTGTTACGCGACGCCGATATCGCAATGTACCGTGCAAAGTCGAACGGCCGCGGGACCTATGCCATATTCGACTCGTCGATGCATGCCACCGCAATGGCACGCCTGAAGACCGAGACCGAACTGCGCCAAGCGATCGAAAAACGTGGCCAGGACAGCAGCCAGATGGAACTGCACTACCAACCCGTGGTGCACATCGGCACTGGCGAGGTAATGGGCCTCGAGGCTCTCGTGCGGTGGCGCCACCCGCTGCGCGGGCTTGTCACCCCGCTCGAGTTCTTGCAAGTAGCCGAGGACTCGGGGTTGATCGTGCCTATGGGACGTTGGGTCGCAGCAGAGGCTTGCCGCCAATTAACGCTTTGGAACGCTGTGGAACTCCTCGGCACCGACGTGCGGGTCAGCCTGAACCTCTCTAATAGGGAATTTTGGAGCCCGCGCTTGCTCGACCACCTCGACCTCGTGTTGGCGGAAAGCGGCGTGCTCCCTGAGCGGCTGGCTTTTGAGATAACCGAGGGCGTGATAATCGACAATTTGGAACGCGCTCTCATAGTGCTCCACGAACTTCACGCGCGCGGCCTTCAGGTCCATGTCGACGACTTCGGCACGGGTTACTCGTCCCTACAAGCGCTCCACCGCTTACCCATAGACGCCCTGAAGATCGACAAGAGCTTCGTCGCAGGACTGGGCCAAGACGAACGCACCACAGAACTAGTGCGCACGATCGTGCAACTCGGCATGAACCTGGGCGTCATCGTTATCGCCGAGGGCATCGAGACGACCAACCAGCAAGCCTGTCTCAGCGAGCTCGGGTGCGCCTGGGGGCAGGGGTACCTGTTCTCGCCTGCCGTCTCGGCGACAGGCCTCGAGCACTTGATCGCGACCGGCCGGTTCAGCCCGAGCAACCTGGTGCGCGAGGAGGCACGGCTCAAGGCTTGTAACTGAGCCTCAGCCGAGCGGCTGCGTCCCAGGGCCGCAGCGGGCCCGGCCGGCGTGGTGTTGCTGATATATGCTGCTAACCATTCCGCGCTAATGAGCAAGCACGCCCGCCCCGGGCGCGAAATCCCCGGGCCGTTGTTGGCGGTGGCGGCGGTTGTTGCTTGGAACCTCTGGAGCCTTCGCTCGGTTGTGCTGCCTGTCGCGTTCTTGAACGACGCGTCCGTCCACGAAATGATGGCCCGTTACGCAAGCAGCATGATCAGCGCCGGCAAAGACCCGTACACTTCGTGGCTCCCCTACATCGGCTTGGGCTCCGCTCAGTACCTTCACTACCAGAGCCTCGGGTCGGTGCTGACCGGCCTTGTTGGTGTGGTCGTCGGGCCGGACACGGCCTTTCGGTGGTCCATCTACCTGCTCTTGTCCCTGTGGCCGTTCGTGATCTATTCCTCGGCAAGGCTGTTTGGCCTACCCAGGTCTGCCGCGGCAATTGCGGCGATGTTGTCGCCTTTCATCGTGAGCTCCACCGGAGTCGGTTACGAGCGGGGTGCGTACCTATGGATCGGAGGTGCCGAGGTCTGGACCCAACTCGTGGGCTCGTGGGCTTTGCCCTTCGCGTGGGCGAGCAGCTGGCGAGCGATGCGCGACGCGCGCTTCCTCTGGCTTGCCGGAGGACTGACCGGGTTGACAGTGGCACTTCATTTCATGAGCGGCGACCTCGCTTTTCTCGGCGTCATCGTCGTCGCGTTGGTGGCAGAGGGACCGCTGCTGCGTCGGCTCGGGCGAGCAGCTGTCATTTTCATCGCATCGTTGGCGGCTGCGGCCTGGGTGATCGTCCCCCTCTTCGTGTTCACCAAGTGGTCAGCGATCAACCAGGAACTGGCGACAACTGGCTACGTGAGGGGCTACGGTGCGCGCCAAGAGGTGGTCTGGTTGTTCACCGGGCGGATCTTCGATGCGCGCCACGCGGTCCCGGCGATCACCGTCGCCGTGCTCTTGGGCGCCGCTCTGGCAATCGTGAGGTGGCGTCGGGAGCCGCTCATGCGCGCTCTGCTCGCTTTGTTCGTCGCCAGCCTCCTGCTCAGCTTTGGCCCGACCACATGGGGCCCGCTGGCAGACCTGGTCCCGGGGCATGCAGACCTGTACTTCCGCCGCTTCATGATGGGGAGCCAACTCGCCGGGCTCTACCTGGCCGGTCTGGCGATCATGACGATCTGGCACGCCTGCACCTCGACGGTTAGCGCGATAGCGAGCTCCCGGCGGGCCCGCCTTGCCGCGCTGTCGGCGATAACGGCCGCCTTGGCTGCGTGCTTCTGGCCTGCGGCAAGAACGGTCTCCGACTACGACCAACGCAATGCATCTGCCATCTCCTACCAGCGGAGCCAGGACGTGACCGAAGGCGCCGAAATAGCCCCGTTGCTCAGCTACATAAAGGACCATGGAGGCGGACGGACCTACGCAGGCCAGTCCATCAATTGGGGCCAAGGGTTCACCGTTGGGTACATACCCGTTTACAAGTACATCGAGAGCCAAGACGTCGACGAAGTGGCGTACTCGGTGCCAAGCCTGTCATTGATGCTCGACCCCGAAATCGAGTTCGATGAGGACGACCCCGCAGATTACGCACTTTTCGGTATCCGGTATATGCTTTTACCGGCTGGGATGGAAGCTCCCGTCCCCGCCCAGCGAGCCCTTGTCGACGGCAATTACTCGCTATGGGTGATCGCCTCGAACAGCTACGTCGACCTCGTGCAGGTCACAGGCGCCCTTAGCGCCGACCGGGCAGACATAGGCTCGAAATCCCTGGTGTTCATGGACATGCTCGAGGCCAACCAGGACTGGGCCGTGAAATGGCCGGGTGTGCGTCCTCCGCCCGCACCGTCGGTCCCGGCGGCGCAGGCGCAATTGGGCATCTCGTCACCCGGGACGGTGGACAGTGTCCAGGCGAGCCCACCGGAAGGCTCTTTCAGCGCCGAAGTGACGATGGCCAAGCCCGGCACGCTGTTGTTCTCGGTCGCCTACGACCCGGGCTGGCATGCCTGGGTGGACGGCCGGGCTACACGGACCGAAATGTTGGCCCCCGCTCTCATTGGCGTGAACCTCGGGCCCGGGAAGCACTACATCGTTTTCCGTTACTCCGGCTTCCAGTGGTACCCAGAGCTGTTGGTTTTCGGCTTGCTCAGCGTTGCCGGTACGTTCCTACTTGGCAGACGCTGGCGCTTCTGAGAGCTTTTCCAATCGCTGTTCTTCGAGGCGAGTAGCTATCCGTTGTACTCGCTGCACGTGAGCCAGTAGGCGGTCCCGTGCCGTGGACGCTTCGGAGCTCAAACCTGTCAGCTGCTCCACACGCCATGACCGCAACGTAGGCGTAAGCACGTTGTCGTGGAAAATAAGAAGGCTGTAAATACCTTCATCGGCAATCGCCACAGTGTGCTCGTGGTACCCCGAGATCCCTGTGCCCGGCATATTGAAAGTTTTGACCACGCGCTCCATCGCAATAACCATTTCGGAAGGGGCCACCTCCATGGCCGCCGAAGACAGGTCGCGATAAAACAGGAAATGGAGGTTCTCATCGGCCGCAACGCGCTTCATTATCTCGTAACCCGCCGTGTCATCGAGCGCCTTGGCCGTGTTGAAGTGTGCCACTCGCGTGGCCAGCTCTTGGAGCGACACGTACACCAGGGTCGCCGCCGGGGCTGAGGGGCCCAATGCTGAGGACCAGGGGTCAGGCGCCACGCCGCTCGACACCTGTTGCATGCGTCCTCGCTCCATTACTACTGGGTCAATGAGCTGGGAGACCGTTAACCAGTCCCGAAGGACGATGGAATGACGGCCCTCTTCTGCCGTCCAGCGCCACATCCACTCGCCCCAGGCGCCATCCTCCCCGAAGGCCGACGCGAGGGCGGTCGTGTAGTAGGGGAGGTTGTCCTCCGTTAGCAGGTTGACGAAGATGGCGCTGCGGGCACCCGGGGAGAGCCCCGCCCCCATGGAGGGGTCCCACGGCGCGCCCGCGACGATCTCAGAAGCTCGGTCCCAAGGCACCAGTTCGTGTGGGAACCACTCACGAGCAGCGGCCAAGTGCCGGTCGAGCAGCTTGGCGACTACCGGCTCGAGCTCGCTGAAGGTCGACGACGGCACTTGCGCCAGATTAGGCCACGGTCGTCGCCGGTGCGGGACGGTGCGGCACGGTGCGGCGCGGGGCTCTCCGGCACGGCACTGCCAACGGGCAAGCTGGCTCCTATGGCGACGGAGCTGCCCGAGCTGCTGGTCCTCGACCACACCGAGTGGCATACCTGGCTCGATGCCAATCACTCCGACGTGCCGGGGGTCTGGTTGGTCCTCGCCAAGAAAGGGACCACAGAACCTACGACCCTCACGTACGACCAGGCTCTCGAGGAGGCCGTTTGCTACGGCTGGGTCGACGGCCAGGTCGGGCGCCGGGACCAGCTCACATACCGGCAAAGGTTTACGCCCAGGCGGTACAAGAGCGCCTGGTCGGCGAACAACGTAGTGCTCGCAGAGCGGCTCATAGACCACGCGCGGATAAGCCCAGCGGGCCTTGCAGCGGTCGAGCGAGCGAAGGCGGACGGCACCTGGCAAGCCGCCCGGATGCCTTCGCGCAACCGACATCACTGAGAACGCCCGCCGACCAGCCATCATGGAGTAGTGCTCGAGGCCCGCAACCTGAGCGTGGAAGTGGGCGGGCGCCTCACGTTGTCCGAGGCGACCTTCACTGTGCGCGCCGGAGACAAGGTCGGCCTCGTGGGCCGCAACGGAGCCGGCAAGACCACCCTTCTCAAGGTGCTGAGCGGAGAGCTTCCTCCCGCTGGGGGCAGTGCCCGGACGCACGGTGAGCTGGGTTTCCTCACCCAGGACCCGCGGCGGCTGGCCACCGAGGTAGAGGCCACGGGGCTTGCCCACGTCCTGTCCGGCCGCCAGCTCGACCAAGCCGCTGAGCGGCTCGAGAAGCTCCGCCTGGCGATGGAGGAGGACCCCTCGGAGCGGGCAATCCATCGTTACTCCCGGGCAGAAGAGCGCTTCGCTTCCGCAGGAGGTTACGCAGCCGAGGCTGCAGTGCGCCAACTAGTGGCTGGGCTCGGGTTAGGCGACGACCGCCTCGACCTCCCAGTTGGGGTCTTGTCGGGTGGGGAGCGCCGCCGGCTGGAGCTCGCCCGTATCCTCTTCGCGGGCAGCGACGTGCTCCTCCTCGACGAACCGACAAACCACCTAGACAGCGACGCCAAGGCCTGGCTGGTAGGTTTCCTGCGCTCGTACCGGGGCGCCCTTTTCGTGGTCAGCCATGACATCGAGCTCCTGGACGAATCGATCACCCGGGTCATGCATCTCGACGAGGGCGCGCTCGTCGAGTACAAGGGCACCTACACCCAGTACCGTGACGCCCGCGCCAAGGACGAGGTGCGCCAGGCCAAGGTCGCCGACCACCAAGCCGCCGAGATCAAACGGCTCTCCGACCTCGCCGCCTCGATGCGGCACCAGACCGCCAAGCGTGCCCGGGTCGCCAAGTCTCTCGACAAGCGTGTCGCTCGGCTGGAGGCGGTCGCCACCCCGGCGCCGCGCCGGCACGAACGGCGCTACAAGGTCACCTTTCCTCCCCCGCCGCATACCGGCCGCGTGGTCATAGAGGCCGAAGGCCTCGCCAAGGCTTACGGAGGACCACCGGTGTTCGAGGACGTTACGTTCGCCGTGGAGCGCGGCCAGCGCCTGCTCATTATGGGCTTGAACGGTGCAGGCAAAACGAGCCTGCTCCGGATCCTGGCAGGCCTCGCTGACCCGACCGAGGGCAGCTGGCGAAGCGGTGTAGGTGTGTCGATCGGCTACTACGCACAGGAGCACGAAGGCATCGTTGCGGGCCGCTCCGTCATCGACAACCTGCGCGAGCAGGCGGACGCCCCCGATCCCGAGCTGCGGGGCTTGCTCGGCATGTTCGGCCTAGTCGGGGACAAGGCGTTCCAAGACGCGTCCACTCTATCGGGTGGGGAAAAAACCAAACTGGCTTTGGCCCAGCTCGTAGCCGGGCGCCACAACTGCCTGTTGCTTGACGAGCCGACCAACAACCTCGACCCCCCTTCGCGCGAGGGGATCGGCCGTGCCCTCTCCGAATGGCCCGGCGCCATGGTGCTTGTCAGCCACGACGCGGGATTTGTCAGCGAGCTCGCGCCCGACCGCGTGCTGCTCATGCCTGACGGCACCGAAGACACATGGAGCGACGAACTGCTCGACCTCGTCACCATGGCCTGAACTGCTACTTTAAGTCTCCACTTCATATGAACGGGCACTCGGCGCGCCGTGTCAAGGTGGCATCAATTCTCCTCCTGGCCTTGGCTGCAGCCGGCTGTTCCTCTGGTCCTTCCAACAAAGCCGCCGTCCCGCCGACGTCGCCGGCCCCCACGACGACAACGGTGGCGCCAACGACGACAACGACGATGGCCCCGGCCGCTCCAAGCAAGCCGGCCGCCTGGCAGCTTGTTACGATTTCCAGCCCGAACGGGCTTATGGCAGTCTCCTGCCCGAGCGCGCAACTGTGCGTGGCTGTAGACAACGACGGGCACGCTGTAGTCTCCACTGACCCCACCGCAGGTGCTCCGGCGTGGAGGGTCGTCGGCGTCGACGGGACTAACGCACTCAACGGCATCGCGTGCCCGAGCGTAAAGTTGTGCGTCGCAGTGGACGATGACGGTTCGGTTGTCATCTCGACCAAACCAAGCGGCGGCGCCAGGACTTGGGAACGGGTGGATGTGGACGGCAACCAGTACATATACGGCGTTTCCTGCCCGACCCTGACTTTCTGTGCGGCAGGAGATCTAAACGGCAACGTCGTTACTTCGCGTGATCCCTCGGGTGGAGCCTCCAAATGGAAGGTGACCAATATCGACGGTTCCAACACGATCGACTCGATATCTTGCCCGAACTCGACGCTTTGCGTCGCCGCTGATGGGAACGGGGCACTTTTCGTATCAACAGACCCCACCGGTGGTGCGACATCTTGGAAGCGCGACCTCGTCGACCCGCCCGCCAACGACGACAGCTTTAGCGCTGTGGCTTGCCCGACCGTAGAACTCTGCCTGGCGGCCGCTTCAGGCAGTGCAGGGAACATACTTTTCAGCTCCACTGACCCCACTGGCGGCGTCGGCGCATGGAAGGGTGCCCATGGCGTGGACCAATCTTTGCCACTGGTAGCGCTGACGTGCCTGAGCGAGAGATACTGCCTGGCAGAAGACGTGGCCACCAACGTCGCGAGAGCGACCAACCCGACCGGAGGCGCTGCGGCCTGGACGACAACCTTTACCGGTGGTGAGGGAGCCAACCATTTGCACGGGGGCGCTTCCTGCCAATCGGCTAGCTTGTGCGTCGCCGTGGGGGCCCGCAACATCGTCACCTCAGCCAACCCGCTCGGAGGGCCATGACAGGGTCAGAACCGCGCCAGGGGACCTCCGTCACCCGGCTCGGGAGGGCTATCGCCTCCGAGCGAGGTGAGACGACGGGGCAAAGCGGAGGCGGGGGCCAAAGCGGAGGCGGGGCGCAAAACCGTCCGTCATTGCTGGCTGTTCGCCGTCGTCACCGCCACGACACCGGCAAGGACGTGCTCCGCGACGTGATCCTGGGCGGGCAGGACGGGTTGGTCAACATACTTGGGATCGTCCTCGGGGTCATGGCGGGGGGAGGCGACAGAACGGTCCTCATTTCGGCAGGTTTCGCGGCGGCGATAACCGAGTCGATCTCGATGGGAGCTGTCGGCTATACCTCGACGGTCGCCGACCGCGACTACTACGCTGCGCAGCGCGCAGTGGAGGAGGCCTCGCTCACCGACGACCCGGACATGGAACGCGAGGAAGTACGGGAGCTCTACAAAAACAAGGGTTTCTCGGGACCTCTGCTCGACCAAGTGGTAGCGACCATTACGGCGAACCGCGAGAAGTGGCTCGGGACGATAATGGAAGAAGAGCTTCACCTCGAGCCGGTAGCGACCGCGGACATCGTACGCAGCTCCGTCGTCATCACCCTCGCCACGCTCGTAGGCCATCTCATCCCGCTGGCCCCGTTCTTGTTCCTGTCGCAGACGCCGGCTCTCGTCTTGGCGTTTATCCTCAGTGCGATCGTGCTTTTCGGGGTTGGCGCCTACTCGGCTATCACCCGGGTCGGTACCTGGTGGAAGCAGGGGCCGAGGATGATACTCATCGGCTTAGGTGCCGCGGGCTTAGGCTTTTTAATCGGCACCTTGTTCCACGCCAGCACCAACTGACATATTGTTACGCCTGACCGTCTAGCTTGCCGCTTCGGCGACCTCTCGCCCGCTGCCGACGATCCAGCCGCGACCGGAAAGCTCAGCTACGTAGGGGGGCACCCTCAGCTGGGTGGCCGCCGCCGGCCGAAGTGCCCGCAGTGAGCTGGCGGCCGCCAACGATGCGAGCGCAACGGGCGCTCGGCGGCGGCTCGTGCCCTCTATCAGTAGGACGCGTCGAGGGGCCTGGTAGTCCCCGCCAGTCATCGCCGCGACCATAGGCCTCGGTGCTGTAGAGCTGAAATCACGAAGGAACTTGACCAGGTCGCCGGAAAACTGTGCAGCCACCTCTGCCTCGCTCTGGGGCGGGGCGTAGGCGAGCCTCAGGAACTGGAGCAGGTCCGCTCCGTCGACCGGGCTGGGCAAGGAGTTGTCTCCATAATTTGTCGCGCTCGGCCCAACTGCAACCGGGGGCGCCGTTATCGAAGCCTCGCCCCATTGGCCAGTTATGTCCGTTATCGCACAAGTTGCGCTCATATCTACCAGCTCCGCTATCCGGCCCGTGGGGGCATTCGTTGCCTTCAACCGATCGGCCCGATGAGCTCGCAGCTGAGGGCGTGGCCCGCCGTGCTGTACGATAGGCGCCTCGTGAACGCCGACACAGCAGCTCGAATTAGGGCAAACGCACCGGTTACGGAAGACGCTGCGCGGGCGTTCCTGGCTGAGCACCCGGGCCATGGCGCCCCCGTGGTGGTGGTCATCCCGGCGCTCAACGAAGCGGGTTCGGTCGGTGTCGTCGTGAAGACGGTCCCCCCACAGCTCTGCGGTCTCGACGTCGACGTCCTGGTCGTAAACGACGGGTCGACAGACGAGACGACCGCCGAGGCTTCTGGGGCTGGTGCATTGGTGGCTACCTTGGCCAAGAACACCGGGCAGGGCAACGCGTTCAAGCTCGGTTACCGCCTCGCCTGCGAACGCGGGGCAACCTACATAACGACAGCGGATGCCGACGGGCAGTTTGACCCTGCCGAGCTGCCGCGCCTCATTGAGCTTCTCATCGCCGACCAGGCGGACCTTGTCACCGGGTCACGCCGGCTGGGCGAGGCCCATACGACGGACTCGGTGCGAGCTTGGGGCGTCGTGGTGTTCGGGCGCGTCATCAGCATCCTGACCGGCGTCCAGATCACCGACCCGGCCAACGGCCTCCGAGCCATGCGTTCAGAGGTGGCCGCCAGCTTGGACCTGGTGCAGCCCCAGTACCAGAGCTCGGAACTGCTGATCCGTACCATCGCGAACGGCTACAGGGTTAAAGAGGTCCCCGTGACCATGTACAAGCGAGAGAGCGGTACGACCAAGAAGGGCGGCAACCTAGCTTACGGGTACCGCTTCAGCCGTGTCGTTTTCGGCACCTGGTGGAGCGCTCGGGCTCAGGCCAAAAAGAACCTGCCCTCCAAGCAAGGCCTCTGGTTCTAGCCGCCGAGCTTTTCGGCTTCGATCCCCCGGACGTCCCCGTCGTTGTCCTCGAAGAGCCTCGCCGGAGCGAAACCGGCGGCCGTGAGCACGCCAACAAGCTCTTCTGCCTGATCGCCACCGAGCTCGAGGAGCAGCACGCCACCCAGGTGCAACAACTCCGCGCCCGCCCAGACAGCTTGTTCGAGCAGGCGGGTACCGTGCGGCCCGCCGTCCAATGCCAGAAGCGGCTCGTGCTCGCGAACGTCGCGCGGCAGGTATTCAAGCTGGTCGGTCGGTACGTAAGGCACCACCGCTATCACGACGTCGAAATGTCCTCGATCGCCCGCAGGCAGCGGGCTTGCGAGGTGGCCGGCGAACACCTCGACGCCGTTGTCCCTTGCACAGGCACACGCGTCAGGATCGAGGTCTGTGGCCAGGACCCGCGCCGTTGGCCGCGCCCGCGCGAGCGCAACTGCTATCGCCCCTGACCCGGTGCAGAGATCTGCTGCCAACCCGCCGTCGGGGAGCAGCTCGACGGCCCGACGGGCAAGGGGCTCGCTCTGCCAGCGGGGCACGTAGACCCCCGGATGGACAACGATGCGATGCCCGGCGAAGCAGACCGAGCCGGTAACCCAGGCGAGCGGCTCTCCGGTAACCCGGCGCGCAACAAGGCGGTCCAACAGCCCCTCGTCACTGCCGGCGGCCTCTATCAGCTCGTCGGCCTCTTCTGACGGGGCGACGCAACCCGCCTCTGCAAGCCGCGACGCCACTGTCGCTGGGAGGGAGGGCTGACCAGGGCGTGCGTGGGTCACCTTGACAGTCTCCCCGACGTGGGATGCTTGCCGGGTGGGAAGAAGAAGCGTCGGGACCGCCCTCATCAGCGCCATCGCCTGCCTCGGCATGTGTACCTCGAGCTCATCGGCATCGGCAGCAAACAGGCCACTGCCCGAGGCGACCGAGGCGGCAATGTCGACGGGCGCCTCGGTGGCAAGCGGCGTCGAGGCGCCGGCCTCTGCCATCCCTTGGGACAGCGTCGGACCAGGGTGGTTTGTCGCGTTGTGGGGCCCGCACGCGGCCATCTATCCCGGCCCGGCAATAACAAAATGGGAGCGACAGAAGACAACATTGTTCCTGGTCGACCCCCGCGGCGGCCGTTACCTCATCGATACATTTCCCGCCCCGTCGCTGTACCAGCTGTACGACTGGTCGGGCGACGGCCGGCGTGCCCTGATCGGGACGCCCACCACGGGTGCCCACGCCAAGTCGCGTGTCGAGGAGATCGACCTGGCCAGCGGGAAGGTCCTCAGTCAGTTCACGACCTCCGCCTCCAACCTCTACGACGCCTGGTACCAGTTCACCCGCCCGAAGGGCCTCGCTGTCTTGCGGGCCTCGCAGAGTAGCAACGGGGTGATCTCGGTCGCCCGGCTCAGCTTGTCGGGTGAAACCCAGCAGACCTACGCAGCTCCGGGCAGCGTGGTCACCTCGGCCTACAGCGCCCTCCTGCCTTCCCTTGACGGGACGGAACTACTCGTTGCGGCGGACCACGGCTTGGCCCTGTTCGCCAACGACGGGACCTTCCTCAGGGCTATCGGCCCCTCAGCCAAAGCTTGCTCGCCGGAGCGGTGGTGGGATGCCACCGACCTGGTCGCGTCGTGCCAGAGCCTGTCCTCCAATTCGAACGCAGTGCCCGCTCTGTGGCTCGTGCCTGTCGACGGGCGGGGGCCTACGCAGCTGACCTTCCCCAGGGCTCCAGATTACGGCGACGTCAACGGATGGAAAGTCGGCAACGCCATCTATCTCCAAGCGCTCGGGGCGTGCGGCACGGAGTTCTTGGCGCGGCGCGGTTCAAACGGGACTACGCAGCAAGTGCCCGTCCCCAAAGCTGCCAACGACGAACGGGTAATCGGTGCCGCGAGCGGCCAGTTGGCGCTGCAAGCGGTAGTGGGGTGCGGGGGCGGGCAATCCCTGTTTTGGTTCGACCCGACTACGGCGAAGGAGACCCCGCTGCTCGGCCCCCCGCTAAACGGTGGCGGCGTGCTTACCGCGCTCCCCTACCCCGGCCTCCAATCCTGAGCCGCCTGCAACCCCGACCCGACGGCGGCGCTGAGCGCCAACACGAACCGGCCCACCATGGCTACCTTAAAGAAAGGTTGTTGGAGGACCAGTAGATAGAGAGGAACCAAATGAGGCCCACGAGACAGCGCTTTCGAACCGCCCTGTTCTCCAAGGCGGTAGCTGCACTGACGGTCCCCGCTGTCATTGTGGCCCAAGGCTCCATCGCTTCCGCACAGACGCCACTGCAAAAACCCGCAGTCCCATGGATCACAGCTGCGGCCGGTGCCCCCAATTCGGGCCCCGGTGCGACCGCGACGAGCGTGACGTTCACGGCCTTGCTGAACCCAAACGGTTCGGTGACCTCCTACTGCTTCGATTACGGCCTTACGGCGAAGTACGACAAGGTGCGGGACGGCTCCGACCCGGCCTGGATGGACGGGGAAACCAGTCCCCAGTTCACTCCGGCCGCGACAATTGCGATCAAAGTCACGGGTTATGCGTTTGGTCTCCACCCGGACACGGTGTACCACTACCAGATCGAAGCCTTCAGCCCCTACGGGGAGACCTATAGCAAGGACAAAACTTTCAAGACGAAATGAACTGCACCGCCGATGCGGGTTGGTCGCGACGACCTCGGCACAGCCGCCGGCGCGTGGGTCGCCCCATCTCGGCGTGGGTGCAGACAACTCGGCGTGCCACAGCGACAAAAGTGGGGCCGGCGAACGCCTAGTAACGCATGAGGACGCCTAGAAAGTGAATGTAATTGCATGTGAAGACATGACATGGCCCAACATTTGCCGGACGTTCCACGAGGAGCCTCCAGCTAGGGGCGAGCGATGGCCGGGCTGAAATTCGGTTGCGCCTGACCCCCCTATTACGATACGGTACGTATTGGATCGTAATACCTCGCGCACGCGTACGTGCGTACGTGCGTACGTGCGTACCAAGATTGGAGCCGAACATGCCCGCGCTCGACCGTAAGTGGTGGACGCTAATAGCCGTATGTACGGCGACGTTCATGCTTCTCCTCGACATCACCGTTGTCAATGTGGCGCTGCCGTCAATCGAACGATCGCTCCACTCCTCCTTTAGCGACCTCCAGTGGGTGGTGGACGCCTACTCGCTCACGCTCGCGGCGTTCCTGCTGACAAGTGGGGTGCTCGGCGACATGTTCGGGCGCCGGACCATCTTCACCGTCGGGCTAGTGATCTTCTCGCTGTCCTCGCTCGTCTGCGGCCTGGCCACGTCTTCGAACATGCTCAACTTTTCGCGTGCCGTCCAGGGCATCGGCGGCGCAGCGATGTTCGCCACTTCTATCGCGCTCATCGCTACGGCGTTCCACGGCAAGGAACGGGGCACGGCGTTCGGGATCTATGGTGCCGTGCTCGGTGCCGCAGTCGCCGTCGGGCCGCTCATCGGCGGCGCGATCACGAGCGGGATCGGCTGGCGGTGGATTTTCTTCGTGAACGTGCCGATCGGTGTTGTCGCTGTGTTCATCACGTTGAGCAAGATCGACCGTTCGACGCAGACGAACACACGCCGCGTCGACTGGGTCGGGTTCCTCACGTTCTCCGGGTCCCTGTTCCTGCTTGTGCTCGGCCTTGTCCGCGGCAATTTCGACGGCTGGGGGAGTGGGAAGATACTCGGCCTTCTCATCGGCAGCGCCGCATTGATGCTCGCCTTCGTGGTCGCTGAGTGGCGCCAAAAGGACCCGATGCTCGACCTGACGCTGTTCAAAAGCCGGGCCTTCAACGGCGTGTCTCTTACGGCCTTCACACTGTCCGCGTCGATATTCGCGATGTTCTTGTACCTCACCTTTTACATCCAGGACGACCTCGGCTATGGCCCATTTCAAGCGGGCCTTCGCTTCCTGCCGATCACGTTGATGATGTTCGTCGTATCCCCCGCCGCCGGGAAGCTCACGGTGAAGATCCAGTCCCGCTACCTCCTTGGCGCCGGCCTGCTATTGGTGAGCGGAGGAATGTTCCTAATGGGGATGACCACTAGGTCGTCGACTTGGACAGAGCTGCTCCCCGGGTTCATCCTGTCCGGCATAGGGGTCGGCCTGGTAAACCCGACTCTGGCATCGACCTCGGTGGCCGTTGTGCCGTTCCAGCGAAGTGGCATGGCCTCGGGAGCGAACTCGACCTTCCGCCAGATCGGGATCGCCACCGGCATTGCCGGTCTGGGGGCGATCTTCAGCCACCAGATCGTGACCAAGACCAACGCCGTGCTCGCGGCGACCCGCGCCGGCCAAGAAGTGGTTCGCCACGGCGGCGTCGCCCTTACCCAGGCCATGCAAGCCGGGGCCGTCCGCCAGGCGATGGAGGCGATGCCCGGGCCTGCCCAATCGGTGTTGCTCGCCGCGTACCGCGTGGGCTTCTCGGGCACGCTGAACGAGCTGCTCCGCATCGGTGCCGTTGTGGCCTTGTTGGGTGCGCTCCTGGCGTTGGCGCTGGTCCGCCAAAAGGACTTCGTCCCCAGCTTTGCAGGTGACGGCGCTCGCGCCGCCGCCCCGGGCACACCGGACGCTTCGAGCGCAGCGGCCGCACCGGGGCCCGGCCCCGAGGGCAACGGCGAGGGTGCCCAGCCTAACCCCGAAGCGGTGGTGGCATGACGCCAGCCGCACCGGCCCTGCCTAGCGAAGCTGTCCTGTCTAGCGAAGCTGTCCTGTCTGGCGAACCTGTCCTGCCTGGCGAAGCCGTACTACCTGGCGAAGGGTGGCTCCGGCCACCAGGCCGGCCACCAGGCAGGCCGCGCAACGAGCGTGCCAGCGAGGCCATCAGCGAGGCTGCGCTGCGACAGCTCGACCGGCTCGGCTTCGGGCAGATGACGATGGAGAGCATCGCCCTTGAGGCGGGGGTCTCCCGTGCCACCATCTACCGGCGCTACCGGGACAAAGCCGATGTCGTCACGGACGCGATCGCTGGGGCTGCCGCAGTGCAGCCGGCAAGCGACGGGCGGGCCAACCCACGGCGGGACCTCGTCCGCTTCCTGGAAGCCTTCGACGGCCGCTTTGCCGAGTCATGCCTCGAAGTGATCGGTGGCCTGGTCGGCGACCGGTCTGCGCCGCACGCGCTCGAATTGCACCGCAAGCGTGTGGTCAAGCCGCGGACTGATTATGCGCTCTCACTGCTGGAGGAGGCGCAGCGGCGCGGAGAACTCGCCGCCGATGCGGACCTCCGGCTTGCAATGCAGATGCTGGCGGGCTCCGTCTTCTTCCGGCGCGTCGGCGGACAACAGGCGAGCCCCGGCTGGGCCGAGAAAGCAGTCGAGGCGATCTGGCGCGGCATGGCCCCGACCTGCCCGTCGGCGCACTGAGCGAGCCGCTGTTACGCGTCTAAGGCTTACCGATAAGTGCTGCACCGTGCGAGCTGTACGAACGGGCGCTGGTTCGGCCTTCCCCTAAATGGGGAACACACACATGTTCTATTGTGCTCCGGGTGGCACCAACTC
>Ga0302180_10001838_pt1 | contig 16917 bp, 15 predicted proteins | sample I_Palsa_E3_2_FD_200575 | JGI IMG/M metagenome (GOLD analysis project Ga0302180, IMG submission 200575) | Peat permafrost microbial communities from Stordalen Mire near Abisko, Sweden - I_Palsa_E3_2 | ecosystem: Environmental > Terrestrial > Soil > Palsa > Peat permafrost | place: Sweden... | reverse complement strand
CGACCCGCTGTTCATGCACCCCGACGCCTCGTCGGCCGAAGCGCAGGTCGCGCGCCTGGCGTACGAGCCCTTCATCGATCTCGACCAGCACGGCGCCCCGCTGCCGGTGCTGCTGGCGCGGATTCCAAGTCTGGCGAACGGCGATCTCTCCGCAGACGGGCGCACCATCGTCTACCGTCTGCGGCGCAACGTGCGCTGGAGCGACGGCGTCGCGCTAACCAGCGCCGACGTGCTCTACACGCTGCACCAAATACTCGATCCGCGCAATCCCGTGCGCTCGCACGAAGGCTACGAACTGATCGATCGGGCAGCCGCGCCGGACGCGCACACCGTAATCTTGCATTTGCGCCACGCGTGGTCGCCCGCGGTACTGACGTACTTTTCGTACGGAATCGTTCCGCAAGTCGTCCTTCCGGCGCATGTGCCGCTCGCGCGTCTGCCGGACGTGAGCGACGGACCGTTTGCGTTTGTGGCGTGGGCGCGAGGAGAATCGCTCACCTATCGCGCCAATCCGTTGTATTGGCGCGGCAAACCGCCGGTCGATCGGCTCGACGTGCGCATTGCCTCGGACCCCTCGACGAACCTGCTGATGCTGCAATCCGGCGCGCTCGATTGGAATTTAATCGCTCCGGCACAGCGCTCGATCGCGGTGCGCGACCCGCACGTGCGACTCTACCTGACGCCGACCGCCGTCGTGGCGGGGCTCGTTTTCAATACGAAGCATGCACCGCTCGATGACGTGCGCGTGCGCCGCGCGATTGCGATGTCGATCGATCGGGCGACGATCAGCGCGAAGATTACGCTTGGAGCCTATCCCGTCACCGACATGCTCCAGCCGCAGTTTTCCTGGGCCTACGATCCGTCGATCCGCGAACCCGGCTACGACCCGCGCGGCGCCGATGCCCTGCTCGACGCTGCGGGATGGAGGCGCGGCGCAAACGGCATGCGCGCGTTGCATCTCAACTACGCGCAGTTTCCGGAGTCGGTGACCGGCGTGCACGTGGCCGAGGCGGTGCAGGCGATGCTGCGTCAGCGCGGCATCGACGTCGCGGTCGAGAGTATCAGCAACGCACAGCTCTTCTTGCCGGTCACCGGCATTTTGGCCGCTGGACGTTTCGACCTCGCCTATGTCCCGTTTACGATGGGCGCCGATCCGGATGATTCCGATGTCCTAGCGTGCGGGGCACCGTCGAACTACATGCATTGGTGCGATCAGCACGTCGACGCTCTCGAGCGCGCGGCGCTTTCGAGCGTCTCGCAAGCACAGCGGCGCGTCCTGTACGAGGCGATCGCGCGGCGGGTGGCCGATCAGGTGCCCGTGCTGTATCTTTTTAATGCGCGCTATGTGTATGCATATCGCGATCGCATGAAGAACTTTGCTCCGAATGCGTTTCTTCCGACGTGGAATGCCTGGGCCTGGAGAGTATGAGTAAAGTCGAACAAGTCGCCATCGTGGCGGTGCACGGCGTAGCCTCGCACCCGCGCTATGAGTTCCAAGATCAAGTTGCGGGTGATTTGTGCGCGCGACTGAACGAGCGCGACGGAAAGGACTCGTGGGAGCTCTCGGTGATCAACCCGCGCGGCGTGCTCGAGCTGGGCCAGGACGACCCCCTGCCGACAACGACGCGCGTCCTGCATCCCGGCGACGATTTCGAAGCCCCCAAGCAGACGTTCTATGACGTGATCGAGGCCTATTGGAGTCCAATCGACAAGGGCGCCACCAATTGGTTCTTGGTGTTGATGTGGATTCTCAACTCCGTTTTTGCGCCGTTCAATACGACAGCGCGCATCGAGGCGCCCTTTAGGAAGCAATTCTTCGACTATGGCTTCATCGGCGGTGCATTGGTGATTGCGTTCGCCTTGTTTGCGATTTCGATAACCGCTGTGTGGCTCACGTCGATTCAAGTCCTGACTATCACCGGCTTGATGACGCATTCGAGTGTGGGTGAAGCGATCACCGTGCTCAACACAAATGCATCTGCGCCCGGCGGCGCGCGCATCAAGATCGTCGTGTGGCTGCTGGTCGGTATCGCCGGCGCGTTTCTCGTCGGTCAAGCGGTCGCCGCGATCGTTAAAACGTGGGTCCAGCGTAAGGCCCTGCTGAACAATCCGGCGGCGATCTGGCATCGGGCTCTGGCGATCGGCATCCTCGTCATCGTCGGCGGCGCGTTGATCTACGCGATGGCGGTTGCGAAATTTCCGAAGGGTTCGATGGGTTGGCTTGGAGTCGCGCTGCTGGTGGGAATCTTCCTCGCATTTCAAATCGGGTACGCGCTCCTCATCGATTTCATCGTCGGCTTCTTCGGCGACGTGCAAATCTACACGCAACGCGATGAGAACGATTCCAAGTTCTACGGTATGCGCGATGCCATTATGGATACGGCCGTTACCGCTATCATGCGTGCGGTGACGCCTGAGCGCAACGGCGGATACGACTACGACCGCGTCATCGTGCTCTCGCACAGTCTCGGCGGTACCATTGCCACCGATGCAATTACGCGGCTGAAACAAGCCTGCGAGCAGGGTGCGCTCGATGCGGACCGGTTCGCGTTGGTTCGCGCATTTGCGATGCTCGGTTCGTCGCTCGAGAAGACGCGTTATTTCTTCAACGTCGCGGGCACGACGTTGTCGGTGTCATTCGAAGAATGGGCAGGGAAAGCGTTTGATAAAATTTTCGGCAGCAACAAAGCGCTCTTGCGCGCTAAGGCCGGCTCACCGATCTTCTGGATAAATTATTGGTACTTCCAGGATCCGATCTGCAACGAGATTCGATCCTACAAAAACGTCTGTCGCAACGAGAAGGGGCACCGGCACGTGTCGCTCCTCCATCCGCTCATTCACTCGGATTATCTCGACGATCCGTGGGTCTGGTTTTCCTCGAAGGACGGCTCGCATCTGGGCTTGCTCGATATTATCGCGCCGGTGCAAAAGAGCTAAGGTTCGGTATGAACGCACGCAATGCCAGGTTTACCGGCCTCGTCTACTTGCTGTACTTCCTGACCGCGATCTTCTCCACGACATTGCATGGGCCCAATCTCGCTATCTATAGCGAGACCCTCAACGTTATCTCAATCGCGTGCTATGCAGCCGTGACTCTGCTCTTCTACGCCATGTTCAAGCCGGTGAACAAGAACGTCTCCTTGCTCGCGGCACTCTTCGGTCTCGCCGGATGCGCCACGCAGGCCCTTAGCAACTTTCATCTTATCCCATCGAACGTCAGCCCGCTCATGTTTTTTGGACCCTTTAACATCCTCATCGGCTACCTCATTCTCCGGTCAGCGTTTCTGCCTCGGATCCTAGGCGCGTTGATGGTGCTTTCCGGAGTCGCGTGGCTCGCCTTTCTTGTGCCGTCGATCGCAAGCCACTTCTCCCCTTACATAGAGGCGCTAGGGATCGCTGCCGAAGGGCTGTTGATGTTGTGGTTGCTCGTGTTCGGCGTCAGCTCACGGAACGTGCGGCGCCCTAGAACCCTCTAATGCGTTTGCGCAGCCAGCGCTTGTGCTGATCGGCGACGCGCGTCCACAGCGCCTCACTGCGGTCGATGGTGAGCGTGAAGTTCTCGCGCAAGATGCGCTCGAACGATTCGTGCGATGACGCCGACTCCTCGTTCATGTGCGCGGGTGAATAGACGCGCAGCGCCGCGTTGGTCAGCGTGGTCATTCCGTGTTCGGTCAATTGCGCACACACCAGTGTTTGCACGAACGGAGATTCGCTGGTGGTGGCAAGGCTGCGGTTCGCGGCATCGATCGTTTCTAGGTCGGTCGTCTCGCCGCTGAAGTCGTAGGTCGCGCCGTTCTCACGATGATTGTAGAAGCGCCAGTATTTTCCGTGGCACGTGAGCTTGAAGTCGAAGCGTCCGTCGTTGAACGTGCCTTCGCGAAGCGGTGTCGGGACCAGGAAGCCGTTGCCGAAGCCGACGTCGGCGAGATATGGTTCGTCGAGGTGCACGAAAAGCGCGAGGTGATTGATGGGCGCGCCCTCCACGTGGCGGCTGCGGTTGACCGTAGCCCCGATCAAATCGACGCGCAGGCCAATTTGCTTGATCGCCCACGCGAAGAGCAAATTATGCTCGAAGCACCAGCCACCGCGTTCGCGGACGACGAGTTTCTCGAAGATGGCGTCGGGCTCGAGCGAAGGGACCAGGCCGAGCTGCACGTCAATGTTCTCGAACGGAATCGCCAGGAGGTGCGCGCGATGGAGGTTGTGCAGCGTCTGGCGTGTCGGTGAGAGCGGCCCGCCATATTTGATGCGTCGAAGGTAACGATGCAGTTTGAGAGACATAGGCGGCTTACCCGATGTACGCGTCGACCTCGATTTCAACCAAAAGTTCGGGCGAAATCAGCCGCCTTACCTCGACCATTGTCGAGGCCGGCCGGACGTCGGCAAAAGCTTCGTGATGCGCCTTGGCGATCGACTCCCAGTCCTCGATGTTGACGACGAACATGCGCGTGCGCACGACGTCGTCGAGGGATGCTCCGGCCTCTTCGAGCGCATGCTCGATCCGCGCGATCGCGCCCTTCGCTTGCATGTAGGCATCGGGTCCGTCACTGGTCGTTCCCGAGACAAACACAAAATCGCCGATCCGCACTGCGCGCGCATAGCCGACACGCGCCTCCCACACGCTTCCGCTCTCGATATGGCGGCGGCGCGTGGCCACGTTACAAGGCCTTGACGGCCGCGGTGAGCGCATCGACCGACGCTTTTGCGTCGCCGAAGAGCATCGCGGTGTTGGGCAGCTCGTAGAGCGGATTGTCGATGCCCGCAAACCCCGAACGCATCGAGCGCTTGAGAACGATGACGTTCTTGGCCTTGTCGACGTCAAGAATCGGCATACCGTAGATTGGCGAACTTTTCACGCTTCGCGCGGCCGGATTCGTAACGTCGTTCGCGCCGATCACCAGTGCAACGTCGGTCGTTGGAAATTCTGCGTTGGCCTCATCGAGGTCGAGCAGCTCGTCGTAGGGCACGTTGGCTTCGGCGAGCAAGACGTTCATATGCCCGGGCATGCGCCCGGCAACCGGATGGATGGCGTAGAACACTTTAACGCCGCGCTTTTCCAACTGATCGGCGAGCGCTTTGACGCTGTGCTGTGCTTGCGCGACCGCCATCCCGTAGCCCGGCACGATCATCACCTTGCTCGCATAAGCGAGCATGACCGCGACATCGTCGGCGCTGACGCTGCGGACGTTCTGCGGCGCGCCGCCTGCGGCAGCGGCCGGCTCCGAGCCGCCCGCCGAGCCGAATGCGCCGAAGAGCACATTGGTCAGCGAACGGTTCATCGCTTTGCTCATGTCGACGGTAAGGATCGTGCCGCTCGCGCCGACGAGCGCGCCGCAGATGATCAGTAACTCAGAATCGATTTCGAAACCGGCGACGGCAACTGCAAGCCCAGTGAACGAGTTGAGCAACGAAATGACGACCGGCATGTCGGCACCGCCGATCGGCATCACGAAAAGAACGCCCAGTGCAAGCGCTGCCGCAAGCAAAAGGAAGAAGCCCCACACCGGCAGCGCACCGGCGCTTGCAACGAACCACACCGCGAGTGCGACGACGCTGAGAGCGACGATCGCGTTGACGACCTGGTGTCCCGGATAGGTGATCGGACGTCCGGTCATGAGCTCTTGTAATTTCAGAAAGGCGATGATCGAACCGGCAAAGCTAATCGAGCCGATGATCATCGAGACGACGAGCGAGACCGAGACGATCGGATCGAGCGCCGCGCCGCCGCTGCGCAAGAATACGACGTATTCGACGACGCCGATCAGGGCGGCAGCACCGCCGCCGGCACCGTTGTAGAGCGCGACCATCTGCGGCATCGCGGTCATCTTGACGCGGATCGCTGCAAATACGCCGATCGCCCCGCCGAGGACGATGCCGATCGCAATCGCCCACCAACCGACGCCCATCGTCTGCACCAGCACCACGACGAGTGCGATGAACATGCCGATGGCCGCCAGGCGATTGCCGAGGCGTGCCGTCGACGGCGCGTTGAGAAAATGAAGACCCAGGATGAAGAGCGCGATTGCAACCAGATCGAGTAGTTGGAAGACGATGGTCACTTACCGCCCCCCCTTGCCCCGGAACATTTCGAGCATTCGCTCGGTAACGGAGAATCCGCCGAAGACGTTGATCGCGCCGAGCGTTACGGCCGCAATCGCGACGATCGTCATGCCGGCGTCGTTACCACCGCTGTTAAAGAGCGACACCGTCGCTACGATCGCGCCGGCCACAACGATCCCGTGGATCGCGTTCGTTGCCGACATCAACGGCGTGTGGAGCATGGTCGGCACTTTCGAAATCACTTCGAAGCCGACGAAAATAGCGAGCACGAAAATCGTCAGCAGGGTGAGCAAGTGATTGACGTCGGTCACTTAGGCGGTTCCTCCGATCAGCACGTGGCCGTCGCGCGCGATGCACGCGCCTTTGATCACTTCGTCGTTGGGATCGAGCGTGAGCGTTCCGTCTTTGATGAAGGGCGAGAGCAGGGCGTAGACGTTGCGCGAGTAGAGCTGACTTGCGTCATAGGGCATCGTCGAGGCGAGGTTGACCGCACCGATGATGCTCACACCGTTGGGTGAGACCACCGTTTCACCGGGCTTCGTGAGCGCACTGTTTCCGCCGGCTTCGGCGGCGAGATCGACGATGACCGAACCCGGCTTCATCGCCGCTATTGCAGCCTCACTGACGAGCAGTGGCGCTTTACGACCCGGCACGAGCGCGGTTGTGATAACCACGTCGTTTTTGCCGATCTGCTCGACCATCCAAGTGCGCTGGCGTTCCTGTTGCTCGGGCGTGAGCTCTTTGGCATAGCCGCCGCTACCCTCGGCACTCTCACCCAGATCGAATTCGAGAAACGATGCGCCGAGCGATTGCACTTGTTCTTTTACCGCTGCGCGCACATCGTAGCCGCTTACCACCGCGCCCAAACGGCGGGCGGTTGCGATGGCTTGGAGTCCGGCAACGCCTGCGCCGAGAATCAGCGCCGCGGCCGGGCGGATCGTCCCGGCTGCCGTCGTAAGCATGGGGAAAAACTTCGGCAGCTCTACGGCGGCGAGAAGCACCGCTTTGTAGCCCGCGATGTTGCTTTGCGAGGATAGCGCATCCATCGACTGCGCGCGGGTGATGCGCGGAATCATCTCCATCGCAAGCGCCGTCAAGCCGGCTTGCGCGAGCTCTTGCACGTATGTGGGATCGCCGAGTGGATTCAAAAAACCGACCAGCGTCGCGTTTTTATGCGTCGCCGCGAGCACGTTTTGCGCCGGCTTACCCACGGTCACGACGACATCGGCGTCGGAAACGAGCGCGGCCGGATCGTCGACGATGGACGCTCCGGCCTGCGTGTAGAGTTCATCGGGAAAGGCGGCCGCGGTCCCGGCACCGCGCTGCACGCGCACCGATCCCCCCGCCTGTATCAGTTTTTTTACCGTTTCCGGAACCAGCGCCACGCGACGCTCGTTCGAAGCGGCCTCACGGGGTATGGCGACGATCATGGGCGCTAGCGTTCACGCGCCGGATTGCGCAACCCTGCGCTCGTGCTCAGGCGATCGACACCGTGTTGCGCAGTGTGCCGATCTTTTCGATTTCGACCTCCATGACGTCGCCGTTCTTGAGAAATTCTGGTGGCGTACGCGCGAATCCAACGCCTTCGGGCGTTCCGGTTGCAAGGATGTCGCCGGGCAAGAGCGTCATGCCTTTGGAGAGTTCGGCGATCAAGCGCGGGATATTAAAGATCATCTTCGAGGTATTGCTGTGTTGTTTTTCAACGCCGTTCAAGCGAAACATGATCTCGAGCTTGCCGGGGTCACCGATTTCATCAGCGGAAATGATCCAGGGACCGTAGGGAGCGCATTCGTCGAGACTTTTCCCTTTGAACCACTGCAAATGCGCGCGCTGGAGGTCGCGTGCGGTGACGTCGTTGAGCGCAGTATACCCGAAGATCACGCTCATCGCGTCAGCTTCACGCACGTTTTTGCAGGTAGTGCCGATGATCAGGGCAAGCTCCGCCTCAAAATCATATTCATTTGAAATGTCGGCTTGCAAATGAATTGTCTGCTCGGGCGCGGCGATCGCGGTCGGCGTTGCTTTGGTGAAGAAGGTCGGGACGTCGGGAAGCTTCAGCTCTTTGCCGAAGATTGCAGCGCCCTCCTTGGCATGTTCGAGATAGTTGCGGCCGACGCAGAACACGTTGCGCAGTGGGCGCACCGGGGCGTCGAGGCGCACGTCGGCGAGCGCAACGGTTTGGCTCGTGTGACGGGCGGCACGCTGCGCCGCGGGAAGCGCGATGTATGCCTGCATCGAGGGCGCGTCGATCCGCCGAATCGATCCGCCTTCGACCAGGCCGGGTGCCGTGCTTCCGTCACTCGTAATGTAGCTGACGAATTTCATACGGGCTAGTGTAGCATGTCTCGCTTACCAAATCAGTGGGATGAGTCGATGGCGGACCCGTCCGGTGTACGCTACATATCCATCCAATTCTCGGCGCAAGAAGCGCTCTTCGAGGAGAATGCGCACGATCAGTACCGCGAGCGGCGCCGATGCCGCAAGCGTTCCCGCGGTCGATTGCAGCCACAGCGGAATGCCGATGATGAGCAGCGCGCCGCCCGCGTAAAGCGGATGGCGAACGTACCGATAGAGACCCGTGTCAATGACGTGCTGCCGGCGGTCTTCTTGGAGTTTGACGACCGGCGCGGCAAAGACGTTGTCGCGTAGTGCGCGCCACGCGATCGACCAGCCGCCAATCGTCGCCAACAGGCCGGCGAACGAAAGCCATTCCGGCGGCGGCGGCAGCAGATGCCAACGCATCGCATCGAGTGAGGTGAAGATGAGATACCCGAAAAACGACAGCAACAGGGCGATCAGGACGACCTTGTCGCCGAGCGGTTGGGATTGTTGCACCGGTGATTTGAAGCGCTCTTCGATAAGGCCGGTGTCGGCCCGGGCAAGGTCGAGGGTGCTACCGAACGATCCGGCGGCGACGATGGCGATGATCACCCACGCGCGCCACCAATCCAGCGTCCAAGCGGGAACGAAAAGCACGGCTGCAAAGAAAGCAACGTTGATCGCGGTGCCGGAAAGCGCTAGTCGCGCCGGCTTGAAAGATGCCATAGCTCGCAATAGCGACAGCGATAGACAGTGAGTGAGACGCCGTTCATCAGCATGAAGGCGCGCGCGTGCTCTTCCGTGGGATACACGTCTTTAGATGTGCAGCTCCGCTCACGATCCAGCGGGTTATCCGCAGGATGCGGATGAAGGTTCGGAGCGCACGACGCGCGACCGTCCGCAGGACGGCCGAACCCTCTAGGGATGGGTGGTCGGCGACGCCGTCGGGCCAACGATAGTGTTCAGCGGCGGCAGGTTCTTGTTCTCCGATTGCTGCTTTTCTTGCTGCGCTGCCTTATGCTCGCGCGCCTCGCGGTCCGCCGTCTCCATCATCTCGGTGGCAGCGCCCTTTTCATTGCCCCAATCGCCGCCGGCTTGCACCAGCGAGACGGTGCGATGCACTTTCTTCGTCTTGGGATCGAAGTCGAAGGTAACTTTGTAGAGTCCGACCTCAGCACTACCGTCGGGATGCCGAATCCACATCTGCAACACGTTGCCGTAGGTCTGCGCGTTGAAGAACTGGTCCTTCGCGCCGGTACCCTTGGCGGATTTCACCCGAACTACTTGGCCCTTGGCATTGACTTCCACGATGAACTCGGTGTGCTCGGCGACCTTGGGAACCGGTGGATGCGGCACCATTTTGGGGGCCGCGGTCGCTTTGGGCGTCGGGGTTGCAGCGGCAACCGGAAGCGCGACGCTGATAAGTGCCAGCGTGAGAGCAACAGCGCGCATATTAGTTTGCCGACAGAACGGTAAACGGTCGTCCGCACGAGCCGCATGCGACGATGACTTGCAGGTGGCGGCGCTCGGAAGGATCCGGCGCTTTCGCGGTGGTGTCTTCACACCCGCAGTAACGGCAATGCGTTGAAAGGGAGTTCCCGGCGGAATCGGACTCGTTCACGACCCACGCTTTATGCGACCTAGGGGGGCCGACCTTCCCGTGGGACCGTTCCTGGGATGCCGCGAAACCCCGTCAACGACGTGCTTCGAATACGTGTATCCTGGATCGTGCTGCTGGCGCTTGCGTTGCTGGCAGCCCCCGCCTCCGCTGCGCGCCCAATTGTCGATCTTCATAAACTCGACGCTTACTTTGCCCTCTTCGCGAGCGATTCAAACGTGCCGTGGCAAGCGACGACGGTGCGGCTGGATACCTATTCCAGCGCGCCGGTGCAATTTGCCGTGTATCAAGTCGATCCGGCCGATGTGCTGAGCGCGGGTTCGAACGCGCGTGCGCGCGCTATCGACACGCGCGGCCGCAGGCCCGTCACAAGCTTTAGCTTCACGCCGCCGGGTGGCTATCAATTTCAATCCAGCGGCGTTGACGTGCAGCTTGGATCGCGCGAAGGGTTTTTCGTTGTCGAAGCGCGCCGCGGCGACGTCGGCGAGCAGGTGTGGATCAATCGGACGCGCATCGGACTGCTGAGCAAAGAAACGCCGGGGGAGCTGCTGCTCTACGCAACGGATCTTGGCACCGGCCATGCGCTTGCGCATATGCGCGTGCAGTTCGTCGTGCAAAATGGATTCGAGGAGCGCTATACCGATGCGCACGGCATCGTGCGTTGGAACCGTATCCCGCGACCCGTTTTTGCGCTCGCGCAATGGGCCAACAGTTATGCCTTTGCGAGTTTCCCGCCGCAAGCGCCCTTGCCGCCGGCAATTGTGGGCGTGCGTACCGACACGGCAGTGGTGCATGCTGGTGGAACGATTCGCATTGTCGGCTTCGCGCGCACGCGCATGAACGGAGCGCTCAAGCCCGCTGCGGGAAGCGCGGCGATTGCGCTGCGTCTCGGCGGCACGCTCCTCGCGCAGGTGCAAGCGCCGGTCGACGCGGCGGGCGCCTTCACAGCCGACATTCCGGTTCCAGCCAGCGCAGCCGCGGGCGATTATACAGTGCTCGCGCAAGTCGACGGCGGTGTGGGCGGTGCCAACGTGCACGTGGACGCCGACGCGAGCGGCCTCTCACTCGAGGTTGCGAGCGGGTGCGACGGGCCGTGCAATGCGTCCGCCGACGTGCCGGTCGTGATTTCCTCATCGCGCGGCAATGTGCCGGTGCACGTGCAAGTCGTGCGCTCGCCGCACGTGTTCGTCGGATATTCTCCGCAAGATATTCCGTGGGGCACCTCCACCTGGCTCGACCAAACTGTGCAAACCGGTAGCGACGGACGCGCGACGGTATTGATCGCGCATCCGACCGACGGTTTGCCCTCGACCTACGGCGTGCGCGTCGAGTCGGGTGGTGCGAGCGCGGTAACGCGGATCGTCGTGCCGACGGCGCGCGTCGCGGTTCGTCTGCAGCTCGATCGCAGCGCGCAAACGCTCGGCACGCCGGTCAACTTCGATGTCTTTGGCGCGGAAATCGACAACGGCCGGCCGCTCGCGGGCGCGCATGTGAGCGTTCGACTCGAACATGGACCATCAACGCAAGACCAACAACTGACGCTCGATGCCGACGGTCACGCGCACGGTGCGTTCACGCCGCCCTCACTCGGCACCAATTTGGTTTTTGCCACGATCCAAGGCGATGGTGGCCAAGCCACCGACGCAGGTCAAGTGGATATTGTCCCGCAGGCAACACAGGATACCAGTCTCAACGGCAGCGCCGATGTGCGTATCAGCTTGGACCGAAACGTCTACCGCTCGGGTGCCGACGTCCACATCGATGCGACGCTTGACGGCGCGCAGGGCGATGCGCTGCTCACCATCGAGAGCGCCAATGGAACGCAGACCGTCGTTGTTCCGGTGCGCGGTGGACGTGCTTCGGCGTCGTTGCGGATTAGCGATGCGGCTGGGGATTTGCGAGCCGGTGCTGCATTCGTGCGCAACGGTGCGATTGCATGGAGCAGCGTGCCGCTGGTGCTCGACGCGCCCGGTCGCCCGATGAGCGCAAGCATCGCGATGCCGTCGGACACGTTTGCCCCGGGCGCGCCGGTCAACGTGACGCTGCGGGACGTGGCGCCGGGAGCGGGAACGACGATCGTCCGCATCAGCCGCGGCGCGCCGTCCGGCGGCGCGCTCTTCGAGTCGGCGCCGGCATTGCTGGCGGTAGGAATCGCGGCCACACAGATCAGCGCACCCGAAGGCCGTACGTGGCATCCGTGGGTCGATTCGACCGGCGAACACGCCCAGGTGATTGGATTCGAACGGCGTTCCAGCCCGCCGGCGAACCTCTCGCTCGAGCAAGCCGACACGCAAGACGTATGGTGGAACGTAGCGCACTTCGACGGCTCCTCGATCGCCGTGCAGATGCCGAGCGCTCGCGGGACGTATACCCTCTCGATTCTCACGATCACCGACGACGGGCGGGTGATCTCGGCGTCGTCGCCGATAACCGTGCAATGAACGCAGGGTACTGATGCCGCGTAAACGCCCCAGCCGCCTGATGCTCCTTGATACCTACGGTCTGGTGTACCGTGCATTTTTTGCCTTGCCGCCGCTAACCACGGTGCGCGGTATGCCGATCAACGCAGTCTATGGTTTCACGATGATGCTCAACAAGCTCATCCATGACGAAAAGCCGACACACGTGATCGCCGCGTTCGACAAAGGACTGCCGGTCGACCGCGTGGCCCTGTATAAGGAATATAAAGCGCAGCGGGACGCGATGCCCGATGATCTGCGCAGCCAGTTCGCGCTGGTGCGCGATGTGCTTGCGGTGCATCACATTCCCGTCGTCGAGATCGAGGGGCAAGAAGCGGACGACATCATTGCGACGCTCGCGCGCGTGGCCGAAGAGGTAGGCGAGGAGACGCTGGTGGTGACCGGCGATCTCGATCTGTTGCAAATCGTCGACGACCACACGACCGTATTGACGACACGGCGCGGCATCACTGATTTGGGACGCTACGATCCGGCAGCAGTGTACGAGCGCTTCGAACTGCAGCCAAATCAACTCGCGGATTACCGTGGGCTCAAGGGCGATCCGTCGGATAATCTTCCCGGCATTCCCGGCGTAGGCGAGAAGACCGCGATCAAGTTGATCAAGGCCGCCGGTTCGCTCGACGCGCTCATCGCCGATCCATCGCTTGCAGGCACGCCCAAGCTCGAGAACCTCGTCAAAGTGTACGGGGAGCAGGCGCGCACGTGTCGCGACGTGTCGATCGTGCGCCGCGACTTGCCGCTCACGATCGATTGGGAACGGCGCTACGAAGCACCCAGCGATGCCGCGCTCTACCCACTCTACGCGCAGCTGGAATTCAAGACGTTGCTCGCGCGGCTCAAAGCCCCGGTTGACGGTCTCCCGCTCTTTGCAAGCGACGCAAAACTGGAAGGCACGTATCGCACCTATGTGGCGTCGGTCGATCCGCCGGAGTTCGCGCGCCTTGCCGAAGACCTGCGTACACTCGCCGATTCACCCTGCGTGGCGCTGGCCGTGCGCGAGGACGCCATCGGCATCAGCGGCGCACGCGGCAGCGGCACGGCCTTTGCGGCCGGTGCGCTGGCGTACGAGCCGGTTCGCTCGGCGCTCGCGCACGTGTTCGAGAACGCGCCGCGCATCGTGGCCTACGACGCGAAACGCGTCGCACGCGTTCTTGCCGCGCAGGGCGTGACGCTCACGCAGGTAACCGACGACGCGATGCTGGCGGCGCATTTGCTCAACCCGTCGCGTACGTTCTCTGCGGTCGTGGATGCAGTGGCGGAGCATCTTGAGGCCGCGCCCGCCGATGACGCTGCAGCGCATGCCGATGCGACGCTGCAGTTGCTCGAGGCGATGCGCCCGCGCCTCGAAGAACGTGCGCAGATGCGTGTCTACGAAGAAGTGGAGGTCCCGCTCGCACCGTTGCTCGCGCGCATGGAGGCGGCCGGCATTGCGGTCGATCCGTCGGAGCTTGCTGTGCTCGCGAAAGAAGTCGATACCGCGGCCGCGCGCTTGCAGCAGCACATCTACGACTTCGCGGGCGAAGAATTCAACATCGGCTCGCCGCAGCAGCTTGGCAACATCCTGTTCGGCCGTTTGCAGATTCCCGGCGGCAAAAAAACCAAGACCGGCTGGGCGACCGGCGTCGAGATCTTACAAGGTCTAGCCAAAGACTATCCGATCTGCGCGCTGGTGCTGGAGTGGCGCGAAGTGACCAAGCTCAAGAACACCTACATCGACGTGATTCCGCAGTTGCTCGATGGACAGTCACGCTTGCACACGGTCTTCAATCAGACGGCGACGGCGACGGGGCGCCTCTCGTCGACCAATCCGAACCTGCAAAACATTCCGGTGCGCGGTGACCTCGGCCGGCGCATTCGCAAAGCGTTCGTGGCCAAGAGCCCTGACTACGCGCTATTAGCTGCCGATTACAGTCAGATCGAATTGCGTTTGATGGCGCACCTCTCCGGCGATGAAGCGATGCGCACGGCGTTTGAGGAAGGCCAGGACATCCACGACTTCACCGCGCGTCAGATCTTCAACTTGGGGAGTGACGTGAGCGCCGATGGTAACCAGCGGCGCATGGCCAAGAGCGTGAACTTCGGCTTGCTTTACGGCATGTCGGATTTTGGCCTTGCGCAGCGGCTCGAGATTCCGCGAGCCGAAGCGCGCGCGATCACCGAGGCGTACTTCGCCCGGTTCCCTTCGGTGCGTTCCTATATCGATCGCACGCTCGAGGAGGCGCGCGAGCTGGGATACGTGACGACGATCCTGGGACGGCGCCGGTACATGCCGGCGCTGACCTCGAGCAACTACATGCTGCGCTCTTCGGCGGAACGCGAGGCGACCAACGCACCGTTACAAGGCAGTGCGGCCGATCTGATGAAGCTCGCGATGGTCAAGACCGACCGCGCCGTGCGGGCTGCCGGGTTGGACGCGACGATGCTGCTGCAGATTCACGACGAGTTGATTTTCGAAGTCCATCGCAAGGATCTGCAAGCCCTTGCGAATCTCGTGCGCCGAGAAATGGAAGAAGCGCTGACGCTCTCGGTCCCGCTGGAAGTGACGGTAAAGTCGGGCGCGAACTGGTATGACGTTGAGATGATGGTGGACGAGGAATGATCGCACTTCTATTTGCTGCGGTGATTGCGGCAGGAACGCCGGCGCCGCAGCATTTGCCCGTGATCGCGGTGCACGCGCCGTACGCGACGCTGAACTTGCAAGTTGCCAGGACGGAAGAGCAACGCGAAACCGGCTTGATGAGCGTAACCGATTTGCCGGTGCACACGGGCATGGTGTTCGTGTTCGACGCGGATCAGCCGGTCGAGTTTTGGATGAAAGACACGCTCGTGCCGCTTGATATGGTATTCGTGGCTGCCGACGGAACGGTGCGCAGCGTGGCGGCGAAGGTGCCCGTCGTGTCGGAAGATGCGCCCGACGACGCGATTCCGCGTCGCAGCGGCTCGGCTAAATATGTGATCGAATTACCCGCGGGCGAAGCGGCCAAAGACGGAATTGCGCCGGGGGTTCACTTGCTTGAATTAGTGGGGCAGCACACGTAGCTGTCACTAATTCGACGCAATCGGCGTTATAGAGGGCATGAAACGTTCACTTCTGTCGGCAATAGCGCTGGGAGCAGCGCTCGTCGCAGCACCACTCTGTGCATCTGCTGAGATCAATGCCCCGCCGGCGCTACTTAGCGGTTCGGTCTGCGGACATCTCGACGTCAATCCGCTACGCGTCATAGCACTGCAGTATGAGACCATTCCGGGGAATATCATCGTCGCGCGTTCTGCGACCGAAGTCGTAAGCACGTCGGTTGAGCCCAACGGACATTTTTGCTTTGCGCATCTCCAACCCGATCTCCACACGATCAGCGCCTTCGGTGACAATTCGCCGGGTCAATTCAACGCGGTGGTCACACCGGTGCCCGGCCAGACCCGCTACATCGAGGTTCCGGGCGTCGTCGGCTGGTAACCTGGGCGAGTGCCCGAGTTACCCGAAGTTGAAACGATCGCCCGCGGCCTGAATCACACGATCGTCGGCAAAACGATCGAATCCGTAAAGATTCATCTGCCGAAGATGGCCCTGGCGCCGCCCGGCGTCAAGTTCGCCGCCGCCCTACCCGGCGAGCGAATCGAAGGCGTCGGCCGCCGGGCCAAGTACGTGGTGATGGCGCTGCGTTCGGGCCGAAAATTGGTCACGAGCCTGCGGATGACGGGTCGTCTCGTGCTCCAGCGCCTCGGTGAGGCCGACTATCCCGGTACCCACGTGACGCTCCATTATACGGATGGAACGCGCTTGAGCTTTGCCGACGTGCGGACCTTTGGGCGCATGCGCTTGGTTGAGCCGGATGACCCGTGGGACGCCGATCTGGGCGTCGAGCCCCTTTCACCAGGCTTTACACAGCAGGGCTTTATCGGTATGCTCTCTGGGCGGACGACGCCGATTAAGACATTGCTCCTCGATCAACGGCGCATCGCAGGCATTGGAAACATCTATGCGTGCGAGGCGTTATGGGTAGCCGGGATCAGACCCGGTCGGGCCGCCCGGGCGTTGACGAAGCCGGCGACTCTCCGGCTCTACCACGCGATCCGCGACGTTTTGTCCCGCGCAACCGAAATGCGCGGCTCGAGCGTCGATGACTACGTGGATGCCGAAGGCCTCCGAGGGGGATTTCAAAACGTCCTTTCGGTGTACGGCAAGCTCGGAGAACCTTGTCCGCGGTGCGGAAAACCGATCGTTCGAACGGTGATCGCGCAACGCGGAACCTGGTGGTGTCGAAACTGTCAGCGTTGATTCGCAAAAATACAAATTGTTAGGTAGGAACCACAACATCTCTACGACTGAAATTGCTCCCGCTACTTACGAGGAAGATCAACTCGCGCTCGAACAGCGCCTCTACGAAGAGTCGCTGAAAGTCCTCGACGAAGGACAAGTCCTCAACGGCCTTATCGTTCAAA
>Ga0302180_10001836_pt1 | contig 16933 bp, 14 predicted proteins | sample I_Palsa_E3_2_FD_200575 | JGI IMG/M metagenome (GOLD analysis project Ga0302180, IMG submission 200575) | Peat permafrost microbial communities from Stordalen Mire near Abisko, Sweden - I_Palsa_E3_2 | ecosystem: Environmental > Terrestrial > Soil > Palsa > Peat permafrost | place: Sweden... | reverse complement strand
GTGGTCCGTGCCGCGGGCCCCCGACGGCCCGATCGACTGACGCGGCCAGGCAACGGCCGGCGCGGATATCGGGTATGGCCCTTCCCTGTCCTGACGCAACGGCGACGGTGCTTAACTCTGGTCGTCGATGAGCCGAGGAGGCCGTATGCGGATTGAGGACGTGGAGTACACGGTTGGCGGGAGCCGCATGGTGGGGCACCTCGTGATCGACGAGGAGCCGTCGGGTCCCCGTCCCGGCGTGCTGGTGTGCCATGAGGGCCCCGGGCTCGATGAGCACGCCAAGGACCGGGCCGAGCGCCTGGCCCGCCTGGGTTATGCGGCCTTCGCGCTCGACTACCACGGCGACGGGAAGCCGCTCGTGCGCGATGAGGTGATGGGACGGTTGGGGGCTCTCATGGGCGACCCCGACAAGATTCAGCAGCTCGGCCGAGCCGGGCTGGCGATCCTGCTGGATCAGCCCGAGGTCGACCCGGCCCGGGTGGCGGCCATCGGTTACTGCTTCGGGGGCACGATGGCCCTCGAGCTTGCCCGCGGCGGCGCCGACCTGGCCGTCGTCGTCGGCTTCCATTCCGGGCTGGGCACACAACGTCCGGCCCAGGCCGGCGCGGTGAAGGCGGAGATCCTGGTGTGCATCGGCGCCGACGATCCGATGGTGCCCCTCGAGCAAAGGGCGGCGTTCGAGCAGGAGATGCGTGGTGCCGAGGTGAGCTGGCGCATGAACATCTACGGCGGGGCGGTGCACAGCTTCACGAACCCGAACGCAGACCTGGCGGGCATCCCCGGGGTGGCCTACGAACAGCTCACCGATGAGCGGTCGTGGCGAGCCATGCTCGATTTTTTCGACGAGCGGCTCGCCTGACGTAGCCCGGGTGGGCCAACGCCGCGGGGCGCGCCCGGCAACTCGGCCGTCAGTGCTCGTGGAGGATCACGCCGCGCATGTTGATCCCGGCGTGCATGTCCGCATAGCCCTGGTTGATGTCCTCGAGCCGGTAGTTGCGGGTGACCAGCTCGTCGAGGTGGAGTCGACCCTGCCGGTACAGCTCGAGCATGAGCGGGATGTCCTTGGTCGGGTTCGAGGCGCCGAACAATGAGCCTTGGATCCGCTTCTGGTACAGGGTGAGCATCGACGGCGAGACGGGGATTCCGACCTCACCCATCTTGCCGATGCCGGTGACGACACACGTCCCGCCCTTGCGAATGGCGTCCACGCCTTCGGCGATGTGGGCGCCGCTCGTGACACCCACGCACACGATGCATGAGTCCGCACCCTGGCCGTTGGTCAAGGGGCCGACAATCTCCATCGCTTCGGCCATGGTGCCGGCGGCGTGCGTGGCGCCCAGCTTGAGCGCGGTGGTCTGCTTGAACTCCACCGGGTCCACGGCCACGACGACGGAAGCGCCGGCGTGGCTGGCCCCTTGCACCGCATTGATGCCGATCCCGCCCACGCCCATCACGATGACGACATCTCCCGGCTTGACTTCGGCCGAATTGACGGCCGAGCCCCAACCGGTGCCCACGCCGCATCCGGTCAGGCATGCGATTTCGAGGGGCACGTCCTCGGGGCAGCGCACCGCCGCCAGGACCGAGACGGTGGACCATTGGCTGAACGTGGCCAGTCCCGACAGCTGTCCGACGCCCTTGCCTTCGAACGTCATCCGGGAGCTCCCGTCCTGACGGACCCCGCTCAGAGTCCGTGCCCCGGAGTCGCACAGATTCTGCATGCCGGAGGCGCACCAGCGGCACCGGCCACACGAGGGGAGGAAGGCCAACACCACCCGATCGCCGACCTTCCACCCGGGGGTGTTCGGGCCGACCTCCTCGATCACCCCGGCGCCTTCGTGGCCTCCGGCAGTCGGGTACGAGCCCATGGGAAGATCGCCGGTGGTCAGGTGGTCGTCGGAGTGGCACAGCCCCGAGGCCACCATGCGGACAAGGAGCTCGTCCTGTCGAGGACCGTCGAGATCGACTTCGACGACTTCCCACTGGTGGGCATTCTCACGGACGATGGCTGTCTTGGTCTTCATGGCTGGCTCCGTTTCTTGGTGGCTGGACGCCCTCGACGCCGACGGCTGACCCCCGCAGACGACGCGAACGAGGTGAGCGTACGTGGCCGGGGTGGGTCCGGCCAGGGCGGACGATCGGGTGGAAGAGCCGGCGCCGATCCGCCGGCGCCCATCTATCGGTGAGCGGGGTCGTTCGGGTGCGGGGAGAGAGGCGTGACCTCATCGGTGCGCCACACACGCAGCGGCATGGACGCAAGGACTTCTTCGAGCTGCTCGCCATTGTCGGCGGCGAAGAGCCCGAGCGTTCGCCATTCGCCCGGTAGCAGGGGAGGGCGCCACAGCCGGAGGAGGTGACCCTGCGCCGCCAGTTCTTTCGACCGCGCCGCTTCACGTCCACGGATCTCCTCCACGGCCTCATCAGGCGTTCCGTCAGGGACAACGGTGGTCATGGTCACGAGATACTCCATTCGTTCAATCCACCTTCCGCCGAAATCGGCATTTGTGTACCTCTTACCGCGGTTCGCTCGCCGTAGCGGCGGGGCGCCACGTCAATGTGTGGACAGCCCTCTCAGGGCACTGGCCACGAATAACGTGCATCCGCCGAGACCGTTCGAGTCGCTCGCCGTCCCGACGGGAAGAATGTTGTCATGACGACAGGACCGTTCGCCGATCTCAACGTGACCAACCCGGTATTTGCGGCCCCGATGGCTGGAGGGCCGAGCACGCCGGCGCTGGTGAAGGCTGCCGCATCCACCGGGAGCCTCGGGTTTCTGGCCGGCGGCTACAAGACCCCCGAGGTGCTCGCCGAGCAGATCAAGGCCGTGCGCGCCGGCTCGGTGCCGTTCGGCGTCAATCTGTTCGTGCCGAATCGGGTGCCGATCGACCCTGCCCAGTTCGATCGCTACGCGCGGCTCATCCAACCTGAAGCCGAACGCTACGGCCTCGACGTGACCCGGATGTCGCCGCTCGAAGACGACGACTGCTGGCAGGCAAAGATCGACCTTCTCGTCAGCGATCCCGTTCCCGTGGTCGGCTTCACATTCGCCATCCCGAACCGGGCGGTCGTCGACGCCCTGCACCACGCCGGGAGCACGCTCGTGCAGACCGTCACCTCGGTAGAGGAGGCTCGGGGCGCCGCGGACGGCGGAGTCGACGTGCTGGCGGTCCAGAGTTTCGAGGCCGGTGGACACTGGGGAACGTTCACGCCGCAGCACCCGCCACAACTGCTTGGCCTCCTCGAGCTCGTCCAGCGAGTGCGCGACGCCGTCGAGCTGCCGATCCTCGCCGCAGGCGGAATTGCCACCTCGGCTGACGTCGGAGCGCTCCTGCACGCCGGGGCCCTGGCTGTCTTGGTGGGCACGGTCCTGCTTCGAACCGAAGAAAGCGGCGCCTCCGCTCCCTACAAGGCCGCGCTGGCTGAAGCCGGCGACAGCGAGACAAGCGAGACAATCGAGACAATCGTCACCAGTGCGTTCACGGGGCGGCCGGCCCGGGCCTTGCCCAACCTGTTCATCGATCGCTACAACGCCGCGGCACCAGCGGGGTACCCCGCCGTCCACCATCTCACCAGCCCAATCCGTCGGGCCGCGGTGGAAGCGGGCGATGCCGAGAGGATCAATCTCTGGGCCGGGGTCGGCTACCGCCAGGTCCGTCAGGAACCCGCGGCGACCGTGCTGAACCGGTTGGCGGGAACGGCCTAGGAATCGGGACGGCGGTGGCGGTGGCGATCGATGCCCTGTGGCCGATGGTCACGCCGGTGGACGTGCGTCCCCATCGGCGCCAGCGCACGGTCTCGAAGATCGACGCGTGCGGCTGAGGGCGGCGAATGCGTCGTGCGCGCCAGCAGCTATCTGACTTGGGTGATGAGTCGTTCGCGGTTGAAGAGGGCCGTGGCGAACCGCCAGCCGAGGCGCGACAGGACGAGGAGGACAATCCCCAAGCCGAGGGCGACGTGGAGTGTCGCCGGGATGACGTTGAAGGCGATGAGGGACGTGACGGCCACCGTGGGGAGACTTGCCAGCAGAGACAGCTGGGCCGCAATACGCGGATCGCTCGCTCGGGTCGACACGGCGATGCCGACCCAGATGGACAACGTGGCCAAAAGGGGGGTGAAGATGAGTTGGGCGAGCAGATCGGGGCCGCGGATCAGCGCGGTGGCCACTCCTTGGTGCGCGAACAGCTCAACGGCGGCAATGAAGAGGCCGAAGATCCCATAGGCAACCACCACCGACGGGACGAACGCGGCGAGAGCCTTGCCGAAGAGGAGTTCCTCGCTGCGAATCGGAGTCGAGAGCACCGGCTCGAGCGTGCCCTGAATGCGTTCGCCCACCACCGAGTACGCGGCGAGCGCGGCGGGCACAAGCACGGGGATAGCCAGCATGTACAGCAGAGAATTCTCGCGCCGGAGCGATGCGGATCCGTTGGACGGGATGGTGAAGGCCTCGATCAGCGGCTGCAGGAGGAAGATCAGCGGGAGGATCGCCATGGCATAAATGATGTTGCCGTTGTGGCGGTACTCACGCAGCTCCTTGCGGAAGATGGCGCGGACGCGTCTCCAATTCACTGGTTGTCCATTTCCTGGTTGTGATCGATCGTTTCCAAGTAGACGTCCTCCAGCGTGTGGACCGACTCAGCCAGTGAGAGCACGTCGGCGCCGACGGCAACCAGAGCCCGGGTGACCGCCGGCGCGGCCGCCTGCGTGTTTGAAACGGCGAGCACGTAGCCCGTTTCGCCATCGGGCCGCCAGCTGTCGAGAGTGGGGATACCGGCAAAGACGTGGTCGGGGTCGGCAAGCGGCGCCAACGTCTTGACCGTCAGTGTCTTGGCGAACAGGCGGTCGCGAAGCTCGTCTGGCCGACCGACCGTGCGCAGGGTGGTGCTCAAGATTCCGACACGGTCGCACAGGCGCTCGGCCTCCCAGAGGCGGTGCGTCGTGAGGATGATCGTCACGCCCCGTTGGCGCATCTCGTCGATGAGGTCGTGAACGTCGCGGGCCGCGGCCGGATCCAACCCGGACGTCGGCTCGTCGAGGAAGAGAACCTTTGGATCGCTGAGGAGCGCCCGGGCGAGCGCTACCCGTTGGCGGAGCCCTTTGGAGAGGGTGCCGCAGGCGTCGTCGGCCCGATCAGCCAACTTGACCGCGTGCAGAGCCCGGTCAATGCGGTCTTCGGGGTCGGGCACTTCGTAGAGGTCGGCGAAGCATCTCAAGTTCTCGGCCACGCTCAACCGGAGATACAGGCCCGGCGATTCCGGCATGATGGCGATCCGACGACGAATCTCCACCCCATTTTCGGCTTTGAGCGGGATACCGGCGACCTCAGCGGAGCCGGAGGTCGGAGCGATCAAGGTACCGAGCGTGCGCACCGTGGTCGTCTTCCCGGCGCCGTTCGGCCCGAGCAAGCCGAACACCTCCCCGTATTCGATCTCGAAGGAGACGTCTTCGAACGCAATCCGCTCACCGAAGTGCTTGCTCAGACCGTGCACGGAAAGGGCCAAAGCGTGGCTCCCGGTCTGAGCCCCTGCTGCGCTCTCCCCGCTCATTGCTCCTCCGATGGGAATCGCGCGCCGTGTGCCCGACGCCCAAAGCGATGGCAAGCACCTTACATTCATTGCATCGATGCGCCGGCTCGACCCGCTCGATCGAACATCTCGCGACGGGCAGTCGAGCATCGTGGCCAACGACGCAACTGCGTGCTCGGTTCGCCGTCCACGGGTCCGGAATCCCCCTGCGGACTTCCTCTCGACTTCCAAGGTGAGGATCTGAATGGCCCAGCGTCTACGGCAGCTCGTCCTCTGAAAGTGACGGGACCTCGTCGAGCATCGTTGATCCTTGCCGAGGGCCGGTTGCAGCCGACCAGGCGAATGTGCTCGCCCAATCGACCTCACCGTAGAAGCCACTGGGGCCGATCGAGTTGTACAACGGTGCGGCCACCCGTGTCGGCGGACCACCGGTTGTGCTGGTCAACCACAAAGCGTCGTCTGCCACGACGACCAGGGTGCTCCCGCGCCCGCTCGGAGCTGCCAGCAACGTGCCCGCGGGCGCGGACGTCACCGGGCTCGGTGCTCGGTCGGGAGCCGCCATCCAAAGCGCATTGCTGGCATCCCACTGGGCCATCCAACCAGGCGAGTAATAAGCATCTCCGGTCGGACCGAAGGGGCCGGTGGCGGGGGCCACCGAGAAGACGACCGCGCCCGATGCGGACCAACTGGGGGCCAGACCTACCGTGCCCGCAGGAATGGGCTCCGCTTGGCAGGTGGCGGCGGGGAAGGTGCACAGATCGACGTCCCTCCCGGCCGTCCATATGGATCGCTCTTTGCCCGCCACCACCGCAATCGTGTCTCCGCCAGTTTGCGGCGCCAACCAGGCGGAGCCCACCAAGGAAGTCGTCAACGCCACCGGCTGCTGACCGCCGAATTCAAGGCTGTACAGAGTCAGGCCGTCCTCTTCTTCTGACCCAGAGAATCCCGTATCTTCCCAAAAGAGGAGTCCGCCCCCTCGGGGCCACCAGCCAGCCAGTTCGATCCCGGACTCGACCAACTGATACGCGATCGTCGCACGGCCGCTCGCTAGTGCGACGGTGCCGACTCGTCCGAGTGGCAGGGTTCCCGGCGAGGTCGCTGTGGCGGGGTGCCCAAAGATCGAATCGTCAAAGGCCAGTTCGCTTCCATCGGGTGACCACGCAATGGCGCCCACGCCAAAGCCCATACCGACAGGCACACTCGAGGGAGGTGATCCCGGATCGTCAATCCACAGGTCTTCGGGTCCATCGACCGGATCGTCGCCGGGTGCCTCGGCGTAAGCAAGCACGGAGGCAACGGGGGACCAGGCGAACATTCCGACGCCGCTGGCCGTCACTTCTTCGGCTTGCGAAGATCCGGCCTCGACGAGCCACAGAGTCGGAGCGGGCACGTCGAATCCGTCGGGGGGACCGGTGTGCAGGAACGCCAGCCATTGTCCGTCAGGCGACCAAGCCGGGTTGCTGTCGAACCCCCCGTCGCTCGGGCCGGCGATCTTCGTCAAGCTTCCGGTATCAGAAAGCACAGCAAGTTTGCCGCTGGAGACAAAGGCCAGACTCCCATGACCCGCCCAGGCAGAGCCATCGACACTGAGTGGCCCCGTCGGTGGAGGATCAGAGGGACCCGGAGGGATTGCTGACGAGGGAATGGCCGGCGGGAGGGTGCTGACAGTAGCGGGAACTGCGGGGGACGATTGGCGAGTAATGGGGCTCCGCGTCGTGGAGGCCGATCCCACAAGGCCAAGGGCGGCTCCACCAGCAGCCATAGCTGCGACAAGTGCCAATGTGACCCAGGGCGTAGCTCGCCTCGAAACCCGTGTCACTCTCTCCTCCTCGGAGGTTGCCGAGCCCTAGCCCGCACTTCATCGGTCTAGCAAACAGCCCACGGCAGCGTCGATCCATCTGGCCCGCCGCGCCTCAACCTTGACAGAGTCGATGGTACTAGTAATAGTGGTTCTGTGTGCAGCCCGCGGCGAAGAGAACCGTGACGGTTACTGAGTCGTCACCTGAGATCGTTTCCGCCACGGCCGCTCAAGCACTGTTCGAGGAAGCTCGACGGCTCCGCCGAGCACGGCGATGTCGGTGGTCCGTCGCTGGACTCCTGGTCATCCTTGCCGTCGTCGCGGCCGTACGTGTCATCGACCGCACCGGTCCTCGCTTGCGCCATCCGGTTTCTCGGGGGGACCTTCCACGATGGACCAGTGCTGCGGGAGCTCCCCGTAAGACTCCGACCACCTATGTCACTGGTGATGACATGGGTGGCATTGGTCTGTATTCCACCGCAACCGGCAAGCTCATCCATACGATAAGTCCGGAGCAGTCGGGGGAACTCGACCAAGAGGCAATGCTTACTGGGAATCGGAACACGGTGTACTTCGCCCAACAGGATGGGCCATGCAGTGGAGTGATCCTGCGGGTTCGCATATCAGGAGCCGGCGACCCGTCCGCTGCCATCTCCATTCCCGGAACGATGGCCCTCGATCCATCGCCGAGTCCGACGTCGAGCGAATTGGCATGGGTTGGCGATACGTGCGGAGCATCTGGAACCGTGACTGCGACCACGCTCTACCTCACGAATTTGGCGACCCACCTCACGACTCAACTCGGGAGCCTGGGCTCGATCGGCGATGCGAGAATCGCCTGGAGCCGAAATGGTACGCAAATCGCGGTGGAGAACGGCGACACCATTGAGATCCTTGCGGCAAACCGGATGGTGTTGGGCCAGGCCAAACCAATGGAGGTCGCCAATGGATGCAGACTGTCCTCGCCCGCCTTTTTGTCACGGTCGAATCAACTCGCCGTTATCCGCTACTGCTGGAGCTCAGCAGGAAAACCCAGCACAAGCACAGCCCTCGTCTTCAATGTAGCGACGGGAAAACCCATGGCTCGGATCGCGTCGGCTCCCCATTCGGCAGCCTTTCAAGGACTCTCAGTCGACAGAACAGGGACGCACATTCTGCTCGGCATTGCCGGCCCTGCCGGCGCCACGACCGTCGAGTTCACGAGCGGGCGCCTCAAAACCGTGAGTTCAACGTCGCCGACGGACGCGGAATGGTGACGATCGGGCAGGGTGGCCGAGCGCTGACCTAGCTGCTGGTGGCTCGGCCGCCCGTTGACAGCCGAGGCCGGTCGAACGTCCCGAAATCTGCTTACAAGGCATCCGCGTGCCGACGCCCGTGTCCCTTTTGGCAAGACCCGCTGAGCCGTGCCGGCATTCCGTGGCCCGACTCAGGCCGGGCGGAGGGGCTGTATCCTGGATGGCGTGTTCGAACGCTTCACCGATCGGGCGCGATCGGTACTGGTGCTGGCGCAAGAAGAAGCGCGTCTTTTAAACCATTCCTTCATCGGGACCGAGCACATTCTTCTCGGGCTGCTCCACGAGGGCGATGGCGTTGGTGCGAGAGCTCTGCAGTCTCTGGGCATCACTCTCGAGGCCGTACGGGTGAAGGTAGAAGAGACCATTGGAATGGCCGGCACCACACCCGGCGGGTCCCCGCCCTTCACGCCACGAGCAAAGAAGGTCCTGGAGCTCTCCCTGCGCGAGGCACTTCAACTGAGCCACAGCTATATCGGCACCGAGCACATACTCCTCGGCCTCGTGCGCGAAGGCGAAGGCGTTGCCGCCACCGTTCTGGTTGGCCTGGGTGCCGATTTAGGCCGAGTGCGTCAAACCGTGATGCAGCTGATGTCGGGATACGGGGAGGAGGAGCATTCCGGGGACCCGGTACCAACGCACTCCACGGTGGCGAGCGGTCCTTCAGCCCGTCCGGATCCTCGCTGCCCCCAATGTCGGGTCGGTCTCGTCGAAGGCGCACGTTTTCGCACAATCGATGTACCTCCCGATGAGATTGATGACCAAGTTGAAGCGATCTCCATCGATGTCGTGTACTGCTCGGGATGCGGGATGACACTGCACATGTTCACGTCTGGTCATGCGGCGGCCGTCCAGGTGCCCCGCCGGGTCGAATCGTCTAGCCGAGGAGCTTCGACTCAGAGTCTCCGTTTACGCCGGACGCCACCGAGGATCGAGCAGACCGGGCCGCCGCCCGAAGACGAGGTCACGGCAAGTGCTGCTATCAGCCGGGCCTTCGCCGATATGGGAGAGGTCGACGAGGAAGGCGGTACCGTCCCGTCGGTGGAGGACAGTGAAGGACTGGCCGTCTGTCGTGAGCAGGCGACGGAGCTCGCCCGCATTCGGTTCGACGGCCAGGTTCCCGATGTGACGGTCGCGTTTATTGTCGACACCGTCCGGTTCGTCAACGATCACGAGGCGATCGTGACGTACACGGCCCAGATCACCGGCTCGCTCAACATCACGCTCGCCAACCGGCCCGGGCGTGCTGTGCTGGTGGACGGAGAGTGGAAGGTAACGCGGGAGACCTTCTGCGAATGGGTGCAAGTGAGTGGCGTCCAATGCCCGCCACGCACGGGACAGTAGCTACTTCAGTATTGGGTCAGTGCGCGCAGCACTTCGGAGAAATGGTCGACGAGGCCGAAGTGACCCTCTGAAGCCCGTACGGTCAACGTCGCGTTGAGGAGATTTTCTTTGAGCCATTGCCCATGAGCCGGGGGAGCCATCAGGTCTTGCTCGCCGTACCAGAGCAATACGGGACACCGAACATCGGAAATTTCAAAGTCCCAATGACCGATCCATGACACGTTGTCCCAACCGCCGCCGAGGACGCTCGCAGACAGACCTTCTCGCATCGAGTTGATCACCTTCGATCCGATCACATCATCGTTTATCAGAACCCGATCGCGTTTGCTGAGGGCAGGGGTGAAGTAAGCGATAACTGCCTGGTCATCACCATTGCGCAGCAACTGGCGCAACCCTTGGAATCCCGAGGCGAAGCCCAACGCTGCCGTTTCGGGGTTAGTGGGAAGGTGGGAGTAGGCATCCTTGTCGATGTCGCTCAGGTCGTCGAGTGCATGTGGCACATACTCGAACGGTCCCGCTCCTGACGCCACACCCACACCGGTAATGCGTTCGCCGCCTACTGCCGCGGCGGCCAACGCGAACGGGCCCCCACCCGACAAACCCAAAGTGGCGAAGCCTCTCAGACCCAGTGAGTCGGCTATCGACAGCGCGTCCCGGGCAACAGAAGAGAGGCCGAACGCGGACTCGGTCGATCCCCCGTAACCGGGGCGATCGAATGAGATGATCCGGACGCCTTGCCGGCTGACAAGCTCGTCTCCGAACGCGAGATCGAGGCGGGAACCAGGCGTCCCGTGGAAATAGACAATGGGAGGGGCCTGGACGTCGCCCGTGTCGCGGATTCGGAGCACCCGGTCGCCAATGGCCAATTCCGTCTCAACTGGTTCCATGGATCCCACCTTTTTCGTACTAGACAAGATCTCTCCGCATGACACGTGGTTCGTACCCAGAACGGTCCCCGGTCAGCCCGAGCGGACACGTAGTCATACTATGGATGTACCAACGCTGGACTCTTGTTGATGATGCTGACGGATTTTGGCAGGTCCCGGCCATGTACGTTGCGTGACGCTCAGAGGACGGACGCAGGCCGAGTGATCGCAATCGACGCTGCAGACGACCGCCCGACGCGCTTCGACGCGTTCTACCGGGGCCATCGTCAATCGATCGCTGACTATGTGCAGCGACGCGTGATGGCGCATGACGCCGAGGATGTCGTTGCGCAGGTATTTCTCGTAGCGTGGCGTCGCTTCGAGGTGATCCCTCTGGCACCTGAGGATCGCCTGTGGCTCTTCGGGGTCGCACGTCGCATGGTCGCCGATCACCGCCGTTCGACCATGCGGAGGCTCCGATTGACAGATCGCCTTGTCGGGGAAGCGAGAAATCCAGATAGCTCGACCCCAAGCTTCAGCCTCCTTCAGGCACGGGTGGACGCCGCCATGGAGGTACTTCGACCCGCCGAACGAGAGGTTCTGCGCCTGGTTCTGTGGGACGATCTCAGCCACAGCGACGTGTCGACAGTGCTCGGTTGCACGGCGAACGCCGTCGAGCTCCGGTACCGCCGCGCCCGGAGCAGGTTTCACGACGCGTTTCTGGCTCTCGAACCGGCGCCCCAGACGCCTGAGCAGTTCGCGGCAGCCTCAACAACCCTTGGATCACCGAGGGGAAGACAATCACAAGGAGGATCCATGCCACGTGCCCTCATTACGGGGATCACCGGTCAAGATGGTCGCTACCTGGCCGAATTGCTCATCGGAAAGGGCTATCAGGTTCACGGAATGATCCGGGGACAGAACAATCCCAAAGCGCGCATCGTCCAAGACGAGATACCCGAGATCGAGTTGATCGACGGCGATCTCACCGATCTGTCCTCCCTCATTGCAGCGGTCGAACAGGTTCAACCGGACGAGGTCTACAACCTCGGCGCCATCAGCTTCGTCAAGCTTTCCTTCAGCCAGCCTGAGCTCACGGCGGACGTGAGCGGCTCGGGGGTGCTCCGCATGCTCGAAGCGATCCGTATTGTCGGTGGACCGAACAACCGGATGCGCTTTTACCAAGCGGCGACTTCAGAGATGTTCGGGAAGGTGCACGAAGTACCCCAGCGCGAGACGACTCCTTTCCATCCACGGTCCCCCTATGGGACTGCGAAGGTGTTCGGCTTCTACACGACGCTCAATTACCGCGAGTCCTACGGCATCCACGCGTCGAATGGAATCCTCTTCAATCACACGAGCCCGCGTCGAGGGCTCGAATTCGTCGAGCGCAAGATCTCGAACGCCGTCGCTCGGATCTCACTCGGCCTGCAAGAGACCGTCGCCCTGGGCAATCTCGATACATCGCGGGATTTCGGATATGCGGGCGACTATGTCGAAGCCATGTGGAAAATGCTGCAACAAGAAGAACCGGATGACTACGTGGTCGCCACCGGCACAAGGTGGTCGATCCGCCAGGTCCTTGACATGGCATTCCACGCGATCGGGATCGAGGAGTGGTCGCCCTATGTGACAATCGACGAACGGTTTCTCCGCCCGGCCGAAGTCGATCAACTGGTCGGTGACGCATCACGGGCGAAGGACCTTCTCGGCTGGGAGCCGAAGGTCGATTTCCCCCAAGTCCTCGAAGAGATGGTTCGCCACGACATCGAGATGGAGCAAGAGAAGGCTGGTTTGAAGCGATAACGTACGATCCTTCGATGTTGTCTCAGGTAATTGCCGCTCCTGTCCATCGGTACCTGAGCTTGGCGGATCGCCTTCTGCCGGAGAAGATCACCGGCTTTTACGTCACGGGCTCCGCAGCCCTTGGGGCCTATCGTCTTGGGCGCAGTGACATCGATTTTGTCGCCGTGCTGAAAGATGACGTCAGCCCTGCCGAATTGAACCGCCTCCGCCTGCTCCACGCAGTCTCTACGGTGTCCACCGGTTGGGCAGCGATTCGCAACGGTGGGTCCGTATTCTCCGGTACCTGCAATGGCATTTTTGTGCGTTCCGTTGATCTCAAATGCCCCGTCTCAAGGATCGTCCCGGTGGCATCGCAGTGCGCGGAGCGGTTCTCTACTGGTCGAGACTCCGGGATCAGCCCGGTCGACTGGAAGGTACTGGCTGAACAAGGCATCAGCGTCAGAGGCCCGTTGCCGGAATCGCTCGGCCTGCTGCCCGAACCGGAGCTATTGCGAACGTGGAATCACGACAATCTGAGCACCTATTGGAGGCCGCTTGCGGAGCAGCTCCTCACCGTGCGAGATCGAAGTGGCATGCGGTTCCGACCGAGATGGTTCACTGCGTGGGGAGTCCTCGGAGCACCTCGTTTGCATTACACGATCGCCACCGGCGAGGTGGCATCCAAGGAGAAAGCCGGTGAATACGCACTCGACACCTTCGGACGCGAATGGCATCCAATCATCCGGGAGGGCCTGGGCTACTGGCGAGGTGAGGCTGCGAATCCGATATTTCGTGACATCCGAACTCGCGCTCGAAGCACGGCGGAGTTCATCCTCGAGACCATTCGATCGGCAAACGATCTGTGAATGATGCCGTCCGGCGACCGGGTTCCCAATGCGGCCGGGTGGGACCCGTACCGGGGAGCGGAGACGGCACATGCTGACCGCATCCCTTTTTGGTTCTCTGGGAGTATGCGGATGGTGATCGAGGCAGTCAAAGTGACACCGGACGGGTGGCGGTTGTGGCGTGAGCTCAGGCTGGCCGCACTGACCGAAGCCCCAGCAGCCTTCGGCTCGACCCTCGCCGAATGGAGCGGGGATGCAGATACCGAGCAGAGGTGGCGCGCCCGCCTCGAGACTGTGCCATTGAACCTCGTGCTGATGTGCGATGGCGAGCCGGCGGGCATGGTCAGCGCGACCTGGCCCGAAGGCGATCGCGCGGCCGAGCTGATCTCCATGTGGGTGGCGCCGGCTGGCCGCGGGCGCGGCGTCGGGGACGAAGCCATCCGGCAGGTCTTGGCATGGGTCCGCGAGAATTGTTCAGGGAGTGACGTCGAGTTGTCGGTGAAGACTGCCAACGACTACGCCATTCGCCTCTACGAACGCCATGGTTTCGTCGATGCCGGTCCCTCCCGGTACGGACCCGATGAACGGTTGATGCGTCTATGAGGGATCGATACACGAGACCCGGCCGGGGGTCGGAATTCCACCGGGAGTTCAGTTTGGGACGGTGTTGGCAACGGCACGACTTCCCCGCGTAGGCTCAAGTGCTTTCAACCGCGGACCAGATGGCCACGCGGCTGGCCCGAACGAGGCGAGGGATTCATGGTGATGCCTGGACCACAGCGGCGGCGCAGTATCAAGCGCGCAAGGCCCCTCACGCCGGCCCGGCGTGGTGGGGTCCTGGGCGCACTTGCGGTGACGGCAACGCTGTTGCTCGGCGCCTCCCTGCTGCAGCCACTGACGGCCGGCGCCTCGACCCCGAAGGACGCCAATCCACACGGGATCCTCACGTACGGCATCGACCTGAACAGCGAGTTCGACAACACCTTCAATCCCGAGAAGTCCTTCAACCCCTGCGGGTTCGCCATCCTCTCGAACATCTACGCCTCGGGCCTAGGCATCACCAACACCGCCTTCCTCCCGAACGTCATCACCAGCTGGTCGTCGACACCGAACACAGTGACCCTGCACATCCGGCCAGGCGTGGTGTTCTCCAACGGAGACCCGGTTGACGCCAACGCCATCAAGACGAGCCTGCTGTACAGCCGTCAGAGCCCTCTGCTGACGACATTGACCGCGATCTCGACTATCGACGTGGTGAATCCCCTCACGCTCGTGATCAACCTCTCCAACCCCATTCCCGGGGATGTCATCCAGGCGATGTACCACTCGGACGGCACCATTTACGACCCCAGCAACATAAACACGGACGCCACCAATCCGGTCGGTGCCGGCCCATTCGTCTTGAAGAGCTACAACGTGGGGTCCTCGATCAAGCTCGTCGCCAACCCGAAGTACTGGGACAAGGGCCAGTACCTGCTTGGCGGTGTCGACTTCGCCCAGGCCTCGAACGGTCCGCAGATCGTCGCGGCGCTCGAGTCTGGCGCCATCGACATGGCGACGCTCGAGCCAGACGAGGTCGCGCCGGTCAAGGCCCAGTCCGACCTCGCGGTGGTGGTGGGGAAGTCCTACGACTACGTCGACCTGCAGATGCGCCAGAACGCCGCACCCTTCAACAACTCGAAGGTCCGCGCCGCGTTGGAGTATGCGGTCGACCGCAACGCCCTCAACCGGGTTGTCTACGACGGCCTCGGCGAGGCGGCCTTCCAGCCATTCCCGTCGTGGTCCCCTGGCTACAACAAGAAGGTAGGGGACAAGTACACGTATCAGCCAGCGAAGAGCAAAGCCATGCTGAAGGCCGCTGGCTTTCCCAAGGGGATCCCGTTCACGCTCGTCGTTCCTAGTGGTGATCCTTCGCTGGCCCAAGCCTCCCAGCTCATCCAACAGCAGGCGAAGCCGGCCGGGTTCAACGTGAGCATTCAGGAGGTCACCCCTTCCGACCTCCTCACCAATGTCTACATAAAGGGCGAAGGCGACGCCGTCCTCACCGAGCAGCTCTCCAACGGGCCCGATCTGGCTAACAACTTCGAGAACGAATTCCTGCCCATCGGCTTCCTGACCCAGCACTTCGGGACCGCCAATCCACTGCTGGCCCCGTACATCAAGCAGGCCCTCCAGTACGTGACCGCCCAACAGCAGGGGCCGTTCATGCAGAAGGCGGGCGCCCTCGCCATGTCCATCGGCGCCGAGGTCCCCCTCGTCTTCCAACCCTCGCTGATCGGTTACAACAAGAACGTGGTCGGTGGCAAAGTCCAGGCCCCGATCGGCCAGTGCCACACCAATCTGACCGGGATCTACATCAAGAAGTAGCCCGAGCCGGCCCTAACCAGCCCGCCGGCGAAAGTGCCATTCATCTTCCGTTCAAACAGAGCGGGGGACCCGTGTCGTGCTGTCAGCCAGGGGCGAACGAGAGAAGGGTGGCGGCGGCATACGTCGCCGGCGTCTTGCCGTCGGGTTGCGGCATCACCATCAGATGGAGCAGACCGCCGAACGAGTTGGTCGTGTAGTGGGTGGCGGCACCGCAGGACGGATCACTGCATATCGGTACGGGGTGCACCTTGCCCTGGTCCTGCGAGATGAAGTCGATGCCCTCTTGCTCGCCCACAATGGTGCGGGAGATCTCGAGGCGACGTGTACCGTTCGAAGTGTCGATGGACCACACCTGGTGGACGTTGCCGACGGTCCCGGCGAGGTAGAGGCGGCCCTTGTAGAACGCTCCACCGTCGACACCCGACGGCGGGACGGCGTTCTTCAGGATCTTGACCGGTTTGATAGCGGCGTGGGCGGGCCAGGAATGGGCGGATGAGATGTCGGCCATGTCGTAGGCCAAGAGGTTGTTACCCGACGACGTCCACAGCAGCTTGTCGTTGGGGGATGCTGTGGCCCACATCGCCTTCTTGATGGTGGCCGGGTCCAGCTTCACCTCGTACTCCCAGGCCAGTGGGACCGGGTCGGCGACTCCGATAGCGCCGGTATTGGCGCAGTTCGTGCCGTTGTAGCACTCCATGGGGAGAAGTACCCCGACTTTCTTGGAGTAGCCGATGGCCCCGATGTGGTTGTACCTGTCCCGGGCGGCGACGTCCGCCGGGATGTACGGCGTGGTGCCGGCGACCTGATTGAACGAGGCGTCGGTCTTGAACAGCCCGTTGTCGACGCCGTCGAAGAAGAAGTGCCCCTGATCGTCTTGCGTCATGCCCTGGTAGTAGAAGATCCGGATCGATGTGGTCGTCACCAGCTTCCAAGTTCCAGGATCCCTTGGCGCGGGAGCGGCACCCGAGGTCGTCGCTGGGAGCGAGGTGGCCGCAAAGGCGGCGACGATGGCCGCCGCCCCCAACCGAAGGAATAGCGGCTTGCACATACGTCGAAGGAGTCCCTCGGGCAATACGGGATATCTCGTGACCATGCTCTCCCCCCGGGTGCTCGG